>Ga0126381_100005530_pt1 | contig 13920 bp, 15 predicted proteins | sample PanSoiMetPlot_28_FD_96465 | JGI IMG/M metagenome (GOLD analysis project Ga0126381, IMG submission 96465) | Tropical forest soil microbial communities from Panama - MetaG Plot_28 | ecosystem: Environmental > Terrestrial > Soil > Tropical forest > Bulk soil | place: Panama | collected 2016-02-17
CCCGCCGTGATGCACACGCAACGAATGCGATTCTTCGCACGCGTCGGTTCCAGGCCTAAATAGCGGGGGCTAAAAGACAGCGCGAGGGCTTCAGCCAAAAACTGGAGTAGTCTTGCGTTGGTTGGCTTTACCTCGGTTGCCTGCGCGCCGGGCGTTCAACACCGCAATATCCGCCTTCGTTATCTTTCGAGTCGGCAATTCAATCGGAGACAAATTGATATCCACGGGAACCCGCCACAACGTTTCAGGATCAAACATCGGCGCTGTCCCACCCTTTGCAACGTATTGCAGCCCGTAGCTTTCAATGCTCATTGCAACATAGATAACAAGGTCCGGAAGCAGCATCGCCATTCGGTATGGTTGAAACTGATGTAGCTTTGCCTGATACGGCGCCTTTCGATGTCGGGCCGTCGCCTCACCACTGATCAGCACAGTAGCGGTGATCAAGTGCGCGACATCTTTGTAACTTTTCCAGATGTCCCAAAGCTTCGCAGCGCCAGTTCCCTTGCTCTTCGCAATCGCGTCGATCAGCGCAATAGCCTTCCCAACACTCGCTCCCCCACGCGTCTTCTGGTGCTGGCCACGGTCGAGGTCAAAATGATGATGAACAATGTCGGCAACTCGCGCCCAATGTTGTTGGATCAATTTGAGTTTGCGTGAGAGCTCGTTTATTTCGGATTGATCACTGACGGCTCGATTGGCATCGAGCCACCTGCCGCGGGCGGCGACGTCGTTCGGCCAAGCCATGTAGGATACGAGCGCCAGTGCCTGCTCCGGCAGCTCGACAACCTCATCGATAACTCGCTGCTTGATGAACGATCCCAAATCCGTGAGGTCGATAGGACGGTCCGGAAATGGGCTGATCTCCATATAGCGCATGCTGTCCGGATAACACGAGAACCCTGATTCGGGACAGGAGTGTGAGCAGCCTGCAACGGTCGCGACTTCGTTCAAGACTACTCCAGTTTTGAGGAGAAGTTCTCGAACCCCCAATAGAAATGGCTTAAATCTAGAGCTGAAAGGAGCCAGCAACGACCTAGGCTAAGGCTTGCAGACCCGAAGTTGTCGTTGAACTCATCGTGTAAGATAATGAAGCGCGTAACTGCACGTGCCGACATCATGCCGTACTTGCCGGTCGTATTCGGCCTTGGTGAGGCCGAGGCTGCAACGGCTATTGGTGTTTCGGCCAGCAAGTTTCGCACGCTGGTCCAGGATGGGCGCATGCCGCCGCCCCGGCGCATCGATGGCCGCCTCATCTGGGACGTTGATGAATTACGGGGGGCATTCAAAGCATTGCCGCACGAAAAGGAAAGTGAGCCAGCAGATTCATGGGCGGACGTGGTGTAATCCGGTTGAAGTATGTGCATGCTTTCCGTGATCGCACGGGACGCATGCGCTATTACTTTCGACGTCACGGAAAGCGCAGAGCCCTTCCCGGCATGCCGGGATCGAGCGAGTTCATGGCGGAATACGCCGCGCAGTTGGACAATCTGCCAAGCCAAATAGAGCAACGACCAACAGCCGCCCCGGGGACCTTCGCCGCTCTTGCGAGCCGTTACTACCGTTCACCGCAATATCTCAACCTGACTTTCACGAGCCGCAGCAACTATCGCCGCGCGATCGATGGTTTTCTTGAGCAACACGGCCATCGCCGCGTCGACCAAATGCGGCGCGAACACGTCGACGTGATTATTGGCAAGATGTCCGACAAGCCGGGTGCAGGCATCATCTTACTTAAGCGTATCCGGACCTTGATCAGATACGCGATGGCGTTGGGCTGGACCGACCGTGATCCAACCGTTGGCGTGAAGGCGTACAAATCCAAAGAATTTCACACCTGGAATGAAAGTGAGATCGCTACGTTCGAGAAACGTTGGCCGGAGGATTCAAAGGAGCGTCTCGCGTTTGCGCTACTGCTTTACACTGGGCAGCGCGGATCTGATGTGCATCGGATGATGTGGGCCGATATCGTGGGCGACACCATTCGCGTTGCTCAGCAAAAGACGGCCACGAAACTGACTATCCCGATTCATGGCGAATTGCATCGCGTCCTCGAATTGGCGAACAAGAACGGTTCCTCAATTTTGGTGACTGCTTATGTCAATGCCTTCTCGTTGAAGGGCTTCGGCCACATGATTTCTGCAGCCATCCGGAAAGCCGGGTTGCCGGAGCGTTGCAAAGCGCACGGCCTTCGAAAGGCAGCAGCGCGGCGGCTTGCTGAAGCTGGATGTTCGGCGAGCGAAATCGCTGCGATCACCGGACACAAGACCCTTGCCGAAGTCGAGCGTTACACCCGCGCCGCAGATCAAGAGCGGTTGGCAAGGCAGGCCATTCAGCGACAGTCGACCAACCAAAGTGGCAAACCAAAGCAAATCGAAGTGGCAAACACTAACGACGACTCTTTGGATATCAATGGTTTGATTGAGAAGTTGGCGCTCCCTAGGGGACTCGAACCCCTGTTTTCGCCGTGAGAGGGCAAAGTCAGAGCGGGTCTTCTGAAACGTATGTGAGCAGAAAGCCGGGCGAGGGTGACAGTCCGGCTGTGACTGTATCGGCTAAAGTTCAACTTGCCCCGCCTGTCCTATGATATGACGCTGTGCATAGGTAACGTCAAATAAGGCTTGCCAGCGTTCATCAGTAGCGAATTTTCTCCGGACTGGCGGCCCATTCCGTGAACGCCACCTGAGCGCCGTCCGTTATCAGTCGGAGGTGCGGAATCTTTCTCAGCTCCGGCGCCTGCGCAACTTCGCCATAGATGAATCCGTCGTCGAAGCCGATCTGCGCCGCCTCGATCCGCGTGTTGGCGTAATAGACACGCCGCAATCGCGCCCAATAGATCGCGCCGAGGCACATCGGACAGGGCTCACAGCTCGTGTAGATGTCGCAGTCCAGCAGATTGAACGTGCCAAGCAGTGCGCAGGCTCGGCGAATGGCCACGATCTCGGCATGCGCGGTCGGGTCGTTGGTCGATGTGACTTCATTCCAACCCTTTGAGATAATCGTGTTGTCGCGAACAATGACTGCGCCGAATGGCCCGCCGCTATTCGCGCGCATTTTCTCAAGCGCAAGCGCGACCGCGCGTTGCATAAATGTATGTTCTGTCATGACTGCTTCGCCCATCTAGGGGCACCCGATATCTCGGCCGTCGAACGGTGCCTCACGTAACGGCGGAACAATCAGCGCATCGCGGATGAGCCAGCTCATTGCGTTTCATCGCTGCGCTCGCCGCGCGTCGTCACGCGTTCGAGGTAGCCGAACAGCATGAATGAGCTTACACCAAGCGCAGCGAGGACGACGATGGCGACGAACAGGAGATCGGTGCGAAGCTGCGTCGCCGAGGTGATGATGAGATAGCCTAGGCCTCGATCGGAACTATAGAACTCTGCGACCACTGCGCCGACCAGCGCGAGCGAGGCGGCGATCTTGAAGCTCGCGAAGATGAATGGCAACGCACTCGGCAGCTGAACCTTGAGCAGGATTTCCAAGCGCGTGGCGTTAATCGACCGCATGAATTCGATGATGCGGCGGTCGGTAGCTTTGAGCCCGCGCGTCGTGTTGGTGACGATCGGGAAGAATGAGATGATCGAACAGATCATGATCTTCGGCGCGATACCGAAACCGAACCAGATGGTGAGCAGCGGAATGATGGCGATGATTGGGATCGCGTTGGATACGATGACATAGGGGAAGACGCCGCGTTCGAGGAAGCGCGAATGCACGATGCCCGCAGATAATGACACGCCGAGCACGGCAGAGACCGCAAATCCGGCCAGTGCCTCAAGTACGGTGAGGCCAGTGTGATACCAGAGCGTCGTGGTCTTGAAGAAACGATCGACGACGTCACTTGGTGCAGGCAAGAGCCATGGCGGAATGTCGAGGATCTTGACCGAGAGCTCCCAAAATCCAAGCGCTAGCGCGAGAATGATGAGCGGCGGCAGAATTTCGTCGCGTAAACGATTCTGTATCGTGGGTGCGGCATCGCTCATGATCGCAACGCCTCGCGGGCCATGCGCGTCCATTTCATGAATTCCTGCGTCTCGTGAAAGTCGTCGGTGCGCGGCCGCGGCAGGTCGGGCCTGAGAACGGTTTTGATTCGGCCAGGATGCGGAGACATCACGACGATGCGGTCGGCGAGATAGATCGCTTCGGAAATATTGTGCGTGACGAACAGTATGGTCTTGCGCTCGTGGTTCCACAGCTGGAGGAGATCGTCCTGCAACTGACCGCGGGTGAGTTCGTCGAGCGCGGTGAACGGCTCGTCCATCAGCAGGATCGACGGGTTCCAGGCGAGCGCACGCACCATCGCTGCGCGCTGCTTCATGCCACCGGATAACTCATGCGGGTAGGCATCCTTGAACTTCAGCAGCCCTACGGAATCGAGCAGCTCCTCGCAACGCGCGATCCGCTTTTCGGGTGGATAGCCAACGACTTCGAGCGGAAGCTGCACGTTGCCGAGCGTCGTGCGCCAGGAGAGGAGCGCAGGCTCCTGAAACACGAAGCCAAACTGATTGAGGCGTCGCGCCGCCGCCGCGGGTTCCCCACGCACCGCGATGGTGCCCGCGGTTGGCGCAAGGAGATCGCTTACGAGCCGAAGAAGCGAACTCTTGCCGCAGCCGGTCGGTCCGAGCAGCGCGACAAACTCGCCCTCGGCGATGCTCAGGCTGATGTCGGAAAGCGCCTGCACCCGGCGGCGCTCGCTCTGGAAGCGCAGGCTTACGCGGTCGAGTACGATGCATGGGAACGCGGGCCCACTCGCCGCAACCGAAGGTGGCGCGGGGACCTCAGAGAACGCCGGATCGCGCTGCCGGCGAGCTTCCATCAGTCCATCTCGGCTTCAACCGGCGTGTCCATGAGTCGAGCCCGTCCTCCCAACGGTCTGGCCTTAATCAAGGCCTCCTGCCCGGCAAGCGAAGCGAAGAAGCGGAAAGGGTCTGAGGCGTTCTGCGAGAGAGCCCGAATCTAACAGTTCCACCGGGCATGTTGGCGCCGACTATTTGCCGAGATACGTGTTCACGAACACGTCCTCTGGAAGCGGCGCCGTCTCGATCAGGCCAAGCTTCTTCGTGATGTCGATGGTGTCGTGCCAGCGCTGCTCCGTCTGCCAACCGAACCCCTGCGCGTCCGTCTCCTTGCTCTGCCAGTAAGGGATCGTATGTTCGAGCACCTTTGCCTCACGCTTGGTGTTGGTTTCGGCGACGGCAGCCGCAACTGCCGCAACGGCTCCGGCCGGATCCTTTATGGCTTCAGCCACGGAGAGCAGAGTCGCTTTCATGAAGCCCTTCACGATCTTCGGGTTCTGCTGCATAAACTCAGGATTGGACACGATCGTCAGACCATAAGTGTTGACCCCGTAATTCGAGATCGGCATCAGCGTGACCGCCATCCCGCCGCTCTCGGCTTCGATCGGCTCATTCATCGAGAAGCCCATGATAGCGTCGACCTGCTTCACAAGGAGTGGCTGTACGCCGAAGCCGATATCGACGAGCTTAATCTGTTCGAGCTGCATGCCGTTGGCGGAGAGAAGCGCCACGAGACCCTGGAAGGTCGCGCTGCCTTTCTTGGAGCCAAGCTTGATTCCTTCGAGCAGTTGGCGCGGATCGGTTACCGGCTTGTCTTTCGGACTGATGAGCACGATTGGCGTGCGCTGGTAGTAAGCCGCAATCGACTTCGCCGGCAGGCGCTGCTGCGCGCCTTGTACCAGCACGAGCGCATCAACGAGCCCGAATTCAACGGCCTTGGAGCCCACCTGCTTGATCGTGTCCGACGAGCCTGAACCCGAAATAACTTCGAGATCGATACCCTGTTGTTTATAGAGGCCGCGCTGCTGGCCGAGATAGAACGGGGCGTGCTGCGCGCCGCCTTTCCAGTCGAGCCTTATCTTCACCTTCGCGGGCGTCTGCGCAAAGGCCTGGGCGGCGCCGACGACGGCGAACATTAGCGCCATAAAACCAAGCCGAACCAATCGGGATCGAGCCATGAGTTTCCTCCAATCAAATGTAATTCGGAGACGTGGGGTCATCATTCCGCACACGGAAGCTAGAACCGTGCCAACAACTCGGTCGCCTTTGCCGCAGCCTCACGCGAAATGACCGCGCGCTCGACGTCCCATTGGAGCGGCATTGTCGCGTCCAGGGCGAGCTTAGCCGACACACCGTCTCGCGACGACGGGTCGAGCCGATTGCAGAACACTTGTGGCACCATGAACATGTCAGTGTCGGCTTGGAAGCGGGTGGCGAGCGCCCACAGCACCTCTTCCTCGTCGAAGACATTCACATCTTCGTCGACCGCGACCACGAACTTGAGATACGGATCAAGGCCCAGGAGCAACATTAAGGCGTGACGCGCCTGCCCTTCCGCAGTCTTCTTGATCGACATATAGGCATGGAAATGCGTGCCGGACTTCGGAAAATTCAGTGCAACGAGGTTTGGCACCATTTCCTTGAGCCGCATAAAGACATGCGCCTCCTTTGCGGAGCGCCCGAGCAGCAGGTGTTCGGCCGAGTAGCCAGGAATGATGTCGTGGAAGATCGGTTTGCGACGGTGCGTGATCGCCCTTACGACGAAGACGTTGCGGGTCGAGCGATAGGTGGAATAGCCAGTGTATTCGCCGTACGGCCCTTCGTCCTCCTGCACGTTGGCGAGGATTTCGCCTTCTAGCACGAACTCCGCCTCCGCCGGCACCTCGATGTCGATGGTTTTACATTTCACGAGCTCGACCGGGCGCCCGAGCAACGCGCCAGCTACGTCGAATTCGTCAACCTCCATCGCTACCTTCGCGCCCGCCGCAAGATTGATCACGGGATGCACGCCGATCACGACGGCGACTTCCAGGTTGCGGCCGCGCGCCTCACAGCGCAGCAGGTGGTCCCAGATGTGGCCGCGCGAATGCAGGCTCGCACCGAAGCGGTTCGGTCCCTTGAGCTGCAGCCGTTGGTAGCTGAGGTTGCGCACGCCCGTGCCCGGGTCCTTGCAGATTAGGATGCCGGAGCCGATGTAGCGCCCGGCGTCCTTCTCGAAATGCCGGCTGATCGGCAGCGTGCCCGCATCGACTTCGTTCCCCTGCGCAACAACCTCCTGTACGGGTCCCCGAGCCACCACGGTGGGGGGCGTGAGGTTCGCGAGCGCACGCACCCAGGCATCATTGAAGCCGCCGGGCGGTGCCCCGACCATGCGCGCGATGCGGTCCCGACTCGCGAATAGGTTGGCGACGACGGGCACGTCGAAGCCTCTTGGCCGCCCGATCATGACAACGGGCGTCCGCCGGCGTTTCTCGAGTTCCAGGATCAGAGCGGTTGGCAGAAAGTCGAGGTCCAAGGGCTCGGAGATGCGGAGAATGTCCTCTTCAGGCAGTTCAGCAAGAAACGTGCGCAGCGAAGGAGTATCGACCGAACGGCTGGTGAGGGGCATAGCAACCATGTCGGGGTTCCGAACCGCTGCTTTTATCGCGGCATTGAGGCACCTATAAGCAGTCCCCGGATATTTGTAAATTTCCCGGCTGTTGCGGGGAAGGCAGGCCAACTACCCCGCGCGAGCAACGAGCTAATCGCCCGCCATGACCGACATGATCGCCCCTTCGCTGCGTACCTTCCTTGCCGAAGGACGGTCGGTCGCGCTGGTCACCGTGGCAGAGGCCAAAGGTTCGACCCCGCGAGAGATGGGCGCACGCATGCTCGTAACCGAACGTGAAACGCGCGGCAGCATCGGTGGTGGCGAGCTTGAATTCCGCGCCATCGCGCAGGCGCGCGATTTCCTCAAACGCGACTCCTTGCCCACGAGCCTCGACGTGGCGCTCGGCCCGGAGCTCGGGCAGTGCTGCGGCGGGCGTGTCAGCGTAAGCATCGAGCGCGCCGATGAGCGCGCACTTGCTAGCATCGAATTGGCTGAGCGCGCCGCCGCCCAGACACGGCCGATGGTCCTCGTGTTCGGCGCCGGTCACGTGGGGCGGGCCCTCGCGCGCTCGCTGAGTCTCCTGCCCTTTCGGGTGCGATGGATTGACGCGCGTGGGGGCGAGTTCGGCACGGCCCCGCTGGGCGATAATGTCGAGATGATTGTCACCGAGCGCTGGGGTGAGGAGGTGGGGCGAGCGCCGCCTGATGCAGCTTACGTTGTGCTCACCCATAGCCATTCGCTCGACAGCCTGATCGTCTCGGCGGTGCTCGAACGCGGCGACTTTGCCTATTGCGGCCTGATTGGCTCGCTGACCAAGCGGCGCGTGTTTGAGCACGCTTTCCGCGAAGTTGGAATCCCCGAGGATCGCATTGCACGCCTTGTCTGCCCGATCGGGGACCGCGGTGTAGATGACAAGCGGCCGGAGGTCGTCGCCGCGCTGGTTGCCGCGGAGCTCGTCGAGGTGTTCGCCAAAGCCCGCAGAGATGCCGATCTAGGCGCTGAAGCGCCTTGAATAGAGCTCACCTTTTCGGCAACAAGTGGAGTCTATTTCTGCGTAGCAAGAACGTACCATCGCGCGGCGAGGCCGGCGCCCACCGCTCCGCGCCCACGCGAGAGGAGAACCGTGGCGCCTGCTCAGCCATCGAAGGTCACCCCAGTGGTGACGCGTGATGCAACAAGGGTCGAGCAAGGCCCCGGCACCATCAAGTTCGATCACGTGTCGGTGACGTTCGGCCGTGGGATGGACGCGGTCAAGGCGCTTGACGAGGTGACGCTTGAGTTGCGCGATGGCGAATTCGTTGGGCTCGTTGGTCCGTCCGGCTGCGGCAAGTCGACGATCCTCAAGCTCGTCTGCGGCCTGCTCGCGCCATCGAGCGGGACGGTCACGATCGCAGGCAAGCGGGTCGAACGTGGGAAACTTAGCGTCGGGATCGCCTTCCAGAACCCCACGCTGCTTCCGTGGCTCACGATTGAGCGCAACGTCATGGTGCCTCTAAAAATCGTGGAGCCGTTCCGCTCGCAGTACCGCGCGAAACGCCGTACCGAATTCCGCGACCGCGTTCACGCACTACTGGCGCAAGTAGGCCTGAAGGGCTTTGCCAACAAATTCCCGTGGCAACTTTCAGGCGGCATGCAGCAGCGCGCAAATCTATGCCGTGCGCTCATTCACGGGCCGAAGCTGCTACTTCTCGACGAGCCATTCGGCGCGCTCGACCATTTCACGCGCGAAGCGCTGTGGGGGACGATGCAGGAACTGTGGATGCAACGCCGCCCGACCGTCTTGCTCGTCTCCCACGATCTCCGTGAGGCTGCCTATCTCGCGACCCGCATCTGCGTGATGAGCGCGCGGCCAGGCCGTATCATCTGCGATCAGGACGTAAGCTTCGCGCGCCCGCGCACCATCCCTATGACCTACGAGCACGACTTCGTCGCGCTGAACCAGCGCCTGCGCGCTCTCATAAGCGATGTTCCAACAACGTGAGGCCAACCCATGCAACTGGCAAAACGCATGCACGAGCAAATGTCATCGATCCTCCTCATCATGGGCTTTTTCCTCGCTTGGGAAGTGCTTTGCCGGATGTTCGGCGTGAGCGACCTCGTGCTGCCGAAACCGAGTGAGATCGTCGTCACTCTGGTTAAGCAATTCCACGGGCTGCTGCCGCACTTGATCCAGACGGTTTACACAACGGTGGTCGGCTTTGCGCTTGGCCTCTTGGTCGGTGTTCTGATCGGCGGACTGATCGGGACGTCACGCCTTGCCTACAACAGCGCGTATCCGCTGCTCATCGGTTTTTCTTCGATCCCAAAAGTCGCGATTATTCCGATCCTCGTGGTCTGGTTCGGCGCAGGCACGGTACCCGCCGTCCTCACCTCGCTCATCATCTGTTTCTTTCCGATCGTCGTGAACGTGGCTACTGGCCTAGCCACCACCGAGCCCGAGCTTGAGGACGTGCTTAAGGCGCTGGGCGCAAGTAAGCTCGACATTCTGTGGAACGTTGGGTTGCCCCGCACAATGCCTTATCTGTTTGCATCGCTCAAAGTTGCGCTCACCGTCGCCTTCATCGGCACAATCACTTCGGAGACGATCGCCTCCAACCAGGGCATCGGCACAGTCATGATGATCGCCTCGGCAAATTTCGACGTGCCGCTCGTGTTCGCCGGGCTGCTGCTGGTCTCGATCATGGGCGTCGCGCTCTATGCGGTGTCTGCGCTGATCGAACAGAAAGTCACCGGTTGGGCCAATCGAAAGACCGAGTTTGCAATGGGGTAACTAGTCTGCAACGATCGGGCTGAACAGGAGGTTTTCTAATGATACTGGAACGCTTGACCGCGGCATGCTGCGCGCTTGCCCTCTCACTAGGTTTTGCAAGTGCGCAAGAACTCACAAAAATCAAGTTCACGTTGGACTGGAAAGTCCAGGGGCCGCACGCGTGGTTCTACTTGGCACGCGACAAGGGCTATTTCCGCGAGGCGGGCCTCGACGTGACGGTGGATCAAGGCGAAGGCTCGGCTGCGACGGTCACCCGCATCATGTCGGGCGCCTATGATGCTGGGTTTGGCGACATGAACGCCATCATCCAGAACGCGGCAACTCGGCCGGGCGAGCAGCCGGTGATGGTCTATCTCATCTACAACCGCTCACCATTTGCGCTGATCGTCAAATCGAGCGGCCCAATAAAGACGCTAAAGGATCTAGAGGGCAAGTCGCTCGGCGTCCCGGCGGGCTCCGCCACTCACCGCATGCTTGCGCCGCTCGCGAAAAAGAACGGCGTCGACGAGAGCAAGATCAAGGTAGTCAATGTCGCGCCCAATCTGGTCGAACAAATGCTGATCCAGGGCCAGGTGGACGTGATCGCTGCCTTCGCTGCAACGACCTACATGAACGTGGTCGCGCAACGGCAAGACCCTGAGAAGGACTTCCGCTGGTTCTTCTACGACGATTACGGCCTCGATCTCTATTCGAACGGTGTCATGGTCTCGCAGAAACTATTGAAGGAGAAGCCGGAAGCAGTACGAGGCCTCGTGCGCGCAATCAACCGCGCGCTAGTTGAGATTGCCGCGAAGCCAGACTCCGGCATGGCCGTGCTGCAAAACGTTGAGCCGCTGCTCAAACCCGAGGTTGAGAAGCCGCGCCTTATCTACTTCCTTGAGAAACAGATGATCACACCGGAGACCAACGCTCTCGGGATTGGCGACGTCGATGACAAGCGCATGGCGAACGCTATCGCGGTGGTGACCGAGGCTTACCAGCTCGCCAGCAAGCCCGAGGTGAAGCAGGTATTCGACCGCTCTTTCCTGCCGCCCAAGGCCGAGCGGGAGCTCAAAATGCCGGGAAAGTGACAGCACGCGCCTTAACAATCGCGAGCTGGTCATCGCGGCGCGGAGGAATCTGCGGCCTACTGACGCTTACCGACAACGAGAGAACCGGTATGAACGCTGATCACGAGCGCTTCATGGCGATCGCCATCGAGGAGGCGAAGCTGGGGGCTGCCATGGGCGAGCAGCCGTTTGGCGCGGTCGTCGCGCGCAACGGAGAGGTCATTGTGCGCACGCGCAGCCTGAAGGTTTCGACGTGCGACACCACCGCCCATTCTGAAACGCTGGCGATCAAACACGCGACGCAGAAACTCAAGCAGCGCACGCTGCCAGATTGCGTGTTCTACTGCACCTGCGAGCCATGCCCGATGTGCTGCGGCGCAATCCTCAACAGCGGGATCAAGACCTTGGTCATGGGTGCGCGTAACCGCCACATTAAACGCCTCGCCAAGCTCGCGTTCAACTTCAAGGACTATACGGTCGAGCGCTTTGCGGAGATGGTCGGATGGAACCTGACGGTGATTGAGGGCGTGCTCGAAGACGAATGCATCGCGCTCTACCGTAATGCGAACGTCGAGCTGACACGGTGAGAGTAGTCGGTCATGCAAGGCAGTGCCGTTGAACAGGTAATTGCCGGCCTCAAGGCCGCGGGCGTCAGCGTGGTCTGCTATCTGCCAGATTCCCTGCTCAAGGAGCTCTACCCGGCGCTCGACCACGACCCAGACATCCGCACGATCCGCGTCACCAACGAGGGAGAAGGCGCGGCGATCTGTGGTGGCATCTGGCTATCAGGAAAAAAGTCTGCACTGATCATGGAGAATTCGGGGCTGCGTGCCTCGATCGAGCCGCTCGCGCGCATGGGCATGGGCGCAGGCATTCCGGTGGTAATGATCATGAGCCATCGCGGAGACCTCGGCGAGAACAACTGGTGGGCCATCCCGCACGGCATGACCATGGAGCCGCTGCTCAACGCCATGCGCATTCCCTACCGAATCGTCGATCACGAGGAAAACATCCAACGTGCCATTATGGACGCCTACCTCTGGTCGCATACGGCCCACTATCACTCCGCGGTCGTGCTCTCGGGGAGCATTGTGCGATGAATCGGTTCGATTGCATGACGCGGCTCGCCGCACGGCTCAAGGACGAGCTTGTGGTGCTTTCACTAGGTGCGAGCGTCGACGAATGGTACAACGCGGCGCCGCACATGCGCAGCGCGAGCCTGTTCCAGCAGCAGCTCGGCTGCGTGACGCCGCAGGCATTCGGGCTCGCCGTCGGCCTGCCGCACCGGCGGATTGTGTCCCTCGATACGGATGGCGGCCTATTGTTCAACCTTGGCATTCTGGCGACGCTCGCAAACGAGCAGCCAAAGAACCTGTTTATCGTAATCTGGGACAACGAATGCTATGAGTCGATCGGCGGCCCGCCGACGCACACCGCGTCCGGGCGGGTCGACCTCGCAGCGATTGCGCGCGGCGCGGGCATCGAGCACGCTTACGCGGTGAAGACGCTCGACGAATTCGATCGACATTGCGAGATGGGGCTGCCGGCGCAGTCACCCTACGTTGTGGTAGCGAAGATCGATCGCAGCGTGAAGCGCGATATCAAGCGCAAGCACAGTGATGGAAGAGAGGATAAATACATTTTCGTCCGCCACGTTGAGCAGATCGAGAACATTGTCATCATGGGACCGAGCGAGCATAACTAGCATCGAGCAAGACGACCCATCAGAGTATGAGTGCTATTCGATTCCTTCTCGGCGAAGACGAGTGCGCGCTGCGGGATGTGCCCCCCACGCTAACTGTGCTCGAATATCTACGGCGTCAGGCCCGCCGCACCGGCACCAAGGAAGGCTGTGCCGAAGGAGACTGTGGCGCCTGTACCGTGGTACTGGCGGAGCCCGACGGTGCGGGCAGATTGCGCCATTGGGCGATCAACGCGTGCATCCAGTTCGTGCCGGCTCTGCACGGCCGTCAGCTTCTAACGGTCGAAGACGTGAAGCACGCCGACGGCACGCTCCATCCGGTGCAGCAGGCGCTGGTGGACCATCACGGCTCGCAGTGCGGCTTCTGCACGCCTGGCTTCGTTATGCAGCTTTATGCCGGGTGGCTCGAGGGCACGCTGAAAGATCGGCAGAGCGTCAAGGACTGGCTCGCCGGCAATCTTTGCCGCTGCACCGGCTACGGTCCGATCATAGACGCCGGCCTCGATGTCGCGGCCGCGCCCGGCCCGGCAGCAGCAGCGCAGGCGGTGACCGCGCGGCGACTTGCCGCTCTCGATGACGGCGACATGCTGCATATTAGGCACGGTGACCAGGAATGGTTTGCGCCGCGCAGCATTGACGAGCTCGCCGAGGTCTATAGCAAGCAGCCGGATGCCGTGCTGGTCGCCGGAGCGACGGACGTCGGGCTTTGGGTAACGAAGCAGCAGCGGCATCTCGCGACCCTTATCGACGTGACCCGCGTGGCCGGACTCAATGAGATCAAGCAGTCGGCGGACGGCCTTAGCATCGGCGCGACTGTAAGCCACCGGGAAGCAACCGCGGCACTCGGTCGACTTCACCCAGATCTCGGCGAGCTGTTTCGGCGCTTTGCCTCGATTCAAATTCGCAATGCGGGGACGGTCGGCGGCAATATCGCCAACGCCTCTCCGATTGGCGATCTGGCGCCTGCGCTGATCGCGCTCGGCGCAACGCTGCGGCTGCGTCGCGGCGCC
>Ga0126381_100005531_pt1 | contig 13917 bp, 12 predicted proteins | sample PanSoiMetPlot_28_FD_96465 | JGI IMG/M metagenome (GOLD analysis project Ga0126381, IMG submission 96465) | Tropical forest soil microbial communities from Panama - MetaG Plot_28 | ecosystem: Environmental > Terrestrial > Soil > Tropical forest > Bulk soil | place: Panama | collected 2016-02-17
CGATCTTCTTCTCCGCCGCCGCGAGGTCGAGATCGATCTCCGGCCCCGAAAACAGCGACTGCTGATGCGGCTCGTCGGGGGTCACGTAGAGGGCGTCGATCGGGCCGCCGTCCTCCTTGCCCTTGGCGATGAACTGGCAGCCGAACTCCTCGCGCAGCCGGCGGTCGACATGCGCCGGCAGGCCCATGCCCCGCGCCGGCATAGGCATGATGTTGGCGCCGAAGCGCGCCAGCGCATAGACGAAGGAATGGATGGTGCGGCTGCCCTTGAGGTCGCCGGAGATGGCGATTTTCAGATTCTTGAGGTGCTTGCTCTTCTTCTTGAGCGTGAACAGGTCGCAGAGCGTCTGCGTCGGATGCTCGTGGCTGCCGTCACCGCCATTGATGACCGGGATGGGCGAATAGTCGGCGGCGAGCCGCGCCGCGCCGTCGCGCGGATGCCGGATGACGATGAGGTCGGCGTAGTTGGCGATGACGCGCACCGAGTCGGCGAGGCTCTCGCCCTTCGCCGCTGAGCTGGTGGCCGGATCGGCGCTGGTGATGGTGTCGCCGCCGAGCCGCAGCATGGCGCTCTCGAACGAGAGCCGCGTGCGGGTGCTCGGCTCGTAGAACAGGCTCGCCAGGATGAAATCCGATGCCACATTGGTGCTGCGGCCGATGCGGTAGCTGAAGTTCGGATCCGGCAGCTCGTCGAGAAAACCTTGGGCCATCTCGAAGATCGTCTCGATGTCCTTGTTCGAGAGATCGTTGATCGAAATGACGTGACGCGTCAGTGGAGCTTTCATGATCGACTCAAACGGTTGGCAGGCGCACATTCTCAATCTGCGGCCTGCGCGAGCGGTCCCGCCCCGACGCATGCCGCGGCCGCCCAAGAATCCTTGGCGATGTTCCCTAAAGGAGCATCTATAGGGGCGCAGGACTGCCCCCGCAAGGGTGGGCGCCGCCGATCCACAGGCCGGCGGCGAGGGCAGAGGAGACGCGTCATGATCGCTGGCCGTTTCGATACGCACGAGGTCAAGAACCAATCGCCATTGTTCGCGGACGTTGACCTGTTCGCGCTCGACCGCCCGCTGCAGGATGCGGTACGCGCCAACGGCGGCGCCGAGGATGCCAAGGCCTTGTCGGCCTTCGGGCAGCGCTGGGGCACCGCCGAGATGCTCGATCTCGGCCGCCGCGCCAACGAGAATCCCCCCAAGCTCAGCGCCTTCGATCCGTACGGCGTGCGGCAGGATTTCGTCGAGTTCCATCCCGCCTACCACCTGTTCATGGCCGAGAGCTTTTCCGCGCGGCTGCACTGCTCGACCTGGCGCGCCGATGGGAATGTGGCGCCGGCGCCCGCGCAGGTGGCTCGCGCGGCGCGCTTCTACATGGCGGCGCAGATCGAGACCGGTCATCTCTGCCCGGTCACTATGACGCGGGCGGCGGTTGCGGCGCTCGCCGCCGAGCCCGCGCTTGCCTCTGCGCTGATGCCCAAGATCGCGGGGCGAGACTACGACCCGGCGTTTCAGCCTTGGTCCGAGAAGAAGAGCATGACGCTGGGCATGGGCATGACCGAGAAGCAGGGCGGCACCGACGTGCGCACCACCATGACGCGTGCGGTCGCGACCGCTGGCGGCTACGCGGTCACTGGCCACAAATGGTTCATGTCGGCACCCATGTCGGACGCCTTCCTGGTGCTGGCGCAGGCGCAGGGCGGCCTCACGTGCCTTCTGATGCCACGGTTCCGCCCTGACGGTACGCTCAATGGGCTTCGCCTCCAGCGGCTCAAGGACAAGCTCGGCAATCGGTCGAATGCGTCCTCGGAGGTCGAGTTCACGGACGCTTTCGCGCTCCGCGTCGGCGAGGAGGGGCGTGGCGTGCGCACCATCCTGCAGATGGTGCAGCTCACGCGCCTCGATTGCGCCATCGCCTCGGCCGGGTTGATGCGCATGGCACTCGCACAGGCGATCCATCATGCGCGCCACCGTGTCGTCTTCGATAAGCCGCTTGCCGCGCAGCCGTTGATGCAGTCGGTGCTCGCCGATATGGCGCTCGAGGTCGAAGGCGCGGTCGCGCTGATGATGCGGCTCTGTCGCGCCTTCGATCTCGCCGCCGTCGATCCACGCGAGGCGGCGCGGGCGCGGCTCCTGACGCCAGCGGTCAAATATCTGGTCTGCAAGGTGGCTCCGGCTCTGATCTACGAGGCGATGGAGTGTCTTGGCGGCAACGGCTATGTCGAGGAAAGCATCCTGCCGCGGCTTTATCGCGAGGCACCGGTCAATCCGATCTGGGAAGGTTCCGGCAATGTCATGTGCCTCGATGTGCTGCGGGCAATCGAGCGCGAGGGTGATGCTGCGCGCGCGGTGATCGGCGACCTCCTCGAGGGGGCTGCCGATCTGCCGGGCGGGCGGGCGGCTGCTACGTTCATCGAAACGACGGTGTCTGGCGACGGATCGGAGCGGCATGCGCGCGCCGCGGTGGAACGCTTGGGTAGCTTGGCGGCGGCAGCAGCGCTGCGCGCCGGCGCGCCGACGCAGACGGTGGAACTTTACGCGCGCACACGCCTGGCTGCGTCGCGCGGTGCCACCTATGGAGCGAGCGTGCTCTCGGTCGGTGAGTGCGCCACCGTTCTGGAGCGCGCGCTGCCGGAATAGCTACGCGCGCCCCAGCCGGTCGAGCGCACCCTGCAGGATGAAAGCTGCCGCGTGCTGATCTATCACCGCGGCGCGTTTGCGACGGCTCGCATCGGCAGCGAGCAGATCGCGCTCGACCGCGGCGGTCGACAAGCGCTCGTCCCACAGCCCGATCGGCAATCCGCTGCGGGTGGCGAAATTGCGGGCGAAGGCGCGAGTCGCTTGCGCGCGGGAGCCTTCGCTGCCGTTCATGTTGACCGGAAGCCCGAGCACGATGCCGACCACCTTACGCTCCTTGGCGAGGGCGATGAGGCGTGCCGCGTCGGCAGAGAAGTTCGTCCGCTTGACGGTCTCAACGCCGGTCGCGAGCTTGCGGTCGGGATCGCTCGCGGCGACTCCGATGGTCTTGGTGCCGAGGTCGAGCCCAAGAAGCGCGCCGCGCCGCGGCAAGAGAGGCGCAATCTCGACAAGCGGCAAAACGATAGCGGGCACTAGAGTCCGAACACGTAGAGCATGGTGGCGTTGGGCTGGTTCCTCATCTCTGGCGAGCGCGCGAGCTTGGCGCGCGCCACCGGGCCGATGCCCGAGGCGATGGCGATGTATTGTTTGCCGTCGACCGCAAAGGTCATGGGCGGGGCGACGAAGCCGGTGCCCACATTGATGCGCCACAGCTCCTGCAAGCTCTGGTCGTCGAAGGCGAGGATCGTGCCGTCGAGCAGCGCGGTGACCACGATACCCCCTGCCGTCACCAGCACGCCGGCGTGGTTGGCGTAAGGCAAGTCCTTGCGCAACTTGAGCTCGCCCGTCGCCGGGTCGACCACGGCGAGCGAGCTGGTGATACGCTCGTTGTTGACGTAACCACCGCCGCCGAACTTGCCGCGCACGTGCGCGGTGGGGTCCGGCGTGATGTCGGCGCAGCCTTCGTTGCCCGCGATGTAGAGCAGGTTCGTGCTCGGGCTGTAGGCATGCGGCCAGAAATTGGTGCCGCCGTGCACGTCGGGGCAGGCGTTCTTGAGCACGTCGGTGCCGCCCTTCCAGTCGTGCGCGTAGGTCTGCACGTCCTTGCCGGGCGCGTAGTCGAGCGGCTTGCCGCTCTTGGGATCGATGCCCGCGGTCCAGGTCACTTTGGCGCTGTATTGCCCCGCCTTGAGGAACTGCCCGTTGAGGCGATCGATCGTGTAGTTGAAGCCGTCGCGATCGGCATGCACGATGAGCTTGCGGTCCTCGCCATTGACCTTGCCGTCGATGATGATCTGCGAGCCGCTTGCATCGTAGTCGTGGTTATCGTTGGCGGTGTACTGAAAGTACCACTGCATCTTGCCGGTCGCCGCATCGATGGCGACGGTGCTCTCGGTGAACAGATTGTCGCCCGGCCGGTAGGCGGAATCATAGCGCGGCGCCGGGTTGCCGGTGCCCCAATAGCTGAGATTGGTCTGCGGATCGTAGGAGCCGGTGACATAGAGCGCGCCGCCGCCGGTCCGCCAGGCCTCGGCCTTGTCCTTCCAGGTCTCGCTGCCGGGCTCGCCGGGGGCCGGGACCATGAACGTCTTCCACTTGGTCTCGCCGGTCTTGGGATCGAGCGCAGCAAGCCAATCGCGCACGCCGTTGTCGCCGCCGGACGCACCGATTAGGATCGCGTCCTTGAGCGCGAGCGGGGCGGCGGTGAGCTCGAGGTCGGGCTGATCGCCGATCTTCTTGTCCCAGACGACCTGGCCACTTTCGTTGTTGGTAGCGATGACCCGCCCGTCGTATCCGGCGACCGAGATGACCAGATTGCCCCACAGCGCGACGCCGCGGTTGCGATCGGGCTTCTCCTGCCCCGGGTCCATCTTCCACAGGATCCGGCCTGCGGTGCCGGAGCGCACGTCGATCTTGTAGACCACGCCCCAGACGTCGGTCACATACATCATGCCGTTGTCGACCAGCGGCGTCGCCTCGTTATATTCGTTGCCGGATTTCCCGCCGAGCGGCAGCGCGAAGGCGAGCTTGAGGTTCTTGACGTTCGATTTGTTAATCACGGCGAGCGGCGAGAAGCGCTGTGAGCCGAAATCGTGATGGTTCATGAGCCAATTCTGCGGCTCGGGATGCAGGAGCCGCTCGTAGGTCACCTCCTCGGCGCACAAGGGCGACGCGAGGGAGAGAAACGCCACCGCGAGCAGAGCCACGGACCGAAATGCTGACTTCATCACACGTTCCATTCGTTTGCGGTTGGATCAATAGGGCCGCACTGTGCCTTTGACCGTCGTGCGCAGCATCAGCCGCCGCTCGTTCGAGGGAAAATCGGTGCGCGCATGCGAGGAGCAGCGGTTGTCCCAGAGCAGAAGGTCGCCGAGCCGCCAGACATGCTCGTAGACGAACTCGCGCTTCTCGGCGTGATCAAACACCTTCTCGAGCAGCCGCGCGCTTTCCCCTTGCGCCATGCCGCTGACACCAACTGTCATCAGGCGGTTGACATAAACCGCCTTGCGACCGTTGTCCTCGTTGGTGCGGAACACCGGATGCATGCACTCGCCGAACGCCTCGGTGCCGCGGCTGTCGCCGCGTTGCGTCGAGCCGTAATTGTAGTGGTGCTGCGCGAGGCGGCCTTCGAGCTTGTCGCGCACCACGGGATCGAGCGTCTCGTAGGCCGCATAGCCGCTGGCGAACAGCGTGTTGCCGCCGGCGGAGGGGATCTCGACGGCGTAGAGCAGCGTCGCCTTGCTCGGGATCGGCGCGTGGATCATGTCGTGGTGGAACATCATCTCGCCGTCGGGCAGCGCGCCGATCGGCTCGCCGTTTTCGCGAATGTTGGAGATCATCATGATGCCAGGCAGAATCTTCGAATATCCCTTGGGGAAGTACTTGGGCGGGCGCCCGAGCTCGCCGAGCTCGCCGAAATAGCCAGTGACCCGGATCAAATCCTCCTGCGATAAGGTCTGCTGCGGAAAGATGAGGACGAGATGATCGAGCCAGGCCTGATAGATCGCGGCGATGGTCGCATCGTCCGGCCGCTCGCGCAGGTCGACCCCGCGCACCTCCGCACCGATATGCGGGGTCAGGGGAACGACGTCCAACCGGGTCTTTGTAGCGACATTCATGGGCCTTCCTCCGGCATTTGACACTTGAAGCTAAAGCATTTTGCGAGGAAGTGGAATCCCGGCGGCTGCCCGATTTGTCGCGTTGACACGAATGGGAGCGCCGCCATGATGCCGGCGAATTCATGCGCGATCGAGAATCATCGCCAACCTGATTGAACGACATGACGCCTGCATCGCCTGACCGCCTTGCCATCATCCCGGTGAGCGATGTCGCGCCGGGCGCGCAGGTGAGCCATGCGATCAAAGGGCGCGCGCGCGCAATGGCGTTGCGTGATGAGTGCCTCGCCTGGCTCCCCGGTGCGGCTCGCAGCGTGCTTCCCGCCATCGATGCTGTGACGCGCCTCTGGCTCAAGCGGTCGGCCTCACCTTACGTGGCTGAGATCGCCGCCATTGCGGGGGCGCTCGACTATCCGGGCATCTGGTTCCTCAACGGCTGCTATCAATGGGGATGCACGTCGGTGGTGCGGGAGGAGGAGGGTGTGCCGTGGCTGGCGCGGACCCTCGATTGGCCCTTTCATGGACTCGGCCGCCACGTCGAGATCGGCCGCATGCGCGGTCCTGCCGGCGCCTTCGATGCGGTCACTTGGCCGGGCTTTGCCGGCGTCTTGACCGCGTCGGCTCCGCGCCGCTTTGCGGCCTGCATCAATCAGGCGCCACTCAAGCGTCGAATGCGACATCCGTGGCTGCGGCCGGTCGACATCGGGCTCAACGCACTGGCGACGGCGCGTATCCGCTTCATCCCGCCCGACCATCTCCTGCGCCACGTTATGGAGACTTGCGGCAGCTTCGCCGAGGCGCGCCACCGCCTTGAGACGACGCCGGTCGCGCGGCCTGTGATCTATACGCTTGCGGGCTGCCGTGCGGGCGAGCGCTGCGTGATCGAACGCACCGAAGAAGGCTTCGTGACTCGCGACCAGGATACCGGTGCCGCCAATGATTGGGGGCAAAGGCAACCCGCTTGGGAGGCGCGGGTGTCGAGCCGCTACATGCTCACCCGCACCTATCATGAGGCCGCCGCGCGCAACTTGAGCCGTAAGCAGTGGCTCGCAGAGTGGCCCGGACGGTTCGCACAGGGCAGCTTCGCCTGGGTCGCGCCGCCGGTGCTCAATCCCTTCACCCGCGTCGCGGTCGAAATGTGCCCGCGCCACGGCATCCTGCGGGCCGTCGGCTATGAGACGCTGCCGGATAGCGAATTGGCGCAACCCATCACCCAAGCCTGCGAAGTGGCGGCCGCGCTCGCGGCCTGATCATTCCGCAGCGACAGCGTGGCCGTGCTCGGTTTCGCCGCTCTCCAACGCCGCCAGGATCTGGCGCACCAGCTCGCGCGCCGAAGCCGCGCTGAGCTCGACCGCAATCCGCTCGTGGCCGCCGTCCGCCGCATTGATGAAGTCGATCCCGAGCGCATGGTCGAGGGGCGCGTGATAGGGATGATCGAAATAAACATTGGCGGTGTCGATGCGCATCCAGCCCTTGGGCCCCTTCGCGCTGCCGGTGAGCGCGGCCTTTCTGACGATGTAGGAGCACATGGTTCGATCCTCCGCGGCTTGCCGCCAGGCGGGCGGGCTAAGTTGCTCAGGAAACTTTAGCACGGACCTTGCGGAGCGAAAATGCTGTGCCGCCTGCGATCAGCGGCGGCCTGCCGGAATGCAGGAGAGTTAGTTCCCGCGCAACGACTGCCGAATGAGATCGAGCCGCGATCCGGTTGTGGTGGAGGTGCCGGTTGACTTGACGAACGGGTCCTCGCGATCCACCCAGCCGTTGTCGCGGATCCGCCAGGTGGCAACGTCGATCGTGCGGTTGCGGCAGAACGTGCCGCTGAGACGACCAGCAGCGAGCCGGTGCTGAGCTCGGCCGCGTTCAAGGTGTGCGATTTGCGCGCCGCGGCTCATCGAGATGTGCGCGAGGCCCGCGAGGCGGCGCGGACAGCGCAAACTCCGCCCCCAGGCCGGTGGCTACGAACGCCCGATGGAGGTCGCCCGCGAGCCGGGAGGGTCTTGGCGCGTGGAACAGGCGCGCATGTTGCACCGAGGCGTTGCATCGTTTGCCTGCGGTCCGATCGTGCGGGGAATTCCATGCGCAAACGCTAGCGAACATGGTAAAGCAAACGTGTTGGAGCGCGGTGTGCTGCACCGACGGCCCTTGTGCTAAACGGACGCCACGAGCATGACGACGCAAGCCACCACGCGCGCGCAAACCGTGCCGTCCTCCTTTGCGCTCTGGCGCGACAATCGCGGGCGCCTGTCGGTGCTGCGTATCGCCACGTTGCTTCTCCTCATTTGGCCGATCGGGCTTGCGGTGGTGGCCTGGCAGACCGAAATCAGGTTCGAGGCGCGTCCGGTCAACGACCTGATCCACCGCGCCGGGTTCTGGATGCTCATGTTCCTGCTGGTGACGCTCGCGATCACGCCGCTGCGGCGGGTTTCGCGCTACGCGGCGCTGGTCGACGTCCGCCGCATGCTCGGGGTCGGCACCTTCTGCTACGGCGCCGCGCATCTTACGCTCTACAGCCTCGATCAGATGTTCGATCTCGCTCATGTGGCGAGCGAGATCGTGTTCCGCGTCTATCTTACCGTCGGCTTCACCGCCTGGCTCGGGCTCGCCGTGCTGGCGGCGAGCTCGACCGACGGGATGACACGGGCGCTCGGCGGGCTGCGCTGGCGGCGGCTGCACCAGCTCGTTTATCTCATCGGCATATTGGGGATCATACATTTCTTCCAGCAGACCAAGCTCGATGTCAGCGTGCCGACCCTGGTGGCGGGACTCTACACCTGGCTCATGGGCTATCGTCTCATCGCCTGGCGCTGGAAGCGGCCAGGCGAGCTGCCGACGTGGCTGCTGCTCGGGTTGGCCATCGCTGCTTCCGCGCTGACCTTCCTGGGCGAGGCGATCGGCTTCGGCATTGCGTTCAACGTATCCCCGCTGGCAGTATTGCAGCAGACCGCATTCGTCTTCGATCTCGACAATCCCGATTCGATCCGGCCCGGCTGGTTTGTGCTGGCAGGCGGGCTCGCCATCTGCTTGCTCGATCTGGCTTGCGCGCGCTGGCGCGGACGACGCGTGCGCAAGCCGGTGCCAGCCAAGCCGGCACAAGACAAGGTGCGCGAGCCGGCGTGACGCCGAACTCGGTCCTTCCGCCTGCCATCAGCAAATGACATAATCTGCGCGAGCTGCGCCGACATCGGACGCAGTCCCCGGCCTGACCGTCCGCGCTTGCGGATCCTAGGAAGGGAGGGGGGAAGGAACCGCAAGCAAGGGAGGATAGATAGATGTTGCTTCGTTTGGGCGCTGCCGCCACCGTCGCCGCGCTGCTCGTGCCGGGCTCGGCCGGCGCGCAGGTGCTGAATGAAAAGAACGTTTCCGTGAAGATGGCGCTCGAGATCGCCCAGACGGCGCTCGCCGAGTGCGGCGACCACGTGTCGGTTGCGGTCGTCGATCGCACCGGGCGGCTGCGCGTCTTCCTCCAGGGCGACGGCGCGGCACCGCACAATATCGAGCTCGCACGCCGTAAGGCCTATACGGCCGAGACGTTCGGGCGTCCTTCGGCCGAGTGGGCGCAGCGCACCGAGACCGGCGCCGCCGCTGCCGCCGCCGCCAGCGGCAACGGCCAGAACATATCGGGCCAGCGCGCGCTGACCGACGTCATCCCGCTGCAGGGCGGCGTTCCGATCAAAGTGGGCGAGGTGACCATCGGCGGCGTCGGTCTCAGCGGCGCCCCGCATGGCGGCCCGCAGGAAGAGGCTTGCGGCAAGGCCGGCGTTGCCAAGGTGGCGGACCAGCTAAAATAGGCTCCATCAATCTCCCTCCCCCGCAAGCGGGGGAGGGCCACCGTGCGGGAGGGACATGGGTGACCTGAGCTTCCCGCAGCGAATGCAGAGGCTGAGCGACAAAGCGCTCGTTGAGATCGTTACCTTTGGTGAAAAGGACGGCTATTTGCCGGCGACTGTCGCGGCGGCGCGTCAAGAGCTAATCGCCAGGGACGCAAGACCGTGGACAGTAGCTGCGATAGCGCAGCTACTGGAAACAAAGCGGAACCGACAGGCAAAGCTGGCACGCCAGCCCTTGTCCTGGCCGTCGGGCTCACTTTTTTGGTTCGTCGATCTATTTTTTTCCGGCACTCCTCGCTGCAGCCCTTGAGTTAAAAGGGTGCAAGCGAAAGAGTGAAGAGGCGTGAATATGGATGGGGTTGGGTGCGGCATTTAGGATCGGCCTATTGGTGTTGATCTCCCTTCTTCAGCACTTCAGCAAGTGACTCGTCCCCCGCTTGCTGCTGCGCGGTCGCCGCAAATCACAGCAACAGATCATTGAACTCCGGATGCTTGGCCATATAGGCGGCCACGAACGGGCACCTCGCCACCACCTTCAGACCTTGTGCTCGGGCGGCCTCGAGTGCTCCGCGCACGAGCTTCGATCCGCTCCCGTGGCCGGACAGCTCCGGCGGGACCTCTGTGTGCTTGAACGTGATGACCCCCGGCTTCAGCTCATAGTAGGCGACCGCCACGTGGCCGTTGAGGTCGAGCTCGAACCGGCTGAGCGCTTGATTGTTGCGAACCATGTCGGACATACGTGGCTCCTGGATTAGCTGGTTGCCGCCCTCATCGCGGCGGCGACGCCGACGGTGATAGCCGCGACCGCCTGCGCACTCGCCGTCCCGAGGCTGTGGCGCTCGGCGATCCAGGTGGCCTCGATGCAGGTCAGCCACACCTTGCCGTCGGCATCCTCCCAGGCGAGTGCCTTGAGCGGCAGGTCGATGCCGGCGGTCTGACGGTCCTGCATCAGGGGTGTGCCGCCCCTGGGGTGTCCAAAGAGCACGAGCTCGGTCGGGCGCAGCTGCATGCCGACCTTGGCTGCACCGTCGGCATGATCGATACGCGCGAAAACATTGAGCCCATGGGCAGCCGCGAAAGCGGTCAGCCGCTCGATCGTCTCCCGCACCGAGAAGGCGCTTGCCACCGTGATCAGGCCTTCGTCCGACATCGATTCGTTCTCCGTTCTGAACATGCTGCGCGCTGCAGGGCAGTGAGGGTGTCGGAGCCATGTACCCTCGGCAGAGCTGTCAGAGACCATCTATTCGCTGGATTCCAAAAAGCAAAGCTCGGCACGGTGTCCCGTGCCAAGCACAGCTCGCCAGTTTCAATTTTATGAATGCGCTTATTTTGCCAGTTACCGTCAAGAGAAATCGCACTAATAGCCGCGCTGGACGTTCATCTCGGTGTTGAAGCACACCGGCTCGCGATATTCCTTGGACACCGTGACGATGTCGGGGTTCTGGTCCTTCATCGCTTGGAACAGGGGCTCGGTCGCGCGCCACTGCGCCACGTGGCCGGCGGTGACCGGCGCGTCGTGGTGCGCCGGCATGATGACGTCCGGCTTGTAGGCGCGCATGTGTTCGAGCGCGAGCTTGACCATGAGCGGATTGATGTAGTCGCCGGAGACTGCGACCAGTGCCAAGTCAACGCGGCCCACGCGCGCCATGGCGGCGCGCTCGTAGTCGGTCACGCGTCCGCCGCTGTCGCGGTAGAGGATGCGGAAGCCGTCGTCGAGGGTGATGAGATAAGCGATGGTGCCTTCGTCGATGACGCGGGGGCTGTTGGTGCCGCGCGAGCGGATGGTGGCGGACTCGGTCTTCTGCTCAGGGGTCGGGGGCGGCATCACCTCGTCGAGCGCGCGGTCCATCACGGCGGTGACCTCCTTCGCGGGCTCGCCATGCCGGCCCAGGATCGGCTCGACGGTGAGATGATCGAGCTTGATCATCTCGTCGCCACGCCCCGTTACCGTCTTGATCTGTTGGATCGGGATCGGCTGGGTGCGCAGCTTGTCGGTGGTCACTGCGGCCCCGACCAGCAGCGCCTTGGTGCGTGCCCCGATCGAGGCCGCATCCGACATGTGGTCGAAGTGGCCGTGGCCGAGCAGCATCAGGTCGGCGGACTTGATGTCGGACGCCGCCACGCCGAGCGGCGGATATTCGCTGCCGCGGTCGTAATAGGCATCGAGCAGGATGATGCGGCCGTTGTAAACCAGCTCGAAATTGGAGAAGCCGACCCAGCGCACCGCCAGCGTATGCGGATTGCGCGGGAACGCGCCGCCGGCGGACACCAGCGTGCGCGCATGGCAGGCCGGGTCGCGCGGCTCCATGGCGGCGGCCTGGTCGATGGTGTCGCTGCGCTCCCCACGCGGGTCGGTGAAGGGGCGGGCCGCGGCCGCAGAGCCGCACGCCGTGATCACGGAAAGCGTCGCCAGGATCGCCAGAAGTCGTTTCATGAACGCACCCTTAGAGGCGGGCTCGGCGGAGCAGCGCTTTGAGCTCCTGCCGTCAGGAGCACCTCCGGCATGACATCGCACGATCTTGGGCAAATTCCAGGTCAGGGTCTCGCCGTTCCTCTCAACCACCAAATCTCTGCTCAACTCCGCCAAGTCTTTGCGCTCAACGCCGCCAAGTCTTTGCTCAACGCCGTCGAGTCTGTGCTCGACGCGGTCGAGCCGCGTTTTCACGGCGGGCAGATCATCGCCATTGCGGCGCGTTTGCTCGAGAATGTAGCGCGTGATCCGTTTCTCGCTCTCCACCTCGTGTTCGAGCACGCCCACCCGTGCCTCGAACCCATCTCTCGTCACTTCCGAAGCCATCCGTTTTGATCCCCATTGCAGCAAAAAACTACCACAAGACGCACAATTTGCCAATTACGCGCGCGCATTCCGGGCTTTCCCCGAGAGGCCCGCGATTGCTAATTTGTCGCCGGCAGAGCACCGGAACCGGAGGGTCAGATGATTGATCGCCGTCATGCAACCCATTTCATTTTGCTGGCGCTGTGCGCCGCCGCGCTGCCGCAGGCGGCGTTCGCCCAACAAGGTTTTCAGCGCTTCGTTCCGCTCCTGGTTGATCTGCCGGGCTGGAAGGCCAACAAGCCCGACGGCATGGCGATGGAGATGGGGGGCGCCAGCATGCTAACCGCCACGCGCAACTACGAGCGCGGCACCGCCAAGGTCAATGTCGCGGTCCTCATGGGCGCGCCCGCGCAAGGCGCGCTGGCGGCCGCCAATTCTGGCCTCAAGCTCGAAACCAGCGACCTGCGTATGAGCACATCGACGGTCGACGGGATGCAGGTGAGCAAGACCTATACCATCAGCAACAAGACCGGCGCCATCCTGGTGGCGCTGACCAACAACGCGGTGCTCACGCTCGCCTACAATGGCGTCGACGAGGACGAGGCGATGGGGCTCGCCAAGAAGTTCGACTGGAAGGGCATCCAGGCGCAGGCACAGGCGAAGTAGCCGAGCGGCGCTGCCATCACACCGGTCCCTCGGCGATCGCCTCGCTGGCAGCCCGCAGGCGATGTGGCGTGACCCGACCGTCTGCAAAGAGATCAAATCCATAACAACAGGTTGTCATGAAAAATATTCATTCGGCGGCCTCGACTCGCTTCTTCTTCCCGCCCGCGTCGCGGCGCTCCAGCACCGGCTTGAGGAATTGCCCCGTGTAGCTGCGCTTCTCGCGCACGATCTGCTCGGGCGGGCCTGCGGCCACGATTTCGCCGCCGCCGTCGCCGCCTTCGGGGCCGAGGTCGATGATCCAGTCTGCGGTCTTGATCACCTCGAGATTGTGCTCGATCACCACCACGCTGTTGCCCTGGTCGGTGAGCTCGTGCAGCACCTCCAACAACTTCTTCACGTCGTGGAAATGCAGCCCCGTCGTGGGCTCGTCCAAAATGTAGAGCGTGCGGCCGGTAGCGCGCTTGCTGAGTTCCTTGGCGAGCTTGACGCGCTGCGCCTCGCCGCCGGAAAGCGTCGTCGCCTGCTGGCCGACATGGACATAGTCGAGGCCGACGCGGTGCAAGGTCGTCAACGTGTTGCGCACGCGCGGCACTGCGCGGAAGAAGTCGGCGGCCTCCTCGACCGTCATGTCGAGCACGTCGGCGATCGACTTGCCCTTGAACGTCACCTCCAAGGTCTCGCGGTTGTAGCGCTTGCCCTTGCAGACGTCGCAGGTGACGTAGACGTCGGGCAGGAAGTGCATCTCGATCTTGATGACGCCATCGCCCTCGCAGGCCTCGCAGCGCCCGCCCTTGACGTTGAAGGAGAAGCGCCCCGGCTCGTAGCCACGGGCGCGTGCTTCCGGCAAGCCGGCGAACCATTCGCGGATCGGTGTGAAGGCCCCGGTATAGGTCGCCGGATTGGAGCGCGGCGTGCGGCCGATCGGCGACTGGTCGATGTCGATCACCTTGTCGAGGTGCTCCA
>Ga0126381_100005532_pt1 | contig 13917 bp, 9 predicted proteins | sample PanSoiMetPlot_28_FD_96465 | JGI IMG/M metagenome (GOLD analysis project Ga0126381, IMG submission 96465) | Tropical forest soil microbial communities from Panama - MetaG Plot_28 | ecosystem: Environmental > Terrestrial > Soil > Tropical forest > Bulk soil | place: Panama | collected 2016-02-17
CCGCCGCGTTCATGCTGTTAAGCAGGCTCAAATCGATAAGGACTCCGTCAGGATTCACCGATACGAAGTCTTCGTAACAATGGCCACCGGAACGCACCGTCGGACGCATTCCCGCGTCCACGATCTTCTGGAGGGTCGCAGCCGTGTCGGCTACATTTTCGCAGAGCTCGATGCGACTAACGCTGTCAGCATCCGAAGTGGGCCAACGCAGGTTGTGGCCTTTCTTCAGCGTGTCATATCTTGAATCCTGTCGATTAACCGTGATTGACATATCCCTCCGGGTTACAAGATGCCTTCGAAAGGGCCGCCGACTGGCCAGAAGTGATTTTCTTGCTATGCCAATTTCAACACAACGTTGGACCCGGTACCGTGGCCAATTGATTTGGAATGAACTAGGTCAAATACCCTATTCCTGCTAGCGGCTAGAGCGCCAAATCTTGTTGCGCTAAGGCAAGAGCCAGCGTCTGGCCTCTAGCTGCGGACTCAAACGATTTTTCCAGAACAGTCATGACGGCGATAGCCTCGCTCGGAGGCACAGGATTCGGTCCTTTGCCAAGCAGGGCATCGCGTACTGCTGAATAGAAGAGGGACTGATCTCCGATGGGCGCCGGCACCTCTGTACGCAGCCCAGTAGCTCCCTCAACAAGAATTCCGGGGTCGGGATCCACGCCAAATCCTATCGATTCGGGCCCCATGCCGGCCATCAGTTGTCTCTCCTGCACGTCAGCTCCATACTTCACCCAACTGGCTCGTGTCCCATGTAGCACTGAACGAGGAACGCCACCAGATGCGAGCAAAGACACATGCAGAACCACTCGCACACGCTCATAGTTCAATTGCACGTGAGCCCAATCATCTGTCTGCCCGCCGCTGCGTTGCACGGCGAGGTTCGCATTTACTGACCCCGGAAAGCCAAACAGCCCAAGCGCTTGATCAATCAAATGCGGCCCTAAATCGAACCAGAGGCCGGCGCCTGGCCCTGCATCTTCGCGCCATCGCCTTCGAACGTTCGGTCTGAAGCGATCGATGTGCGTCTCAAAGTGAGATATCTCACCAAGCTCGCCCGATTCAACCATCGCCTTCGCAGCCAGGCTCTCGCTCTCCCATCTCCTGTTGTGAAAGACCGCGAGCAGCTTTCCGCGCCTTTCAGCAAGCGCAGCCAGCGATAGAGATTCAGAAAGCGTCACCGTGAAAGGCTTATCCACGACGACATCTTTTCCCGCATTCAGCGCGGCCGCGGCGAGATCGTAGTGGCTGCTATTCGGGCTGGCGACGACTACTAGATCGACATCCCGATGGGCTGCAACCTCCAATCCTTCAGAACATACGGTGACCATCGGCAGGTCTGCCATCACCCGTTCGCGCTGGTTCGAACTGACATGCGTCAATATCAACCCGGGAACAGAACGAATAAGCGGGGCGTGAAATGTCTTCCCAGCATAGCCATAGCCGATCAGTCCGACACGGATCGGTTGCTCGTTCGTTAACATGCGATCTCCTTTAGGAATCCTAGTGCCAATGAATAGCATGCAAGCCGTAGACCGGCATCGAGCAAATGTCCCTTGCGCATTGCACAATGTGGCCGCTAACATCGGTTACTACCAAATCCGAGATCAGTTCCGGCCCCGGCCAGCACAGGGGGCAGTCTCGCAAATCGCCAAACCCCGGAGAAAGATGTTTTTAGAACGTGGTACGCGAGTTCGCTTCTTCCTCGCCTTCTGGTTGTTCGTCCTCAGTGGCGTCGCCTTTTTGGATCGCACCAACATCTCCATCGCTGGGTTGCAAATCAGCAATGAGTATGGTCTGGGCGATCTGAGGTTGGGATGGGTCTTCAGTGCCTTTCTTGTCGGGTACGCAGGATTCCAACTGCCCGCCGGGTGGCTTGCCGCCCGATTCGGCCCGCGGAAGGTACTCACTCTTGGTGTGCTTTGGTGGGGAATTGCGACTGCTCTAACTGCTGTACTTCCCACTGGCATAACCCATGCGGTCATGCTGCTGATCGCCATCCGCTTCGCTCTCGGCGCGGGAGAATCCGTAATCTATCCCGCAGCGAACCAATTCGTGGCCCGTTGGGTTCCCATGCAGGAGCGAGGTTTTATCAACGGCCTTATCTTCGCCGGAGTAGGGGCAGGCAGTGGGCTTACTCCACCCTTGCTCACATGGATCATCGGCAATCATGGATGGCGCGCAGCATTTTGGTTCAGCGCAGTCGTTGGTCTAATAGCAGGAGCTGTCTGGTGGTACGCCTCGCGCGACACTCCAGAGGAGCACCCCGCGGTCTCTGCCTCAGAACTTCGTGAGATCCGTGACGGTTTGTCTTACGGTCAAACAGCATCCACCTCAGCTACTGATGAATCTCCCCGCGGGGCACCATCATCGGCAATTTCCTGGAGCGCCATCTTTCATCGCCGTGACCTTCTGGCACTCATCACCGGATATTTCAGCTTCGGTTACATCGCGTGGATCTTCTTCAGCTGGTTCTTCCTCTACATGGCCCAGGTGCGTGGATTCGATCTCAAAGCCAGCGCGCGTTACGCCATGCTTCCGTTCCTCTCGATGACTTTTTGCTGTCTCGTAGGTGGTGTCCTGAGTGACCAACTCACTCGAGCTTTTGGGCTTCGCATCGGGCGTTGCGCTCTGGCATCGGCTGCGTTGGTGCTATGTGCCGTGTTTCTCATATTCGGTTCACAAGTCCGCAGCCCGCAACTTGCCGGTGTAATTCTCGCGGGAGGCGCCGGCGCCCTGTACCTCTCGCAAAGTTCTTTTTGGTCCGTCTCAGTCGATATCGCGGGCCGCAGCTCGGCAGTTTTCTCCAGCATGGTAAATATGGGTGGCCAGATCGGAGGTGCTGTAACCGCCTCCCTCACGCCTTGGATTGCACGGCAATTCGGTTGGACGACATCCTTTGGGGTCGCCGCGGCTCTTTCCATACTCGGCGCCATCTGCTGGCTTACCGTACATCCCGAGCGGCCGCTGGAGTTGGACACGCGCACGGACAGCCAACGCGGATATATGATGCGCAGATAGCAGCGGTGTGGACCATGGGATCCAGCTTGAGAGAGTCGCCTGTATCACTCCGGTCAAAGGCATTAGCGATAGCGCCCCCGCTCGTTGCGAGCGTGGTCTTCGTTCTTGCCCTGGCAACGAGCTCTTATGCATCGCCGCCGTTCTCGACTCTTCGCCTCTCCGAGTACCAGAAGCAGGACTGGCAGGTCGAAGACGGACTTCCAGAGAACAACGTTCGCATGATTGCGCAGCGGCCGGACGGAATGCTGGTGCTGGCAACTTCATCTGGCATGGCGACGTTCGACGGCCAGCGTTTTCAGAACATGCCGATAGAACCAGGCGGCCTGATGGAGAACGAGGCGGTCAACGCCTTTGTCTATGGCCGTAACGACGATATATGGATTGGTACCGACGGACGTGGGGTATTGCACCGTACGCCCTCAGGCACAACCAACATCAGCGAGCAGGCCGGCCGGCTCAACGAGCGAGTTCGAATGCTCAACTTGGACGCCCGCGGAAATCTCTGGATTGCCACCCAAAACGGTATTGAACGATTTGTCAACGATCGCCTTGAGGCGCTATCCGCCGGTGGCATGATCTCAGGAGACATCATTTCGCCGTTCGCCGAAGACAACTACGGTGGGATGTTTTTCGTTACTTCTTCAGGCCTCTTCCATTGGGAGAATGGCGCTGTACAACGATTTCCGCTCCGCACATCTTCCGGAACGCCCGCGGCAGTGTTTCGTGACCCGCAGCATCGGATCTGGGTTGGTACGACGACCGAAATACTGGAGCTTGTGCCGCGTAACATCGGCGATTCGCAGAATGTGGCCACCAATCTGTCTGCTCGCTACGATCAGGTCGTTCGGGCGAGTGTCCCGAGTCCGGTGTCGGTGATGCAAGGAGATGTAACAGGCAATCTTTGGGTCGGTACCCGCCGGGACGGAATACTTCGCATTGGTCCCGATGGACTATCTCGTTGGTCGACGCGCGATGGCCTTCCCGACGATGCCGTACGCTCAATGTTCCTCGACGACGAGCGCAATTTGTGGATCGGAATGAATCAAGGGGGATTGAGTCGATGGCGCAAAGGCCCGCTCGCTCCCTACGGAGGTCCAGAAGGCTTTCCTCCAGGTTATTCGGCAATTGCGTTCGCCGATAGCCGTGGAGATTTGTGGCTCGGTACATGGGATAAAGGCCTGTTCAGGCGTCACAATGGACAACTCATCGCAGCCAATCCACCGGGGATGGATCCGTCCATGCCGATTCGAGCGCTTGCTGAAGATCGAAATGGACACGTCTGGATTGGAACATGGTTCGACGGCATCTACCGATACGACGGACGCGCATACCATCACTATTTGTTAGGCGTAGAGTCGCCGGGAAATGCCGTAAGTTCGATCCTGTTCGACGGCGACGGAGGCCTGTGGATTGGGACCTACACAGGGGTCCTCCATTTTCCGTCGGGTGAACCTGATCCCGAGCTTCGCTTTCATATGCTTGAATCGAAGCTGACGACGTGCCTGCTCGCCGATCGCGATGGGTCTGTGTTGGTCGGAACCAGTACAGGCCTCTTTCGCATACGTAAGGACAACGTCCTTCCGGTCTCGGGGCTCTCGAATCCGCATGTGCTTTCGCTGGTCGCCGATAGTAAGGGATACGTTTGGGTGGGGACCAAAGCCGGTGGTCTTAGTTCTGTTCAAGGCGAGCAAGCGACACCAGTTCCAGCCACAAGTGGTCTGCCGCAATCTTTGGTCAACACGGCGATTGAGGATGACGACGGTCATCTGTGGCTCGGTACGTCGCGAGGAATCGTACGACTCTCAATCTCAGAGATGCGCGCGGTGGTCGATCGCAAGCAACAGCAGATGTCGGCGGTGATCTTCGGCAAAGCAGACGGGATGCGTTCCAGCCAGGTCGGCGGGGCATCGAAACCCGCATCAACCCGCATGCCTGACGGGACCCTCTGGTTCGTGACATCCAGAGGCTTCGTTCATACGACAGATGTGGCTGAGAACGCAGATTCTTCCACTCCGATTGCAACCATTAGCGGCTGGACTCTTTCCAACGACCCCAGTGCCGCCGATGTAACTACGGGCAATCGGGTTGATCTCGAAGCAGGCCAACCGGATATCCTGTTCTTTTTCAACTCCAGGCTTCTGTCAAATCTGGGGCACGCTGAGTTCCGGTACCGTCTCACCGGCTACGACTCAGACTGGACAACCACGCGACTGCGTGTTGCACGCTATCGCAGACTCCCACCTGGGAAATATACCTTTGAGGTGCAAGCCCGCAATAGCGGAGAGGATTGGCTCTCCCCCATCTCGCAATTACCCGTTCGCCAGAATCCGCACTTCTTCGAAACGTGGTATTTCTATCTGGCCCTGACGGCGATTGCGACTCTGGTTATCGCACATCTAATTCGTCGCCGCCTTGAGCTGATGAAGGGTCGCATCGGCATCGTGCTGGAAGAGCGCAACAGGATTGCGCGCGAGTGCCATGACACCCTCATGGCTGGCTTCGCAGCGATCTCCTGGCAACTTGAGGCCACAGCGAAGCTCTTTCATGACAGCGGCACCGAGTCGACTCCGGCAGCGGAATCGTGTGACTTGGCCCGAAGCATGGTAGCTCATTGTCAGGCTGAGGCTCGTCGTATCATCTGGGATCTTCGCGACACCGATGAAGTCACCAACGTCCTTTCGCAGGCACTCTCGCGAACCCTCAAAGCAAACCATTTGTTTGAGTCAATCAATACGACTCTTAACGTAGAGGGCGCCGAAGTGCCACTCGCTCCCGGGTGCGTCCATCACCTTGTTTGCATCGGACAAGAAGCCGTCTCGAACGCAATTCGACATGCGCAACCCTCAAGGATCATCATTCAGTTGAGGTATGAGAGCGATTCACTTAGTCTTACCATCCGTGACGATGGCATAGGTTTTTATCCATCTGATCGCCCGACTTCCGGTCGAGGCCACTTCGGAATTCCTGTGATGGAAGAACGTGCACGCAAACTAGGCGGCAGCCTCCGTTTGCAGACGTCGATCGGTGGTGGAACTGAGGTCACCGTCCGGGTCTCGTTCAACGCAATGAACCAGCCCGTCAATCGGGAGCATCACGTCATAAGGTGGATTGGAATATGAAGCAGATCCGCGTTCTCCTCATTGAAGATCATTTTCTTGCACGGATGGCCTTGCACTCAGTCTTATCTGGCCATCCACAGATTCAAATCGTGGGTGAAGCGGGCGACGGCGAACGCGGCATCGCGATGTATCGCTCGCTTCGTCCCGACGTAGTGGTGCTTGATCTTCGATTGCCGCGTGTCAGCGGTTTCGACGTCATAGTCCAACTCAAGAAAGAGTTTCTGAATCCGCGAATCGTCGTACTCTCGAACTACCAGGGAAGCGAAGATATCTATCGCGCGGTCCGCAGCGGAGCAATGGCGTATCTCACAAAGGATGCCAGCGGCGAGGAACTCCTAAACGCTATTCAAAACGTCGATCGGGGCCTCCGGTACCTGCCGCATGGTGCCCTCGACCGGTTAGCAGAGCGAATGCCCGCTGTGGATCTAACGCCGCGCGAGGCCGAGGTCCTGGCCGGAATCACGCGCGGGCGCAGCAACCGGGAGATCGCCGAAGACCTGAAAATCGCCGAAAAGACGGTTCGAATCCATGTGAGTTCCTTACTTGACAAGATGGGCGCCCGGGACCGCACCCAGGCCACGATCTATGCGCTGCAGCGTGGTCTCGTGCACCTCGACTAGTCGGCAAGTCCATGTGGGAGCGAGCCTTGCGAGTGGATATCAACTTTCGGTTGCAGAGGCTTGCCTATGAACAAAATCTGACATGTCAGAACGGGGTAGGCCATTTGCCCTACGTTAAAAGCTGACAACTGCCTCATGACAGATTCTCACCGCTGTAATCGAATGATCCCACTCAAGAAACAGTCCCAAGCGGGTTGCTAACGGCATAGCCTACGGTTCACCCGCATTGTGGAGCCGATGAACGCATTGACCTTTTGGTCAAAAAATCAGGAGAGCCACCGTGAAGAAAGCACTGGTCTACTGTCTCGCAGTTCTGTTGAGCCCTCTGTTCCTTCGGGCGCAGATAGCAAGCAACACCGCACTCGTAGGTACCGTGGTCGACGCGACGGGTAGTGCAGTTAATGGAGCGAAAGTAACTGCGGTCGAAGAATCTACTAAGGTCACTTCGTCGGCAATCACGAACGCCGAGGGATACTACGCAATCACCTTCATTAAGAGTGGAACCTACGACATCACAGTAGAGCAAAAGGGCTTCAAAAAGGTGACGACAACAGGGGTCATCGTTGCCATCGACACATCTGCGCGTACTGACTTCACCTTATCTGTCGGCTCCGTGTCTGAAGAGGTCACTGTCTCGGCCAGCACGCCACCTATCGCGACCGATGATGCGAACCTTGGCGAGACGTTTGCCACCAAGCAGGTGGATGAGTTGCCCATCAATGGCCGCAACGCGCTTGAGGTCGCAGCGCTTGCCTCAAACGTCACCATTGGAATCAAGACCAGTTACTCCGGCAACCCTCCGGGTGAAGACTTCAACGGGGCCGGACAACGTGAGACGCAGAACGACATCACGCTCGATGGTGTCTCCATCATGAATAATCTCGGCAACGTCACGCCGGCACGTCCAAGCACCGACATGGTCTCCGAAGTTCAGATGCAGAGCGGCAACTACCCAGCCCAATACGGCGCCTACCTGGGAGTGCATATCAATCTTGTCAGCAAATCCGGAACGAATGATCTGCACGGTACCGTGTATGAGTATTTCAAAAACTCAGACATGAATGCCCGTTTTTTTACTGACAGGCAGGCGACTTCAACCACCCCGGCAACGCGGAAGGCCGGCCTCAACTACAACCAGTACGGATTCGCGCTGGGTGGCCCCGTCTTCATCCCCAAGGTATTCGATGGTCACAACAAGGTCTTCTTCTTCGGTTCGTACGAGAAATTGAATCAGAAGGCGCAATCCACTGGTACCTCGACCGTATTAACCTCAAAGATGAGGTCCGGTGACTTCTCCGAGTTGCTGCCAAGTACGATTGTCCGAGACCCTAATAACGGCCAGCCTTTTCAAGGAAACATCATTCCAGCGAGTCGCCTGACAACCGCGGCTGCGCAGATTGCCCAGAAGTACATCGCCTATGTTCCGCTTCCGAATGCTTCGGGAGTTACAAATAATCTGGCAAGCGCCGTGTTTCCAAGTAACATATGGATCGCTCAAACACTTGACCGGGTTGACGCTAAAGTCAGTGACAAAGTGAGTCTCTTTGGTCGTTATCATTGGCAGAACCTCACTTACCAAACTGGAAACCAGGTCCCGGTTAATAGCACGTACGGCCCAGCCAATAGTCGAAACTTCGCGTTTGGTTACACCCACGTCATTACCCCTCACTTTATCAACGACTTCCATATTGGCTTCAACAAACTGACCACGAACTTCGTGAACTACTGGTACATCAACGGTCCCAAGGACGCTGGAACGCAGCTTGGCATCCCGGGGTTCAACTACGACACCACCACGGGGAATCCCGGTATTCCCAACATTCAGGTCTCCAACGCCACCGGTATGAACATTGGAAACAATGGGACGAACTGGTTCCAGGACGATCGCACGATTGATGGTTTCGATCAGGTCAGCTACACCCATGGCAAGCACAACATCATGGCCGGTATCGAACTCCGTAAGCTGACGCTGGGACGCGCGGCAACAAACATCTCACTTGGGCAGTTCAACTTTACCGCCGCGAATGCTGGAGTTGGCACGACAACTGGCTGGGCGCCGGCGGACTTCCTGCTCGGTATTGCGAACAACGACTTTACTCCGGTCAGCACGATCAAAGGATCGGTTGCTGAATGGCGCGACGGTTTCTTCGTTCTGGATAACTGGCAGGCGCTACCGAATCTCACCATCAATTACGGCCTCCGCTACGATCTCCCCACTGTTCCCTACAGTCTCAACGGTTTCGCTCGCATTCTGAACCCGGCGCAAACTGCGCTTCTTCTCCCGTCCACCGCATTAACAGCTAACAGCTTCGTCCCAACCCCGGGCCTGGAGTTAGCTAACCCAACTCATGATAATTGGGGACCGCGCTTCGGTTTCGCATATCGCGCGACCGACAAACTCGTCGCTCGAGGTGGATTTGGCATCTACTACAATGCGAATCAGCTCAACAGCTTTACTTTGCTGACCAGCAACTATCCGCTCGGTGCCGCAGTGACGTACAGCACAACTGCGGCTAACGTGCTTACGTTTACAAACCCAACTCCTGGTGCGGGAACTACAGCCCCGGTCGCCGGAGTCCCCGGTACGTACGTTGCCGTGGTCAACTACGATCCCAACAACAAGACTCAGCGCAACTACCAATGGAACCTGAGCGTCGGTTATGAACTCTGGAGAGGTGCTGGAGCCGAAGTTCAGTATCTTGGGTCGCACGCGCTGCACCTTGATCGCAGTTACTATAACAACGAGCCGCTTGCCCCTCCTGCTTCCTCCGCGACCGTCCCCACGACCAACTCGCAGCGGCCAAATCAGCTCTTCGGGTCTATTCGTACGCTCGAGAATGACGCCTACTCTAATTACAACGGCCTGACTGCAATTCTTCGTCAGCGCCTCTTCCACGGATTGGCCGGGCAGGGAAGCTACACCTGGTCTAAGAATCTCGATCTTTCATCGGACTCCAATGGCGGCGGTACGCTCTAGCAGCAGTACAACCCAAGGGCTGATTACGGTCCGTCAAACTGGGATATCACACATCGCTTCGTTGGTCTGTTGAGCTATCAGCTTCCTAACTTCAATGGCTCCAATCGGCTGACGCAGGAAACATTGGGTGGTTGGCAGGTCAACGCTGTAGTCAATCTACAGACGGGAGTGCCGATTAACGTTGTCCTTAACTACAACTCGGCAAATATGAGCCAGGGAACTCAGCGTCCCAGCTTCGCCCACAAGCCGCACCAGAACTGCAGCACCCAAACATACATCAATAACAACACTCAGTCCTGCATTGACACCACAGCCTATGTTCTTCCTGTTGCTCCCCAGTCGATTGTTAATGGCGTAACCGTAAACAACTTTGCGTTCGGGAACACTTCGAGAAATAGTCTTCACGGACCCGGTTTTACGTACACGAATCTGTCAGTCTTCAAGGATTTCGGGATTTACGAGCGCTTGAAATTCCAGTTCCGGTTCGAGGCGTTCAATGTCTTCAATCATCCCAGTGCACAGAATCCCACGAACAGTGCCCCGGCATTGAGCAAATCTTCCATCCCGACTTCAAATGCAGTTGGTACCGTCGGATTCGGGCAGGTAACTGCTGTGCAGACGATCCCCGGTCAGTTGTCTGGCGCGCGCGTCCTTCAACTTTCCGGCAAGTTCGTTTTCTAACTAGCTATACGAGCCGTCGAATAAGATTCGACGGCTCGCGCACTCTCAATCAATGAAGTGGAATGGTTCAATCGCGCGACGATGTGAATCTTCCAGTAGGATGGCTCTCAGTTATCGCGAGGTTGTTGCAGTGAAATCCATCCTTTTCGCAGGCCGTGCTGGCATATCCGTGGCGGCAAGTATCCTCTGTGCCACCGTCCTTACACTTATCGTCCACGCCGACGCCCCAAAGACTGCCGCCGACTACCAGGCCGATCCAGCCGCAATGGTCGAAGCCTATCGGCATGTAGAAGTCGCCTCTGTGTCCGATGCCATCGAGCAGCTTCTCCACGAGAAGCGCTACATGTCTCACCGCATGCAGTCGATCTTTCCGACCAAATTCGCCGGAACGGCCCTTACCGTCCTGCTCGTCAAGCAGGAGAACCACGATGCTGATGCCCTCACCGGAATGCTCAAGGCCATCGATACCGGAGGGCCCGGTTCGGTCTATGTCATGAAGGTCGAAGATGGCGCTGACATCGCCGGAATGGGCGGTCTCATGGGGACAGCAATGTTCTCACGCGGATTCGCAGGTGCCGTCATCGACGGAGGTGTTCGCGATCTCCCCCAACTCAAGAGAATCGGCTTCCCCGTCTACGCGATCGGCCCCGTGCCCTCCACTTCCGTCGGCCACTATCGCTTCGGCGGAATGAACATTCCCGTTGAGTGCGACGGAGTCAAGGTCAATCCCAACGACATCATCGCTGCTGACCAGGATGGCGTGGTCGTCGTCCCGCGCGAGCGCGCCGCTGAAGTTCTCGTCCTCGCTCAAAAACTGGATAACAGCGAGCACTCCATGTACCCGTTCATCGAGAAGTTTCACTCGATCGAGGAGGCAGTCAAGCAATTCGGCAGGATCTAAAAATCTAGAAACTCATTAAGCCATTTGTCCCATGACAATCGTATTCGTTTCCGTTCAGATGGTTCTGGTCGTCGAGACCATGACCCGAGCAAAGTAATTCGAGGTAAGCAATGTCCAGCAACAGCGAACACAATCTCTTCAGCCGCCGCAGTTTTCTCCGCTGGTCACAATCAGCGATGGCTCTTCTTGGAGCGGGCTCCGTTCTCGGAAAAGCACCGGAAGCCATAGCGGCAACTTCTAACGGAACCTCGAGCACAGCGGACGACTACTACGCAAAACTCGGTGTCGAAAAGATCATCAACGCAGCCGGCACTTACACCTACCTCACCGCAGCCGTGATGCCCCCTCAGGTACAGCGGGCCGTCGCACAGGCTGCTCTCCATCCCGTCGTTCTCAAAGATCTCCAAAAGGCCTCCGGCGAATACATCGCAAAGCGTCTGCGCTGCGAAGGAGCCGTTGTAACCTCCGGAGCGTCGGCCGCTCTCACTCTCGGCACCGCCGCCTGCGTCGCCTCGGCCAATAACCTTCGTGCGAACGAGATTCCTGAAGATGTCAGTGGTCTCAAGAACGAGGTCATCGTCCAGAAGGCTCATCGCTACGAGTACGACCACGCCATGGTTCTCTGCGGAGTCCGTATCGTCGAGGTTGTGACTTTAGACGACTACAAACGCGCCTTCACGCCGAAGACAGTAATGACCAACTTCTTCAACGCCGCCGAGGGAGGCGAGATCGACCGGAAAACATGGCTTGAAGTTGCACATCAGCACGGCGTGCCCTGCCACTTGGACGCAGCCGCGGACATGCCGCCCATTTCCAATCTATGGAACTACACCGGAATGGGATTCGATTTGGTCTGCTTCTCCGGTGGGAAGGGAATTCGCGGCCCTCAAAACGCCGGTCTTCTGCTCGGTAAGAAAAACCTCACTGACCTCGCCGTCGCCAACAACAATCCCAACTCTGACGCCGTTGGTCGTGGCATGAAAGTAGCCAAGGAGCAGATCGTTGGAATGGTGGCTGCGATCGACTGGCTTCTCGAGCAAAGCGATGAAGCCAACCAGGCCGAGTACATGCGTCGCGCCAACACCATCATCGATATGGTCAAAGATGTTCCCTCAATGAAGACCAACATCTACGTTCCCGAGGTTGCAAACCACGTCCCTCACCTCATACTCGACTACGATCCGGCGGTCGTCGGCCTTACGCCCAAACAGGTCCAGGCGAAGCTGCGCGAGCAGCGTCCTCCCATCGAACTGAACCCAGCCACCGGCTCGGCCGGACGGATGGGGCCGCACTCAAGCGAGAACAGCATTGTTATTGGGACATGGATGCTCCAGCCCGGTGAAGCAGAGATTGTCGGCCGCCGCCTGCGTGAAGTACTCCGCAGCGGCAAGGCCTAACCTTTCGCGCATCCAATTCAAAAGGAGCAAACACGATGGAACAGCAGTCCAGAAGAGGTCTAATCAAGAACGCGGCTAAGGCAGCGATTGCGGCTACAGGTGGGGCCGCTCTGTCAAAGACCGCCAAGGCACAGGTCTCTGGCAAACTGGAGAAGAAATCGTATCCTCCCAAAACTCAGGCAGATAGAATTCCATCAACACCGGCTAAGGCCCCGTTATTTTCCAGCGCTGTGTCCTACGGCAATCTGCTTTTTCTCGCAGGCGTTGGTGCGCATTTCAAAGGCACGATCGAAGAGCACACGAAGCATGTGCTGGATGAGCTTGAGAAGAATCTGATCAACGCTGGCTCATCAATGGACAAGGTTCTAAAAGTCAATGTCTACTTAAATGACCTCAAGGACTACACCGCGATGAACAATGTCTATGCGACCGGAAAGTGGGGTTCAATTCCGCCGGTGCGCACAACAATTGCTCCCGCTGGCGGTATCCCCGGTGATTCGCTCGTCGAGATCGACCTCATCGCTTACATCTAATTGGATCCCTCCCTGTTAACCGCAACACGAGCAAAGGAAAGCAAGTCCATGTCACTCTTTCGAAACACCCGCTGGTCGCGACGAGAAGTTCTCAAGCAGACCGGTATGCTCTCCGCGCTGGGAGCCGCAAGCGCAGTCTCCCCACTCCCCGCCAGTGCCGCTCCGCCGGTTGACTCTTCCGCTCAACACAAACTCGTGAGAGAGGGCACCGACACCGACAATCTCTTCACACGCATCGGAGTCCGCCCCATCATCAACGGTCGCGGCACGTTCACGATCATCAGCGGCTCCCGATCTCTCCCGCAGGTCAAACAGGCCATGTACGAGGCCTCCTTCTATTTCGTCCAGTTGGACGAGATGATGGACGGCATCGGCGCCCAGCTTGGCAAACTTACCGGGGCCGAGTGGGGAATCGCCACAACCGGCTGCGAAGCCGCCATCTGTCTCGCCACCGTCGCCTGCATGACCGGCACAAACATCGAGCAGTGTCAGGCGCTCCCCTACATCAAGAATCGCAATCAGGTCATCATCCCCAAGCACTCCCGCAACCCGTACGACTTCGGAATTCGCATGGTCGGCGCCGACCTCGTCGAGGTCAACTCCGAAGAAGAACTCCGCTCCAAGCTTTCCAGCCGTACGGCGATGATCTACATTCTCTCCAG
>Ga0126381_100005534_pt1 | contig 13911 bp, 2 predicted proteins | sample PanSoiMetPlot_28_FD_96465 | JGI IMG/M metagenome (GOLD analysis project Ga0126381, IMG submission 96465) | Tropical forest soil microbial communities from Panama - MetaG Plot_28 | ecosystem: Environmental > Terrestrial > Soil > Tropical forest > Bulk soil | place: Panama | collected 2016-02-17
GCTAGGCTTTCGACGGCGAATCGAATTCGATCCCCTTGCCGCCAAAGCCGGACCTGTACGTGCTCAGTTTGCCGCTGTTCAAGAGGCCGTAACCAAACGACTGAATGGAAATCAAATGCGGTGTTCGCTAGTAGGTGAGCCGCAGCGGCTCGCACCATCTCCAGATAGGCTACGGCCGGCAGAATTGGACGTCCGGCGACCAGATGGTCCGCTAGAATCGGGTCACTGGCTGCAAAACGCTTTATATAGGTCGCTTCTGGTTTTAAGGACGGTTTGAGCTCATCCAGAAGCGGCCCTAATTGGCTGGCACGTTCTTTGGGTCGCTCAACTAACCAGTGTCGACGCCGATCAAACGGATAGACCGGCAGGCGGATGCGGCGCGCAGTTCTTCCTTTCCAGAGAGTCCTCCACTCGATGGTCGATCCGCCGACCCATAACTGAGCCAACTCCTTCCAGTCCCGTTCATCAAAACAGCGAAGATAACGGGCCAATTCGCTGGCCTGAGTCTCCGCTCTCGTCTGACTTTCACCCTCACAGCTACCTCGAAACAGGGAAGTCGCGGAACCGCTCGATACCCCAGCCAGCATGATGCGTACCTCTTCTACGGTTCGAGCGACGAACGCGAGACGCTCTCTCATCGCAGTTCGCCCTATTTGTAAGGTGAAGGCGAGATCACGCAGGTCCACCGCTTCAGCCTCGGAAGCAGCCATGGTGAGATACCTGGACAGGTTCGCGATTACCGCTGCTAATCGATCCGGAGTCCGCGCCGATAAGACAATCAGCTGCGGCTCGGCGTCGTCTTCCTTGGTTTGTGGCGACACTACATACTCTTCGAGAATGGCATGCGCATTCTCACCGGAAAAACCGAACGAACTCACACCAGCCCGGAGTCGAAAATCTCTATCGGTGTCCTCCCTAGAGCCTGGCCACGGCTGATTCCGATCCAGAATAAAAAAGGGAGTTCCGGTGAGGTCGATTTTCGAATTGAGGGAATGAAAATGCAAGTTGCGCGGGAGAACACCATGCCTGAACGAAAGGACCACTTTGAGCAGCCCGGCCAAACCAGCTGCTGCCTCAAGGTGACCGATGTTGGTCTTAACTGATCCCAGACCACAGCGCTGCATCCCGCTCTCGGATCCACCAAACACCGACTTGAGCGCGTTCACTTCAATCGGATCGCCTAACTGTGTACCGGTACCGTGGGCCTCTATATAGCTAATGCTCTCCGCCTGAACCCCAGCTTTTCGCAAGGCAGCTCTCACTACTTCGCTTTGGGCCTCCGGATTAGGAACCGCTAAACCGGCCGCGCGGCCGCCATGGTTTTCCGCCGATCCAAGCATCACGGCATAGATCGGATCCCCATCCTCTTCTGCACGGCCAAGCGGTTTGAGTAAGAGCGCGACTACTCCTTCTCCGCGAACATAGCCATCGGCGCCCTGGTCGAAGGTTTTGCATCGGCCCGTCGCGCTTAGCATACCGGTCTTCGCGGCGGCTCGGTTCAAGTCCGGATCGAGAAGCAGATTGATCCCGCCGGCAATGGCAAGGTCGCACTCACCCGACTGCAATGCCGCCGCCGCGCGGTGCAGCGCCACCATTGAGCTGGAGCAAGCAGTATCAATAGGCGCACTCGGTCCACGGAAATCGAAATAGTACGAAACCCGATTCGCGATCAGAGAAGATGCAGAGCCGAGAAGCAACTGAGCTGCGGAATCCACCGTGTCGTCTGCCGGTTCACCATGATATTCCGCACCGCCTACGATTCCGACAAAAACGCCCGTGTTACTGCCCGCTAACTCGGTTGGGTTTCGCCCGGAATCCTCGATGTCATGCCACACCGATTCGAGAAAAATCCGTTGGCGCGGATCTATGGCAGCGGCCTCCCGCGGCGAGATCCCAAAGAAAGCTGCATCAAATTTATCTACGTCATTGATGAAGCCGGCTACTGGAATCGGACCGGTCCACTGATCGCCAAGACGGTCATGCGGACACTCATGAATGGTATCTCGCCCCGAGATCAGATTTTCCCAAAAGGCGTCGATATCTGGCGCATCAGGTAGGCGGGCCGCCATACCAATGATTGCGATCGGTCCGTTAACCGAGTTCCTCGTTTGCGGGGCATCGGTGTCATGGGAAAGTGGAATCCGGTTGGTCAGAAGCTTGGCGACACCGTTAAGGGTTTTGTGCTCGTAAAAGACCGTGGCATCGAGTTGCTCGGAAAATTGGCGGTTCAAAGCCACTGCCAGACTAGTAAAGCGGATGGAATCGAATCCGAGTTCCACCAACGGCCGCTCCCAATCCATTTGGGTTACCGGCTGTTTAAGTATTTCAGCCGCGATTCGGTTGAGCGTTTGCTGTACCCCGGTTCTTTCGATCTTTCTTGGCCGCTCTTCCCGTGTATCGGACAAGATCGATTGCTTGCGGTATCTGCTAAAGATTTCCTCCCAAGCCGCAGCCCCCAGAAATTTTCGATCTACTTTATAGTTTGGTGTTAGTGGCAGGTCCCAAAGTTGCTCGAAACGAGCCGGAATCATGTAGTCCGGCAACACCCGCCTCAGCTGTTCGCTGATTCGTTCTCCCGACAAAGCGGGTTGCTCCGAGCAAGAGTAAAATGCAACCAACGATGCATGTCCGTCGTTGTCCGTTCGCAGAACAACGGCCGCCTCCCGGATTCCCGGAATTCGATTTAAATGGGACTCGACTTCTCCGAGCTCCACTCGGAAGCCACGGATCTTTACTTGTTGATCGACCCTCCCGACAAACTCAAACATAACGCACCAGGTCTCCGGTTCGATAAATCAGTTCTGCAGGACGATTAGGGTGAGGAACGAACCGCTCTCGAGTCAGCTCCGGGCGGTTGAGATAGCCCTTAGCGAGGCCGTCACCTCCAATATAAAGCTCGCCGACCTCTCCAGGGCCAACGGCACACATCGATTCGTCAAAGACGTAAAACTCAGTGTTGCCGATCGGGTCACCCAACCGAACCGGCTCCCCAGGTCTGACTTTTTGTATGGAGGACCAAACAGTGGTCTCCGTCGGACCATACATATTCCAGAGCTCGCCCACCCGATCCAATAGCTGCTCGGCTAGCGTGAGGTCCCAAGCCTCGCCGCCGCACAAAGCTTTGACTCGCGGCACCTTTCCAAGGCCGGCCGCGATTAGCATTTTCCAAGTGGCGGGAGTTCCTTGAATGAGCGTTACCGGTGAGCTCTCGATCTTTTCGCGGAAGCGGAGCCCGTTCTTTGAAATCGCATCCGGAAGGATCTCAACACAACCACCGGTGATTAGCGGCAGGAATAATTCAAGCGCCGCAATATCGAAGCAGATTGTGGTTGAGGCGAACACATAGTCATTTGGACCACAGCCGGGACTCCGGGCCATACTACAGAGAAGATGGGCCAGATTTCGGTGAGTGATCTGGACACCTTTCGGTTTGCCAGTGGATCCAGACGTATAGATCACATAAGCAGTAGACTCGGGAAGACCTCTAAGCGATGACCTGCTGCGCGCCGTTGAGGATTCAACGGAAGGCGACGTTAGATCGATCACCCGTACCCCATTTGATCGTCTATCTTCCGAAGCCTGCGATAGGATGAGATCGACCTCCGCGTCCTTCAGAATGAAGTCGGTCCTTTCGCTGGGATGGTTGGGATCTAGAGGAACATAGGCGGCGCCCGCCTTCCACACCGCGATTAAGGAGACCAACATCTCGATGGAACGCTCGACCAGCACACCGACTAACCCACCAGGGAGCACACCATTCGCCAAGATACGTTGGGCCAACTGACTACTGCGTTGGTCGAGTTCGCGATAACTGATCTGCTCGTCCAAAAACCGAACTGCGGTTTTGTCCGGCGTCCGCGAAGTTTGCTCATCGATCAACTCGTGGACACATCGATCGCGTGGATAGTCGAAGGAAACCTGTCCATTTGCTGCCGGGCGATCGACTGGAAAAAGGTCGCCGAGTTTTAGACTGGGATCCTCAGCCACCCGCTCGAGCAATTGACGGAATTGCCGCGCAAAACGCTCGATCGCTTCTGAGCCAAATCGCGATGGCCGATACTTAATGTTGAGATACCAGTTCGCTTGACCCTCGATCACCTCAAACACGAGATCGAACTCTCCCGATTGCTGGACCCCAGGGATCAACTTGTCCGCAAGCCCTGCTCCATCGGCTGAACGCCAGGTCTGAAAGTAAAAGGCGGCCTCTAATTCATTTCGCTGATCGGTTTGCTCGTTGAGAGCCTGTATCAAGCGGCGATAGGGAAAGCGGCGATGCTCAAGAGCGTTCACCACGACGTCAAACACCCGTTTCAAAACGGTCTGAAACGGTTTATCAGGTGATACCTCAACGGCGATCGGTAAGACATTCACAAAGAAGCCAACCACTTCCTGAAATCCGCTCGAGGGTCTGACATTGACTGCCACGCCCGTAAGCACTTCTTTCCTGCCGCTGATATTGGCCAGCAGCGAAACGAACGCAGACAAAAAAATCGATTGAACCGTTATTCGCTCCGTTTCGCTGACCTTTTGTAAAGCGGCAACCAGCTTGCTTGGGAGTTCACTAAAGAAAACTTTACCTTTACCTGTGGTCGAATTTTTCTCGTCTTTCCCAAAGCCAAGCCGCGAAAATCCTGTCGGGAACTGATCGCGCCAGTAGCGTTCATCCTGACGAAATCGCTCGCTCTCGAGATATTCTCGTTCGGCACGAACATAATCGGCCACCGTCAGACGCTTTGCCGACGAGGTGAAGGACTCTCCATTTTCAATCTGGCGATATCGCGAAACCAGGTCGGAGCAAACCAAACCAAGCGAGTGACCATCAAAAATCAGGTGATGAAAGCTGAGCAATATGATCTGGCGACTGCTGGATGTTGAAAAAATGTGGAGTCGCCACAAAGGCCCGTTTTCCAGATCAAAAGGCTGATGAGCAAAGGCCAGCACTTGCTCGGCCATTTCGTTCGGATCTAACGTGCCCAGGCTCGCCTGCTGAATACGGACGAGCATGTTCGGGACGACCTTCTGCAGTGGTTGGTCAACGCCAAATCTAAATACGGTCCGCAGGGCTGGGTGATCCTCAATAATCTGTGCCCAAGCCTTTTCCAATACCGCAGAATCGAGCGGTCCGTCCCAAAAGAATGCGAACGGCACATTATAAGCCACGCTGTTCGCGTCCGACTTTTGGATCAACCAAAGCGCTTTTTGTCCTTCGGATAAAGGAGTCCCATTGCTGAATTGCTCATCCTCCTGAGAAATCAGCTCACGCGATTTTGGCGCGGGCGATCCACTCGACGTTTGTGCTCCATCGCCAGACATCGCGGCAACGCGAGAGACGAGATCACGTAAGGTTCGGCACTCAAAAAAGGTCTTTGCCGGAATCCGAAGTCCTAGGACTTCTTCAATTTCTTCGGCTACCCTGAGAACATAGAGAGAATCAAAACCGTAGCGGGCAAGATCGCGGTCGTCGACGATCTCGGTTGGGGACGAATTCAAAGCGCGGGCAATGATCTTTCGTAATTGTTCTGCGACAAACTGCTGACTGGCACCCGCTATTTCAGCGCCTCGCCGTTTGTCTGTCTCTTCGGGAAGCAGTTCTGTGGTATCGGGTGATACGGGATGCCAATACCGGTTCCGGACAAACGGATAGCCCGGAAGCGGAATTCTTCGTGGTTCAGAATCATGGTAGAATTCTGCCCAATCAATCTGCACTCCCGCAGTCCACAATCGGGCAAGCTTCTCGAGTGACCGGTTCTGATAGGCAGTCGCCAAGAATTGCTTACCCTCGGGGCCGGTCAAAAGGAGTCCGACGGTCTCCTCGGTGCGCTCGGCGTTTCCGCAAAACACACGGCTACCGGCCTCATTATTGATAAATGACCGGAGCTTATCCCGAGCCTCGACCAAAGAAGATGCCGTCCAGGCAAGACGCTCCTCCATCGGTTGGCGTCCAACTTGCAAAGTGAATGCCAGATCCACCAGTGCGAGATCTTCGTGACTCTCCAAAAATCTCAAAAGATTGGCGGCCGCTTCCCGAATCCGGTCTGAATCCCGAGCTGAGAGCACTAATAGAACGGGCTGCGGGGGCAAATCCGTTCGTCCCTGATTCCGCTTTTCGCGAAGATTCTCTTCGACAACCAGGTGGCAATTCGTGCCGCTTGCACTCAATACATTGATTGCCGCTCTTCGTAGCTTTCCTTCCTGTCGTGACCAATCGCTTAAATCGGGTTTCAAACAAAACGGGCCGGTTCCAAAGCCCAAGTTCTCGTTGACCTGCTCCAAACCAAGTTGCGGTGGAAGTTTCTCATGCCGCAGAGCCAATAGAACCTTGAAGAGCATCGCCATCCCAGACGCCGCCACAGAATGACCGATGTTCGGCTTTAGCGAACCAACGACACAGAATTCTCTTTTTTCGGTGAAATGAGAAAACGTTTGGTTGAGAGCCAGAAGCTCGATTTCGTCTCCGAGCCGGCTGCTTAGACCGTGCGCTTCTATGTAGTCGATGCTCTCGGGATTGATACCCGATTCTTCATACACCTGTCGTTGCAAAGCGGTCTGTGAGGCAGCTTTTGGGGCGATCAACCCGTTTTTCGAGCCGTCTTGATTCATGCCGGAGCCGCGAATGATTCCGTGGATATGGTCACCATCGCGAAGGGCGTCATCTAACCGCTTTAGAACTACGGCACCTACTCCCTCGCTGACCACCCAACCGTCCGCGGATTCATCGAACGTGCGGCAACAACCCGAACTCGAAAGTAAACCCATGAGACCGGTGGCCTGGAAAACCTTTGGACCAGCCAGGACATGAACGCCACCGGCCAAAGCAAATTCACATTCACCGCGCGACAGACTCATGCAAGCAAGATGAATCGCCGACGATGCGGATGAGCAAGCCGTGTCGATTGCCAGGCAAGGTCCGGACCAATCAAGTATATAAGCCAAACGACCTGCTAGTCCGGATCCGAGATTCCCCGGCAACGCATGAGCGTTCAGCTCTTTGATTTGGGAGTAGTACTCGGACGGGCAGACGCCGACAAAAATGCCGCCCGCCCTAGCGGCGAGCTCGGCTGGAGCATACCCTGCGTTCTCCAGAGCATGCCACGCCTCTTGGAGGAACAGTCGATGCTGTGGGTCCATGACCTCGGCCTCGGATCGAGCGATCTGAAAAAAGCCCGCGTCAAACTCATCGTGACCGTCCAAGAAACCGCCCCAGAACTGGCCCGCATTGTCGCGTCCCGCCCAAGCAGGAAAACGCGTCTCACCCGCTTGAATAGAAGACTTTCCGCCAGCCAAATTCTCCCAGAATTGATCTAGGTCCTGAGCACCAGGGAACCGGCCGGACATGCCGATAATTGCGATCGGTTCAAAAACCGAACGTCTTAGGTCCGGGACACTATCTACGGATGGACGTTCCGCGGATTCGGCAAGACTTTGCTCTACCGCACGAACCGCATGCGGAGTCGTGGGACGTTCATCCCCCACGGTTTGGCTGTCTTTTTCTTTGGGCAACAAGATCACCCGCCCAATCGTCTCTCGCGATTCGACCGCCGAATAGGCGAGTTGAATTTCTGAGAGCGCAAACCGGCGACTAATCGGAAGAGGAGCCAGCTCGCCGCGCTCGACCAACTCGACAAGCTGCGACAACGAGCGGGATACATAGTCCGGCTGGCGTAGACAAAGCCGGCGACAGTCGACTCCAAAATAAGCTTGGTTATCAGACAAGCTTGAGATCCCGGCCAGCGGCGTCATCTTGAGTCCACCAACCGCGAGATCCAAGAAGCGCCCTCCCGGCGATAGTAGTTCGAGGGATTGATCTCGCACACTCCCAGAGAGCATATTCAGGATGAGGTCGAATCCTCTCTGCTGGGTTGCCGTATCGATCTCCTTAAAGAGCTGCGGAGATTGGTAGTTGAAGACAAAATGGAGTCCGAGCTGGCGGAGATAGGCAATCTTATTTTCCGCGCCAACCGTCGCGAAGATCTCGGCGCCAACTCGATTGGCTAGCTGAATCGCCATTAAACCGGTGCAACTTGCAGCCGAATGGATCAAAATCCGGTCGCCGGCTGCGAGGCGCCCTACATTAAATAGCGCATGATACGCGGTCAGAAAGGACACCGGCAAAGTGCATGCTTCTGCCGAACTAAGTCGAGCTGGCGTCCGGCAGATCAGCCGCCCATCAATGTTCACGCGATCGCTGTGCCCGCCAAGCCGGGCGCCCGTTAGCCCGAAAATGCGGTCTCCAGGCTTATACTCCGTCACCCCGTTACCAACCGCGACGATAGTTCCCGTTACCTCAAATCCCGGGGTGAACGGGTACTCAGGCATGGTCGGATAAAACCCTCGAAGGCACAACAGATCCGCGAGCATCACCGAAGAGGCTTCCACTCGGATCTGAACTGCTCCAGGATCCGGAGCTTCCAAATCGCCGGCGCTGAGTTCGAGGTCAGAAATCGTTCCCGACCCTCTAATTAAGGTTCTCCGTACGGATCGCCTCGGGTTCTGGATTTCAGACGGATCAGTTGGGGTTAGGGGGATGCTCCACTCAGACGATTCATTTTGGGATAGAACTGGGGCAACCCGCGTGTGCTGGGAGGACGTTTCGCCGGGAGGCTCATTCAGTCGCAAACCTGCGATGTGAGTCGCTAACTGCTGAACCGTCGGATAGCTGTAGAGGGTTGCCGAAGGTATATTCAGTCCAACCTCTGAATTGATTCTCTTGACCAACTCGACCGCTAGAATGGAATCGAGTCCCATATCAGCGAACTTTTTGTCATTCAGGACCTGGTTTTCGCCGAGGTAGAGCACCCCGGCCACCAGTCGTCGAACCTGAACGGTGACAGCTTCTGTATCTTGGCGATCGTTCGAACTTTGATCAGAAGTTGGCCGAATCGTGGGCTTCAGATCTTGGTGGCGAATAGGACCGACCTGATTCACCGCTAAGCGGTCGAGGTCGTGGGGAGCGGTGACCGGTGGAGGGCTCTCAGAAAGCAACCGTGATCCTTCATCCAGGTTCTTCAAACGAACCGTCCGATTCGGACCCGTCCTTACCTCGGCCAATCGATTCTCTTGGTCGAATCCTACTCGGGTTACCGGTTTGAACTTCTCCTCTAGGAGGTCATACCAATGCCTATCCCGGGCGAACGAATATGTTGGTAAATGCAGACGAATCGGGTTGAGTCCGGCGAACAAACTGACCCAATCCACCGGGACGCCCGATACCCATTCTCTGCCGGGATTGGCGACATCGGTCTTTTCCGACGTGAGGGACGAACTGACCAAAATGGAATCGGCAATCAGTCCTTTCAGGAACCGGTCTAGCCCGGCGTTGACATCCTCCAAAGAGTTAGCCTGAAATGCCAGTCGCTCTTCGAGCTGGGCACGACCGACTGCCAACGTAAAACTCAGATCGACCAGAGAAATGTCTTCTTCTGAAGCGGCGAGCCAGGTGGCCAGATCGGTTGCCCGCGCCGTAAGGGCTTCCTTGGTTCTAGCTGAGAGGATTATCCAGAAAGGCCCGCGGGGCTCGGCAGATCGCGTTCGGACTAATCCATCGGGTTCTTCGACCAGCAGATATCCATTGGTTCCGGCAAATCCTAAAGAGTTCAATGCCGCTCGTCTCGTATGTCCGGGCTGCCGCTCCCAGGCCTCAAGAACGGTATTTATCCTGAGAGGCGTTTTGCCAAAATCGCAGTGACTATTGGGATTTTGGAAGTTGATTTGGGGCGGTATTTTTTCGTGCCGTAACGCCAGCAATAGTTTGATGAGTCCAACAACCCCAGCAGCGGCAGTCGGGTGTCCAAGATTCGCCTTTAGCGAACCAAGCCGGCAGCTTCCGTCGTCCCCATTCCGTGGGAGCATCGCGCTGAGCGCCTCGAACTCGACCGGATCACCCAACTTGGTGCCAGTTCCATGCGCCTCAATATAGTCGATGTCTTTCGGAGCGATTTTGCTCCGCCGGTTTACTTCGATAAAAAGATCGAGCTGCGCCCGCGTATTCGGCACGGTAATGCCACCGGTCTTACCCGCGTGGTTCGTGCCGGAAGAAACGATCACGCCATAGATCGAGTCTCCAGCCGCGATCGCCTCATCGAGCCGTTTGAGGATCACCACCCCGACACCTTCACCGGGTATCGTCCCATCCGCGGCATCATCGAACGGCCGGCAATTTCCCGATGGCGAAAGCATGCCCACTTGATCCATCAAATGGTAACGCTTTTGCGTGAGATATAGGGTTACTCCACCTGCGATCGCAAAGTCGATCTCTCCTACTTGCAACGCCTGACAGGCCAAGTGAATCGCCACCAGAGAAGACGAACAGGCGGTGTCAACGGCGACGGCTGGACCGCGAAGATTAAGATGATGGGCGACCCGGCCAGCCAAGATCGATGCAGCGCTTCCCATCAACTCGTGGGGTTTCGGCGTCAGGGCGTTCGCCAGTGTCAACAGGTCCTGGTAGTCCGTGTTGAAGACTCCGGCATAGACTCCACACCGGCTTTTAGAAAGTGTCTCTGCGGCATAACCCGCATCCTCAATAGCCTTCCAGGCTTCTTCCAAAAAGAGACGCTGCTGCGGGTCGGTTAAGGCAGCTTCGCCTGGTGATATGTCGAAAAAAAAAGCGTCGAACGATTCGATATCACTAAGAAAACCGCCCCAGCGACAGGAGCTATCTACTCGGTCCGCTAAGCCGGCCAAATCCCAATATCGTTGACGATCAGTTGGAATTTCGGTGATTGAACAAACGCCGTGCACTAGATTTTGCCAGAGTTCGGCAGCGTTCGCGGCGCCCGGGAATCGGCCGGAGAGGCCAACGACGGCTATCGGCCCATCAGATTTTACCGGGTCCGGCTTGCTCACGGGATCCTCAGCACGGCTCGCCAGATAGATCGAAAGCTCATCAATGCTGGGATAATCAAACAGGGCGGAGACGCCGAGCTCCGGATCGATTTCACGCCGAATTAGCTCAATAAGCTCTGTGGCGACGATCGAATCCAGCCCCAGCTGAAGAAATGACTTCTTTTCGTCTGCGGGAGTCAGTTCCTCGAGAAGCCGCTCCTGAAGCGCCGCGCGAAGCAGCTGCCTGATCTGATTCTGAGTCATTTTTTGATTCCGGATTCTATTTCCCTCAACTCGAATCGCTTCACCTTGCCAGTCACCGTTTTTGGGAGCGCTTCGACAAATTCGTACCGCCGGGGATAGCGTTGGGGGGCCCTCTGCTTCATGAAGGCTTGTAGTTCGCGACTCGACGGAGGATCGGCGCTCGGCCTAAGCACGACAACTGCCTTGATCTGGAGCAGGTCATGCTCGTCTCGCACCGCCACAATGGCAGACTCAGCAACAGCGGGATGTTGGTTCAAAAGCGCCTCGAGCTCGAGCGGAGAAACCCAGACCCCGTTAGCTTTCAGCATGTCGTCGCTCCGACCTTGATACCAAAAGCAACCGTCCGCGTCCCGATAGTATTTATCTCCCGTAACCACCCATTCTCCGATCAGCGTGGTTTGGCTACGTGCGCGATCAAGCCAATAGCTCGAAAAGGAACTTTCCCCCTTCACCAAGAGATCCCCTATCTCACCAACCGGCAGAGCATTCCCATTCTCGTCGACAATTTTTGCGTCGTATCCGGAAACAACTCGGCCGCTGCAGCCCGGGATAACGTTTCCTGGCCGATTCGAAATAAAGATGTGAAGCATTTCGGTGGAGCCGATTCCATCGATAATCTCGAGACCGAATCGATCCCGCCACTTGGTCAGAGTTGTTGCCGGCAATGCCTCGCCGGCTGACACACAGAAGCGCAACGAGGAAAGATCACAATCGGGACGTTTATCGGCTACCCCGAGCATGGCGACAAATAAGGCAGGCGTGGCGAAAAAGAGGCTGGGGCGAAATCGCCGGATCAAATCGAACAGCATCTCCGGTAACGGTTGCCCGTGCCAGAGTAGCGTGCTCCCGCCGACAAAGAATGGAAAATTCATCCCATTCCCTAGGCCGTAAGCGTGAAACAATTTCGCGGCTGAAAAGCAAAGATCGGCTTCAGTCAACCCGAGCGTCCCGACGGCGAATTCCTGACAAGTAACGCTGACCGACCGGTGGAGATGGACAACCCCCTTTTGGCGACCAGTCGACCCCGAGCTATACAGCCAAAAAGCTGGCTCATCAGGCGATACTTCAACCGGAACCAACTCGGACTCAGAGCGGCTGATCCATTCATCCCAAGCAAGCGTATCGGTTCTCCCTTCACCCAGCGTGACGACCTCACGCAAGTGAGGACAGTGTTTGCGGACGTTCTCCGCCAAGTGAACTAGCTCTTCGCTGACGATCAACGCCTTGGCTCGGCTGTGGTTTAAGAGAAAATGCAAGTCGGAGACCAGCAATGACGTATTCAATGGAACCGGGACGGCCCCTATCGCCGCGGCGCCGTAAAAGGAAGCAACCAATTCCGGGCTATCAACCATCAGCAGAACCACGCGGTTTTCCCGGTCGATCCCGAGACTTCTGAGGCCGTTCCCGACCTGACACGTCAGCCGGGCAATTCGTTCGTAGGTCCAAACTTCATCCGTAGTAATGATCGCTGTCCGATCCTTCCTCCCGGCCCGAAGGTTCTGAAAGAGAACGTCGGCAACATTACCTGAGACCATCGCAAACGACCTCCCGCTCTTTTCGGTTTTCGCTGCCAAAACGTGCCGCGATCTCCGGCCAGGTCCACAGCGCGGCCTTAACTTGATCCCGATCGGCATCGTACCAAGCGCATGAGTAGAAGCAGTCCAAAGTTTGATCCAAATTCTGGTAGTCAGGCCGGAAGAAGAATCCTCGGCTTTCGGTGCGAATCAGTGAGCACTCCATTACCGCCTCGGCCACCAGCAACCAGGCACTCGCGTCGTGTAAAAAATCGTCCCGAGCCTCAAGTTCTCTCCGTTTGGTCCGAAGCCATTCGAGACATTCACTTGCCCGGGCCGTGGTAAGTTCACTTTCCTGACGTTCGTGCAATTGGACTCTGATCTCTTCCAGCAGCCCAGGATCAAAGCGTGATTTCCTCGGAACGATGTCAAAGTCCTCCGGGAATTCAATTCCGGCCAGGTTTCGGCTGAGTTGCTCCGCGATCCGGTACGCGCCGGCCAGATAGAGACTCCAAGGGAGTCCGCCAACTCGGTTGGCGCCAAAGTCATGCATCGCCTCGCCTGTGACGTAGACAGATTTCAGGTTGGTAGCTAAGTCGATGTGGCCGACGCCACCCATACAAAAATAGGTCAGCGGCTTGACTCGAAATTTGTCTCGGTCACCGACTTTCACGAGCGGTTTCAGAGCCTCATATTTCTGATAGTCGATCGGCTTTCGCCAGCCGACTTGCTCGGAGAGGATTTCCAGGCCTGCTCGCCGGCCGGTGTCCGAAAACAGCCCCGCGATTTCGGCTAAGGCGATCTTTTTCTCGTTCTCCCCACCATTGAGACGATTTTCATCGGGTACGAGCAGTGCATTTAGCCCAGAAATCTTCAGGTAGAGTTCTCGATAAGAGAGATCAATGTAAAATTGACTGTTGGGATCCCGAAGCCAGAGCTGCACGGCTTGCAAGTGCGTGTTGGTGCCTTGACGGTCGAACAGGCGTTCTTCAAGCCAATGGACTCGATTATGCTGCAGGTCGTAGATTTCAGCGCCGGGAAGCTCCTCGGTAGGGGTGAGATCCTGAGTGTCGATGTTGCCGTACCCATGCTTAAATAGGAACTCCAGGTTGGTGGCTATCCCGCCGCACTTAAGATAGGAGCCTAGAACGCTGCCGAAGCAGTTCGTGCGGATCGAGTTTGCGAACAACCCGGCGTATCCGCCCGACGCAATGACAATCGCCCGGCAGCGAATTTTCCCTATTCCACCCTCGCTCTCGTATTGAACGCCGCGGCAGTGATATTGATCCGTTACCAAGCGTGTCACCCA
>Ga0126381_100005535_pt1 | contig 13911 bp, 12 predicted proteins | sample PanSoiMetPlot_28_FD_96465 | JGI IMG/M metagenome (GOLD analysis project Ga0126381, IMG submission 96465) | Tropical forest soil microbial communities from Panama - MetaG Plot_28 | ecosystem: Environmental > Terrestrial > Soil > Tropical forest > Bulk soil | place: Panama | collected 2016-02-17
CCGGTGTCGTAGAGGTTGCCTAGCGACCGGCGGCCGGACGTAGAGCGGCCGGTATAGCCGAAGGTCCAGGGCTGATAAGCCCCGCCGCCCGAGTACCAGAAGTCGTCCACCGCGCTCAAGCGCAGCGAGTGAAATTCGGTGGTGATCGTTACTTTCGAATGCGGCCGTAGCATGAGAGTTCCGTAACGATCTTCGGTATTCATCATATTAAAGAAGGGGAACTTTGCGTAGGGACGCGGCGTCGGCAGCAATTGGAAGAATGTTTCGTGGCGGTTGTCAGAGGCATTGCCGTCGCCGGATCCGTAAGTATAGCCGCCGCGCAGCCATGGCTTAACCTGCGCCAGGATCTTCGGCTGGAATCCGCCTTCCACGTCGGCGGCGGCGGCGCGTTGGGTCTGCGTGCCCCATCGTCCGGTCTGCACTGCGCCCCACAACAGGATGTCGAACGCTCCCGATCGGGTTTCAATGGCGTGCAGGGTGTGTCCGCCGAAGGTCTCGATGCGAATATTCTCGAGGTCGGCTTTGCGGACGGCCAGAGCACGGTTGTCGGTCTTCAGGATGTGGCGGAAGTCGTCGTACCCGATGAAGAAGAGGCGCGTATCGGCGGCGTGGCGGCCGGTACCCCATTCGTGCGTATAGGAGGCGTAGCCGAAGCCGATGCGGTTCCAGCCCCAGCCATCCACCTGGAACACACCGCGCGTGGGTATGGCGCCGACGAAAGTGAAGTTGTCGCGCGCGGTGCCGTAAGAATAGTGGACGCCGTCGAGGCTGCGGCCCACGTCGGAGAAACCGAAATTACCGATGAGCCTCTGGGTGACGCGGTCGCGCTTGACCGCGGACAGCGTGGCATTGGCAGGGGCAAGTTCGCTCCCGTCCAAGAACTCGAAGCGGCCGATTTGCAGAGTGTGCCGGCGATTTCCGCCCAGCCCGTCCAACCGAACGTACAGTTGCTTGGGGAAGAACATGGCGGTGTTCTGTGCACCGGAATTGGCGCTGACGTAGTTGGAGCCAAGACCGAGAGCACCCTGCTGGTTTCCGGTCCCCGTTGCGTTGGAGGGCAGGCCGAGAAGGAACGGCACGGCGAATTCCGCATTCCAGTCCCAACTGTCGCGTTTCTCGGAGAGGCCTAGGCGCAAGAGACTGCCGAAGTATTGGTAGTCGTTGTTGCCCGCCGTGGGCTGAAACCAGTCCCAGAAATATACCCGGGTCCGCAGGCTCCCGCTGAAGGTCAGGCCGCCGATTTTGAGGAGAGGATCGGCAGCAGGCCCTTGGGCGCGCATGATCGCGCACAGCAGCAACATGAATACACTTCGAGCGTAAACTTTCATTGGGCCACTTTCTGATTGGAACGGTTCCTTGCTCTATGGGCGCGGCTCGCCGCACGTGGTTTCCGATTCTCTCCTCGATCGACCCGCGGCCTGGCGCCGCTTGCGTGCCAAAATCGAGCCCGCCGCTTCCGCCGCGCTGCGCACCAGCAGCGGCATTTTCGGATGCGGCGGAACGATGTCGGGCGCCAGGTTGTGCTCCGCCAGAGTCGTATTCATGACCGGTCCGACCGACGCGATGACAAGGTCGCGCGCCAGCGCCTCCCGGACTTCATCCGCGCATCCCATGCTCCCGGCGACCTCAAGTAGGTGCGTGAGCTGAATTGAAGTCGTGAACAGAACTACGTCGGATTCGCGCGCCGCGATCCGTCGCACTGCCTCCTCGAGCGGCCCCTGATCATCCGGCAGCGTCCAACGGTAAATCGAAATCGCCGATACTTCCCGTCGCAGCGCCTGCAGGGCCGCGACCATCTCCGGATTCTCGCGCCCGTACTCCTGCACAGCGATGCGGCGCTCCGGCCGGGCCGCGACGGCATCGACGATTTCCTGCCACGTATTCGGTTCCGGTACCATCACGCCGGCGGTCAACCCCATTTCGTGAAGCACAGCGGCCGGTTTGGGACCGCGGCAAACCGTCGTCACCTTCGCCAGCGCCCGCGGCAGCGCCTCGGGCGCGTATCGCGCGGCCAGCATGTCACGCAGGAAGGACAGGCCCGCGCCTGTCATCAAGACCACAACCTCAAATTCGCCCGCGAACAGACGCTCCGCCCAACGATAAATATCGGCGTGCTCCTCCAGAGGGATCTCTTTCACGGAAGGCGCCACAAATGGGAGTCCACCATGGTAACGGATGGCCTGCTCCATCGCTTCCGCACGGCGCGATTCGAGTGACAGCACTCGCAGCCCGGCAAAATCGGCGACCTTCCCTGATGGCAATCCAATCCCCTCCCGCGCCTATGATCGGGTAGTCCTCACCCCGTAAGGAATAATCGGCGTACTTCTACTGTGTAGTGGGCTTACTCGGAACAGGTGCTCAGCCAATGAGCAGATCGAGGAGGAAGACGGGCTCCACGCTACTACCCACTGGAAACCCGTTCGTTTGCCGAAGTGAGACTTGCCCAATAGGATACCCAAGCAACCCGGTTTGGTAAAGAAAAAATTTTCTATGCAGCCGATTTGTCTGTCCCCGCAGCAACATAGCCGCCGCCGATCACCGCGAGAAACATGGCCAACACGACGCTGGTGTTGAGGTTCCACGAGTAGAACCCGCTTACCAGCATGGCAATGGTCACGGCGATGGCGCCGTGCAAAACCCAACGCTCTGTGGCGAACGCGGGAAGCCGACGGAGGGCGCGGAAGAAATCACGCAGCGCCCAGGCGATCATACCCATGAGGGCGAGCATGGCCGGCACGCCGCGTTCGGCGGCATATTGCACGTAATCGTTTTCCAGGTGGCCGTAGTATTCGCCGGCACGCAGTGCCGTGGTGCCGGGCGGAAGGTAGTTCACCATCTGACGGGAAACCTGCTCCGGGCCGACGCCGAGCCAGGGATGCGCCTCGATCATGCGCCAACCGACCTCGCGCAGTTCCGCGCGGTGGGCATTGGAGTCGGTATCACCGTTTGGGGAAACCGACGACAGCATTCGTTGGCGCAGATCGAACGCGTTGCTCAGCAGGAGCGCGATCGCGACAACCGGCAAAGCAACCAGCGCCCATCGGCGCCAGAACCAGGTGAGGTAGATGGCGCCGCACAAGGTTCCGAGCCAAACGCTTCGCGTCCAAGCCTCGGCGAGCCCAATCGCCATCAGCAAAGCCGCCGCCGCCATGAACCAGCGGCTTTGTTTGCGGGCGGCGCCGAAGAGCACGCAGGCGGCGACCACCAGGATTCCGATCATCAGTTGGCCACTGAAGGTCATCCAATGGGTACTGAATCCGGTGATGCGATCGGTGACGTAGTATTTGTAGAACGGCGAGTGCAGAGCGGACGCGGCTTTGTATTTCTCCGCGAACTGCCACAGGCCGCGACCGGCGGAGAGCGCCAGCGCGACGGCCCATCCCGTGGCCAGCCAGAGGAGGTGGCGAACGCTGCGGAAGGCGGTGAACACCAGCGCCAGCATCAGGTAGACGAAAAATTTCTTCACCTGCGGAACACCTTCTCGAACGTGCCCCGAAGCCACGAGCGAAACAAGTGTGCCGGCCATAAACAGCGTGAGCGGCAGCCAGATGGGCGGCACGCGCCACGGCGTGCGAGTAGCGATCAGCAGTACGACCGCTAGGGCCATCAGGATTTCGCAAGCCGTGACGGAGACGGCGGCGGCGATAGCAGCGGCGGCGACGGCCCATGCGGCGGCGTCTTTGCGGAACATCACGCTCACCGGCGGTCTCCGCTGCCGGCGCGGCGGAGGCGATCGAGTACGCCCGCCCACTCAGCCGTTTCCGGCGGCCGCTCGACGGCGATCCAGTCGAAGCCCTGCGTATCCAGGCGGTGAAGCGTCTCGTAGAGCGCGGCAGCATACGCGAGCGGATCAGCCGGCATTTCACGGCCGATTCTCAGCCGCTTTCCGTGACCTTGCGGCGGTGGCTCACCGGCGCTGAGCAGATAGAGCGGCGTGCGCGGACGGTAGTGGCGAGCGTGCATCCCGGGCGAAGCGTGCGCGCCGGTATCCGGCGCAGTGGCTACTCTCACGCGGCCGATGAGCTCTTCGATTTCCGGCAGCGGGATCACGCCGGGGCGCAGCAGCAACGGTTGATCCACCAGCGAAAGTACGGTGCTTTCGATGCCCACCTTCGCCGGACCGCCATCGAGGACATAGTCGGCCAGTTCCGTTCCGACGTGCGCGGCGGCAGTGGGCGAAAGCTCGGTGAAGCGGTTGGCGCTCGGCGCGGCGATGGGCACGCCAGCGGCGCAGATCAACTCGAGGGCCATGGGGTGGGCGGGGACGCGCACGCCGACCGTCTTGAGACCTGCGGTTACGACATCAGGGATGATGTCGCGTTTTCGGAGCACGAGCGTAAGTGGACCGGGCCAGTAGCGCCGCGCCAGAACGTCTGCGGTATCGGGCCATTCCGCCGCGACTTCGCGCGCCATTTCGATGGAATCGACGTGCACGATCAGGGGACTGGTGTGGGGACGGCGCTTGGCGGCGAAGATGCGCTCAACCGCTGAGACATCCAGCGCGTTCGCGCCCAAGCCGTAAACGGTTTCGGTGGGGAAAGCCACTAGCCGTCCACTGCGGATCAGCTCAGCGGCATGGGTGACATCGCTCCCGGTGTTCACTCCGGCTGCTCGTCTTTGTCGTCGCCGGCGGTCTTGCCGGTCTTGCGCCAAACCAGATAGGTGTGGATGAGCGGGTCGAGGTCGCCTTCCAGGACGCGATCGACGTCGCCCATCGCCAGCTTGCTTCGCAAGTCTTTCACCAGGCGGTATGGCGCGAGCACGTAGTTGCGGATCTGGCTGCCGAAATTGATGTCCAGCTTCGAATCCTCGGTCTTGCGCGTCTCCTCGCGCTTCTTCTCCATCTCGTATTCGTAGACGCGCGCGCGGAGCTGCTTCCACGCCGAGTCGCGATTTTTGTGCTGCGAGCGCTCGTTCTGGCACTGCACCACGATTGGGGGTTCACCCGGGGTGTGAAAGTACGTGAGGCGCACGGCCGAATCGGTCATATTAACGTGCTGGCCACCCGCGCCCGAAGAGCGGAATGTGTCGATGCGGACGTCTTCCGGCTTGATTTCGATCTTGATTTCATCGTCCACCTGCGGGTAGACGAAGACCGAAGCGAACGAGGTGTGGCGGCGCGCGTTGGCGTCGAAGGGCGAGATGCGCACCAGGCGGTGGACGCCGATTTCCGATTGCAGCAGCCCGTAGGCATTCTCGCCATTCACTTCGAAAGTGACCGACTTGATGCCCGCGCCTTCGCCTTCGAGCCGGTCGGTGATCACGGTTTGAAAGCCGGCGCGTTCCGCCCACCGCAGGTACATGCGCAGCAGCATCTCAGCCCAGTCCTGGCTTTCGGTGCCGCCGGCGCCGGGGTGGATGGTAACGATGGCGCTGCGGGCGTCGTTCACGCCGGAGAGCAGCATAGCTGTCTCAAGCCGCTCCAGCAGCTCGCCGTAATTCTTAAGGTCGCGCGCGATGTCGCCCTCGACGGATTCGCCTTCGCGGCCGAGCTCGAACAGGGTGTCGAGATCGTCGGTCATGGAGCGGATGCGGTCGTCGTTGGCAATCGACTCTTCCAGCCGCTTGCGGTCCTGCATGACCTTCTGGCTCTTCTCGGGCTGCGACCAGAATTCGGGCTGCGCGATCTGTTGTTCGATCTTGGCTAGTTTTTGTTTCTGCGCGGGGGCGTCAAAGATACCTCCGCACGGCTAGCGCCTGTTCGCGGAGGGGCAGATATTCGCGGTCTAATTCTTCAAATGTCATGGGAAATCAGCTCTTAGGTTTTAGCCGTTAGCTCTTTGCTTTCAGCTAGTCCAATTCTAGCAAATACCCCGGTTTACCGACGTTTTTCGCCCACGTCTTGCCGAGCTTCACCTGGACCCCTTCCGCTTCATGAATGTGACCGCAGAAGAAATAAGGAGGCTGCCACTTGTCGATGAATTCGCGGACGGCGCGCGAGCCGGCGTGCAGTCCGGGACGGATCTGGTCGAGCGCGGTGTCGTGAGGCGGGGCGTGGCAAATCAGGACGAGCGGGTCGAGATCGGCGAAGCGCTGCAGGCGTTCGCCGATTTGCAGTTCGCTGTATTCGCCGGGCGTGTTGAACGGTGTGGGGTTCGAATAGCCGAGGCCGGCCACCTGCCATCGCCCGACCTCGATGTGGCGTCCGTGGAGATTGTGCAGGCCGAATCGCGCGCACAGGCCGCCGATCTGTTCGGCGGATTCGTGATTGCCGGGCAAGACATAGACCTTGTCCGCGCGGCGGGAGAGGATCTCGCCGCAGCGAACTTCACCCTTCGACCAGGTCAACTGATCGCCGGCCGCGATGTAGTAGTCTGCCTCAGTTTCCATGAGGCGTTCGAGCGTGTTCCAGTCGTTGTGAATGTCGGAGAAAATCAGCAGCTTGGCCACGGTCGTTGTTAACGCGCTCCCAACGCCCGCTGCACTCCTGCCATTCCGCCAGGGCGGTCTGAATCAGCCATAATTCAGGATACAAGACCCGCGAGGCGGGTAAACGCTTTCGCCGCCGCGTTCGTCACTCTGTTTTATGGGCGATTACGACCAGGAGCTCTCCAAGATCGTCGCGGAATTGAACCGCGCCGCGCCCAGCCAGCAGCGGCCCGCTGCGCGGGTGGCGCCGGGCGTGGCGCCGGGTTCGGCATCGCTCGACGAACTTCTGGCTGCCGCTGGTGCGCGCAACGCCTCAGACGTCCTACTAATCGCCGGTGCGCCGCTCGTGCTGCGCGTCAACGGTGCCCTTGCGATCGGAAATGGGCAGCCGTTGGATCCCGAGGATGTCCGCAGCCTGGTGCTGCCGTTGCTGGAGCCTTCGCAATCGGATGAGTTGCAGAAAAGGCGATCGGTGGATTTCAGCTTCGTGCGGGAATCGCTGGGACGATTTCGTGTCAATATACACTACCAACGCGGCACGCTGGCCGCCAGCATCAGGCTGCTGCCATCGCGGATTCCGTCGCTTGAAACCCTGCATCTGCCGGCGACGCTGGCGCGGCTGGCGGAGCGCAGGCAAGGGCTCGTGCTGGTCACGGGACCTACGGGATGCGGCAAGACATCCACGCTGGCGGCGCTCATCGACATTGTCAACACCAAGCGTGCGGCGCACGTGGTGACGATCGAAGATCCGGTGGAATACCAGCACGCGAACCGCAGCTCCATCGTGGAACAGATCGAGGTGGGTCGCGATACGCCGGATTTCGCCGTGACGCTGCGCAGCATCATGCGGCAGACGCCGGACGTGATCCTGGTAGGGGAAATGCGCGACGCCGAAACGATGGCCACAGCTCTCACGGCGGCCGAGACCGGTCACCTGGTGCTCTCCACGCTGCATACCAACGACGCCATTCAGGCGGTGAGCCGCATTCTGGATTCCTTCCCCACGGGAAATCAGCCGCAGATCCGGCAGCAGCTTTCGCTGGCGCTGGCCGCAGTGATTGCGCAGCAGCTCGTGCCGGGCGTGGACAACGTGCAGCGCTGGCCGGCCACGGAGATCATGATCGCGACCGACGCGGTGCGGTCGCTGATCCGCAAGGGCGACGACCACCAGTTGCGCTCGCAGATCTCGGTGGGCAAGTCGGAAGGCATGATGACGATGGAACAATCGCTCGCCGAGCTGGTGCGCAGCGGCCGTATCACGCGCGAGACGGCATTGGCGCATTGTTTTCGGACGGACGATTTCGTGCGCTACGCGGGGTAAAAGTCACGCGTTCTCCTCTGCTGCGATCCCGAACATCGCCCGGTACTTCTCCGGCAACCTCGTGCGATGCATCTCGCGCGTGACGAATACGTGACGGGTTGTACCAGTGGCCAGCATGCGGTCGTTCTCGGCCAGCCTCATCTCGTAGGCGAAAACCACAATGCGAGCGTTGGCCCTCTCGACCCAGGTCTTGACGATGACTTCATCGTCGAACTTCGCGGGGGAACGGTAGCGGCAACTCGCCTCGGCCACCGCGAAGAACACGCCGTCTTCCTGCTCGATGTCGCGATAGTTGAAGCCACACGCCTTGCACAGATCGACGCGGCCGACCTCCATCCAAACAAGGTAGTTGGCATAGTAGACCACGCCCATTTGGTCGGTTTCTGCATAGCGCACGCGCAAGCGGGTTTCGGTAACGGGTGTCATGGGGAAGAGCGATTGTAACCCGTGGCACTGTGGGGCAGATTGGAAATCTGCGCCGTGGTTGCCAACCACGGCGCGAGCCGCTTGCCAGTCGGCTCATAGGCTGCCGGTCTGACCCACTTTACTCGTGCCTGAGCGCCGTTTGCGGATCGATCTTCGCGGCCCGTCTTGCTGGTGCAACAGAGGCGATCAGCAGCACTGCGAGAATGCCGGCCGCGGCAGCGGCGACGGTTGCCGCGTCGAAGCCGTGTACTTGATAGAGGAAGGCGCTCACCCATTTCTGCGCGTAAGCCGCTGCGGCCACGCCCAGCGCGAGTCCGATGGCGCCGTCCTTCAATCCTTGACGGGTGAAGGCAGCGAGGATTTGGCCCGGACGCGCTCCGAGCGCCATGCGGATGCCGACTTCCTGCGTGCGCTCGGCCACCAGTTGGGCGATGACGCCGTAGATCCCCAGAGTAGCGAGGAGCATGCCGATGCCACCGAAGATCGCGAGCAGCAGTGCGAGGACGCGGCGGATTCCGAGCGATTCGCCGATCCGCTGCTCCATTGTGCGAACGTCGAAGACGGGGACAGACTGATTGGTGCGGCGCACGGCGTCGCGGAGCAGGTTGCCCGCGGGCGCACCCGACCGTACTACTGCTGCCCGCTGCGGGAAGAACGGAATCTGCGCCAGCGGATAATAAACCACTGGACGGATCACCTCCTCGAGTCCATCGGGCCGCGTGTTGCCCACCACGCCGACAATTTCGGCCCAACCTTTGTACATCCCGATCTGCTGGCCGACAGGATCCTGGTTGGGGAAGAATTTTTCTGCCAGGTTGAGGTCGATGAGGCACACGGTCGGCGAAGTCGCTGTGTCGGTCTCGCTCAGGTTGCGCCCGCGCAGCAGAGGGATGCGCATAGTGTGGAGGTACTCGGGCGACACCATGTAAGCTTCGCCATGCCATTCCGGCTCCTCCGGCCGCCGCTCGCGGTTGCGAATGGCGAAGCCGCTGGTGAGGCCGCCCTGTCCGAACGGCACGGGATAAGCGAGAGCGGCCGATTCCACACCGGGAGCGTTCTTCAGTTGCGCCAGGAGCCGATCCTGAAAGCCAGGGTCGTTCTGCGGCTTCATGAAATACGCCGTGGTGAGGTGCTGCGGGTCGAATCCGATCCGGATCTGCTCCACGTTCCAGAGGCTGCGCAGCAGCAGGCCCGTCATGAGCACGAGCACAAAGGCGCCGGCCACTTCGGCTATGACGAAAACATCGTGGAAGCGCCGACGGCGGCTGCGGGCCATCGCGGCCGTCTGAGTGTCACGGAGCATCTGGATCGCCGGAGCCATGCCGAACAGCAAGGCGCTGCCGAGGGCCAGGGCCATCCCGTAAAAAAGCATCCGTAAATCGAGCGAAACCAGCTCAAGCGACGGCTTCCCCGGAACGGGCGCCCGAGTCACGAGCGCTGTTGCCAGCCTTGCCAGGACCAACCCTGCCGCCCCGCCCGCGGCGCCAAGAGTCAGGCTCTCCAGCAAAAGCTGGCGCACGATCCGGGACCGTGTCGCGCCCACGGAAATGCGAATCGCCATCTCCTTCCGGCGGGCCGCGCCGCGTGTGAGGAGCAGCCCTGCCACGTTCGCGCAGCCCGTCAGCATCACCACGAGCGCCGCGGCCCACAACAGCCATAGCGGCTGTTTCAACTCTCCGGCTACATACCCAGAGAGAGGATCGAGTTCGATGCCGTAGCCCATTTTCATGAGGCTTGCGCCTTCCGCTTGGGTCTTGAGCCCGGCAACATAGCGGTTGACGCGTCCCATGGCCTGTGCCGCGTGAACGCCCGCACGCAAACGGGCAGCTACCAAAAGATTCATGTTGTTGCCGCGTTGCGTAAGCCGCGCATTCGACAGCAGCAGGGGAGTCCACGCCGCGGCCTCCGCCGGGAAGCGGAATTGTTTGGGAGCCACACCGACAATGCGATATGGAACGTCATCCAGCAGCATGGCGCGGCCCATCGCACCGGCATCGCCGCCAAACTGGGCCTGCCACATGTCGTAGGACAGCACGACGCACTCGCGATCATCCGGTGTCAGGAACCGCCCCAGCGCGGGCGTTACGCCGAACACCTGGAAGAATTCCGGCGTGACCGCGCGCCCCAGCAGCCGGACTGCCTGGCCGCCCGTCTGGTAGGTCCACGCTCGCCCTTCAATCGCTGCCACCGCCGAGAACGTGTCCGGCATGGCGTGCAGTTCGCGGAACTCGACGCCCGAATCCGGCGCGTGCCGCATCCGTAGCCGGTCGATCGTGACGCGCGCCACCATGACGTCTTCCGTGTGCCGCATACCCAGCGGGTTCAGCAGTACCGTTTGCAACACGCTGAAGATCGCTGTATTCGCGCCTACGCCAAAAGCCAGGGTCAGAACCGCCGCTCCCGTAAGCAGCGGCTGCCGGCCCATCAACCGAATCGCAAATCTAAGGTCTCGGGTCATAAGAAAGAGAGAGCCAGGGGAGCGGGAGCACAGGGAGCCAGAAGGGCGGAGCCGCACGCTCCGTCGGGGGCTCCTCTGCTCCTTTACCCTCCTTGCACCTTTGCTCCGCGCTACATGGGACGCCCGGGACCCCATTCCGTTAGGGCGAATTCTTCGGCTTTTGCGCAACGCAGGTAGCGCCGCAACCGTCTGTTAGACTGGACGTTACACGCCGCCCGAATGCGCACTCGAGTCCTATTTTTCGGCATGTTAAGGGAATTGGCCGGGATTTCGGCCGAGGAAGCCGACTTTCCCGCCGGCTCCGATCTGCGGGCCGTTTTTGAGTCGTACGCGGTGCGTTTTCCGGCGGTTCGCGCCTTGGCGGGCAGCATCGTAGTGGCGCGGAATCAGGAATTTGCCGACCTTTCGACCTGCGTCGAGGAGGGTGACGAGATCGCTTTCCTGCCGCCGGTTTCAGGGGGCGCCACCGCCATCTGCCGGCCGGGCGATCCGCTGGAGATCTGCGAGAACGGACACTACTTCGCTCTCACAAGACATATGATCGACAACCATGCCGTGACCGCGCGGCTGCTGTCGGGCGCGGAGGGCGCCGTGGTGACGTTCGAAGGCACGGTCCGCAACAACACCAACGGCCGCTCCACCTTGTGCCTGGATTACGAGTGTTACGAGCCCATGGCGCTGAAGTTGATGCACCGCATCGGATGCGAGCTGGCCGCGGCGCATGCGGTGACGCGAGTCGCCATGATCCACCGCCTCGGCCGGCTGCTGGTCGGCGAAACCAGCGTGGCCGTGATCGTGACTGCGCCGCACCGCCGCCCGGCGTTCGAGGCCGCGCTGGAGGGCATCAACCGGCTGAAGAAGACGGTTCCCATCTGGAAGAAGGAGCACTTCGCCGACGGCGAAGTCTGGGTGGAAGGAGAATGGGATGCCGCCGTTCCCGTGGCGCGCTAAAACCGTGGTTGCCGGCGCGGCCGCAGTCTGTGCGGCGGCGATTTTCGCCCAGCAGCAGCCCACTTTCCGCACCGACGTGCATTTGGTCAATGTCCTCGCCACCGTACGCAACAAGTCCGGGCAGTTGGTGGGGAGCCTCAAGCAGGAAGACTTCGAAATCTACGATAACGGCGCCAAACAACAGGTCGCCCTGTTCGAGCGTCAGAGCGACCAGCCGCTTTCCATCGCGCTGCTGATCGACGTGAGCGGTTCTACCGCCATCGATCTGAAGTTCGAGATCGATTCCGCTTCCAAATTCCTGCGCGCGCTGCTGACGAGCGGCAATCCGCGGGATGCCGTCGCGCTTTACACGTTCGACGACACGGTGACCCTGGAACAGAACTTCACGCACAACCTGTCGGTGCTGCAGGACAAGCTCAAGAAGATCCACGGGGAAGCTGGCACGTCGCTCTACGACGCCATCTACCTTGCGGCGCGCGAGGGGCTGGAAGCGCGTTCGGGCCGTAAAGCCATGGTCATCGTCAGCGACGGCGGGAACACGACCAGTTCCAAGGATTCGCACCAGGCGCTGGAAGCTCTGCAGATGGCCGACACGGTGGTGTACCCCGTGGTGATCATGCCGATTTTGAACAGCGCCGGCCGCAACACGGGCGGCGAGAACTCGCTCACCTTCATCGCGCAGCAGACCGGCGGATCGCCGTCATTCCCCATGCTGGGCGCGCAACTCGACCGCGCCTTCAACGACATCATTGCGGAGCTTCGCACCGAGTATCTTCTCGGCTTCTACCCTCGCAATGTTCCGCTCACCAAGGACCGCTATCACAAGCTCACCGTTCGTGTGAAGCAGCCCGATTTGCAGGTATCGGCGCGCGGCGGCTATTATGGAGAGTCGGAGAGCATCTCCGCCTCCACGCCTCAGGATGGCGGCGCCTCCGAAGAACTCCAGTCGATACGCAAAAAGAGGTAGGAGACACGGCTACGGCACAACAGGGCAAAGGAGCGCGGGCGCCGGAACAAACGCTGGAGGAAGTCCGGTACCTGAAGTGGCTCATTGAAAACAACACTCCGGTGCGAGTGAAACTGGTGGATGGCGAGGAAGTCTCGGGCACGATCGAGTATTACGATCATTCCTTCATCCGGCTGACGCGCGAAGGCGCGCCGAATCTGTTCATCTTCAAGCACGACATCAAATACATCCTGGAATTGAGCTGAGGCCGGTTCGTTCCATGTCCTATCTCGAAACAGCAGTCGAAATTGCGCGCGAGGCGGGTGCGCTGTTGGCGCACTACTTCGAGCGCCGCGTGGCCGTCGAGACCAAGGGCGAGTTCGATCTCGTCACCGAAGCCGACCGTGCTTCGGAAAAGCTGGTGGTCGAACGGCTGCGCACGCACTTCCCCTCGCACAGCATCGTCGCCGAAGAAGGCGGCGGCCACACTAACGCATCGTCGGAATACTGCTGGTTCGTGGATCCGCTAGACGGGACCACGAATTTCGCGCACGGCTTTCCGGTTTTCAACGTGACGATGGGATTGGCGCGCGCGGGCGAGATGATTGCCGGTGTCGTGTATGATCCTTTGCGCCAGGAGATGTTCGCTGCCGAGCGCGGAGCAGGCGCTTATCTCAACAACCGGCGCATCCACGTTTCCTCCACCAAGAGAATCGGCGAGAGCCTCTCTTCCACCGGCTTTCCCAGCCGCAAGAGGCACCACAACATCAATATCCACTTTTATTACCAGGTCGCGATGGCGTCGCACGGCGTGCGCCGCACCGGATCGGCCGCGGTCGATCTTGCCGCCGTCGCCGCCGGAAGGCTGGATTACTTCTGGGAATTCGGTCTCAAGCCCTGGGACATGGCGGCGGGCATCCTGCTCGTCTCCGAAGCCGGCGGCAAAGTGACCGACATGAAGGGCGACCCGTTGAGCGTCACGTCTTCCGACCACCTGCTGGCCGACAACGGCGCTCTGCACGAAGAGGTGCTGGAAGCGTTCCGCACCATCTTCGGCGGGACGCTGAGAGTGCCGTTGCCGAGTATTAGCCTTTAGCGATCAGCCAACAGTTATCGAGGCCCTAGGACTCTTATCGTCCCGGTCCCGGACCGCCTCCGTAACCTGCGTCGCCAGCCCCTGCGAGATAAACTTGGTTACTCCCGTGGCGTCGAAGGTCTCCCGCGAAATCCCCAGATCACACGGCGCAGGGGCGTTGGCGGATTCGGTAAGCGTTACCACTCCTCGGATCTCGGTGCGGCCCGAAGCCACGGACTTCCCAAAGGGCAGCGAAGCTGAGGAAATCTGTCCGGTCGTGACCGTGAAGTTGGCCGCGCTCCCGATCACGGTACCGCTTGCGTTGAGGAACGAGATGGTTCCGGTGCAGGATGCGGCGGTGCCGC
>Ga0126381_100005536_pt1 | contig 13910 bp, 10 predicted proteins | sample PanSoiMetPlot_28_FD_96465 | JGI IMG/M metagenome (GOLD analysis project Ga0126381, IMG submission 96465) | Tropical forest soil microbial communities from Panama - MetaG Plot_28 | ecosystem: Environmental > Terrestrial > Soil > Tropical forest > Bulk soil | place: Panama | collected 2016-02-17
AAAGCCTCGTTCGGCAGCGACGGACCTCCGGGAGCGTATGAAGACCTTCAACGGGCCGACGTGATTTTGCTGATCGGCGCGAATATCGCCGACAACCACCCAATTCTTTGCCAATACCTCGATGCGAATCGTGAGAAGACGCTGATCGTCGCCGACCCGCGCGTTTCGAAGACCGCGATGATGGCGAACATTCATTTGCCATTGCGGCCGAGGTCTGACCTCGCGCTTATCAATGGCATCGCGCATATTCTCTGCCGCTATGACATGGTGGATCGCGCTTACGTCGAGAAGCACACTACTGGTTTTGCGGAGCTTGAAAAGTTCTTAGAAGCGTATCCTCCGGAACGCGTTTCGGAGATCACGGGACTCAGCCAGGAAACCCTGTTTAAGACTGCTCTCCTTTATGGAAGGGCGAAGGCAGGGTTCATCGGCTGGACGATGGGCGTGAACCACAGCACGCTCGGGGCGGCGACGGTCAGCGCCATTTGTAATCTCGCACTCCTGACGGGACACATTGGCCGGACTGGAGCCGCTCCGTTTTCGATCACCGGCCAATGCAATGCTATGGGAACTCGCGAGACGGGGTTCACCTCCGGTATGCCCGGCTATCGCAAGTTCGACGACCCCAAAGATCGCGCTGAACTCGCAGCGCTTTGGAACATCGACGAAGCCCGGCTTCCAACGAAGCGCGGCCTTGCTTATCCCGACATCGTCGAGGCCAGCGTTGCGAAGAAGATCAAAGCACTGTGGATCATCGCCACGAACCCGCTGGTCTCTTATCCGAATCAGGATGTACTGCGCAACGGGCTTTCGAGCCTGGACTTCCTGGTCGTGCAGGACGGCTATCATCCGACGCCGACAACTGAAATCGCCGATCTGGTGCTGCCTGCCGCGATTTGGGGTGAGAAGGAAGGCACGTACACCAACTCTGAGCGTCGCGTGAGCAAGGTGAACAAAGCCGTGGAGCCAGTAGCGGAGGCCAAGTCCGACTTCGAAATTTTCCTAGCTGTCGCGGAGAAGCTGGGTGTTCGCGAAGAACTCTATCCCGGTTGGAGCACTATCGAAGACGCGTTCAACGAATGGCGTCGAATTTCGAAAGGCCGCCTGTGCGACTACTCGGGAATCAGCTACCAGATGCTTGCGGAGCACGGCGCAGTACAGTGGCCTCTGCGCGAAGGCGAGGAGCCGATAGGTGCATCGAGACTCTACAAAGACGGCAAATATCAAACTGCAGATGGGAAAGCCAAGCTCGTGTGCGCCGACTGGAAGCCGTTTCCGGAACAGCCCAACGGGCAATATCCTTTCGTACTGAACACGGGCCGCACCGTGGAACACTGGCACACTCGCACAAAGACGCGCGAGGTGCCGATACTGGAGCGCTTGTCGCCGCGTGCCTGGCTCGAAATGAACCCGCGGGATGCAAAGAAGCTCGGATTCAGAAGTTATGATTCGATCGACGTGGTCTCCCGCAGAGGGCGCGTGAAAGGCGTAGAGCTTAGGCTCACGGAAATTACAGCCCCAGGGCAAGTGTTCATGCCCTTCCACTTTTTCGAAACCAACGTGAATGAGGTTACACAGGACGCCTTCGATCCCATTTCGCGCGAGCCCAATTACAAGCAGTGCGCTGTGCGCGTGGAACGGACAGGAGCTAAGCCATGAAGGAACAACTCGTAGTCATCGGCAACGGCATGGCCGGGGTTGCTTGCGTGGAGCAGATTCTCAAGCAATCACACGATTTCGACATTACGATTTTCGGTGATGAGACGCACGTCAACTACAACCGCATCATGCTCTCGCTTGTGCTGGCGGGCGAAAAGTCGTCGGATGAGATCGTTTTAAACGACCTCGAATGGTATCAGCAGAACGACATTCGCGCCAGACTGGGAGTGAAGATTTCGCAGATCGACCGCGAGAACCGCGTCGTTATCGACGATGAAGGCGGCCGGACCGAATACGACAAGCTGATCCTCGCCACGGGCAGCAGCGCGTTTATTCCTCCCATTCCAGGCGTCAATAAGAAAAATGTCCACGTGTTTCGAACTCTCGACGACACGCGCGAGCTGCTTCAAAAAGCCCGGCCGGGATTGAAGACCGTCGTAATCGGCGGCGGACTGCTTGGCTTGGAAGCCGCGCGCGGGCTGCAAGTGCAGGGATGCGAAGTCACCGTCGTGCACCTAATGGACACACTCATGGAGCGCCAGTTGGACGCGACCGGCGGCGAGTATCTCAAGCGCAAAATCGAAAGCCTCGGCATCCGGGTGATGCTACCGAAGCAGACCGCGGCGCTGTGTGGAAATGGGCGTGTGGAAGGGCTGAAATTCAACTCCGGCGAAGAGATCGAAGCAGAGTTGGTCGTGATCGCGGCGGGCATTCGGCCGAACGCAGAACTGGCGAAGAAAGCCGGACTCGCGGTGGGACGTGGCATCCAGGTCAACGATTATCTGGAAACCTCCGATCCAAGAATTTTCGCAGTGGGCGAATGCACCGAGCATCGCGGCCAGACCTTTGGCCTGGTTGCTCCTCTTTTCGAGCAAGGCCGCGTGCTGGCGAAAGCTCTTACCGGCAATCGTGAAGCGCCATTTAACGCTGGCTCGCCTGCGGCGAAGCTCAAAATCATGGGGGTCGATATCTTCTCTGCTGGGTCCATCGACGCGAGCGAGCCAGGCATTGAGACCGTCCGATATGAAGACCCTTCAATCGGGGCTTACAAGAAACTCCTCCTCAAGAACAATCGCCTGCAAGGAGTGATCCTCGTCGGCGATGTCGAAGACGAACTCACCTACACGGACTGGATCCGCAAAGGCACGGACCTCACCGAAATGCGGCGTCAGATTCTGTTCCCGCCGCGGAATCCCGACCCGGGCCGAGAAATTGCGGACATGCCCGACAGCGAGACGATCTGTGGTTGCAATGGCGTCAAGAAGGGCGACATCATTCACGCGATTCACGAGCGTGGAATCACAACGCTCGGTCAGTTGAAGCAGTGCACGCGTGCATCGACCAGCTGCGGAAGCTGCACGGGATTGTGCGAATCGCTTCTGCGCGCCGTGGCTCCGGACTTCAAAGAAGAGACCAAGACCTCTCTGTGCTCGTGCTTCCCGTTCTCGTATGAACAGCTGCGCGACATCATTCGCGGCCAGAAGCTCAAGTCCGTCGAAGAAGTACTGCATGTGTATGGCAATCGCAAAGGCTGCGAAGTCTGCAAGCCCGCGCTCAGCTACATGCTCGACATGGTGTGGTGTGGCGATCACGAGGAAGACCGCTCCGCGCGGTTCATCAATGATCGCGTCCACGCCAACATTCAGAAGGACGGAACGTTTTCTGTCATTCCTCGCATGCGAGGTGGCGTCACATCTGCGGCCGAATTGCGAAAGATCGCCGACGTTGCTGACAAGTACAACGTTCCAATGGTGAAGGTAACCGGAAGTCAGCGCATCGACTTGCTTGGCATCAAGAAGGCCGACTTGCCGGCGGTATGGGCGGACCTCGGAATGACCTCCGGCCAAGCGTACACGAAAGGTGTCCGCATGGTGAAGACCTGCGTTGGATCGGAATTCTGCCGCTTCGGTGTGCAGGATTCAACCAATGCCGGAATCGAACTTGAACGGCGTCTCGAACATCTCTTCACGCCGCACAAGTTCAAGATGGGCGTCGTCGGCTGCCCTCGCAATTGTGCCGAAGCCACGGTGAAGGACTTGGGAATGGTCGGTCAGGACGGAAGCTGGCAGGTGGTGGTCGGCGGAGCGGCGGGCAAATCGGTTCGCAAGGCGGATCTGTTGATTACCGTAGAGACCACGGAGCAAGCTCTTGAAGCATGCGACTTGTTCTTCCAGTATTACCGCGAGAACGCGAACTACCTGGAGCGTTCGTACGACTTCGTCGAGCGGCTCGGCATTGAGAAGGTCCGCAAGGAAACGGTATATGCGTCCGACGCCGATAAGCAAAACTTGCTGGATCGGTTAGCGCGATCAAAGGCGCTCGCGAAAGACGCATGGCTCGAAGGCGCGGAGCCGGTCAATGCCACACAGTTTGTACAGATTCAACCCATGGAGGTCGTCACAGCAAAATGAACGATCGAGATTGGATTCCTATAACCGCCATTGAAAACATTCCCCCTCGCCAAGGGCGCTCCGTATGCGTCGAAGGCGCGGAGATCGCGATCTTCAATCTCAACGGGCGGTTCTTGAGCATCGATAACAAGTGCCCCCACAAGGGCGGCCCGTTGTGCGACGGGATCGTTTCCGGAACGTCCGTAGTGTGCCCCCTGCATGGCCGCCATTACGACCTGGAGAGCGGGCTCGGTGTGCGAGCGTCGGAAGCGACGGCTGTTGCGACCTACCCCACGCGCGTCGAGAACGGAGTGATCTTGGTGAATTTGGCAGCGGCTCATCGTTTCAACGAAGCCGTCACAGGCTAAAGCCTGTGCCACAGGTTAGGCAAATCAGCAAGTTCAGACCTGACCTGTGGCACAGGCTTTAGCCTGTGGTTCTGTGTACCACTGTAAGTCCCTCCTTGTCAGAGGATCCATCATTTCAACTGCGGATACGAACGGGTGTCCCGGATGCCGATGATTCTCCCCGTGTGAGCCGATTTGAATTGAATTCCATCAAGGAGAACCGACTCAAATGAATCTTCGTAATAAAGCGACCCGTATCCGGCTGGCTGATTTTTCCACCCCACCGATGCGGGCGTTTCACATGAGCTGGCTTGCGTTCTTTCTGTGCTTCTTCGGCTGGTTCGGCATTGCGCCTTTGATGCCGGTGATCCGCCAGGAACTGCACTTGACCAAAGCCCAGATTGGCAATTTAACCATCGGGTCCGTGGCGATCACAGTCCTGGTGCGCATGTTCATCGGCCAGTTGTGCGACCGCATTGGGCCGCGCCGAGCCTACACGTGGCTGCTGGTCCTCGGCTCGCTGCCGGTCATGGGTGTGGGTCTCGCACATGACTACAACACGTTTCTGCTGTTTCGCGTGGCGATCGGCGCGATTGGCGCCTCCTTCGTCATCACGCAATATCACACGTCGCTGATGTTCGCGCCGAACGTTGTCGGCACGGCGAACGGCACGGCAGCGGGATGGGGAAACTTGGGCGGAGGCGTCACGCAGATGGTGATGCCGCTCCTGTTTAGCGCCTTCCTGAGTCTCGGCGCGAGCCAGTGGCTGGGCTGGCGTATGGCGATGTTCGTGCCTGGTGTGGCGATGCTCATCACGGGAATTGTGTACTACAAGCTCACTCAAGATACCGCGGATGGTAACTTCTCTGAACTGCGCGCTCGCGGCGAATTGAAGGGCAGCGCGGGCGCGGCAGGCGGATTCCTCGAAGCCTGCAAAGATCCACGCGTGTGGGCCATGTTTGTTGTCTACGGCGCATGCTTCGGCATGGAATTAACGGTGGACAACATCGCAGCTCTCTACTTCACCGACTATTTCAAGCTCGGCCTGACGGCGGCGGGCTTTGTCGCTGGGTCGTTCGGAATGATGAATCTCTTTGCTCGTGCGCTCGGCGGCATTGTCAGCGACCGGCTTCACAAGAATTGGGGACTCCGCGGGCGCGCGCTCCTTTTAGGAGGAACGATTCTCGCGGAAGGACTGGCATTCATGTTGTTCTCACAGATGCGCGTGCTGACAATGGCGATCGCCGCCATGATGCTCACCGGCCTGTTCATCAAAATGTCCAACGGCGCAAGCTATGCTCTGGTGCCGTTCATCAACAAACGCGCCCTCGGCGCAGTGGCGGGAATCGTTGGAGCGGGCGGCAACGTCGGCTCCGTGCTGGCAGGCTTTCTGTTTAAAGGATCGATGGCTTGGCCGCAGGCTTTGCTGGTCATCGGCGCTACAGTCTCCGTGATCTCTTTACTCACTCTTGTCGTGCGTTTCTCCGAAGGCGAAGAACGCTCCGCGCAGGCGGAGATCGACGCTCGTATGGCTGGAGCGCTGGCCACATCGCCAGCGATGGGAGACTAAGATGCGAACGTGTTTCAGTCTTCTTCTCTTGTCCGTGGGGTTCGCAAGCGCGCAGACTGCGCCCACCACCATGACCATAGGTGACGTCGCTGTCACCGGCTCAGTTCGGACCCGCGTTTACGCATGGGATTGGTTCGAGCCCACCACCGGCAACAACGAATACGGCTATTCCGGAACACTCGTCCGGGTCAACTTCCTTGAAAAACGCAAGACTTGGGATTGGGACTTAGAACTCGCGGCCCCGATCCTGCTCGGCCTGCCGAATGACGCAACCGCGCCCGCTCCACAAGGCGCCCTTGGCCTCGGATCGAACTACTACACCGCGAACGGCAACAGCCAGTACAGCGGAATGGTCTTCGCGAAGCAGGCCTACGTTCGCTTCAAAGGACTGGGTGCGAGCGAGGCAAACAACCTCCAGATCGGGCGGTTCGAATTCAACGATGGAACCGAACTGGCTCCGAAGAACGATACGCTAGCAACGTTGAAGCGCGATCGAATCAGCCAGCGCCTCATCGGAACGTTCGGATGGTCCGACGTCGGCCGCAGTTTCGACGGACTTCACTATTCGTACACGAAGAGCAAGGACGACTTCACGGTAGTCACCGCGGTTCCCACGCGCGGCGCTTATCAGACCGACGGTTGGGGCTGGAACCGGGCAGCATTTGGTTACGCTGCGTACACTCACGAGTCGGGCAGCAAAAATCACCAGGCCGACTCGCGCATCTTCTTTATCGATTACGACGACTGGCGGCACATCGTCAAAACCGACAACCGCCCTGCCGCCGTGAAAAATGCCGACAAATACAACATCCGCATCGAAACCTTTGGTGCGCACAGTATTCACGAACTAACCACCGGACCCGCGATCTTCGATGGCATAGTGTGGGCTGCTGTGCAGACCGGCCGCTGGGGAACGCAGAAGCAGCTTGCCTACGCGATGGACGTGGAAGGCGGCTTCCAGCCGCAGGCGCAGATGCTTCGCAGATTGCGTCCGTGGATTCGCGGAGGCTATACCATCGGCTCGGGTGATGGCAACCCGAACGACTCGCGCCACGGGACGTTCTTTCAAGTGCTGCCGACTCCTCGCCCGTACGCGCGATTCCCGTTCTTCAACATGATGAACACAGAAGATCGCTTCGGCTCGCTTATCCTGCGTCCCCATGCCAAGTGGACCATCTCGAACGAATTTCACGCCCTGCGACTCTCCAACGCCAGCGACCTTTGGTACAGCGGTGGCGGAGTGTACCAGCCGTGGACGTTCGGCTACACGGGCCGCGCGACATCCGGGAAACGATCCTTGGGAAACTTGTACGACTCAAGCATCGAATTCCGCGCGAACCGCAAAATGACCTTTACCGGCTATGTCGGCTACACGCAGGGATTGGCGGCAATGGAGCAAATCTATCCGAAAGGCAAAGATGGAGAATTCGGATACCTGGAGGCGCTTATCCGGTTTTGACGTGCGAGGGGCTTCAGCCGGCTTCAGCCTGTGGGTCGGCATAACCTGTGGGTCGCCATAACAGGCTTTAAAGCCTGTGACAGAGGTTAGGCATTACCTACGTGGACACATTAATGAGGGGAGGCATACTGGAAGCAAGTAAGTTACTACATGCCATTCGCAGGACTCCATGTGCTTAGCCTGGAAAGCCGGCGCGCAAAAGAAATGGAATCCCTCATCGTTCGCGAGGGAGGGGTTCCCTTCGTCGCGCCATCAGTACAGGAGCGCGCATTGGAGGACCAAGGCGAAGTTCTTCATTTCATTAACCGATTAGACTCCGGCGAATTCGACATGCTCATCTGCATGACGGGCGCCGGCCTCGCTTTCCTCCGCGACCAAGCCGCGGCGCACAACGCCGTCGACCGCCTGGGCGCCGCGCTACGAAAAATCGCGATCATCTCTCGTGGCCCGAAGCCTCTCCCGGTTCTGCGCGAGCTTGGCGCCAAGGCCGACATAACCGTGCCGGAGCCAAACACCTGGAAAGAAATCGTCGATGCCGTCGCGGCGCGCACGGAGCGAAAAATCGCGGTGCAGGAGTACGGCCGCCGCAATACAGAGATGAACGCCGCGCTCGAAGGATTGGGGGCGAGCGTAACGCCGATTGCAATCTACAAATGGGAGCTACCTGCCGATCAAGAACCCCTGCGTGCCGCCGCCCGAGGGTTAGCGGCGCGCAAGTTCGATGTGGTGTTATTCACCTCATCCATTCAGTTGGATCATTTGATGACAGTCGCAGGTGATCTGCGCCTTGAAAATCAAGTCATGAGCTCGCTTCGCGAGGCGACAGTGATTGCATCGGTAGGTCCTGTGATGACAGAATCCTTGGAATCAGCTGGAATTCCCGTCGATATCGCGCCCCTCCATCCGAAGATGGCGGCGCTGGTGAAGGCTGCGTCCGAAGCCTCCATCGCAGCCATCACCAATAAGCGGAATGCAAGAATCGTGGGCTAACCGGAAAGTGAATTGGAGCGTACTATAAGAACGAGCGCTGTATAGGAGGTCCAATGGGGACGCGAAAAACGGTGATCTTTGCGATGACCCTCGCCTCGATAGCCCTGCAATCAACCATTTATGCCCAAGCGGCGCCGGCCTTCGAGGTAACGCCCGTTATCGCCAGCAGCCCCGCCTTCGCCACCGGCCCCATTAGAGTCTCTCGCACCCCACAAAGAATCGCTCTTGACCGAGCGCGCGTCGGAGACATAATTGCGTTCGCGTATGATCTTCCGTTCGACCGAATTGAGAGGCAACCTCAATGGATGTACGACGACGCCTTTGACGTTTCGGTGACGACGGCGGATGCCACAGACTTACCCGAGCAGAAGCTGCTACTTCAGAAACTTCTCGAAGAACGCTTCGGGTTGGTGGTTCACCGAATTTCCAACCAAAGCCCGGTATATTTCCTGGTGGCCGGAGCGAACGTGAATCTTACACCCGCGAAAGAAACCGGCGCTGTGGACATACCGCAATTCCGCCCGGTACCCGGGGTGCTGTTACTTTCACCGAACGGTGTTGGGCTGACGGATGCGGCCAGCCATGCATCAATGAGCGATTTGGCTGCCTGGTTGTCCAGGCAGGTGCAGCTACCTGTCTTGGACAAGACGGGAATCACCGGCTACTACGACATCGAGATCTCGGGACTTCCACTAAGAGGCGGCTCGGAAGGAACTATCAGAGCAGTGCAGACTTCCCTTGGGCTGAATCTCGAATTGCACCCGGGAACAGCGGAGTCGCTGATCATCGATCAGTCAACGCGGCCGAACGCGAAATAACGGATCACAATCTCAGGTTGTGATCAAGTGCGATCAAGTCCCTGCGCGCGGCAGCCGAACGGCTTGCCGCGCGCGACTTCGATGTGGTGTTGTTCACCTATGGTCCAGTTGGATCACTTGATGACAGTCGCAAGCGATCTACGCATCGAAATCAATCAAGGTCACGAGTCGCCAAAGAGGCGCTAACGACCCCGGGGGTGAGCCTGCCCTAAGAGTTCATGCTCCTAACCTATGGCACGGCTCGAGCCTGTGCGCTCAATGATTACTAAACGTGAACCCGAATAAGATTTCCGCCTGATCCCGCTTCAGTCTCGCAAAATCATTTAAAGGCGCCGTGTTCCAGCGTAAATATCGGCCTTCAGCGGAAATCCTTACACGGTTCACTCGAAGCTCAATCCCGCCGGTCGCCACAAAGCCGTTATGCGTTGGAGTCACACCTGCGGGCAGATCGTTAAACGTCCGGTAGGCGCCGCCGGCTCCGATAAATGGTTTGATCAGCGGAATCGGGAAACGAAACTTCGCAATGTACGGAATCTCCCAGGATGTCGAATTAATCGCCGTGACACCCGAAGCAGTATTGGCCACCTGGTAGTTTGTCCCGCGGTAGAGGCCGTCCGCTTCAAAGGCGAACCCGAATGGAATACGGACCTCTGCGGTAGGGCCGATGATGTAGTCGCCCTGCTGGTGGACTGTCGCGGTCGTGCGATTCGAATTAAGCAAGTCCGTGGTCGGAAAACCTCCCTTGACGCCGAGCCCCCAGCCGAAGTCGAAGTGCGCAGCAGCGGCAAATCCCTGAAGAGCGATGAAGCAAATAGCAATGTGCAATGCTTTCATGCCTCATGAGATGAATCACGAAGCGGTGGGATTTAATAAACGTTCACAATTAAAAAGGGAAATTATGGTTCAGTCCCGGCGCGTTTTTCCGGAATCGCAAGTATAGGAAGCAACGTAACACAAATCGCCCAAACCACCACGTGCATGATCATCAAGAACGATGCTTCAGCCCACCCTCCGCCCATTTCATGAGAGGTCGCGAGCAGCACGTCCGGAATAAACGAGACGAGCAACACTACGATCGCGACGCGGCGATACTTTCGTACAGAATCTTCATAGAACACCATGCTCCCGAAAACAAAGATCGCGCCCAGGCACCCGAGAGTCGTGTCCAGAATCGGCGGGCCTACTGTGAGGGGCTGAAAAGAAGGTTTAGGGTGGACCACACGAATCGCGATCTCTCTGACGGCGAGCACCGCGAGAATGGATGTCGCGAGTACAAGTGGAGCAAGCCACCAGAGGCGGCTGCTCTCGATATGGCGCGGTTCGTCCATCTGTCTTGCTATGTAGCAGTCTACTATAGAGTGAAGAATCAGTTAAAGGGCGTCGCGCGGGCGACCATTGCGCTCGCAATTGTCGCAGCGTCCGCAGGAAGAAGGAAGAAGGTGTTCGCGGCGGCAGCTTCGAAGCTCTGCGTAAACTTTCATTTTTTTTGAGGCGCTCCGTGTCGGCTTGCTTTCGCGCCTGCTCTTTCAACCGCGAGGCGCGCTGCCTCGCTCAAGTCCGGCGGTTCTCCGCAAGAACAGCTTGTCCTGCCCGGAGCCTTTCCACGCTTCTTGCAATCGGTTGATGGCTCTCTCCACCTGATCCCAAATGCTTAGGTCCTGCTCGCGATAAAACAGCACCGCTTCCGCGGGCTCGGAAATTTCGGCCGGCCCGGCCGAACTCCTGGGCGTAGCTATCGAACGAATCGGGAATGTCGTAGTGATATACAAACCGAACGTCGAGTTTGTCCACGCGGATTCCGAATGCATTCGGAGTCCTTTTGGAGTGCGATTAACGGGGAAACGATGACTGTCGGGCCGTCGATCCACAATCCGGCGACTGATAAATTGCGGACTTCCCGGACCCGGTCGGCTGGACCACCAGCGTATCCGATGTGCGAGCAGGCCCAGGATAGTCGGCTTCCTGCCGAGGCCGCAGGCCCTCAACCCAGAATGTTTCCCGGGACACTCGCGCTGATAGGGGATTCGCCATGATTTGGAGCACGCGCCAATTTAGTGGCGGCCGTGCTGAAACGGATGCTCGTTGGAACCTGCGTCATTCTTAGCGGGCGAATGCGACCTCTGATCTTCTAACTCCCTCCGGCCAGCCTGGGTCGTCTGCCTGGCGGGCGCGCAATCCGCTTCGTGCCCCCTTAACTGCTCCAGGGTATTGAAACGTCTGCCACATGCATCGCAACGAAAGTTGTTCTTCTCCGGACTCGCTGGACTTGGCATGCAAGCGCTCCCACCGAGCGAGAGTCCAGCCAAAGCGGGGACGTTTCCCCGGAGGCGTGGGAGGATCTAATGGATGGACCCCAAGCCGTGGCGGCAGGGAGGGGGTTGCGCTTGACATTCATCCGCTATATCTTTTATTTGCGAGGAATAAAAATGCGATCGTCGAGCACTGTGTGTCTCCGACGCCTGTGGAGCGTCTCTTTCGTCAGTGGGCTTGCCTTGTTAGCGCCCTTCAATGCCCCCCTGCATGCAGCCCCAACCAATAACAACAAGGGGGCAGTCGTGGCCGCGGCACATGCGGATCAGCTGGCGCAGGTTCGCCGGTTGATTAGCGAACACGAAGACGTGAACGTCCCCGAAGCGGACGGCTCGTCAGCACTTCTCTGGGCGACCTTCAATTCGAATCTTGAAATGACCAAGGCTCTCCTCGCCGCCGGAGCTTGGGTCGATTCGCAAAATCACTACGGTGTCACCCCTCTTCTACAAGCGAGCCGCCTTGGCGATGTACCTGCGATGAAGGTACTGCTCGATGCGGGCGCCGATCCGGCACGCTGGCACGCCGAAGGCGAAACACCGTTGATGGCGGCATCCCGCACAGGCAGCGTGGAAGCCGTAAAATTATTGCTCTCGAAGGGCGTTTTCATAAACGCGGTCGATCCGTTCCAGGAAGAGTCGGCCCTGATGTGGGCATCGTCCGAAGGCCAGGTGGATGTGGTGAACACGCTTCTGGCCGCTGGGGCAGATCCAAACCTCCAGGCGCACGTGTCGCAGATCACGGAGCGCAAGAACGCCGACCATCCTTCCGGCGGATTTACAGCGCTGATGTTCGCCGCGCGTAATGGGCACGAAGACGTCGTAAAGGCCCTGATGAAGGGCGGCGCGAATCCGAAGCTGGCGAATGCCGACGGGCTGACAGCGACAATGATCGCGATCGTCAACGATCGCTTTGATCTGGCAAAGGAACTGATCGACCTTGGGGCCGATCCGAATGATGGCTCGTTGTACTTCGCCGTGGAGATGCACGACGGTACTACCGACATGCGCGCGCAGGACGCCACCCGCATGCAGCCGGACCACCCGAACAAGCTCACAGCTTTGGCTCTCATCAAGTCGCTGATGGACCTGGGCGCGGATGTGAATAAGCCATTCAGCGGCGCGATCCATTCAACTTCCATGTGCTGCCCTCCCAAGGCAAACTCTTCGCCGTTTTATAAAGCGGCGAGCGCCTCAGACGTGGAAGTGCTGAAGCTTTTCCTGGCGAAAGGCGCGCAGATCGAGTGGACCCCGCCGGAGAACAAACCAAAAGACGCAAAACCAGGTCCGCCGGGACCAAATCCGAACGCGGGAAAAACCCCGCTCATGGTAGCAATGGCCGGGGGTAAGGGTGCTCCCATTCAAGGCGGTCCTGGCTATGGCGTCCGCACTACGCCTCCACCGTTCCGCGAGCCCGGCAGCCGTCAACCGTTGGAAGCGCTACAGGTATTGTTGGACGCAGGCGCCAATCCGAACGCTAAGGCCGCGGATGGTTCCACTCCGCTTCATCAGGCAGTGCAGTTGCAGCAAGTCGCCATGATTCGCGCGCTGGTTGCCAAGGGCGCGAAGCTGGACGCAGTAAATAAGGACAACTTGACCCCGCTGCTTGCCGCCGAAAAGCTGAAAGGCGGTCCCGATCCCGTTTCGCTGATGGGCGATGCCGGAGGTTATAAGGCCCCCAAGAATACGAAGGAAGAAGTCGTAGCGGCGTTGCGGGATTTGATGCATCTCGGCCCGAACGATCCGGCTCCGGTGCCTCCTCCCCCGGCAAAGAAAGATGACAAGAAGGACGACGCCAAGAAGGACGACAAGGACGCGAAGAAAGCTCCCGAGGTCACCACTTCAACGAGCGATCAGTAAAGAAACATGTTCAAGAAGATTGCGATTGCGGGAGCTGGGGTTTGTTTCAGTATTGGAGCAGGACTCATAGCCCAAACTTCCGCGCCGAAGCCCGCCCCAAATCCCGACGCCGTCAAGTACCGCGCGATGCTGGATAAGTATTGCGTCGGGTGCCACAACGCGAAGAACGCGTCGCCTGCGGATGGCCCTGTCAAACTCGATGTCAGTCTCGACGACCTGTTGAGCCGCGCAGACACATGGGAGCGCGTGCTGCGCAAGCTAAGCGTGCGCGCGATGCCGCCCCCCGGCATGCCTCGTCCGTCAGAAGCGGAGTACGCAGGCTTCACCGGCTGGCTTTCTACATCGCTCGATCATGCATGGGAAGGCCACAGCACTCCAGGCAAGTACGTAGTGCACCGGCTCAATCGCGCCGAGTATGCAAACGCGATCCGGGATCTGTTCGCGGTGGACATCGACGTATCGGATCTCCTGCCCACCGATGGCGCGGAATACGGTTTCGATAACATAGCGA
>Ga0126381_100005537_pt1 | contig 13909 bp, 15 predicted proteins | sample PanSoiMetPlot_28_FD_96465 | JGI IMG/M metagenome (GOLD analysis project Ga0126381, IMG submission 96465) | Tropical forest soil microbial communities from Panama - MetaG Plot_28 | ecosystem: Environmental > Terrestrial > Soil > Tropical forest > Bulk soil | place: Panama | collected 2016-02-17
CTCCAGCCGCCTCGGCGGCTCAAACAATGGTTCGCGGCGAGATCTGCCGGCCGGAGGTTGTTATGGTTGGTATTGTTGCCTCGCGCGGGCAGCGCGCTCACGGTCGCGGCGGCGTCGGCGCGCAAGTGCCTGGTCGGATGTGTCGCCCGATCGTGGGACGCAAAATGGTCGGAGGCATGCTGATAGGTGCACTCAGCATCTCGCTCCTTTTCACCGGTGCGACGGTGACGCTTGCGCAGAGCTCGGCCATGAGCAGCTCCAAGTCCGCGACGAAGATTCCGCTTCCTCCGTCACCGCCGGGGCCTCGCGATGTGGGTGTCGCCATTCCGCTTCCGGGCTCGGAGCTGCTCGAGCGCCAAAGCGAACCGGATTGCGAAATCCCTTCTTCGGACCGCTTGCTTGGCGCTATTTCGGAGACGACGCAACTGATCTATGAGCGAGAGTGTTACAAGAACGCCGAGACTGTGGTGCGCAGCAAGCTGCAGCTACTGCAGGACGCGATCGCCAGCACCGTCAAGGCGCTCAACGACACGGGTGCCATCAGAACCTCGGCGGAGGGCGGAGAACAGGGCGCACCGGCTCCGGCGAGGGATGCCGCAATAGCGCCGGAAGCAGCTGGGTCCGCTAAGAGTAGCGAAGCTCCTGGCAACGCAGGTGACCAGCGCGAGGCAAAGAGCGACCTATCGGGAGACCAGGGAGTCGAGCCGCCCGAACAGCATCGAAAGCCGACCCCGAGCTCGAGGCTGCCGGTCAACCTCTCTTCGCCGGAGGGCGACGTAGAGAAATCGTCTTCACCTGATGCCGCCGTCTCCGAACTGGCACGTCATGAGAAGACACGCGGCATGCAGACACCCAATATGTCGGCACAGAGCAAGCCTGTAATGGCCTCAACGAAAGCCGTCGCGTGTCAAGCGAGCAGGCCGGCTGGCCCCGGCCCTAGGGCGTGGCGCCTAATCGACGGCCGCAAATGCTGGTATGAAGGCGCAGTCGAGATGGATAAGTCGCTTCTGCACTGGCCACCGCCGGAGATCTCGTGGCCGCTCGGCTTTTTGTATCCACGCTCAGCCGCAAACCCCAGTAGCGGCCGGCCGGATCGATGACGCCGACGCGCTGCGGTTTGCCGATCAACCCGCTCGACGACGAATGGGCCATGGTTGCACGCGATGGTCGAGCCTGTGTTGGAGATCCTCGACCTTGATACCGGCTTCGCGCAGCCGCGCGTGCAATCTCGACCGGCGAATCAGCCTTCATCGCCGATCAGCGGCCCTTTCGGGGTGCTGATGATAGTGTCGGCCGTCAGTCGGGCGCGACGGATTGGAACCGGCCTGTCTCAGGGAGTTGGGCTTCGCCGCACGACATGCTGCCTCCCACTTCGCGAACCTTGAGTCCTGCGAGCGGAAGCCAAGGCGGCGACAACAAAAAATGCGAGGGCCAATCAATGCCTTGGGGTCTCCTGCCGGGCTTTGGGACGCTCGATTACGGCACTCCCGTCGCCGACAAGCCGGATTTCTGGGGACGTTTCGCGATATGCCGGGATGTCCGCTCGATGTCGGCTACCGGGGCAAAGCGGAGTGCGCCGGGAACTCCCCCACCGCGATCGTTCGCAGGATAGGTCTGCTAGACATTTTTGAACCAAAGCCAGTTCGCGCCGGTCGTTAAGGCGTGCTTTCATCGTGGGGCACTGTGGTCTATTCAGGGTTTTGAGCGCTGCCATGGCATCATCACGGATCAGCTGCGCAACGGAAAAGAGAATTGCACTTCTGTTTCCTCCAGATGAACGCGCGCTGGTCCGAGCGATCTTATCCGAAGAATGCGGAAATAACTTACCGTTCTTGGAACATGTCGATGAGGTAAAGCTGGAGCGCTTTCAGTTCGCAGCGCTGAAATTAAGCGAAGGGAAGCTGGATAAGCTGGACCGGGCGGTTGCACTCGCCAAAAGAGATTGGCGTGATCTGCTCGTGGCTGCGGGCTTCGCCGAAGACGTTAACGCTCATATGTCGTGGCTGCCCGAACAACATGGGGGCTAGCTCACGTCACCTTGAACGGCTCTTTCCCCATCAGCCCCGCGATCGATGACGAAAAAATGAGCCCTGCTCACCGAAGTGGACGCCGGCCTCGCGACGCGCAGCTACGTGGCCGCGCCATCCTTCAACCGATGGGTCAGTCGAGAATATCACTTTTCGGAGCGGGCGGCGCGACTTCGCCGCGTTGCATTGCGGCAGCCGCAGTGCTCCAATATCGGCCTCACCATATCATCGGGAGGAAACCATGATCCGATCCAGCGTGCTCCTGGCCGCCACGGCGCTTGCGACGTTCACCGGCTTCAGTGCCTGGGGTGCCGATCCGCTTCCGGTCGAGACACACAAGGTTCTCACCGCCGCGCTTGCGGTCGAGGCCGCGCAAGCCGCCATGGCGGCCTGCAAGGCGCAGGGCTACAACGTGTCGGTGACGGTCGCGGATCGTCTCGGCACGCCGAAGGTTCTCATCGTCCGCGACGGTCCGCCGGGCGTGGGTCCTGAGGTTACTCGCCGCAAGGCCTACACGGCAGCCGTGCAGCGTGTCTCGACGGCTGACTACACCAAGCGTGTCACGACCCCCGGAGCGTTCAATCCTGGCCAGTTCGACGCCCAGCTCGCGACCGGTGCCGGCGGCGTACCGATCAAGGCTGGCGAGGAGACGATCGGCGGTATCGCGGTCGGCGGTGCGCCGGGCGGTGACAAGGACGAGGCTTGCGCGGTTGCCGGCATCGACAAGATCAAAGACCGGCTCAACTAATCTCAGCGCGCGGCGCGTGCTCGACCGGTGAGTTCATCGCCACATCGGCGCGGCGCTGTTGGGCCAGCTCCGCGCCGAGCCTGAGATAGTCGCTGGCGACCGCCATGGCGGCCTGGCGGGCGAGTTCGTCCGGCCAGTGGCCGAGATCGTAGCCGTGCCAGGGTGATTGCGGGGTCAGCGGCGGCAGGCCGAGCCGCTCCCAGATCGCGCGCGCCTGTTCCATGAACTCGCGCTTGGGCAGCGCGACCGGCGCATACGTGCCCTTGAGCATGGCGTTGACCAGCACGGCCGCGGTCTCGCCGCCGTTGTGGGGGCCGCGCGGACCGTGGCCCGGATCCTTGTGCGGCATGAGCTTGAGATCGTGCTGTGGCTGGCAGCGGTAGGACATCGCCCAGAACAGGGCATCGGCATTGTCGGGATCGATGTCGGGATCGACCGCGATGATCCATTTGCCGGCGAAGCGATGCAGCACCGAGGCGCCATGCAGCGCGCGCCACACTTCCGTCTCCGGGGCGCCGTGCTCGAACTGGATGCCGATCACCGCATAGAGGCTCGTCAGCGGCTCGTGCATGGCGACGCGCCTGACGCTGCGGACCGCGAGCTTCGATTTGAGATAATCGAGATAGACCGGCTCCATCGCGACCTTGCGGATGGTACTCGACTCGCTCGGGCTCACCTGACTGATGAACGAGGTGAGAATTGGGTGGTGGCGCCGCGTGATCGCGGTCACCTCCATGAAGGCGTTGTATTCCTGCAGGTTGACATAGCCGTGCGATTCTCCGAACGGCGCCTCGGGCTCCAACAGCTGCGTGTCGATCAGGCCCTCGATGACGATCTCGGCCTCGGCTGGCACGAGGAGATCGACGGTCTTGGCGTGCACCACGTTAATCGGGGCGCCCGCGAGCGCGCCTGCGACGGCGATCTCGTCGAGATTCTCCGGCATCTTCTGCACCGACGCATACGAGATGGCGGGCGGAGCGCCGACCACGACCGCGCAGGGGAGCGGCACGCCCTTGGCTCGGCACTTCTCCCAGTGCGCGTAGATGCCGGCGCGCAGCTCCACCGACGGATTCATGCCGAGGCGTCGCCGCGTCTTGATCTGCCCGCGATAGTTGCCGAGGTTCTGGATGCCGGTGTCGGGATCGCGCGTGATGTAGTGGCCGGCGGAGAGATAGGGCGCGTTGTCCCAGCCAGGAGTCGAGATCGGCACCGGTAAGCCGTCAAGCGCGGCGCCGTCGCGGTCGAGCGCCGCACCGGTCGTGACGATCTCCTGGCAGGGTGCATCGGTGATGAGGTGCGGCGGCAGCGGATTTGCCATCGCTTTGATCCAGGTTGAGCCGATATCCTCGAGCGGCTTGCCGAAGCCCACTCGATAGACCTCGCGGTTCGCGGCGAGGCCTGCGACCAGTACCGCCATGTCGTAGCGGCGGCCTTTGGAATCCGTCGGCTGCGTGAATAAAAAGGCCTTGCGCTCCGTCTCCGCGATGCCGCCGCGATATTGCCAGCGCACCAGCGGATGCATTTCTGTGTCTTTGTTGATCGGCTCGTCGATCACGTGCAGGAGGCCGGCGTGCGCCAGTGCCAGCACATGGGCATGAAGGTCCGGATAGGGCCGCGCGGCGAGGTCTCGATAGGGCGCGAGCGGGTCGCGCATGATCAGGCGTCCTCGAGGGCGATGCGCTCGGCGCGACGCTGGCTGGCGATCATCGCGGTGCGCAGCAGGAAGGCGCGGGCGCGCGCCGCATCGGCCGCAGTCGCGCGCAGCTCGTCGAGATTGCGTTGCCGTTGCTCGGGGTCGGCCGCCTCGAGCCGCTTCTTGTTGGCGATCGATTGCTCCTGCACGAACTCGATAGCGACCGTGCGGCGCTGCAGGTCGTAGAGGTCGAGCAGGCGCTCGGACTCGCCCCCCTGCACAATGCGCGCGAGCTTGTCGACGAGATTGACCGCATCCTGGATGCCGCCGTTAAGTCCCATGCCGCCGATCGGGTTGTTGACATGGGCGGCGTCGCCCGCGAGTAGCACGCGGCCGTAGCGGAAGCGCGCGGCGACGCGCTGGTGGGTGACATAGAGATTGCGGTGCACGACCGGATAGGGCTGCGGCGCGGGAAAGAATTTGTTGAGCCGCGCCTGCACGCCCGCGTCGCTCAAGATGTCGGCGTCGCTCTCGCCCGGCTCGGTCGGGAATACGGTGCGCCACAAGCCGGGCGGACCATCGGCCGAGACCTTGAAGCAATTGCACCAGGCGCCCGGGTCGGCGAAGTAGCTGCGATAGCAATAGCCGCGCCCGGCCTCGAAGTCGTAGGGCGTGCTCAGCACCACGAAACGCTCCGGCCAGGTGAAGCCTTCGAATGCGATGTCGCATTGCTTGCGCACGGTGCTGCGCCCGCCGTCGGCGCCGATGAGATAGGCGCCGACGTGGGTGGTGATGCCTTGCGGGCCGCGCACATCGAGCTCGACGCGAGCCCCGGTCTGCCGCACGTCGACGGCGGCGTGGCCGAACGTGATCTCGGCATGGGGGAGGGCGGCAAGCCGCTCCCGCAGCAGCTTGGCGGTCTTGAACTGCTCGCACTGGACCACATACGGATGGCGCGTGTCGGCGGCGAGCACCGCGTGATCGAACTGTGCCACCAGCTCCCCGCTCGGCCGGTCCCAAAACTGGAAAACCGGCGCCACCAGGCCGACGCGCGCCATATCCTCGGCGAGCCCGTCCTCCTGCAGGAGATCGAGGGTGGCCGGATGTGTGGTGGCGGCGCGTTGGTCCGTTTGCAGACCTTCGTTCTCGTCGAACAGACGCACCGCGATGCCGCGGCGGGCGAGCAGCCACGCGCACAGAAGCCCGACGGGGCCGCCGCCGGCGATCAACACGCGCTGGTCTTTGGTGCTCATGCGAATCCGCAGACTGTACTTGTCCCGGGCTTGGCTCGGGACCGTTCCAAGCTCTGCGCCCGGAACGGTCCCGGCTCAAGGCCGGGACACGGCGCCCTCGTCGTAGTAGTGAATCTCGAACAACATGCAGCCAGCCTCCGACTTGAATGGACCATGATAGACGCCGGGCGGGCGGCACGCATAAGTTGGCGCTTGGAATGTTTCCCCGCCTCGGCCCTGCGAATCGTTGCCGACCACAAGGTCGCCCGCCAGCAGATAGACCTCCTCCCAATGGTCGTGCACGAACGGTGCGGTCGTGTAGGTGCCGGGATCGAAACGCAAGAGCCGCGTGCGGCTGCCGGACTTCGCGCTCTCGTCGATGTCGCTTGCCAAGATCTTCTGTTTGATGCCGGGCGGATAACCCTGCGGGGTCGCCCAGCCGTCCGAGAGGTCGACGGCCGTGAATTCGAGATGCGGCTTGTTCATTGGCATCCGGCGCTTCCTTGCTGTGGGCACAAGCCTAGCAGGCGGCCTGGCCACGCGAAACCGCGTCGATCCGCGGTCGCCGGGCACGCGCGTTACAACTGACAATATCCTCGACAAACGGGCAATTTGCTGACAAGGAGCGCTCCCGCCCGGCGGCCCGCCGCCCTCCCATCCGAAGCTAAGACTCATGAGCGCGGACATTTCCGTTGGCATCGATTTCGGCACCACGAACACTGTGATCGCGGTGGCCGACCGCCAAGGCGCCAGCCAAGTCAGGACCTTCAGCTGCGCCGGCGAGATGCTGCACGTGTTCATGACGGCGCTGTGCTTCTGGGAGACGCGCGAGGGAGGCGCGGCCAAGACTTTTGTCGAGGGTGGTCCGTGGGCGGTCGAGCAATTCCTGGCGGGCGTCGGCACGCACCGCTTCATTCAGTCGTTCAAGACCTTCGCGGCGAGCCGCACGTTCCAGGAGACGTGGATTTTCCGCAAGAAGTATCAGTTCGAGGATTTGCTGGCGACGTTCCTGCGCAACATCCTCACGCATGCGGGGCTCGAGCGCGGCATCGCGGCGTGCAATGTCGTGATCGGCCGGCCGGTTCGCTTCGCCGGCCAGGCACCGGACGATGGGCTCGCTATGGAGCGCTATCGCGCGTCGTTCGCCCGCGTCGGGATCGCGGAGGCGAGCTACGTGTACGAACCGGTCGGGGCGGCTTATTTTTTCGCCCGCGAGCTTGCGGCGGATGCCCTGACGTTGGTCGGGGATTTCGGCGGCGGCACCAGTGATTTCTCCGTCATCCGCTTCGCGCGCCAGAACGGGCGGCTGCGCAGCCAGGCGCTGGGCAATGCCGGCATCGCGATCGCGGGCGATGCGTTCGACTATCGCATCATCGACAATGTCGTGTCGCCGAGGCTCGGCAAAGGCGGGCAGTACCGCTCGTTCGACAAGATATTGACCATGCCGAACGGATATTTCACCAACTTCGCCCGCTGGAACCAGCTCACCATGATGAAGGCCTCGGGCGAGCTCAAGCAAATCCGGGAGCTCGTGCGCGTCGCGCTCGATCCGGCGCCGCTCGAAAAGTTCATCGAGCTCGTCGACAACGACCTCGGCTTTGCGCTCTACAAGGCGGTGTCCGCCGCGAAGGTGGCGCTGTCGGGTGGCGAGGAGACCGAGTTCAGCTTCGACGAGGCCGGCGTGGATATCAACGAGCGCGTCTCGCGCGCTGATTTCGAGGGCTGGATCGCGCCCGACCTTGCGCGGATCGCGACGACGGTCGACGATGCGCTCGCCAATGCGGGCGTCAGCGCGGCTGCGATCGACAAGGTGTTCCTGACCGGCGGCACGTCCTTCATCCCGGCGGTGAAGCGGATATTTTTGGAGCGGTTCCATCCGGCGCGTATCGAGACCGGGCATCAGTTCGAGTCGATCGCGCGCGGGCTGGCCTTGATAGGACAGTCCGAGCAACTCGCCGATTGGGCGATAAAACAACCGGCTTGATGTTTGGCAGGCGAACGGGCAAAGCTCGGCGCCCCCTTGGGGTGGACCACTATAAGCGAGGATATGTAATGGATTTGCAGCTCAAGGGGCGGACCGCGCTCGTTACCGGTGCTAGCATGGGGATCGGGCGCGCCATCGCGGCCGCGCTGGCGGCTGAAGGCGCAACACTCGCGGTGGTGGCGCGACGGCGTGAATTGTTGGAGACTCTTGCCAAGGAAATTGTGGCGGTGGGCGGAGCCGCGCCGGCGATCATCGTCGCCGACGTGATGCAGCCGGATTCGGCGCTGCGCATCCGCGATGCGGCGATCTCGGCGCTCGGCTCGGTCGAGATCCTCATCAACTGCGCGGGGGGGAGCAAGCCGCTGCCGGTCGATGCGCCCGACGAGAAATGGGACGAGGCCCTGACCTTGAACTTCACGCGCGTGCGGCAATTGACCCATGCGCTGCTGCCGCAGATGCAGGCGCGCTGCTTCGGGCGCATTGTCAACATCACCGGCAAGTCCGAGCCTGACCGGCTCAACGCCGCATTCGCGGCCAAAGCCGGGATTCACGCCTGGTCCAAGGGTTTGTCGAAGGAGATCGGCAAGCAGGGTATCACGGTGAACTGCGTGGCGCCGGGCCGCATCATGAGCGAGCAGATCCGCCGCCTCTATCCGGAGCCGGAACGCCAAGCGCTATCCGATACTGAGATCGCGGTTGGCCGCTACGGTGAGCCGGAAGATGTCGCGCTCGTGGTGACGATGCTCGCCTCGCCGCGGGCGAGCTACTTCACGGGCATCGTGGTGCCGGTGGATGGGGGGCTGCGGCGGTATCAGTTTTAGCTTTGCTTGTAGGATGGGTTGAGCTCTTGCGAAACCCATCAACGACGGTGCCAGGATCATCGTCCATGATGGCTTTCGCTTCGCTCAACGCAGCGCACGGGCATTCTATAGGCTTCTTTACGGGTGTCCGTTGGGCCCCATTCAGGCGCCAGAAAGACCCGTTATACCGGCGCGAATTGGCCTTCGGCGCTCTCCGGGGGCAGGAGGCCGCGTGGATGCTTCGCTTCAAGCAGCGCGGCAGCGAGCGCACTGTGAGCCTGGGACCGCTTATCAGAAAAGGCCGGTCTTCATGCAGCAGCTACGCCGGCAGGAAGGCGGCGCGGCGCGGGCGTTGGAATTGATCTTAGCCGGCGCCGGGCTCGCGACCTCCTCGGCCAGCCCGACCAAGCCGACAAGCCGCCATCGATGCGTGCGCACATCGACGTCGATGCCGCGATGTGGACGATTCCGAAAAATAAGTCTGATCGGGGACACCGCGTGCCGTTGAGCCGATGCGCGCTTGCGATCCTCGGAGAGATGCGCGCCATGCGGCTCGACTCCACGATCATTTTTCCAAGCCTGGATCGGCCGGGTCGCGCCTCGAGCCACCGCGCGCATTGCCCAGGTCCTGCGACGGGCGCGCCGGGCGCGTCACGGTTCACGGTTTCAGGTTGACACCTCGCACGTGGATCGCCGAGCAAACAGTGTTCCGCATATGGTCGCCGAGGTAGTCCTCTCACATGGCAAGGCCGGCGACAAGCTTTCGCGGGCGTACCAGCGCGGCGAGCTGTTCGGCAAAAGGCGCCAGTTGATGGATTTGTGGGCGCGATTGCGGCAGCGGCGCCACCAACAAATATTTGTCAAGCTCGTCGCGCTGCGCGGCTGGTCGAATGTTGGCGCGTCTGCCGAAGCTCGTGCGGGTTTGATTCAGATCAAACTGGTGGCGCGCGGATCAAAGCAGAGTGGTTGCAGCGGCACTTCCGTCAACATGAGATGTGCGATCATGGCTACCAGTACCGATGATCAGACCACCAGCACGGTTGCGCGTAACGATCCGAGTCAGGCCGAGCTTCAGAAACAGAGTCGCCGCAGTAAGCTTTATGAGACAGGGCTCGGGATTCTGATTTGGGGGGCATTTTGGGTGGCGGGCCTCGCCGGTCTTTACGCACTCAGCCATTTCGCGGGCGACTGATGCCGTGCGACCGCGAGCGCACCGAAAAAAGCGGACACTGGCTGCCACTTTCGAATGCTGCCCCGTCGGTGCGGCGTGTCCATTTTCCACCCATGGGTAGCTCGGAACATGCCCCGTGCTTTCGATCGCGGTATGTTCCCTATCGTGGCGGCTTCGCTGCGCCGAGGCCGTAGGCGCCGAGCCGCCATCAACTTCGGCGACGCCATAGCCAATTCTGCACTGGCATTGCTGCCGGCGCGCGAAGCCGAGCCCGTGCGCACCGCCTGCGGCTGCACTAGCACCAAAGACCCCACCGGACATCAACTGCGCCGAACCCTTACTCTGCCCTGATACCCGCGGCACGGACTGAGTTGCGCCATTTTGGAAGCTCTGCCTCGATTCGCGAGGCAAATTCTTCGGAGCTGCTCCCAATGGGCCCGATGCCGACCATCGCAAGTCGCGCCTTAACCTCCGGCATCGCGACGCTGTCTTCGTAGCACGCTCAAGGCTTTTTCTTGCCGCCCTCCCGGCAGACATCGACGACTTTGCTGCGTAGCCACGCTGGTTCGGCCTTTGTCTTTTTGCCACTAGCTTTTTTGGCTTTTGTGGGGGGCGCGTGCGGCTTAGATGAGCCATCCGCCAGTGCGTTCAAATGCTGCCGTCGCCAGCCGATCGCGCCTCCCTTCATACCGGGATGGTGCTATGTCGAGTCGGGTGAGGAGGCTCTTCAGCTCGGTTTCCTTCAGACCTTCAAGCGCCAGTCCAAATTGCTCTTGCCCTAGCGCCTTACGTATGTCGCGGAAAGCACCCAAGCCGAAGGACCTGGCTTTCAAACATTTGGCAACAAGCGAGCGCGCCTGCTGGTCGACATCGGCGCGGATTGCAGCGAAAATCTCAGCATGCTTGCCTACTTGGCGAAACACTTCAAAGCCATCAAGAGCGATCGACATCAAGCGTGTCGCCTATTTCGCGGACCAGATCCGAAAGTAGCGGAGTAACGACTGGTCCCCATTTCTGCGTAAAGATCGGAAACTCATCGATCTGGCTTAGTGCGTTGGCGACCGTAACCGACTCCGGTATCTCTGTTCTGAATATGTCGAATGCTGGTCTTGTCGCAGTGGCTTCGTTACGAAGCTCCTCGGCGGTTTGCGATTGTATATTGACTTGCCTACGACGCGTGATCAGGACATGAGGTCGCCGCGCTATTTTTCTGAGCCCTTCGGCCAAGCCGCGATTGGAAAGAGCAGTGCAGAAGGTCTGAAGCCCAAAAGTCGAAAGAAAGTCGGCAATGGTCGGAACGATTATTAGATCAGACAACCTGACACTGACCTCTGTCAAAACAGAGATGCCAGGCGCGCAATCGATAAGAATGAAGTCAAACGCCTTGCGTGTTTTTGAAAGTTGCCCGCTCATCACCGCAAAAAGGCCCTTGATGATGTCTGACCAGCTCATCCTGAGTTTGGTAAGGTCATGAATAACCTTCTGCTCAAAGTGACGAAGGTTTGGGCTTGAGGGCAGAAGCGCGATGGAGAGTTGCCGATTGAGGTGTGAGACGTTGCTCACATTGTTTCGGATACAAGCGGCAAACGTTATTTTCTTGTCCCCGAGAAAATGATCTTCCAGAAATGCTTCAATCGTCGCCTTGCGCACGATCAGCGTGGCGAGGAGGGTGTCGCCCGCCAGGCAGATCGAGGCGTTGGCTTGGGGGTCGAGGTCAATAACAAGCACGCGGTAGCCTGAGGCCGCCAACGCCTCCGCTAGCGCGACAACGGTCGTCGTCTTGCCGACCCCGCCTTTCATATTCGCGACGGCAATAATCTTCGCGCTCATGGCTCCAAGCCCACGATCCCGAACGGTCCCTTCAGGAACCGTTCCAGGTGAGGCATCAATTGGCCTTCGGAAAGGCCGGATTTTGCCTCGCTTGGGGCCGCTTCCGAAGATCGTCCATTTTCGCTCTTGGAGAGAAATACTTGACCGCCTGGACCGCGCAGCCGTCCGATCTGTCCCGCGGCAAATAATTGATCGCGGCCCTGTTCGTATAGTTGATTACTAACCGATTGTTCGAAGTCGCGTGACAGCATTATGCGCAGCACCCGATTGAGGACCGGTGTCCCATCGGGCGGCAACAATGCTTTCAAACGTTCGGCAACGACACGGGAGGACAGCGTTGGCATTCCGGGACACCTCAACCCGTCTCAACCATAGGTGAGCTGTATTAGGCTGTAAATGTCCCGCTCGGCGACCATTTGAAGGTTCGTTCCACGTCAGAGATGGGCAGAGCGCCTTCGTGGTCCGAGCGCGCTTTGCTCGCAGCGCGGCATGTCCACGCGTCGGCAATTCAAGCGGCTGCGGCGAGAGCGGCAAGCTTATGAGGCGCGCTTGCGCGCTGGACCGGGCCTCAACGGCATCCAAGAGCGCATTGCGCGAGCGTTTGGAGCGCTCCTCGAATCGACTAATGAGCTTGTCTATACATTCGTCGATGAATTCGCCAACGGCGGCCGTCTCCTGTCGCTGGTCCTCCGTTGCTTGGCTCGCCAGGCCTCAAACTCGGCGCGCAATCGGGCGCAATCATTGGCCCGACGGTCCAGCGCTCCTCGCGCTCGCGCTCACGGCGCGCTCGAGCGAAGTCGCGTTACTGTCGCTCGGCGTCGTCACGCCAGCGCTCAAGCGCATCGTTCGATCGCAAGCCGAGCGGATCAGAGATACTCATTCGAGCACTTTTCTCAACGTTGTTTTGCCGAAGTCGGCCGCCTGCAGCTGCGCGCTCAGCAGGCCGACGTCGATCGCTGCTCGATCTAGCTCATAGTCAGTCGGCGCAAATAAGCGACCAGCAAAGCGGCCAATGCCGCCGGAAGGACAAATACCCCTAGGATGAGGCCGGCATCCTCCAAAAGGACCATCAGTGGTTCGAGACCGAATGTGAGGAAGGCGATCACCGGCACCAATTCGATGGCCAGAAGAGCCACCACGATCAAAGACGCAATTTTTGTCTGCTCGGACATGAGCCAAGCCTAGGGGCCGTCACTGGTTTGCATTCTTGATCTAGGTCAAGGGCGCCGAGGCCAATTGGCGTCCCCACTCACCCACGTACGCTACGCGGCTGCTTCAAAGAAACAGTAAGTATTTGAAGTCATTTAGCGAGTAACCCCGGATACTCGTAGATAACCATAAAACATTGCTTGCCAGGCGTCTGGTGGGCATGGGTGCGCGTTCTTGTTGCGGGCTACCCGCCCAGCGGGTTCCGGCCCTCTCTCGCATGCCCGTCGAAACGTGCGCCGGCGGGGGGCGGTCTGAAAAATTGGAGGTGGCCTTGCCGCGGCGCGCGGCCGCTCGCGTTTTATCGCGGGCACTTGCCGTCAATTTTTTGGAAAATTATCTTGCACGCCGCCGGGGGGGCGAGCGGAAAAAGCCCGCGCGCAAAAGCAGCCGGGGCCGAAGTAGCTGGATGGCTGAATGCAAGCGGGCGCGATGCCAGGCGCCGACCAACTGCAAGGAGCCACTGATGCGACTGCTCGCTCTCACCGATTCCCAGATGGATGCAGTGCTGCGCGCCGCCGCGCCGCTCGATGTCGATCAGCGCGGGGCCTTCCTGGAGGCTATCGCGGCCGAGCTACGCCAACACCGAGAGATTGGCGATGGCACCATCGACAGAGCCATCCGACGGACGCAAGGCCGGTTCTCCAAGCCGCCCGATCTGAGCCGATCGCGCGACACTTCGCGCTGAAGCTAATCGCGTCGCATGAATGGGCCGCTTCCGGGCGAAAGTGGACCACATTTGCTCACTCTGAGCTTTATCGGTTTTGAGCGATGGCGTTGATAAAGTCGCCGGTGATCTGGACGAAGCCAGCCGGAAGGGCTTCCGGTCAACTCTGACGCGCCGCCTCTCGAAGTAGCAACGTCTCGAGCAACAAGTCGATCACGGCGCTTCTCAACATTCTGTTCTCTTCCTCAAGTACCGCCAAAAGGCTGATAACCGGACAGCCGGATTCTGGATGACGGTCGGCGTTGTTGTTGGCCTCCGGTGAACGAATTTGAGTCAAAAGACCCCCCGCAATGTGATCGCTGACTTTTTTGAGAATCGTTAAGCGTGACAAAACACCGAATCCGCCGCACGACATTGCGAAAGATCAAAGCAGGTGCCTCGCAAAAGAAATAGCTCGGCGGGTTGTTGCTCGCGCCTGCCAATTTCGGGGCCAACTTGGCCTGAACGAGCAAGAGGGCAGGAGCTGCATCAAGCTGGCCACTGCGCTGGTACCTCGTAGATGAGAGGTAGGTGCCAAGCTCCGATGGGCCCTATTCCGCGAAGTCGCGGAA
>Ga0126381_100005538_pt1 | contig 13909 bp, 6 predicted proteins | sample PanSoiMetPlot_28_FD_96465 | JGI IMG/M metagenome (GOLD analysis project Ga0126381, IMG submission 96465) | Tropical forest soil microbial communities from Panama - MetaG Plot_28 | ecosystem: Environmental > Terrestrial > Soil > Tropical forest > Bulk soil | place: Panama | collected 2016-02-17
ACAAACATCGTGCCGTGCGTTGACTGGCAGTAGATCTGAGCAGCGAACCAGGCACTCGTGCTTCCGTAACGCGCAATCACTCCGGCGTACTGTCCACCGATGAAGTCGCTGAATGCAATGTCAGCAGATACATCGGTGTCGGTCATGCTGGAGCCCACAACCGCGTAGTGAGGGGCAGAGTCTGCCACCGCGCGTCTTACGTAATGGTTAACCGTGTCAACCTGGAAGTCACCAGCGCCCAGCGTAGGCTCACTCCAGGTGCCCGTAGTCGGCAGATCGGGAGCTTTACCATCCAGGTTTCCCCCAAGACCTGTCTGGTTGAAGAAGTCTCGGTTGACTGGGCTGGATAGCGAGGCCACGCTCCTTGAGGCAGTCCCATATCCAGCAGCATCGTCCAACGGCTGCAAGTAGATCTGGTCAATGAAAGCGCTCTCGCCACCGTTCTGACCCTGTCCCTGAATCTGACCCTCCCACCGCAACGTCCCGATCGGTGGGAAGTCCACTCGGATCTCTCCCAGGTCAACGATGTAGAAGTTGTTCTGCCCCGGGATCAGCACCAGGTCGTTCGATGTGATACCGATGGCTGCTCCGACTCCCCAGACCAGACGTAGCCACACGTTACTGGGAGAGGTGGTCAGCACTCGGGCTCTGACGCGGTAGGAACCCAGATGTGTCATCGGAGCAGTGCCGCCCACATCTGTGGAGACGATTGGCACCCACTGAGTAGCAAGCGCCTGATGCAGAACGCCCGATCGGCCACCCACAGTAGCTGTGGCTGCCGGACTAACAGGGTTGAGGTTCTCCGCCTCGTACATCAGCTGGGCCGTGGCAGATGAGTCGTAGTAGGTCTGACGGAAGGCCCAGATTAGACTGCTCTGATCGTTGCCTGTAGTGTCGGTCACGATGATCGAGGCACGTCCCATGTGGTCACCTTGGACCAGGGCGTTCGAGCCACTTAGCTTCAGCGGTCCCGTGAGGACACCATTTGACACAGTCGCCAGATCAAGAGCGATCTCGTCTCCGTAGAAGTCCGGCGATACCTCGAGTACCAGATTCACCGATGGCTCGATAGCTCCTGTTTCACCCCAGACATCAGGCAGCGTCAGTACCGCGTCGATGATGTCGGCATAGGTGGCGGGCCCTCCCGCCCGCTGGCGCATCAGCCAGCCACCACTCATCTGCAACGTCCCGACCTTCTGCTGCAGCATTGCTCGTGCCTGCTCTTCCGTGGGACTGCCACTCGGATCATTCATCAGGAAGAGTGGGATCGTGACCTTGCGGTTGGGCATCCGGAAGTCGATCTTGATCGAGCCCACGCGCCTGTCAGCAAGATAGGACTGGATCTGCGAGTCGCCCCAGTCGATGCCCTTCTGGTCAACGTTGATAGCACCACCATTAAGGGCGAGCGCGGTACGGTTGGCCGGTGGCGAACCAGCGATGGCTGGCGGGTCGATGATCACGGTCCAACTCATCTGGCGGCTAGTCCTCCTGCTCGTCCCGGTAGACCTCGGCGTGCGTGACGTGATGCTGTGTTGCTGCTCTGCTGAACAACCTGTTCAACGTCATCGATCGTAATGCGAGTTGTGTTGTCGGTCATCATGATGTTCATGCGCAATGGCTGCGACTGAGACGTGCCGCCACCTGTAGGCGTCACTGTCTCGCCACCATGAGCGATGATCGTCCTGGCCTCGCCTAGCGGCCCTGGCACGATACCTCCGGTTTGGAACGAACCTGCGAACGGAGGCATGCTCTTCAGTGCGTCAGTCAGAATCTTGAAGCCTGAGGCCTGTGACGCCAGCGCCTGGGCCTGTATGGTCATTCGCTGCGCCTGGAGGTCGAGCAGGTTCTGCGCATCTGCCAATGCCGTCTGGTCGCCCGAAGTGTCCTGGGTGGCCTGCGTCTGCAGAATGCTCCGGATCTCCTGCTCGAGCGTTGGGATCGTGATGAAGCGCATCGTCTTCATGTCAACATTCTGGAGCTGACCGCCAGGGTTGAGGATCTGGTCCAATTTGCCGAGGACGCTGGTGTCGCTGCCAGATGAAGTGGCGCTGAACGAAGCCTGACCGGTCAGTGCGTCGAGAACCTTCTTGTCCTTCGTTAGCTCTGCGGTCTTAGAAGTGATCCTGTTATCCAGAGTTATGCGCCGCTGTGCGAACGTGTCGTACAGCGCCTGGCGCTGTGCGTTCTCCTGCAGCTGCAACGTATACATCGCATCACGTTCAATCCGTGAAGCAGTGAAGTATTTGTCGAAGCTGTGGAGGTTGATCGTTTCGCGCTGCTTGTTGGCCCAATCGGTGATCGCAGCCCACTCGAGTGGGTACTCCTGCTGTCGCCACATGTAGTCGGCGTTAGCCTGACCGGTGGTGGGGTTACCCATACCTGCGCGTACGAACCAACCTGGTGCATTGTGCGGGAGCTTGGCGTCCTTGTCAGCCTGCTCGATGTTCACGTCGGTGATCATCATCGTGCGCAGCTCTTGTGCCCGTAGTCGCCGCTTGGCGGTGATATCGCGCACCTGCTTCTTCAGCTTGTTGAAATGCGCCGTCAGTGCAGCGTTGACATCGCTCTTGTTAGGAGCCAGCCATGTGCGCTGACTCTTCCAGTGATTGACCAGTGCGGTCGTTAGGCCAGGATGGAAGTTGCCAGCCCCCGTGTACCAACCGACCTGAGTGACGAGCTTGTTCAGCAGGGCCAGCGCATTCTTTCGCGGACCCGGCGCTCTATGGACCTCGTCCCAATACGCTGCCAAGATCTCGTTGTTGAGACCTAGCTCAGTGGTCTCATCGACAGCAGTGCGACTACCCAACGCAGTCGAAGGACCGATCTCACCCAGACGGACATCCAGACCGTATGCCCACTCGCCTGTACTTGGGTCCAGCTCGCCCCAGTTACGAGTGCCTACACCACCAGGCGGGAAGTGCAGCGGTGGCGAACCTATCGGCGTACCGGCTGTAGCCAGAGGCTCGTTGATCGGAGCACCCCAGTTGACCTCGGCTGGTTCTAGCGTGCCGCTCATCGTGCCGGTGTCGGTTGGTGTGATGATCGCGGTAGTGGGCCACAGTGCCTCTCGCTGCTGCAGGAAGCTCAGGTCATCGGACAGCCTCGAGGCTTTAGCGATGTCAGCATTGATCATTCCCAGCGGACCAGCGATGTTCGCCGGAATCTCGGCATAGATCTTGAACGGTGGAAGACTCTTGGGCCTGGGGTACTTACTGGCCTTGTGCTTGACGGACTTCTTGGTGATGGGTTTGCTCGAGCCACCTGTTGTCTTGTGGACCGTGCCCTTGCGAGAGCGTGTCGAGGTGACCTCACTGGCAGGAGCGCTACTCGCCGCGTGTGCCAATGGCCCACCCTCCTGGAAGCCCTCTACGAATCCACCTCGCTGGAGCCCCTGTGCGTATGCCTGACGGGCGTACGACATACGATTTGCCATCATCGGTGTGCCAGCGCCCTCAAACTGCTGCTCGAAGATCACCGCAGCTTGTTCGGGAGTCTTGGCACTCTGAATAGCCATCGCACCGGAGTGACTGCCTCTCATCTCTTGCAACGCCCATTGGAGCTGCACAGCCAGGTCGGTGATGGGTACGCCTTCACTCTTGGCCAGTGCTGCAAGACCTGATACTCGGGACCCCTGCCACTGCGCGAGATAGCCACCGGATCGTGCAGGATCGAGACTCGACTCCTGCATCCAGTTGCCGATGATGCCCGCGATCGCTGTCTTGTTGAACCCAGCGTTCGAGAAGAAGTTGTAGATCTTGCGCCCGATGCCGCCAGGACCCAGTGTCGGTAGAACGCCTGGACCACCCATCCGTGCAGCATGCGCCTGGATGTACTGATTCGCAGCACCAGTTGCCAGACTCAGTCCCGCCTGAACGACGTCACGAACAGCGCCTTCGCCCGTGACCTTGGGCGCTGCCAACGTTGGCACTGGACCTATTCCTGCCATGCCCATACCTTCTACTCGAGAGCCTGTCGACAGCGCATGCAAGAGCGGAGCTATCTGTGCACCCTGGCCAGCGATCCCATGTCCGAGGGCAGTTGTCAGACCAAGCTCGAGCCAGCCAGCCGGTGCTGCGGTCCACTCGTCGGCATGGCTTTGAGTAACACCGATGACCTGACCGGCCTGAACCGGTCCGGTGCGTGTCGTCTTGATGTGCCCGTAGTAGACCGACTGACCCTTCAACGGTCCAGCAGTGAGCTGCTCCCAGGCGTAGTACGGACCGAAGCCACCGAACACGTCTGAATGCCTGGTGACGTTGCCTGGACCGATCGCCAGCACGTTTGCTCCAGGTGCCTCCTGCATGTCCTGACCCTGATCGATCCGGTCCCATTGGAAGGGCACGTTCTTGGGGAACGGGAAGACGTATCCACCCTCCTGGTACCTGGCGTGTGGCGTGTTGACGGTGTTGAAGAAGCCGCCCAGGCCACCGTAGTCAGACAGCCGCTGGTTCATCACTCGCTGCTGGTGAGCGTTGAAGACAGCTACCTGCTCACCCGCTCCAACCATGATCGGTTGCCCACCGACCTGCATCCCAATCGTGTCCTGGCCACGCTGTCCCGGTTGGCCTACCTGGATCAGACCACCCTGCTCCTTGCCAATCGAGGAAAATGAGAAGAGGTTTGAGCTCGGTGTACCGGGGAAGGTCGGAGCTTGCTGCCCGGTAGCCGACGAGGTCAGCTGGTTGAGCGAGATATTGCCCTTACCGAACTGCGAGATCATGTGCTCGGTCGACGCCAGCCCGGTCTTGGGTGCCTTCATACCGAACTCCTGCATGACGGTATGAACCGCCTGCTGGATCAGGTTCATGCCTTCGCCCGTGCTGACCGCACCTGACTTCATTGCCGTCTGCACGTTGCCAGCAAGCTTCTGGAAGTTGGTCGTGGCCTCGTTGGCAGCCTCTGTCGAGTGACCCTTGATCAGAGACTTCATCGTACCCATATGGGTACGAGTGCTGTTGACCATTGCCTGAAAGTGCTTACCTGACTCCTTCTGCAACGTGTCGTAAGCCTGCAGTGCTTCCTTCTTCTGGTCACCGGACGAGTTCTTGATGATCGTCTTCAGGGCATCGGCATGCTTACTGACGTTTGTTGCCCAGTTCTGACCTGACAGATCAGGGTTCAGCCATGCCAGTCCGAACTCGTTCTCGATAGAGGTGAGCGTTGTCGCCAGTTGCGCCTTCGTCTTATTCAGCTTCATCTTGTCGGCTAGGGCCTCATCTGAATTCAGACCCTGCTGCTGCATGTAGGTGATCAACGCTGGGAACTGGTTCTCGATGCTCGTGATGATCGCCGCAACCGAGCCCTTGGGGAGCTTGCCGTTGTCCTCGTAGGACTTGGCCATCGCCAGCATCTGATTAAGCGCGCCCTCCTGGGCGTACTTGCTCGACTGCTGGCTCAGAGTGATGTCGATGTCCTTCTGGAAGGCAAACTCGGTCGGCACCTTGGTGTTGCCCATTGCCTGAACCATCTCGTTACCTGCGTCGGCACCACCCTTGCGAGCATCCTGGATGTAGGTCTGCCACTTGTCGTTCAGCTCTTGTCGTAGTTCCTTCTCACTGCCGGGAGCAACCTTCATTCCGAACAGAACGGTCTGTGTTCCTGCACCCTCCGGTGGATTCAGAATTCGATCGCGCGTGTCCTTCCACGCTTGGTATGCCTCTCCGGCCTGATCCTTGGCCTTCTTGGTCACACCTTCTAGACCAGTCGTCTGCTTCTCACCGATAGCAGTAACGTCAAGCGCATGGAGGCCAGGCAGTGCTTTGTTGAAGCCTGTCACCCACTTCTTGCCGTAGTTCTCGCCGGACCCGGAGCCGAACAGACTGCTGAACAGATGAGTGATAGTTGGCGCGAACGTCGTACCGAGGGTCGAACCGATACCGGCACCTAGCGCCATACCTAAGGGGCCTGTCTCGGGTAGCAAAAGTGCTGCAAGCCCCATTCCGATCCCAGTACCGGCTGCACCACCAACGGCAGACGATGTACCGCCCTGACGCAGACCCGTAACCCTCTGCGCCGTCGTGCCCAGCAGGTAGCCACCGAAACCTGTAGCAGCAGATGCTGCTGCTCCGGTTAGATACGGTGCCATCTTTGCAGCAGCTTCTGCGTTGATGCCCCACTTGCCGAGCATCGACTCGATGTTCTTGTTGAGCCCGGTGAGTACACCGAACTCCTTGCTCGCGCCTGCTCCGGCAGTTACCTCCTCGAGCTCTCCGGTCGTGGGATTGATTCGGTACAGGACCTTCTTGCCCGTACCGATCCCCGGCACTCGGGAGAAGACACCACTACCACCTGACGTGTAGGTAGCTCCAGGGCCTTGCTTACGGAGGTAGGCCTCGAGCGAGGCTGTCTCACCTTTTCGAAGGTCCCGTTCGATGTCCTGCTCGATCGTCCTGGTTATGCCCCTGGTGAACTGCACCCCGCCACCACTGTGCTCGTAGCGCTGGACATCACCCTCGATCTGCTTAGCCGTGTTCCCAGCGCCGCCCTTATACGAAGAGGCATCGGCCATCAGCTTGGTGCTACCAGCCGTGTCCTTCATCGCACCGCTGAGACCCTTGAGGATCGGCGTCAGCACGCCCAGCTTCTTCATGATCAACAAGGCGGCTACGAACGTCTCCATCTGCGAAGAGGAGATCTTGCCGAAGTCACCGATCAGGTCACCCAGCGCCGTGACGATCCCGGTGACCGCCTTGGTCAGTGGCGGTGAGACGTTCAGGTAGAAGTTGCTGAATCCTCCGACAAGATGCGGAAGCATTCTCAACAACGCCATGACCTCGTCCTTGTGTGCCTGGAAGACCGTCTTCAGTCCAGCCTGAGCCTTGCTCGTCTCCAGCCAGGAGTGCAGATTTGTGAGCATGCCGCTAAGTGAGGTGACAACGTCCCGACCCGCTCCGGCGTTGTTCTGGAAGATCAGCTTGAGGTCTTCCCAGACGAGCTTGATCAGACCGGCCCAGGTCCGAAAGTCTCCGACGAGCTTGTCGACCAGACCGGTGAAGTAACCACTGCTGCGCGAGTTGAGCTTGGTCAGGAACTCATCGAGCTTCTTTGTAAAGCCACCCGTGTGCGATGAGGCAGCGTCAACGAACTTGAGCAGCACCTCGACACCCTGACTGAACGCATGCACAGCCGTGGGCAGGTTCTTCTTGAACATGTTCTCGAGGTCGTTGAAGATCTTGACACCCTGTGGGCCCTCGAGCCACGAGAACAGAGGCTTCAGCGCTGTGTTGATGATCGACAGGTTCTGTTGGGCAGCGTTGGCGATGCGCGGTACGTAGTCGTGACCGAGCGTCACGCCCTGTTGCATGATCTGAGTAGCGCTGACACGTGCCTGCTGGGTCTGGCGATCCCAGAACTTGTCGAGCGCCTGACCGCTCTGCGCAAGATTCTTCTCGGCCAGGGCTCCGACACCGGGCTTGCCGCTCTTCGGGTCACCACTGAGCTCGATCAGCTGCTGGTTCAGTTGCCCCTGTGCCAGCGCTGCCTGTGCAGACTTGGGACCGTAGGTGTCGACAGCGTTCTGCAGATTGGTCATGCTCTGCGAGAGCGCCATTGTGTCGGTCAGCGTCGACTTGATGACAGCAGCGTCTGCACCACCACCCACGGCCATGTTCCCGGCAGCACCAGCCATGAGGGTGCCTGCGCCTGCAGCGCCCGCTCCTGCGAATCCGAGAACGCTCAGAATCGTCGCTGCCAGATGCTCGGGTCCGAGGCCACCCAGAGATGCCAGTGAGCCGAAGCCAGCACCACCTATCGCGGCATAGGGAACAAACGGAATCCGGTGACGCGCACCACCACCCCAGAGAAGCTGACGGAAGATGCCACCACCACCTCCACCGTCGCCACCACCGCCAACGGGAATACCTCCCCCGCCTCCCCCTCCGCCGCCTCCCCCGCCACCAGCACGCATCTCTTCCTCGAAGAATTTGCGTGCCTCGTCGGCAGCCTGACGATCGCTGGCCATCGTGCGGTAGCCACCCTGGCGGTAGCGAGTACCACCGTGGATCGCCCCGCGTGGCAGCTCGCCCCCTCCACCGCGAGGTAGGGCTAGTTGCTCTGGGCGTCCTACGGCCTCAGCAGCCTGGTGAAACTCTCGGAAGAAGTTGGCCAGATTGGCCGCGTCCTGTGAGAAGCGATGCGGGTCTTCGGTGTGCATCGCTGACAGCACCCGGAAGAGCCCGATGATGTTCTCGTAGTTGCGGTTGGCCTCTTCGTCATGGCGAACGATCTGTGCGTGTGGATCGCCTGGCCGCCCGTAGCCTGGCTGTGGTCCTCGAGGCCCCTGTGACACACCATGACGATCAGCGCCGTAGCCTCGAGGCAGACCCCTGCTTGGGGGCATCGGACCAAAGCCCCTGGGTAGAGCCCTTGGCTCAGCGGCCAGGATTTCTCGCCAGAGCTCCTCTGCAGTCGGCTCTGCCGCATGGTGAGGCAGGGTGAACTGACCAGGTCCGTGAGGTCCTGCCAGCGGTATACGTCGGGTCTCGCCACCAGCCCGTAGATATCGCTCATGCTGACCAGCAGTGGGCCCCACAGCGTGACGCATGGCCTCACGGAGAGCTGTGAGGATCTGCGTGCCCTCGTCATAGCGACGGCTTGCGATTGCCCTGATGAGTGCGGCCTCGAGCTCCTTGCCGCCACGCTCGATCAGCGACTGGAGCTCTGGATAGCTGGACCCGAATGGAGCTCGGCCGCGCTCCATGCCAGGTGGCATCAGGAGACGCTGAACCTCGGGGGCCGTCCGTCCAGGCATTGCTCCCCGGTATGGGGATGTCGGCCACTGCGTGAAGTCGAAGATCCGCTGCCCGGGTAGCGGCCTACGGGCCCCTGTGATCTGCGGCAGCTCCAGCGGGCCTCGGGCATTGATGATGTCCGAAATCTCCTTCGCCATCGCTGCGCGTACGGCCGCAGAGGCCATTACGCCAGCGACCTGCTCAGGTGTCAGATCGCCGGGACCAACGCGAGGTACGTCTGGAGAAGGAAGCTGCGGCCGTGGATGACCGAACGTGGCTACCCGGCCAGCAGTCGGGTAGTAGTTCTCGATGTCGGTAATCCCACGGGTACCGATCTGTGGCTGGTAGTGGACATACTCGGCTCCGCGTCCCATCCCTGTACCAGATGGCGCAGGCAGGGCCGGACGTGGGCGGTACGGCAGACCTGTCAACTGCTCATAGGCAGTCGGAGTCATCCCCGGCGTGTAGGGCGAGATAACTGGACTAGGTCCAGCTAGCTGTCGTGCCTCCTGAATGCGTCTGAGGATCGCCTCACGCTCGGTCAGCGCCTGGGTAATTTCAGCCCCTGTCGGCTGGGCTGCACGTACCACCTGCTGCTGCGGAGCAGCGGCACCTGAGGGAACGATCTGACTAGTACCTGCCGGAGCATTCTCGATCTCTGAGACCTTGGCCGTACCGAGGTCAGCTGCCTTCGAAGAGAGCCCAGTGTCGGCGGCACGTACCACACCAACTGGCAGCGGATTGTTGGCGTTGACTGCTGACTCGGGTGACTTCGCACCACCGAGGACATGAACGTCCATCTCCTTCGGCATTACCACGCCCTGCTGGGACATCCGCTCGCGCATCGCCCGGTACTGCGGCGAATACTCGATCTTCGAAATGTCCTCGCGGGACATCATGCCCGGCGCTACGTACTGCTTCTCCTCTACGTCAGTGCCGTGCTCGGTGGCTGCGGTGTTCTCTGCCAGCGCTGCGGTGTTGGCCTCTAGCGCCCTGATCAGTCCGGTGTCGGGGTCATCGCCAGTGGCCTGCTCTGAGGCCATCTGCAGCAGCGCGTTCTTGAGCTCGGTCAGACCATCGTCCATGTCCTTGGACTGCTGCTTGGTCTCCTCGGCAGTGATCTGCAGTGTGGTGAGACCATCGGCCCAGGCTCTGCGGATCGGAGCCATGACCCGATCCATCTCCTGACCCATGCGGTTGAAGAACTCGGGGCCCATCTCGGGCCCTGGCGGAAGCTCTGGCCTGCTTTCGGTCCGGACATAGCGCGTAGCACCGCCACGGCCGCCACTGATCGAGTATTCGCCCGTCTGCAGTTGCTTGGCGAGTAGGTCCTCGAGTCTTCGTCCCGTGTTGATGTTCTCGACCAGTCGCTCCCCAAGCTCTGGCGGTAGCTCCACTCGGACCTTGAGCTCACCACCTGGTCCTCGTGACTCGGTCTGGCTGCGCATCAACCCCTGATAGGCAGGGTCGACCACAATGCTGCGGCGCTGCTCCGGAGTCAGCAGCGGACCCAGGGAACGTATGCGGCCGTGTAGCTGGATGAACTCGCCCAACGATGCGTTGACATCGGAGAGCCCGGACTCCATCTCCCCGATCTCGATGTTGAACTCATGGACCTCGGACTTGGCCAGTCCTACTGCCCTGGAGAGCAGCTCGACCTGAGTCGTGGTCAGCCCCAGTTGGCGTCTTGCCTCCTGGAGCTTCGTACCCAGGTCAGCAGTCGTCTGTGCCGCCTGTCCCGCTGCCAGCTTATAGGCCTCAGTGGCGCTACGCAGCTGCAGGAATGAGGTGGTGAGATTCTTGGTGGCCTGGGTGACGGTGGCGAACTGCGCCCCACCAGCGGTGAAGTTACGAAGAGCACTACCGAGGCTGTCCAGTGAACGCTGATAGCCCGATGTGGACCGGGCCATCTCGTCCATCTTGACCCGGGTGTAGGTACCGGCAGCCTCGAGCTCTCTGCGTAGCGGTGTCCAATCGGCACCAAGCTCGAGAATTGCGTCGCCTAGGGTCTCGTGAGCTTCCATGCTCTAAGCCCTTCTAAGGCCCTGAGAGGCCCTGGGTATACGGATAGTCGACTGAAGCTCTCGGAGGCCCTCAGCGGCCCTGAGGATGGCTCTGGCGGCTAGTCCTGCTCCACGGTCATCTTCATACCCATCTGCTTGGCGAACTCTGCCATCGAAGTGGGTCGGGGAGCAACCTGGACAATCGGCTTGTCGGGTCCGGCGGCGGTGGCCTTGAGCTCGTTGAAGTACGTGGCCCCGTCTTCCTTTGAGAAGGACCCGAAGGCGTACGCAGTCTCGTTGATCCGCATGATCGACTCCCGCGCCTGCAGCACGGGCATCTGTTCCACGAACCACCAGAGCTGACGTGCAGGTAGCTGGAGCCATGCGCCTGGATCTCCCCCGTAGAAGCGCTGCAGCCTCGGGACTAGCTCTCGGTACTCGGGAGGTCGCCGTTTGGCAGGTTCGCCTCCCGCTCCGCCTCCTCTTGCGCCTCGCGTCTCTGCCGCTCGAGCAGCGGCACCATCGTAAAAGCCGTCACCACCCGACTCTTTATGGTGTCGTCCACGTTGCGCTTGACCTCATCGGGAGCATCGAGGACCTTCCAGAACATGGCGTTCAGTAGCCACCGCATCTTGACGCGCTCCTTCGGCGTCAGGTCCTTGCCGTCCTTGTTCCACAGCGCCTCGAAGCGCTTAGACCAGGACAGCAGTTGCTGCTGCTCCTCGATCCCGAAATCATCCAGGAGGCGAAGCTCGTGAACCTCGCCCTTGGGGTTGGCCTTGGTGGGGATACGAACCAGCTTGCGCGGTGGAACGATCGAAGTCAGATCGAGGATGTCATCCTCGTCTGGCTCATCAGTGCCAACGTTGGCACCATGCACCGCTAGGTCAATTGGACCGGGCTCAAGCGTGGCAGCTGTTTGCGGCTCCTCGTCCTCGTCCGGTGGCTCCGGTCCGATCTGCTCCTCGATAGAGGGCTCTGGTGTGGGAGCCTCTACGGGCTCTGGAGCGGATGGGGTTTCTTCTGACTCGGCAGCGGCAGCACTGGCATCAGACGCTACTTCGGTTGTCACTGCTCCTCCTTTGGGACGTGTGACTTTGTGGGTACCTGACCGGATGGGTAGCGGGTTCGATTATGACCTGTATTCCCATCGCTTCAAGATCTGCTCTGAAGAGATCGAAGCGCTGCATCGCCCGGCGCTGCAACCGTTGGTGCTGCTTGTGCGCTGCCTTGTGCAATAGCGCTTCCTCGTAAGCTTTCTGCGCCTCTTCAAGCTTACGTTCGGCTGGAAGAGCCCTTTCGGACTCTTCCAGCTCCAGGGTCGGATAACGATCCGGCATCGCTCCTACGAATGCGTGCTGCTCTGAGCGCGCCAGGTCGCGAGGTGGTTAGGCGTCAGCTCGAAGGCGTGGAACTCGATCGCCAACGTGGCCGGACCCTGCTTGGAATAGCGTGGGGCCGGGTTGCCCATCATGAACGCCGAGGGCACTTCGTACTGGGCCGCATAGGCCTCGTTGACCGGGCTGATGCCACGGACCAGCAGTGCGTACTGGTTGACCTGGACACCGCGCATCAGCTCGAAGTGCGAGTCACCACCTGCGGTCGTGCTTGGGGCATTGGTCTGGACGGTGATGTTGTCGAGGATCAGTGCGTACTGGGCCGGGCTCAGGTCAGCGACCTCGAGCGCGAACGTCACACCTTCCTCTGTGCGCCACGCCTTGCGGACGGTGGTGGAACCGGCCGGTGTGAACGTCGACACCGTCTGGGTGTGCGTGACCGTCACGCCCGTGTCGGTGTAGTTCTTGTTGCCGGAAGTCCCCACCTGGGTCCAGCCGCCTGGACCCGTGGTCGGAACTGCGTCGATGTTGGGGAAGTTGGTTCCCACAGTCGCCGCATAGACGGTGTAGGGAGCGCAGACAACTTCAAATGGTTGCATCTCGACTCTCCTTTACGGAGCGGAGGGGATTGGTTTGACTTCGTGCCCGTTGTGGGCACCGTTTACCTCGCCTCCTGCATCCAGCGGATCGTGGAGTGCGTCCGCCCACGCGGTCTTCCCGTGTGGGGCGAATATCGGTTTGTAGTGTTCGACCAGCAGTGTCGGCAGGCCGAAGGTCTCAAAGTCATGACGGCGGGCCCGTACGCAGAAAGTCACGTCCTCACCCATCCGGTGAGAGGTCCCGTCGTCAAAGCGCAGCACGTCTGACCCGAAGGTGTCCCAGGGATCGTCCGGATAGTGCTCACGCTGGAAGGTGCGGACTGCCTCGAGCGCATCCCGGTGGATCAACGTACAGCCCATCCCGACAGCTGTGACTCCGATCGGCTCGGGATTCTCTGGCAGCACTGCAATCGCACGAATGCCCTCGTTTGAGAAGGCCAGCCAGGTCAGATACGGAGGCTTGTCCCCGTATTGGTTCCAGTAGGCCGCACCCAGGATGTAGATCTCGTTTTCCTCAGCAGCATCGAGCAGCCGGTACAGCGAGTCCGGTGGGAACTTGATGTCGTTGTCCACGAACCACAGCCACTGGTAGTCCGTGTGATCGAGGAAGTAGGTGGCGACCCGGGCGCGGTTGTCGTGGATGTAGGGACCGGGGGCATCGTGGTATTCCACCAGCCTGCGCCTCGTCTGCCTGGCGTCTTCGGCGAACGCTGCCAGGAAGCTGTTCATGAACGTGGTCATGACGCTGCCGTTGTGAGCGAAGGCCAGCAATACGTCGTTCTCACGGTCCCTGTCGATCATTTCTTTGTCTCGGTGTCGGCGCTCTCGGTGGTCTCCGGCTTGGAAGCCGATGCTTTGGGGGTTGCCTTCTCGCTGCCAGGCAGATTGGGATCAAACGTGCCGCTGTCAGGGTCTGGCGTCACCGGTTCAGCAGGCAGGTTCGGATCGAACTGCTCTACATCCGGTGCAGCAGGAGCAACCGGCTCTGCGGGCAGGTTGGGGTCGTACTGCTGCACGTCTGACTCCGGCACCACTGACTCTGGCGGGAGATTGGGGTCATAGATCGACACGGCTGGCCTCCTAGGTCGCAACGGCCCTCAGGCCGCAATCGTAAGGTCTGATGCACGGAATCTCTACTTCTTTTTGAGTCGGTTCTGTTTGCCCTTCATGCCTGCCGAGATGGCAGCCTTGTGAGCCTCGGTTAGCGGGATGCCTCGTCTCGCAACACCGATAGCTTCTCG
>Ga0126381_100005539_pt1 | contig 13908 bp, 9 predicted proteins | sample PanSoiMetPlot_28_FD_96465 | JGI IMG/M metagenome (GOLD analysis project Ga0126381, IMG submission 96465) | Tropical forest soil microbial communities from Panama - MetaG Plot_28 | ecosystem: Environmental > Terrestrial > Soil > Tropical forest > Bulk soil | place: Panama | collected 2016-02-17
ACACGATTCTGGGCTGGTATCGGAGGCTCATCGCAAACAAATTTAATGGATCGAGATTTCGCAAGGGAGTGGGCCGACCCAGGGTTGCTGAGGAAATCGAGCGTTTAGTCGTGCGCATGGCAAATGAGAATCCGAGCTGGGGCTATGATCGAATCGTCGGTGCCTTGGCGAATCTAGGCCATCCGCTGTCCGATCAGACGGTGGGCAACATTCTTCGTAGCCATGGGCTTTCTCCCGCTCCGAAGCGCAAGCAAACCGTTTCGTGGAAAGACTTTATCCGCTCACACCGGGACGTTTTGGTCGGGATGGACTTCTTCACGGCGGAAGTCCTGACGCTTAAGGGTCTGCTGACCTACTATGTGCTTTTCTTCATTCACCTGGAGACTCGCCGAGTGAGCCTGGTGGGATTCACGCCGTACCCGGACCAGGATTGGCTGGAGCAGCAGGCTCGAAACCTGACCATGGAGCAGTGGGGATGCCTGAGTGGCTGCCGCTATCTGCTGCATGACCGAGATACGAAGTTCTGCGAATCCTTTCGTGAACTGATCGAATCGGGAAGCGTGAAGCCGCTTCGCTTGCCGGCAAGAAGCCCGAATTTGAACGCGTATGCCGAACGCTGGGTGAGATCCGTCAAAGAAGAATGCCTGGCAAAGCTCATTCTAATTGGAGAGTCATCGCTGCGGCGAGCCTTGCAGCAATATTTGCTGCATTACCATGAAGAGCGGAACCATCAGGGCAAGGAAAACCGCATATTGTTTCCTTTTCAGACGAAAGCAAGAAGGAAAGAGTGTCGGTTCTCAAAACGTAGGGACCCTTTTCTGATGACTTTTTCAAAACCTTTCCCCCCTGCGGAGTGAAGTTTTTCAAAACCTATCCCCCCTCTGGGATGAGGTTTTTCAAAACCTTTCCCCCCTTCACCTGACCGTGCGGTAAACGTCTGCCGTCCTGGGCCGAGTGCCCAGCGGGAGGCGTGGGATGTATCGCGAGGTCACCATGATCGAATTCAGAGAAGTCTTACGGCTCTGGCAGGAGCAGGTGCCGAAGAAACGGATCGCTGCCCGCCTGGGCCTGGATCCGAAAACAGTGCGTCGCTACCTGTGGGCGGCGGAAGCGGCCGGGTTGCAAGCTCAGCTGGAGACGCTAAGCGACGAGCAGGTGCGCGATGTGCTGCTGGCTCTACAACCGGGTGGAGGTCGTCCCCACGGCGAGAGCTGGGCCCGCTGCAGTGAACAACGGGAGGCGATCCAGCGCTGGCTAGCTTCAGGATTGCGGCTCACTAAGATTCGTAAGCTCCTGGCGCGGCAGGGTGTGTCGATCTGCTACCCAACGCTTTACCGCTTTGCGGTCGAGCAGCTGCAATTTGGGCGAACCGCCCCCACCATCCCGATCCTCGATGGCGAGCCCGGCCAGGAACTGCAAGTGGATACCGGCTGGGTGGGCTGGCTCACCCTTACGCTACTCTCACAGCGTCGGCGCTTTCGTGCTTGGATCTTTACCGCGGTCTTCTCCCGCTATCGGTTTGTGTATCCCACCTTCGAAGAAACAACGGCGCGCGCCATCGAGGCCTGCGAAGCTGCCTGGCAGTTCTTCGGCGGCATCTTCCGTGTGCTGATTCCTGACAACACCAAGGCCATCATCGCGCAGCCTGATGCACTCACTCCGCGGGTCACGCCGGCCTTTCTGGAGTACGCGCAGGCGCGGAACTTTCATGTGGACGCCACTCGCGTGCGGCATCCCCGGGATAAAGCCCGGGTCGAACGGGCGGTGCCCACCGTACGCGACGACTGCTTTGCCGGTGAGATCTTGCTCACCCTCGATGATGCTCGCGTGCACGCCGCTCATTGGTGCCGCGAGGAGTACGGCCTGCGTTGCCATAGTCGCACGCAACGCCCACCGCGTGAGCACTTCGAAGCCGAGGAGCAGTCTGTGCTCTTGCCCGCACCGACGACACCCTACGATGTTCCCCTGTGGAGCACGCCCAAAGTCGCCCGCGACCAGTTAGCGCAGGTCGCCAAAGCCTTCTATTCCATCCCGCGCGCTTACATCCGTCAGTTCCTGTCGGCCCGCGCCGATCAACAGACGGTCCGGTTCTACCATCGCGGCGTGCTGATCAAAACCCCTCCGCGGAAACCGCCCGGCGGCCGCTCCATCGACGCGCAGGACTATCCGGTCGAGCGCAGTATCTATGCACTGCGAGATGTTCAGGCGCTGCAGCGACAGGCCGCCAGTCATGGCGAGGCCGTCGGCCGTTTTGCCGCAGCGCTACTGGACAACCCCTTGCCCTGGACGCGCATGCGGCACGTTTATGCACTGCTGGGCCTGACGCGCCGTTATGGGGCCGCTCGGGTTAATGACGCCTGCGCCGTCGCGCTGTCCGCCGAGATGTTCGAGGTCCGGCGCCTTCAGCGCATGCTCGAGCAGGCCACCATCCCATCGGCAACGGCATCACCAGCACGCTTGCCCGCGCGCTTCTTACGGCCTGCCAGCCAGTACGCCCTTCCGCTCGCCTTCCGCGAGCGATCCTCAGATAAAGGAGATGATCCCCAATGACTACCGAAGTGATCAGTCCCGATCTGAAAACCGTGATGCGACGGCTCAAGCTCTCGCCCCTGTTGGACAGCTTGCCTGAGCGGCTCGTGCTCGCCCGGCAACAGAAGATGCCGCATCAGGATTGGCTGCTGCTCCTCCTGAGCGACGAAGTGTCTCGCCGCGATAGCCTGAGCATTTCCCTGCGGGCGCAAAAAGCGCATTTGGATCCCACCATGCACCTGGAAGCTTGGGACCCTACAGCTAAGGTCACCTTCGACCACACGCTGTTGAATGAGCTCGTCTCCTTGCGCTTTCTCGACGCTCATGCTCATGTGGCCATCGTCGGCCCCGTGGGCGTGGGCAAAACCTTTCTAGCCCATGCTCTGGGGCACATCGCCTGCCGACGTGGCGCCAGCGTGTTGGCGCTGCGCACCGATCAAATGCTCAAGACGTTGAAGCACGCGCGTCTGGATAACAGCCATGAGGCTGAACTCCGCAAGCTGATCTCCGTAGACCTGTTGCTACTGGACGATTTTGCCATTGACGCGTTGGATCCAATCGAGAGTCGCGATCTCTACGAGATTCTGCTGGAGCGCTATCGCACCAGTTCCATGATCGTCACCTCCAATCGCGGCCCTGACGAATGGCTGGCCACGTTTGCCGATCCCGTGCGGGCGCAGAGCGCCATCGATCGCTTCACCAGCAACGCCTACGATCTGGTGATCGAGGGCGAGTCCTATCGCCCCCGTCTGAAACCCAGCCTGTCCAAGCAGGACAAGGAACGACCCCGATGACGAAGCGATCTTCCACGGCGAGATCGTTGGAGTGGCAAAAGCAGTCCGAGGAAGAAATGGCGGCATGCTACAGGTCGACCGAATGCGTTTGCGTCGCTCTTAGAGCAACCTGGCGCGAAATTTTTCGAGGAAAATGCAGATCGGCACGAGAAACGAATAAAGGTGGCGAAGAAAAGGAATGGAGAGAGCATATTCCAGGAGAACTGCTGATTAGACATCCGCCGCCTGTTAAGGCACACTGAACGCGTTCAGGTGACAGAGGAAACTCCGGGGGGAAAGGTTTTGAAAACCCGGGGTCCCTTCCTTCAGAAAACCGACACCTGGCTATACGCCGCGACACCAGGTCTCATCCTGAAGCTGCTTTTTGCTCCGAATATCTCCCTTCAGCTCTTTGCCGGATCGCTTCCAGTTCGCTCACCAACCGATCAATCTGGTGACTCAACTCTATGTAACTCAGGCAGCGTGGCGTCAGGGTCGGGGCGTCTGGAATGCCGCGATAGCCGCTCATGGTGTAGTTCTTGAGTCGAATCTCCGAAATTGGCGGCCCAGGAAGGGCGTCCTTGGGGCTTGGTAGAAACAACAAATCAAACGAATGAGTTTGCATCGCGACCTCCCTCGGATGAAGAAAAAGGCCGGGCCTCAAAGACTTCAGCCATGAGAATCTACAACGAACTCTTGCTTTGGTCTACTCTGAACCCTCCAGAATCAACTCTTTTTTTTGGGCATGTCTGAAGGGGCTTCATCAGCCGCGATAGCACAAGCAGTTACGGGCAGCGCCGCTATTATAGTAGGGTTTTTGGGCAAGCTCAAAGGGTGTGGTTCCCGAAGTTCCCGAAGACTCCAGTCGACTTTGAAATCAATAGGATGCGGTATAGGCTGCGTAAGTAATATGTTACATGGAGCAAATCAGGCTGGTATGCATTGTGTCCAGGTAGGGCACCGTCAACACAGGCCTTGCCTGGAATGACGCGCGAATAAGCATCACGAAGGCTAAAAAAGCCCAATCAGCTCATACATTTCGAGATTTTCGGCAGGCACAGGTGAAATGTCATCCTGTCCCTCACACCGCCAGCAGACCCAGATACCTTGGTGCGTCTCAATCCGTGAGCTAAGCCGCCTTGCGGGAGTTAATGATTGTTTTAACATGACGAACCTTCGGCAAAGTATGCCTTTCATCGGTCGGGCTGACCGCCGGATTCTTCAGCTATCGATCGCCTCTGAGGTCGCGTTGCGGGTGCTGAGGGATTTCCTTTCGTAGAGGACACGGTCTGCGGTTGCCAGGAGGGTTTCGGTGGTGCGGCCGTCGTGGGGGTAGGCAGAGAGCCCTACGCTTACCGACAGCGCTGGTTTCTCGTCGTCGGCTGCCAGTTGCTGTACGATGCGCTCGGCCACTCGCAACGCCGCTTCTTTTTCCGTTTCGACCAGAAGAAGGGCAAACTCATCGCCACCGTAACGGGCAGCTGTGTCGATCGATCGGCAATGACACTGCAGGATGCGCGCGAGCCGGCAGAGAGCGCGGCTGCCGATCAAGTGTCCGAAATGGTCATTGATCGCCTTCAGACCATCCAGATCGAGCAAAAGCACGGAAAAAGGATGGCCTGTGCGCTCCGAGCGGCGGAGCTCCGCCTCGAGAGCCTCCATAAGTACCCCGTAGTTAGCCAAGCCGGTGAGTGAATCATGCATGGCCAGGTACTGAATGTGCTGCTGTGATCTTTTGCCCTCGGTGACGTCGCGAACGATGGCTGAGGCGCCGAGAAGCTTCCCTCCCCGCCCAATGATGTGTGAAACGCTCACGGAGACATCAATGCGAGAGCCGTCTTTCCGCAGACAGACGGTCTCATAGTGCTCGACTCTCTCACCACGCCGGATTCTCTCCATGATTGGTGCGAGCTCGCCGCCGTTTTCTGGTGGGAACAAAAGGTTGACGTGTTTTCCCAGGACCTCCGCCGCGGTATAGCCGTACATGCGCTCCGCAGCTGGATTCCAGGCCACGATGATACCGTCTAGCGTCTTGGCGATGATGGCGTCATCACAGGAATTTACGATGAGGGAAATGTGGTTCTGAAGCCAATGCCGGAGCGCCTCCACGTGCTCGGGGGTACCGTTTGGGGGAGCCGGAGGGATCCGCTCGCCCTGGGGACCGATTAGAATTTTGCGTCCCACTGTCGATCGCTTTGCCAGGGGCACATTCATCTGTGCCACGATTTGGTGTGTGTATCTATCGGCGGCAATCCATTCGTTCGTGGTGCGTCCCGATAGCTCTTCGAGGGATAACTTGGCAAACTCCAGCCCGGAGACGGTGGCTCTCTTTATGGTGGAACCATCAGGCATGACTTCAAAAATATCGTATGCCCGATACACTGCTACACCTCTCCGGGCCTCCCGCATCGAGCGCCAATGATGGCCTCTGCGCTGGTGCGGACCTCCGGAAGTTCTCCAACCATTTCAAAGTCGGCTTGCGCTGGGTGAGGCTACTTGGTCAAAAGCCTAGACCCACGAGGTGAGCGTCGTCAAGGCCCTAATCTTTAGCGGGAAAGACCTAGCAAACGCGACCCCTAAAAACGTCAGTGTTTACGCGGCTTCTGCCACTTCTCAACGGTAAACGGTCAGTCGTTTCCTTTTATATCACGTGATATAATACCCCGCCGGAAAATTCATCTCCCAGTTCCGTGTACGATCTTGATTAACCCAACACTGGTGCTAATTGCAAGGAAGGCGAAAATGATTGCTCTTAAAAATCATGAAGAGGAAATCGGTTTACGTTGATTCCTTTAACGCTAACAAGATCAGCTTGGCGATTTCGCGGGAGTGCTGGAATTCGGTGCAAGGCACCTTGAATCCTGCCTGCTGCGCGGCCACACAAAACAATGCCACTCGCACGAAATTTCCCGATTGACTCCTATCTCTGATCGTGCAACATTCGCGGGCAACAAAAGTAGGGCCACACGCCAGCGTGGGTGCGCATAGCGCTGACTGCAGATTCACATAGACCCAGCAACGTAGATTTCGTATTCGTGCCTCGCTCAGCGGCCACGTGGTTCCTTTCGCAACATATCCCGCTGGGTCATTCCTCGACCCTTCAAGTAAGGAGGGCAAACATGCGGACGATCCTTCTTGCAGTCTTCGGCTTCATCCTCACCTCGGTTTTGGCGCCGCCCTTCACATCCGCTCGATCCAGTCCGTCAATTGCAAGCGCAATCGTCGATTACGCTCGTAGCACACTCACCGTGTCGGGCAGCAATTTCGGCCTGCATCCGAAGGTGCGGTTGGGCAATGTGACACTCACCGTGCAGAGCGCCACAAGGACTGAAATCGTGGCGGCCTTCCCTTCCGCATCGCCACTCTCGAGCTTTGTCCCTGGCACGTATGTTCTGAATATCGCGTTCCCGAAGGGCTCACGAGCGGGTTTCCCTCTCGCTTTGGGAGCCACCGGTCCGGCTGGGCCCCAGGGACCACAGGGGCCTACGTGCCCTGCCGCCGCCTCGAGCCTCGAAACCGGAAAGTGGGGCTTTGGGCTCGTGTATGGTTTCGTCGCGTGGGTTCTCAGCCGACTCATTGAACTAAGCAAATCGCGAACCAAAGAAGCCCGTGATGCGTGCGGACGGCTCCGGACCCTCATGAGTGAATGGATCGACGGCATCAACGATGCCGTGAAGTCTGAATCCAACCGCGAAGCCACTCTTCAAAAGCTCGCAACGTTTAGGTCGAGGCACAACTTTGAGCCTCGGCTACAAGAAGTCGAAACTTATCTGCGCGAGGAGGGGCGGGCATGTCTTGAACTTATTAATCGAGCCGACGCGTTTCACGACGGAGCACTACGCGCGAAAGGGATAATCGCGGAAATCCTTGGCTCGGCCTCCGATCAGGAGTACGAACTCCGCAAGCCGGTGATATTGAAGCAACTGGAAAACCTTTATGGCCGGGTTGGCGCAGAGCTAACTCGGGTTACCGAATTTCTGCAAGTGAAACAGACGAGGATTGTGCCGTGGTTCGGGCCGCGGGAGCCGATGCATGCCAACTAAGTTCATCCTTCGCGCTCAAGCCGCAGTGTTCTGTTGGCTGAGAGTTCAGCGGGGTATCCTCACCTCACGTCGAGGGTCCGTGGAAGCCCTATTGACCGGAGGAAGGCGCCGAGGACGTGGTGCTTTCTGGTAGCGTTTCGATAAGTGAATATTGCATCGTGGTCAGGTCGCAGCGCCAGAGTTCCAAATTTGAGGTGGGCTTGCAGACTTATTCCGGCTAACGATAATTGGGACAAAACTTGGGACAAAGAAAAGGCTGAAACGGGGGGTTTTCGTACGCTAAGTCTCGCCGAATCATAGGATTCATGCAGAGCTACTCGCCCAGTGGTCATACATAGACTCGTGGTCGTGAAATCGTGAGCGTCTTCCCATAAGTAGCAAAAAGAGGATATTCGGCGTGAGCGACAAGACTCGAACGCGCGGCCTCCGCGGGACAGGCACAGGCAATCCACTTGGCGAAAAACGCGCTTTCTATAGAAGTGGCATCCCTTCAGAAGCGTTGCCGCAAGTATGCGCTCTTGACAGTGTCAGAACTGTTCGCCAGATTTATCGTTGCCGGTTGCGAACGGTGGTGAATCTGAGGGAGATTTTTGGTCGTTCCAAATCCCGTAAGTGACGCCAGGACGATGGCTTAGGGATTTTTTACTTGCTGGTTCGGGACCAGGAGGTCGATGGTTCAAATCCATTCGCCCGACCACTTCACCCCCTCAGATTCAGCAACTTCATGCTGCTTTCCTTGAAGCGACTGCACTTGATTTGGGTTGCGAAACATTGGTGGGTATATCGAAACCGAGGCCAATCTTTTCGCACCATTCGCGGCGGTATTTCACGTTCTCGCGTAGCTGTTCGGCATACTGGTCCGTGAGATCCTTGTGTGCGTGTCCCATCCACATTTTTTCGAGGTCCCACGGCACACGATTCTTGCGGAGCCAAGATGCACGAAAGCGGCGAAAGATGTGGAAGCCGCATTTTTCTCGGCCCATCTTCTTCAAAATCGTATGCAGGCTGTCGCGCAGAACATTCCGCTGCGATAGGAGTTCTCCGCGCGAGGTTTGAAAAAGGTAAGTGGATTTCCTGAAGTTCTGACCTACGATGTAGCGTTTGACCACTTCTGCAAGATCAGGCGCCACGTCGATGTCACGAATTGCGTTGACCGTCTTCGGATCCTGTTCGACCCCGTGACGCACAGACTTTCTGATATAGATCGTCCGGCAATCAGGAGAGATCGTTGAGTGACCGTCAGAATACGGCTTGACGCGAATAGCGGTTACCTCGCCCACACGGAGCGAGCACCCGGCCATAAGCGCGTACATTAGACCGTACTTCGGTTTCGCCTTAGCTATGATTGTCGCCACTTCTTTGTCTGTAACTTTTGGACGCCTCTGTTTTGCCTTGTCCTGTGTCTCGCCAACTCTGGTCGGTCCTTCAGCCGGCCTTGGTCCCCTCTTATCCCGCCCGATGTGGTTCCCTCTTATCCCGGCGCTAACACCCCGGCAACAACAGGAGTTCGGGAGCTGTCACTCGTATCTCAGTGCTACCATTGGATCGACCCGCATCGCTCGTCGCGCAGGAAGATAACAGGCGATCACAGCCACACCACTCAAAGCCACCGACACAGCCACAAACGTTAGCGGATCGCTTGCTCCGACCCCATACAGGAGGTGCGAGAAGCCCGACATCACTCGCGTGAGAATTAAGGCGGAGCCCGCCCCGATTGCGAGACCAACAAGAGCCAGCCAAAGACCCTGCCCAATTACCATCCGAAATACTTCGTGGTTTTCAGCTCCGAGTGCCATCCGAAGCCCAATCTCGTGCACACGCTGGGTGACCGAAAAAGAAATAACGCCGTAGATTCCGACCGAAGCGAGCATCAAGGCCGTGGCCGCAAAGATACTGATTAGCTTCGCCATCGCTGACTGGAGGGAGAACGTTTCGGCAACGACATCGTCCATGGTTCGAACATTCCAGACGGGCTGTTCTTTGTCTATCGACCAAACCTGGCTCCGGACAGCTGACACCCAATCGAGAGGATTGCGTTCGGTACGTACAAGAAGGCTCATAATCGCGGAGGGATTCTGCTGATAAGGCACATAAATCTGCGGCAAGCCAGCAGGATCTGCCGTTCCGTCTTGGCGGATATCGCCCACAACGCCCACAACCGCCAGCGGACGATTCCCGGATTCGATCTCGTAAAAATTGTGCACCTTCGGAAAGTTGGGCCAGAGCTGGCTGCCTATGGCATCGCGACCCGGCCAGAAACGGCGCGCCGTGGCTTCGCTGATGATTACTACGCCGCGATTTTCGTCCGCGTCTTGCTCACTAAAATCTCGTCCAGCCAGGAGAGGAATGCCCATCGTCTTCAGGTAATCGGGAGTGATGACCGAGACCTTGGCGAATGGCGCGTTTGGCGAAGGACCGACGGAAGGTGGGTGCTCCTCCGTCGTGAAGTGGACGCCCGTGGATTGCACCGCCAACGGTGGGAAATTCGCAGCACTAGCGGATTCAACTCCCGGCAGCATCCGAATTCGCGCCAAAACCTGCTGATAGAATCGACCGACGGCACGGCCGTCCGCATATCTTTTCTGAGGAAGCCAAACCTGCATCGTTAGGACGTTCTTGACGTTAACGCCGCGGTTCATGAGTTCGAGGCGCAAAGCGCTCTGGAGCACTAAGGAAGCGCCGACGAGGAGCACCATAGCCAGCGCGACTTCCACGACAATCTGCGAGTTCCGCAATCGCTGGCCCCGCGTGCTGCCGATCAAGGTTCTGGCAGACGCATTTAGCGAACCAGCGGGGCTGATTTGGGAGCACTGCAGTGCGGGCACGACGCCGAAAATCACGCTGCTGAGAACTGATATTCCCAGTGCGAAAGCCAACACAGGTGCATCCAGTCGAAAGTCCTCAACTGATGAGAGAGTACGGGTGCGATTGAGCAAGGTGAGGGTTCCGTAGGCCAGCAGCAAACCGGCGGCTCCGCCTCCGAAAGCCAGCAAAAGGCACTCAGTCTGGAACTGGCGGATTAGACGGAAGCGGCCGGCGCCGAGGGCTATGCGAACAGCTATCTCACGATGCCTTGCGGCACCGCGGGCCAGAAGCAGGCCGGCCACGTTAGAACAGCCAATCAACAAGACTACGCAGACTGCTGCCAGGAGCAGCAGGAGAGTCTGGCGGACACCGACCGTCCATTGTTGGGGCAGCGGAATGAGCCTAGTACCGAGGCCCGCGTTGGTGGCAGGGTATTCCTGGGCGAGTCCGCGGTAGATAGCATCCATGTGCGATTGTGCGCGCGCGAGAGAAACTTCCTTTTTGAGGCGCGCATAAGCCATTACCGAATTTTCTGCCCGATTGAGATGCGCCGCATCTAGTTGGAGCGGGACGTAAAGTTCAATTTCGTGACCTAAAACGCGAAAGATGTGAAAGTTGGCTGGCAAGATCCCGATCACGGCGCAGGCGTCGCCGTTAATCTGGAGCGTTTGCCCGATCAAGCTTGACTCAGAGCCGAAGCGCCTCCGCCAAAAATCGTGACTGAGGATGACGGTGTGAGGGTGGCCTGGTTGATCGTCGCCCATCACGAATGTCCTGCCCAGCCCAGCCTCAAAGCCAAGTAAACGAAAATAGTCTGCGGTGACTGCGAGGGCCTCGACCTGTTCGGGCTGATCCCCGCCACGGAGGTTAACGTACGTGAAATTCCAGGCAGCAACATATTCAAAAGCGGACCCCAGAGTCTGCGCCCTCCAATCAAGGAAGTTCGCTGGAGAGACAACGAGTCGCGGCTGTTTTGTCCCTGGGTCCACTTCCCACAGACCGAGAATCCGTTGCGGATCCTTCCAAGGTACTGGATGGAGCAATTTATTTTCAATGACGCTGAAGATGGCGGTGTTGGCGCCGATACCGAGCGCAAGCGTGAGTATCGCGGCAGCAGTAAAACCGAGGTTCTTCCGCAACGAGCGTACGGCGAAATGCAAATCCCGGAAGAGGCTTTCGGTGAGACTGGTACCGCGGGCGTCCCGCCATTTTTCCTTGGCGCGCTCGATGCCGCTAATCATCATGCCCTCCCCGAAGTTGCGGCCCCGGCAAGCCCTTGTTTGCGCTGATGCTAACATGGCGGATCACAGTCAATCTAGCAAGGCTCTGGAAACTGCCCGAGTGACGAGCAATCCGTCAGTTGAGGCCTCCAAGCGGGAACAGAGTGCTCAACTTCCGTTCGCCATTCCGGAAAGTAATCGCGCCAACCTGTACGGGGAGCGAGTTACCTGTCTGGCCGACTGCCAATAAAGCGCGCGGCCGAAAGCCTGGTAGCGCCCCCGGCAACATGAGTGCGGGCGGCTCTACCCTTATTCACTTGGCAGCACAGATGCGATCCTTAACGGTGCATTTCCGCACCCCCCGTCCGCGATTTTTTCGCAAGTGCGGATTCTAAAGGCGTTAAGGGCGAGAATCACGGGACTCGCATTCTAAGGACTTAGGCGAGTGAAGCGGAAGCGTGTGAGGGCCTCGCTACCTCCCCCTAGGGCCCAACAACGTGACATTGAGCTCTCTTCCTCGTCTGATACTGCAACGGGGGATCACATGGCCTCATTGTGGCAGGATATTCGCTACGGCTTCCGGCTTCTCCGCCTCAGCCCTGGATTCACGGTTGTCGCCGTTTTGACTCTGGCCCTCGGCATTGGCGCAAACACGGCCATTTTCCAGCTCATTGACGCCATCCGCCTCCGCACCATCCCCGTCAAGAATCCGGAGGAAATAGGCACCATTCGCATCGCTGACCGGCATTGGGGTTCCGGGCAGTTTTCCAGCAAATACTCCCAACTATCCTTCCCCATGTGGGAGCAAATTCGCCAGCGCCAGGAAGGATTTTCTGAAATCGCGGTCTGGAGCAGCAATCAATTCAACCTCGCCACGGGCGGCGAGGTCCGCTACGCGAACGGTCTTCGTGTCAGCGGCGATTTCTTCCGTGTCCTGGGCCTTCAGCCGTCTCTCGGTCGGCTCCTAGGTCCTGGAGACGATCAACCCGGCTGCTCTCTCGGCGGTGCGAACATCAGCTATGCGTTTTGGCAGCGCCATTTCGCCGGCGACCCCGCGATTATCGGCAAGCGACTCACTCTCGACAGCAATTCTTTTGAAATCGTTGGCGTCACGCCACCCGGCTTTAATGGCCTCAGTGTGGGCGACACGTTTGATGTGGCCGTGCCCGTTTGCATCGAGCCCATCCTGAATCCTGACCATAACCGCCTGACTATCCGGCATGCCTGGTGGCTCGCCTCCATTGGACGACTGAAACCGGGGTGGACCATCGCACGCGCCAACGCGCAGATCGGAGCGGTCACGCCCCCAATCTTGCAAAATACCATCCCACCGTTCTACGACGCTGAGACCGTCAAAAAATACCTGGCCTACAAACTTGGAGCCTTTTCCGCCAGCACCGGCTTCTCGCAACTCCGCAACGACTCAGAGACCTCCTTGTGGCTTCTGCTCGGCATCTCAGGGCTTGTTCTCCTGATTGCGTGCGCGAACCTCGCAAACCTGATGCTGGCCCGCGCCAGCGCGCGTGAGCGCCAAATCACCATCCGTTTCGCTCTCGGCGCCTCGCGCGCTCGAATGATTCGCGAACTTCTGACCGAGGGTCTTCTCCTGGCTACGGCTGGCTCGCTTTGTGGATTGTTCCTGGCTTTTGCCATCAGCCGTCTTCTTGTCGCCTTCATAAGCACCTCGGACAGCCAAGTCTTCCTCGATCTAAGCATGGATTGGCGCATACTCGCCTTCACGACCTCGCTGGCCGCCCTGACGACAATCCTCTTCGGCCTTGCTCCCGCGGTGCGAGCCACTCGCGCGGAGCCAGCCACGCTACTTCAATCGGGTAGCCGGGGCAGTACTGGTGGCCGCGAGCGTTTCAGCCTTCGGCGTGCTCTCGTTGTTTCCCAGGTTGCGCTATCCGTCGTCCTTTTGATGGGCGCCCTTCTTTTCGCGCGGAGTCTTCGCAATTTGACGACTCTCAACGTCGGGTTTCAGGAAACGGGAACCCTAGTCACAGCCGTTGATTTTAGTCATCTTCAGATTCCGGAAAATCGCATCGTAGATTACAACTGGGAAATCGTGAAGCACGTTCAGGCTATCCCCGGTGTCGAAGCTGCGGCCGGAGCCCTCATGGTCCCCTTCGGCGGAGAAACGTGGAACGACGGCGTCATCCCTGAGGGAAAAGAAGAAGGCGAAAATAAGGAGAGACCTTGGGCGTGGGAGAACTTTGTGAGCCCGGGTTATTTTCGGACCATCGGCACGCCGGTGCTTTCGGGCCGCGACTTTGACGATCACGATGCAGCGAATTCCGTTAAGGTCGCTGTCATCAACAAGGCTTTTGCTGAGAAGTTCTTCAAAGGTCAGAATCCCTTAGGGAAACGATTCCAGATCCACGAGCCGCCTGGCAAGCCCCGGCCGCTCTATGAAATTGTGGGCGTGAGTGGCAATTTCAAATTCGAGGACATGCACGAAGATTTCTTGCCCTTCATGGTCTTTCCCGTAACGCAAATGGAAAAACCCCAGCCAAGAAACCGAGTGATCATTCGTGC
>Ga0126381_100005540_pt1 | contig 13908 bp, 8 predicted proteins | sample PanSoiMetPlot_28_FD_96465 | JGI IMG/M metagenome (GOLD analysis project Ga0126381, IMG submission 96465) | Tropical forest soil microbial communities from Panama - MetaG Plot_28 | ecosystem: Environmental > Terrestrial > Soil > Tropical forest > Bulk soil | place: Panama | collected 2016-02-17
AACCCAAGAATGCCGCGTGCCTCTTCAACATTGGTTTTATTGAGGAACGCCAGGGGAATGCCGCCGCTGCCGAGGAGAAATTCGAACAGGCACTGCAGTCGAATCCTGACTTTTCCGAGGCATTGCTGGAGCTCGCGAACCTACGCACGAGGGATAAACAATTTGCCCAGGCCGCGGAACTGCTCCGCAGGTATGTCCGCCTCAGCCCCGATCCGGCTGCCGGCTATTACAAGCTGGCAATGGTGGAACGGAGCATGCACCAGATGGAAGCGGCGCAACGCGATTTGAATGTCTTTCAGACCCTGTCGAAGAATTCATCGAGCGGGCCGTATCCCTACCAGCACCTGTTCGATTATCTCGATAACCGATCCAAACTTTCCGCTCAGCAGCGTACGCAGCTCGATGTCGCCGAATTGACCCAACAGATCAAGAAGCATCCTGGCCAGCCGCAGGACTTGTATCTCCTGGCCGAGGCATACCTCAAGCTCGGCCGGCGGGATCAAGCGCTCGAAGCCGTCGGCCAACTCGATCAGCTCAGCGCGAACGACTACCGCACCCAGACTGGTGTCGGCGTTCTTCTTGCGCAATACCGGCTGTACGATCAGGCCATTGTGCATTTGCAGAATGCCTTAAAAATCAACCCTAGTTCCGATGAGATAACTTTCGACCTCGCCGATGCTTATTTCAGGAAAGGCCTCTATTCCGAAGCGCTCACCACGCTCGAGAAGATTTCGCCCGAGGGGCAACGCGACAACACCTGCCTCTCGTTGCTGGCAGACACTTACGCGCACCTGGGCGACACCACCAAGAGCATCGCCATGTTCCGCGATGTCATCGAACGCAACCCGGATAATGACCAATACTATTTATCGTTGACTCTCGTCGAGCTGCGCTCCGGTGATGTTCACGCAGCCGAAGAGACCCTGAAAAAAGGGGCAGCCCGAATTCCTGCCTCGGGCAAGATTGAATGGGGACTGGGGCTTATTTCCGCCATCGAGGGCAACACCGCGCAAGCTGGAGAACAGTTGGAGCGGGCGGTCGACCTGCTTCCCGAATGGTCAGGAAGCTATTCGACGCTCGGCGTTTTTTACTACCAGACGGGACAGATCGATAAAGCCCGCGAAGTGCTCAAGCGTTTTCAAGGCAGCAATGCGGGGGGATTGGATGTCGAGAAAATCGAAAACGCTTTAGCGCAGGCACCTACCATTTCTCCTGCGCCGAATCAACCGCTGTCGATGGAAGCACGGCAACAACTGCTGCAAGTGGCCCTACTGGTCGCTGATCGTACTCTTTGAGTAATGCTTCCACGCTGGGCTAAAATGCGAAAGCAGCTCTCCAAAATCCATCACTGGGCCATGTCACTCTGAACCTCCTCCGCATTGTTAAATTGGATGTAAAAGTGAAGTCACATCTCCCAACATGAAACTTCCCCGTCGACACTTCCTCGGCTCTTCCCTTCTCGTACTCGGAGGCACGCTAATGGACGCCTTGGCAATGCCCTTGTGGCGCTGGAAACGTCCTCTGCTGCTCGAAACGAAACCATCGCCCGGAGAAGATCAAGTTCAGTTTGTCGATGTGGCGCAACCAGCGGGACTCAACGTTCCGAATGTCTGGGGATCGGACACGAACAAGCGCTATATCATCGAAGCCAAGGGCAGCGGCATAGCGTTTTTCGATTACGATAACGATGGCTGGCTGGATATTTATCTGACCAACGGCACGCGCCTGGGCGAGAAGTGGGCCGAGGGCAAGGCGCCCACTTCGCAGTTGTTCAAGAACAACCGGGACGGCACATTCGCGAACGTGACCGAAAAATCTGGACTCGCTCGCACCGGGTGGCAGACTGGCGTCTGCGTCGGCGATTACGACAACGACGGCTGGGATGACTTGTTCTGTTGTTTTTGGGGACACAACATTCTCTTCCACAACAATGGCGACGGCACGTTCACCGACGTGACGCGCAAAGCTGGCGTGTACGACGAGAAACTTCGCTGGGGAGCGGGATGCACCTTTCTCGATTACGACCGCGACGGCCATCTCGACCTATTCGTCTGCAACTACATCAAACTTGATCCCGCCGAAACCCCCGGCCCCGGCCATCCACCAGTATGCCAATGGAAAGGGATTCCCGTGATGTGCGGCCCGCGCGGTCTTCCCGGCGACACCAACGTCCTCTATCACAGTAACGGTGACGGCACATTTACGGATGTTTCTGAGAAAGCTGGCATCCTGAAGCCCGGCCCGCGCTACTCCATCACTGCCGTCTCCTACGACTTCGACAACGACGGCTGGCCCGACATTTATGTTGCCGTCGATTCTGAAGCCAGCATTCTGTTCCACAATAATCACGACGGCACCTTCACGGATGTGGCCATGATGGCGGGCTGTGCTTACAGCGAAGATGGCCACGAGCAGGCGGGTATGGGGGTGGCGGTCGGGGATTATGATGGCGATGGCTGGCTCGACATTTTTAAGACCAATTTTGCCGACGACACCTGCAATCTTTACCACAACAACGGCGATGGCACCTTCAGCGATGTCACTTTTGCGTCCGGTGTTGGCATCAATAATCGCTATGTCGCCTGGGGATGCGGCTTCGTCGACTATGACAACGATGGCTGGCTAGATTTAATTCAAATCAATGGCCACGTCTATCCGCAGATTGACGCGCACGACATCGGCCAGACCTACAAAAATCCTCGCCTGGTTTATAAGAATCTGGGCAATGGACAGTTCAAGGACGTTTCTCCGCACATGGGCCCGGGCATCGCCGAGCGCTACTCCAGCCGCGGCGCGGCTTTCGGCGACTTCGACAACGATGGCGACATCGACGTGCTTGTGCTCAACCTCGGTGACACGCCTTCCCTGCTCCGCAATGACGGGGGGAACAAGCAAAACTGGATCAAGATCAAGCTGATCGGCACGAAGTGCAACCGCACGGCAATCGGTGCGCGCGTCCGCGTAGTCACGGGAACGCACTCGCAGATCGATGAGGTGCACAGCGGGTCGAGTGTCATGTCACAAAGCGACCTGCGGCTGCATTTCGGACTGGGCAAGTCCGAAACCGTAGATCTGATTGAAGTCAAGTGGCCGACAACCCAGAAAGCCGAGCGCTTCACAAAACTGAAGGCGAATCAGATCATCACGATCCGCGAAGACAGCGGAATTGTATCGACCAAGGCGTGAGGGCGTCCTCATGACTACCTGCTCCATGGTATTGTGATCCACGGCCGCATCGACTGAGATATGAAAGCCCTACTTCTGTCGGAATATAAGAAGCTGCAGATTGCAGACGTTCCGGTTCCCGTGCCCTCACCGGGCGAGATCCTAGTTCACGTCGCTGCCTGCGAAATCTGCGGTAGTGATGTCCATGGCTATGACGGTTCCTCCGGCCGGCGGATTCCGCCAATCGTTATGGGCCACGAAGCGGCTGGCATTATTGCCTCTCTCGGCGCCGGGGTGGTTGGATTTCAGGAAGGCGATCGCGTTACCTTCGACTCGACGGTTTACTGTGGCGAGTGCGCCTACTGCCGCCGCGGCCAAGTTAATCTCTGCGATCGCCGGGAAGTGCTGGGAGTCTCCTGCGGAGACTACCGCCGTGCGGGAGCATTTGCCGAATTTGTCTCCGTGCCTGCGCGCATCGTCTATAAACTCCCTGGCAACCTGTCCTTTGCCGAGGCGGCACTGCTCGAAGCCGTCTCGGTTGCGCTCCACGCCGTGTCGCTCGCGAAGATCGAACCCGACAGTACTGGCTTGGTGGTAGGCGCGGGTATGATCGGCCTGCTGGTTCAGCAAGCGCTTCAACTCGCAGGATGCTCGCGCGTTTTCGTCAGCGATATCGATACCGACCGCCTCGAACTGAGTAAATTGATCGGAGCAACCGAGGTCCTCCTCTCGGTTCCGGATTTCGAGGATAAACTCATTCACCTTACAGAAGGGAACGGCGTCGACGTCGCGGTCGAAGCTGTGGGCAACAACGGCGCGGTTCAGTCTGCCATCAATTCTGTCCGCAAGGGCGGCAGTGTTGTACTGGTGGGAAACATTGCTGCGGAGGTCACAATTCCGCTCCAGAAAGTGGTCACCCGCCAGATCACGATCCACGGATCCTGTGCTTCGGCCGGCGAATACCCGCGCGCGATTGAACTGATGAGCACCGGCAAGATTAATGTGAAGCCGCTGATCAGCGCGGTCGCGCCACTCGATGAAGGACCGCAATGGTTCGATCGGCTATATCAGCGTGAACGAGGACTGTTGAAAATTGTGCTGGAACCGGGAGCGTCTTCGTGAGCGATCTATTCGACTTAAGCGGCCGGGTCGCCATCGTCACCGGGACCAGCCGCGGCCTCGGGCAGTACCTTGCGCGTGCCCTGGCAAAAGCCGGCGCGGATCTGGTGCTTACCAGTCGCAAACGCGAATCCCTTACCGACTTCGAAGCGGAAATCAAAGCTCTTGGTCGGCGCACCCTCTCCCTCGAACTTGATGTTCGCGATCAGCAAAGTATCGAGCGCATGGCTCATGCCGCACAGGAAGCGTTCGGGGAAGTCGATATTCTCGTGAATAACGCCGGCTGCAATGTCCGAAAACCGGCTCTCGATGTGACCTGGGATGACTGGAACCTGGTGCTCGATACCAATCTGCGCGGTAGTTTCTTTGTCGCCCAAGCGATCGCGCGCTCGATGATTCGGCGAGGCTATGGCCGCATCATCAACATCGGATCCGTAACCAGCGTCGCAGGATACGCAGGACTGGGTCCCTACGGCTCCAGTCGAGGCGGTATTCGCCAGCTCACAATGAGCCTAGCCGACGATTGGGGTCGCCATGGCATCACCGTGAACTGCTTGGCGCCCGGATGGTTTCGCACTGAGCAAAACAAGGTCATGTACGAAGACGAAGAATGGGTCCGATATCTCAGCGATCGTATTCCGCTCAAGCGTCCTGGCCAGCCCAATGATCTAGACGGCGCGATCGTCTTTCTTGCATCCGAGTCAAGTCGTTATGTAACAGGACAAACCATCCTAGTGGATGGCGGAATTTCTACCGGTGCGGTGCGATCTTTGCCGCAGAAATCCCGGTAGTTTGCGATGAACAAAGCCAAAACCAAGGTAGAAGTTCATATGTACTCCTTCGGCTGGATGGCCTGCGTGGAAATACCTGGCAAGCGGACGATCTTGCGGTTCGCAATTTCCAGCATTGGACCACTTCCTTCCAGAAGGTAAATGCTTTGTCGGATTCAAGGCTTCATTTGTGCCAATTGTTTGAGAACGTCAGGGGCATCTTCGAAGTTAGGGTCAATCTTTAACACGCGCTCGAACTGTTGCCGCGCCAGGGCTATTTTTTCAGCCTTTTCGTACGCCAACCCTAGATGATAGTTGTACGTCGGATTCTCGGAGCGCTTATTCTTGGCGGCCAGTTTGGTCGCTTCCTGGAACATGCTAATTGCGGGCTGATACAGGCCTTTTCGATAGAAGGCCAATCCCACGGTATCGGCAACCTCCGGCGATGCCGGCATGCTACGCCTTGCCGACTGCGCCAATTGGAGAGCCAGGTCCACGTTCCCGTTGGTTTCAAGCAGTGTGTAAGCCAGATTGTTGGCTACTTCCGGGTCGTCCGGTTTCAGTTCGAGTGCCTTCTCGTATGAAGATTTTGCCCTTTCGAGGTCATGTTTTCGCTCGTACACTGCACCGCTAACCATGTAGAAGGCTGCTTCTTTCGGATTTTCCCGAGCGCCTTGCGACCAGGTAAAGAGCGCGTGATCGAGGTCGCCCCTCGCAGTCTGGACTTGACCCAGCTTTACGATGGCATCCACGTTATTCTTGTTCAGCTCTGCTGATTTCATGAGTGCGTTCTCGGCAGCCGCCAAGTCTCCCTTGCTCAACTCGACCATGCCCAGAAGATCATAGAAATCGCTGTTGTTCGGTGCGCGTGCAATTTGCGCGTTGACGCGAGCGATGGCTTTATCGGGCCGCTTCTGACTGAGATACAGTTTCGCCAATCCCTGGAGCCCATCGAACGAATTCGGATCGTGCGCGAGCGCCTGCTCATACCAGCCCTCCGCAACGCGCAACTTCTGCTCGGCGAAATTCAAACTACCCATTTCGATGTAACCTACGGAGGATTCCGGCCCAACTTCGATCGCCTTGCGCGCATCGGCTTCACCCGCAGCAAACCGCCCCTGCGCCAGCAAAGATGCAGAGCGAAACGCGTAACCCTCAGTCGCAGCGGGTTCGAGGCGAATCATTGCGCTCGCATACTGTTCGAGACTGACAATGTCTCCCTTGCGCAGAGAGACCACCGCCAACGCCCGATAGGCATCGACCATCGGCTGAATGCGCACCGCGTTCTGCCATTCGCTCGAGGCCCGGTTCAGTTCTCCTTGTTGGCCAAAAGCGAGGCCGAGCTGATAATGGGCTACGGCAAGATCTGGATTATTCGCGACAACCGACTGGAGGGTCTGGATCGCCTCTGTTACTTTGCCTCGCCGCAATTGAATCTCGCCGCGAAAGACGAGTGCCTCATCGTCTTTCCTCTTGGAACTCAACAGCTGCTCATTTAGCTTATCCGCCTCGTCCAGGCGATTCTTCAGAAGCAGCAGCTGAACATAATTCTTCGAAGCCACCAGGTCTTTCGCATGTACATTGTGCAAAGACGCATACTCGGCCAACGCTCGGTCGATATCGCCTTCTCCGAAGTAGTAATCCCCCAGCATGCGATACCCATTCGAATTGTCGGGAAAATCGCGCTTGACCTGATTGAGAACTGTTTCCGCTTCTTTTTTTTTGTCTTGGGCAATGTAGAGCTTGGCTAGGGAGGTGAGTGCGTTCAAGTCTTTCGGATCGGAGGAGATCACGCTTTTGACCTCCTGCTCGGCCTCCGGGTAGCGGCCGCGTAACTGATAGAAAGCAGCCAGCGCCATGCGTGGATCGACCTCGGTAGCTTTGAGCTCGACCGCTTTCTTAAAATTGTCCTCGGCCGGACCGAACTCGCGGGCTTTGGTCTGGGCCAGGGCGAGCGCCAGATAAGAATCACCTTTGTTCGGACCGAGCGCGATGGCTTCTTGAATTTCCTCGATCGCTTCGGGATATTTCTGCTGTGCATTGAGCAAATTCGCGATGGCCAGGTGAGTGTCGGGGTCATTCGGCTGTTTTGCGAGCAAGAGATCGGTGTGCGCTTTACCAGTCGTCAAATCGGTCGGATTGGACGTCAAAGCGTAGTCTGCTGCCAGCAAGTTCGCGACGTCGGCATGGGCTTTGTAATTGTCCGGCTGTAACTCCAGGGTTCGTTCCGTCTCGAGATATGAATGCTGGACATCTTGCAACTCAAGAAAGGTTCTTGCCAACTGGTAGTGAGCGGCCGCAAAGTGCCCGTCAACTCGAATCGCGTTCTGAAACTGTATGGCCGCCGCCCGATATTTGCCCTCCTTAAAAAACCTTTGTCCACTTTCAAAATACTTCTGCTTTCGCACGTTGGGATCCCGGGTACAAGCAGAGAGCACCAGGGCGGAAAAGCCCACGATCAGCGCGCCACGCACAAACGAGGAACGTCTCATTGCTGGTCTCCTGGAGGAAATACGCTGCGAGTTACAACTCCTGCTTTAGCTGACGAGTGGCAAATGAAACAAGACTCTAGCTACAGGCGAGTCGCGTTGAGCTGGGAATCGCGTGCCAGCGCTCCCGGCAAACGAGAATACGGCAGCATAGGACAGGGAAAATGATTTCTCTAGAAACCCACGATCGTCTACTGTCACGTTTGACAGGCGACTTTAATGGGCAAAAGTCATCGCGACTCGGCTGTGGGTTCCGTCTGGCAATCCGATTTCCGGTTTGTTGCCACAGCCGACAACCTTCTCAGCTAATCGCAGACGCAACTAGGTATCGGCAGTTCTTAGTCTGTTTTGTCGTGCTCGTTGGCAGTTCCTTTCGAAGTAACCTAATCGCTTAAATAGCACACGACTTCCGATGACAGCCTAAAGTGCCTGGGGGGATAACGGTCGAGGGAATGATCGCTAAAAATCGTCAAGGGAACCCGTGTCTAGAGTTCGAACATCTTCAACCACCAGCTTCCACGTACCATGGCACATTGACCACAATGATGTTCCTGCTTCCGAGAAAATACAGCATCGCTTTTAGAACACTGGCTCTTTGATTGTGAAGGAAGTAGTTGTACCAGCGCTTCTCTACGAGTTCCGGAATCACAACGGCTATGATACGGTCAGGGTGCCGCTTGGCCGTGCGAAGGGCGATCTCTACAATCGGCGTCAAAATTCGCCGGTAAGGCGATTGGCGAATTTCGAGTTCTGGAACTGAAATTCCTGCTGCCTGCGCCGGCGCAACAACAAATTCATTCCACCGCTCTTCAAGATCTTTTCCGGAATGCTCTCCAACTTGGATGTGGATTACAGTGATCTCGTTGGAGAGCTCAGAAGCAATGGCCAGCGCCTTTTTGGTTGACTTACCCCAGCTCGCAACCGGCAAGATTACTATCGGAGGCTTGGTTGCTGTGAAATTGATGGGATCGTTGGACGCCAGTTCTCTGCCCACGCGCGCGTACTGGCGATGGATAGCCTTCATCATCAAGACAAGAGCTGGGATCAGCAGAAATGTAATCCAAGCACCCTCGACGAATTTGGCGATGAGTACCACGCAAACCGTGATAAGCGTTGCGATTGCCCCCAGGCCGTTCACGAACATGCTGTGAGTCGATCCCTTCCCGGGGTGTCTTCTCCAATGCATCACCATCCCCGCCTGCGACAGGGTAAAGGCTAGAAATGCACCAACGGCATAGAGCGGAATCAAGCGATCGGTAATGCCGCCAAAAATGATCAATAGCACACCGGAGAGGACGGCCAGGACGATGATTCCCTGAGAAAATACGAGCCGGCGCCCTCTCGAAGCGAGAGAACTCGGCAGACCCTTGTCATTGGCAATAATCTGGCAGAGCCGCGGGAAATCGGCGAACGCGGTGTTTGCAGAGAGGCAAAGAACCGCGAGAATCGAGGCCATCGCGATGAAGTAGAAAATGCCTTTTCCGGCAACCGCCGCAATCATTTGCGATAGCACGCTTTCATAGCCAGCCTGGCCAGGAGGAGTCGCTCCAATGTGATAAGCGTTGGACAGATAGGCAATCCCGGCAAGCAGAATGATCAAAATGCCTATGATGATCGTCAGCGTCAGTCGAGCATTTTTGGCCCCCGGCTCCCGAAATGCGCGCACTCCGTTGCTAACCGCTTCTACGCCTGTCATGGCTGTACAGCCGCTGGCGAATGCTTGCAGCAAAATCCACGCACTTGCAATGCCCGTTGCCTGCGCTAATGGATGAGGAGCGACAACCGGTGCGGGATGCCCTTTGCTCAACAGTGCACGAGCTACACCGAGCGAAATGGCAAATCCCAAAGAAGCGACAAATAGATAGGTCGGGACAACAAACACTTTGCCGGCCTCGCGGACTCCACGCAGATTAATCAGAGCGATCAGCAGCAGAATGGCGAGGCACAGCTCTAAGGTATGCCGCAGGAGAATCGGGAACGCCGAGACCAACGCACCAACGCCTGCCGAGATTCCTACGGCGACGGTGAGAACGTAGTCGATCATCAGAGCAGCCGCGGCCAGCTGACCCGCGGTTACGCCTAGGTTTTCTCGCGCAACCGTGTAAGAACCCCCACCGCCAGGGTAGGCAGCAATGGTCTGCCGATACGAGAAGTACACGATCGTGAGAAGAACAATGATCGCCGCAGTAATGGGAAGAATAAAATGCAGTCCCGCCGCGCCGAGTGAAATGAGCAGCGTAAGCGCGGCCTCGGGACCGTAACCGGCGGAGCTCAACGCGTCCAGCCCAAAAATCGGGACGCCGGTTACAGGACCGATACACTCCGCACGCTCATCAGAAGACTTGAGCGGCTTACCCAACAATAGGTCGGATAAAGACATAGTGCTCCATGGCACCCATGCCATCGGAGACTACATACTACAGGGCAACCGTACTTGAGGGGTGAAGGAAGGAGTGGGGCAGACCGACACCTGAGCTATCGCTCCGCGGAAAGATAATGCCTTTGTTCCCCCACGGAATCGAGCTTTTTACGACGTTCCGCAAAGTTGAACTAAAAGCTTTATAAAACGTTTGTAGGGACATGAATCTGCAGAGATTAGCGCTGTTTCACGTTCTTCTCTTAAATCCAGCTTCGTAAATCGTCTTGTCCACCCCTTTGTTGAAGAACGCTGCTCTCGAAGGACGCGGGAAATCTCATTGATTCTTCTTCGCGATCTCGACATGCAGACACGCAGAGGACGTGACATGACCGCTCACACCATATCCAAGCGCGGCCAAATCCAGATTCGATAAAAGGGATTCTCCTCGACCAAGCAACACAGGAGCATAGGCCAAGTGCATCTCATCGACGAGCCCAGCCTTCAAGTATTGCCTGATGGTCGAGATTCCGCCGCCCAGCCGGACATCTTTTCCTTCGGCAGCGTCAAAAGCGCGTTCGAGCGCACTATGGATGCCGTCGGTTGCGAAATGAAATGTCGTTCCACCGTTCATGGTTATGGAGCTCCGTGAATGATGGGTGAGTACGAAGACGGGTGTGTGATAGGGCGGAGTGTCGCCCCACCATCCTTTCCAACTCTCATCGAGCCATGCACCGCGCACCGGTCCAAACATATTCCGCCCGATAATCCAAGCACCGATATTGTCGAAGCCACGCGCAATCAAGTCATCGTCGACACCGGTAATTCCACCGTCTTGGCCCTGCATTCGGTGAAAAGAACGCGTCTTGAACACCCAGTCGTGCAGTGCGAGCCCGCCCATCCCCAGTGGATTTTCGAGACTTTGATTCGGACCGGCTCCATAACCGTCGATTGACACCCCAAAGGCATGAACGCGAAGTTTCGACATGCTCCCTCAATTCCCCGGGCCCCTTGTCCGATCAAATGCATCCTGAAACCTCGGAACCTTCTGAGGCTCCGCTGGCGTGAGCAGGTGTCCCGGTCCGACCACCAATCCACTCGAACCAAGAATAACGTGAACGCTCCGTCCTATGTTCCATCCCGACGACGGGTGGTCCGCGGAAGCCTGCTCCCCACGCCTTAAGGTCGGCCTCGGGTACAAAGAACATCAAACGCGGACGCCAGAGTCCATCACCATCGCTGAGATACACCAGTTTTGATAACATCCGGCACGGTCAACCGCTTCCCGCAATCCAGTATCATTGCATCTGAACCACCAGAATCTATGTCTCCTCCGTCTCCGAGCACAGGCTCGCTGGCTACGGCAACTCCCGCGCCTGGCAGCGAAACCGACAGTCGAGCGGGCCTACATCTGCCCCGATTCGGAGCCTTATGGGCAAAGGCGATTGATTACGGAACTGCAGCTCTTCTGGTAATTCTGGCTCTCCTCGCCTCGCTCGGCATCCAGCATCTTTTCGATTTCCCGTACCCATTCCTTTTTCTTTTTTTTGGCGCTGTCATGGTGAGCGCATGGATCGGTGGCATGGGCGCTGGCTTGTTTGCAGTGCTGCTCTCGACACTGTCTGTCGACTATTTCTTTGTGCCCCCGTTTTACTCCTGGCAGATCAGTACGACGGCGGAGACATACTTTGTGGCTTTCGTTCTGTGCGCACTGGTCGCCAGTTGGATTAGCTCTGCCAAGAAGCGAAGCGAGCAAGCCCTCCAAGAAGCCCGCGATCAACTGGAAATCAAAGTGTCGGAAAGAACGGCTGCTCTGATGCAAACTCAGGCTGACCTTGCCCGCCTGTCACGCGCTCTCAGCATGGGTGAACTCACAGCTTCGATTGCACACGAGATTAGCCAGCCGCTGACTGCAGTTGTGACGAACGGCGATGCGTGCATACAGTGGCTTTCGGCAAATCCACCAAATCTCGAGAAGGCCCGCCAGAGCACGGAGAAAATCGTTCAAGATGGCACCCGGGCAGGGGCCGTGGTAGCTCGGATTCGAGCGCTTTTCAAGAAGGAGGAACCGGTCAAGGACTGGGTTAATGTGAATGAAACCATTGAGGAACTAGTGGAATTTTTGCGGCACGAAGCCTCCAGCCGTCAAATTTCCATTAGGACCCAACTTATCCCAACCCTGCCCTTAGTAAACGTGGATCGTGTCCAACTGCAACAGGTGGTGTTGAACCTCGTCATGAACGCGATGGATGCCCTAGATGATGCTGTGGGCAAGAAAAGAGAAATCGTGATTCGGTCAACTACAAGCGGCGGCAATGAAATCTTAGTTTCCGTCGAAGACTGCGGCCCAGGGCTGAATCCCGACACGATCGACAAGATCTTCGATCCATTTTTTACCACGAAACCACAAGGCATCGGCGTGGGACTGTCCATTAGCAGATCGATTATCGAATCCCATGAAGGCCGACTGTGGTCAAGTCCAAATCCAAATGGCGGTGCCATTTTCCAATTTACATTGCCGATTGGTCGACAGGAGCTCCGATGACCGAGCGCTTCACGATCTTCGTCGTGGATGACGACGAATCCGTAAGGAGGGCTCTAGGCAATCTTCTCGAATCAGTTGGATTTGAGGTTCAGCTTTTCGGTTCTACGGAGCAATTTCGCGGAGTCGAGCTGCCCAATAACCCCAGTTGTTTGATACTCGATGTCCGATTTCCAGGCGCCAACGGGCTCGACTTCCAGCAGAGTTTGCATCAAGCTGGTATTCACATCCCCATAATCTTCATCACCGCACACGGTGACGTCCCAATGGCTTCGAGAGCGCTAAGAGCAGGAGCGATCGAGTTTTTGATGAAGCCTTTTCAAAAGGGCGAACTCCTCGCCGCCATCGAACAGGCTCTCGAACGCGATCGGGTGCGGCGTTCTCAACATGAGGAGTTGTCGATTTTACAAGTTCGTTTTGCTGAACTTACTTCTCGCGAGCGCGAAGTTCTGGGACTGGTTGTCAGCGGATTAACCAACAAAGAGATTGGCAACCGATTGGGAATCAGCGAAGTCACCACCAAGATGCATCGCGGTCAGGTGATGCGCAAGATGAATGCCTTTTCTCTCGCCGAACTGGTGCGAATGTCGGACAAGCTCAGCTCCGCGAATTCTCGCTGATCTGCCGTTTATGCCGGCCATAACTGCTTTCTATGGAAACCCATACCACTGGATGATTGCCAGCTATTTGGTGCTCCCCATAGCTTTAATCGATGGCTACCTCGGTAGACTTCCTCCGGTCAGAGAAACGACAAAACATCCTTGATCTGTACGATGTCAGTGGAAGCCGCGACATTTCGGTAGTCCGACTGTTGCACCGAATTGCTACGCGAATTTCCGAAGCTGTGCCGCTTGAGGAGGTGCTCGGTGAGATCGTCGAATTTGTGGCTGCGGTCGTGCCGTGCGACTCATGCTTTGTTTATGTGCTCGAAGCGGAAGATCTCGTCCTTCGCGCCTCCAAGAATCCTCATGCCGAGGTCGTAGATAGGCTGAAATTGAAGATCGGCCAAGGCATCACCGGTTGGGTTGCCGAACACAAAGAACCGGCAATCATTCCGCAGGGGGCTGGTTCGGATCCACGGTTCAAGCTGTTCAATGAATTGCCCGAAGACCGTTTTGAGGCCTTCCTGTCCGTTCCCCTCGTGAGCCGCGGTCGGCTGGTTGGCGTAATTAACGTGCAAAATCGCGATTCCTACGATTACAACGAGCGAGAGATCGGTCTAGTCTCCATGATTGGCTTCCTGGTGGGCGCAGAAATCGAGATGGCCAGGCTGGAGGAACAGAACGCCGAGCTCTCGCAACGGCTGGAATCACGGACCCTGGTGGAGCGCGCAAAAGGAATTCTGCAGAAGGATCTCGGAATCAGCGAATCAGAGGCTTATCAGAGCCTGCAGCGCCAAAGCCAGGAAATGCGGAAGCCTATGAAGCATATTGCCGAGGCTATCGTTCTGAGTAATGCGGTGAGGAA
>Ga0126381_100005541_pt1 | contig 13908 bp, 12 predicted proteins | sample PanSoiMetPlot_28_FD_96465 | JGI IMG/M metagenome (GOLD analysis project Ga0126381, IMG submission 96465) | Tropical forest soil microbial communities from Panama - MetaG Plot_28 | ecosystem: Environmental > Terrestrial > Soil > Tropical forest > Bulk soil | place: Panama | collected 2016-02-17
AGAACGGAGGAGAGGCATTTTTCTCGGTAATAGCGCTCGGGAAACTCGGCGGCTTGGAGTTGAACTACAGCTCGGATATCGATCTACAATTCGTATATTCCGCGGCAGGCGAAACATCCGGTCCGCTTCGCATCGCAAACAATGAGTTCTTCAAGCTCGCGGCTACGCGGCTCACCACGATGCTTTCGACCTATACAGCCGAGGGCATGTGTTATCGAGTCGACCTTCGTCTGCGGCCCGAGGGAACCCTTGGGGAAGTCTGCCTCTCTTTAGATGGCGCCTGTCACTACTATGTCAATCGCGCTCGTGACTGGGAGTTGCAAATGCTTATTAAGGCCCGCGTCGCAGCCGGTCATCGTGCAACCGGCCAGACGCTCCTTGATTTTGTGCAGCCACGAATTTATTCGACCACCCTGGATTTTTCTGCGGTCGAACAACTCTCACTCACCCGGGACAGATTGAACGAAAAGCTGACCAATCGGCAGAAATGGCGAGGGATTTCGAAGCTGCGGGACCGCACCAACTCGATCGACGTGAAGCTCGAACGAGGTGGAATTCGCGACATCGAATTCCTCGCGCAATGTCTGCAGCGTCTTCACGGCGGCGTGGAGCCGTGGGTGCGGCACGGTGGCACAATGCTCGCGCTGGCGCGCTTACAGGACAAGGGGTTTTTGAGCGGGGCGGAATACGGAAATTTGGCGTCCGCCTACCGTTTCCTGCGCGACCTGGAACACCGCCTGCAACTCGAGGACGATCTGCAAACGCATACGCTGCCAAGAGAGCCTATGGCTCTCGAATACCTGGCGCGGCGGATGCCCGCGAGTGGCTGCTCGGCGGAGTGGCTCATGAGAGAGCTTCGCGAACACTTCGCTCGTGTTTCGGAGATCTACGATCGCATAGTGGGTGCGCGACCCTCTCCGAATCTGGAGCAGGTTCGCTCACAGGCGAAGATAGAAACCAGCCTGGGCCAACGCGCAACCGGCGCATTTGAGCATTTTTTAGAGAAGCTTGCGAGCGATCGCACCCGTGTGAGCCAGCTCGAATCGAATCCGGAAGTGGCGCGGTGGGCCGCCGACATCTTCGAACACAGTCCTTTCTTCGCCGATGAGCTCATTCGCACGCCAGAATTGGCGGTTGAGCTTGGCCGCAAGCCGCTGGAAGAAGCTCCGCCTCAGGATCTCGACAATCTACGCCGCTGGTATCGCCGCGAGATGCTCAGAATTCAGGCGCAGAGTATTTGCGGGGCACATCCCATTTTCGAAACGTTGGAACAGACTTCGGAGCTCGCGGACCGCGTCATCGCCCGGGTGTACGATGTGTCGATTCGAGAGACGGAGCAGGATTCTCCACCCCTCGATCCTGCGTATTTTCCCCACAGTCAAATGTGGGTAATCGCGCTAGGCCGACTAGGTACGCGCGAGTTCGATCTGGGATCGGACGCCGACCTCGTGTTCGTATTGGCCGATACCGACGCACATGAACTCGCATTTTGGACTCGGGTCGCGGAGCGTATGGTAGTTCACATCACGGCCTATACGGGGCTCGGGGTGCTGTTCGCCGTGGATACCCGGCTTCGCCCGAACGGCGGCGCGGGCCCATTGGTAGCGACCGAGGGCGCATATCGCGAGTATTTCAAAAGTTCAGCCGAGGCTTGGGAAGGTATCACTTATATGAAATCGCGCCCTGTGGCGGGTGATCCGGCGCGGGCAGAGGTCTTTCTTCATCAGCTTCAGGAAGCGGATTGGGTTCGTTACGGCCAGGGCGGACGATCGCGATCCGATTTGCTCCAGATGCGCACAAGGCTCGAAAAGGAACAGGGCTCGTCGCACCCGCTAAAGGCCGGACGCGGAGGGTACTACGATATCGATTTCATTCTTATGTACCTCCGTTTGAAGAGCGCCGGAGTGTATTTCAAGGTTTTGAACACCCCGGAAAGATTGAATGTGCTCGAGAATTTGGAGCTGATTCATAAAGGTCAGGCGGATTTCCTTCTTCGAGCGGCGACATTTTATCGGGCAGTGGATCACGGGATTCGCGTGCTTTCCGGGCACGCCGAAGGTAAACTACCCAAATCCGAAGCCCAGCGAACGTCCCTCGCGGAATTGGTAGCGCGATGGTCGCCCACGCCGCTTTCGGAAATGCCTGAGCTGGCTGCGGAGACTCGGGCGCTCTTCGATAAGACGTTCGGTTAGCATCGATACGCGCTCAGTCTAACCTGTAGCGTCTGGCTCAGTCTGTCATACCAGTTCATCGCGTGGTAAAAGAGTGTCTGCGCGCGTGCGCGCTCCAGTGAAATCACTACGCCAGCTAACATTCCTCGCGGTCTTCCTCGCCGGCGTGAACCTGGTCTGGATAACAGTCTTTGGTCCCTACGATTTTCGTTTGGGTCCGATCCATTTGGCCGCCCATGAATCCTTCAAGCCGCTCCTCTACTTGTGCGCGGCGCTACTTGCAGCGGCGCTGGCGAACTCTTCACTTCCTGCTGCTCCTGGCACGAAAACCCTTCTAAATCGTTCGCCGAGTCCGTGGCTCATTGCGGCAGTAATCATCCTGCTGTACTTGCCGTGCTTCAACATCACGATAGAAAACAATGACTGGACGCACCAAGCGGACGTGAGCGCGTGGAATTCGTTCCGCGATTTCGCGCACCTGTTCGTATGGAGACAGCCTGACGGCTTCTATCGTCCGCTGGTTTTCGTATCACTCTGGGCCGATTACCTCATCTTCGGCGATCACGAGTGGGGCTACCACATTCAAAACATACTCTTCCACGTTACAAATTGTCTGCTATGGATTCGTCTCGCCATGCGTCTGGGCATCGACGCAACGACCGCGCGATGGAGCGGCCTCTTGTTTGCTGTAGCCGCCGTGAATTGTGAACCCGTGATCTGGCCTGGGGCGCGCTTCGATCTTGTGGCGGCCTGTTTCACTATCGGTGCGCTTCTGTTCACATTCGATTGGTGGCGCGCTCGTCGGACACTTTCTCTGATCGGTTGCGGCGGCTGCTACGTGGCGGCCGTGTGTTCAAAAGAAAGCGCGTATTGTTTTCCGCTCCTCGTGGGCTTCTTCTTGCTCACTCCAGGTGTGTGGAAGTTGCAGGCCGGTTCTTTGAAGAAGCGCATACTTCCTCTTGTCATTTCGGTCGTTTTGACCATCGTGCTCCTACTTTTCCGCTGGGTGCTGTTCCACGGAATGGGCGGATATCCCGGCGACACGGGGAATAGTCCGCATTTTAATGTGCGGTTCTCCACCTTCACGTCATTTTTTACACGTGCACTGCCGGTTCCGCTATTGGCGCTGAACACGAATTCCATGGGCATGCTCATGGTGCTTTCCATCGTCTTGTTCGCTGCCGCAGCCTGCGTCTATGCCGCGCTGTGTGATGGAACGCCGAAGATGAAGATCGCGCTGCTCGCAGCGGCTCTCCTATCTGCGCTGCCAGCCGTCAATCTCGTCGATTGGATCAACCCAATCATGTGGAATACTCGATATCTCTACATGCCTTCGTTATGGATCTGGCTGTTAATATCCATAGCCGCGACGGGTAAGACTCGGAAGTGGCTCTGGCTGTTCGTGCTCGCGAATCTCTTCGCCACCATCCATGATTACCGGAATTTCTCATTGTTCGTCGTGCCTGCAGCACCGTTATAGATCAGGATCTCAACCCGCCGATTTTCCGCGCGTCCTTCGCGTGTTTCGTTAGAATGCGCAGGCTCGCTCGCGCCGTAGCTTGAAATTGAAAGCCTTGAATCGTCGATGCCATAGCGGCTTGTCAGCAGTTCCATGAGCCGCAAACTCCGGGCAGCGGCGAGTTCCCAATTGTTGTGAAAGCGTGAATTGTGGATCGGTATAGCGTCCGCATGGCCCGCGAGGTTCACTTTGTTGGGGATTCCTCGGATGGCTTCTGCGATTGTACGAATTGTCGGCAGGGCGCTCATGTGCACCTTATCATCGCCGGGTGAAAAGAGAATCGCTTGGGGAAGAGTTATCGTGAGTCCGCGGTCTTCGAGCTTCACTTCGAGACTCTGTTTTGACAAGCGTTCTTCCAGTTCGGCGAGCGGATTCGGCTTGGGTTCGGGCTTCGCCGCGGGCCGGGGTGACGGGAGCGCCAAAGCGGCTTGTTGCAGAGCGGGTTGTTGCAAAGCGGGTTGTTGCAAAGCCGCTTTTTGCGAAGCAGCCGCGGCCAGGAAAAATACAAGAAGAATTGTAAGCACATCGACGTAGCTCACCATCCATCGCTCGCGCACGGTTATCACGGCGTTCCAGCCTTCGTGGAATAGACATTCAGTCGCTCTCGGAGAGTAGCCGGAAAGACTCCGTCAACGATTCCCAGCACGCCTTCCGCGAGTAGGTCGTCGCGCTCCACACTCTCCTCGGTCGCCATGCGTATCCGATGCGCCGCAGGCAAAAGAACCAGGTTTGCAAGCGCGAGCCCGTAAATCGTCGACATAAAGGCCGTGCTCATGCCTGCGGCCACTGCCGCTAAGTCCGAAAAATGGCGAAATACGTCGATCAGGCCGATTACCGTCCCAAGCACGCCGATAGTCGGCGCAAACCCAGCCGCTGCCTCGAGAGCTTTGACGTCGGCCTCCCGTTCTTTTTGTCGAATGCGGATTGTGGCGAAGAGAAGCTTTTGAATTTCGCCCCGGTCCTTCACCTCCAGTGCGAGCTCAAGCGCCCGCCTGAGTAGCGGATCCTTCGCCCTTCCCAGGCTGTTCTCTATTGCGAGCATCCCGGCGCCGCTCGCGATACGAGCGAACATGACGATGTCATCAATCACGTCCTCACGGGAGCCGCCAGCTGGGTGGAACAATTCGAGAATCCGGGCTACTGCGCTCTTGATACAGCTTCGAGGTGTTGAGATCAGCGTAACGCCCGCGGTGCAACCCAAAACAATGATGGCGCCGGTGGGATGCAGGAAATACCGTGGGCTGATACCCGTGGTGGCGAGTCCGGCGACTAGCGCGGCAATTGCAACGCCTATGCCGGTGAACATCCATCGGTCGGCCGGAGCCTGATTAAGAGCTGAGAGCGCTCGCGGCGCCGCAGGACTGAAGAAGCTGGAAGCCATAACCGCGAGATTCCAAGCACGCGAAGCGCCTCACTGAACTCACAGAGAATCAATCATTTAAATAATCGTTCCCGGCGAATAATTGCCGTGCGTGAATACTTTGCCGTTTGGCTCTACTTCGAGGCTCGTCCACTAATATTGCCGCACGTATTTGCGCAACTTCTTCACCCGGCCAATCAATTCATCGCTTGCTTCATGAAGATCATTCGTGTCATAGATCACATGCGGGGTCATGAAAAGGATCAACTCGCTGCGTGAGGTCGTGTAGCTCTTGCTGCCGAATGCCGCGCCGACGACGGGAAGCTTGCTCAGGAAAGGAATTCCCGCAGTGGAATTCGTGACATTTTCAGCGATGATTCCGCCGATCGCAATTGTGTCGCCGTCCTCCACCGTAAGCTGCGTCTGGACCACCTGTTGATCGAACGATTGGGTCAGGGCGTTGCCCGTCGGATTGCTGGCGGCGGGCTTGCTGATTTCCTGGTTAATGATCAGCGTCACAATCCCGCTCGGATTGACGCGTGCATTTACCTGCAGAGTGGCGCCTGTATTTCGCGAAGAGATCGACTGGTTATAAGCGTTTGTCGCATTGATCTGAACCGGCGTTGAAACCTGTGAGGTCAAAATCGGGACCTGCGTGCCGACGTTGATCGATGCGGGAATGGAATCCGTAGCGATCAAGCTCGGCTCAGAAATCATATGCACGTGCGTTGTGTTTTCCTGCAAGCTCAGAGCGACGAGAAGTTCCTTGCTTTGCCCGACCAAGGCGCCTGCGGTAAGCGTTGTCAGTCCACTCTGCAAAGTTCCGAGAAAAGACTTATCCGCGCTTGATCTTGCTTGAAACCATGCTGACACGCCACTCTGAAAGGCATCCGTCAAATCCACGGAATAGACCTTCGCTTCCAGAAGAATCTGCCTGGGAGGTACATCAAGGTCCTTGAGGAGCTTGAGAATGCTTTGCAGCCGCTGCGGATCCGCTTGGATGAGCAATGCGTTGTCAAGCGGGTTGGGAACGATGCGCGGAGATTCCGAGGCGGCGGATTGAGATCCTGTCGCTCCAGCCGCGTTTGCGTTTGATGGCGTTGTTGCGCCGGGGGTTGGTGCAGGCGCTGTGCCACCCATCAATGGGGCTTGGGCAGAGTAACCGTTGAAGCTCGGGTAGCCGAAGCCTCCTGCTGCGCCCCCCATGGTGCCTCCGCCGAAACCTGCATAACCGCACCCGCCCGAGCCACCGAAGCTGCCGTTGAAGCTATTCGCGCTACCCCAGCCGCCGTTCGTATTTTGACCGTACCCTCCTCCGCCATACCCGCCATACCCGCCATAGCCACCATAGCCGCCATATCCTCCTCCGTACCCTCCGCCATAGGCTCCGTAGCCGCCGTAACCGCCAGCTGGATAGCCGCCGCCGAAAAGTCCTGCGCTCTGATAATTCTGCGAATAACCGCTCGCGTTCCCAAACAACTGACCAAGGGCCATCGCGAGACAATCGGCTCGGCCATACTTCACGCGGTAAACATAGGTGTCCACGCCGCCTCCTGTCACCGTGGTGGGCACATCGAGTTTCTTGATCCAGGACTCGACTGTATCGAACACGCCAGGATTCGGCGCAATCGCTACGATCGTGCTGATGCGATCCACCGGGAGGAAATGGACCGTGGCATTCTTGGCGTCTAGCGAAACTGCCTTGAACACGTTGTCGAGATCCTTAACAAGGTCCGACGGCCGCGTGTTCTTGATTTCGAACAAGCGCACCCGAGAGTTCGCAAAGGTGTCGCTATCGAACTCTCCGATCAGTTCCATCGTACGGCGCATGTTGCGCCGGCTATCGAGAATGAACAGCAGGTTCGCAGGAGCATAGGAATAGATCTTCGCGTTTTCCCCCGTGAATTCGGTGAGGATTTTGGTGAGCTCGTCTACGGTGACGTACTTGAGGAAGACCATGTTGAGCATGGTCTGTTCGTCCTCGGGCATGTCCTTCGCATTGATGTTGAGCTTCAGGGGCTGCTTGGAGATTTCACTCAGCGGGACGATGTGATAGAGATCGCCTTCCTGCACCATGCCCGCATTGTTGATACGCAGAATAGTTTCGAGTACGTTCCGCGCGTCCAGATTGCGAGTTTCGCCGTAGGTGTTAAGGATCACGCCGCCTTTCACGCGCGGATCGAGCGTGTAGTTGATCCTTAGCAACTTCGCCATCTGGTCGATGACCTCCGTCAGTGAGACATTGTTCAGCGACAAGTTGCCGATCGAGACCGCCTGGGGCGCCGCCGGCTGTTGCGGAGCCGTTTGTTGCGGCGCTGGCGCTTGTTGCGCGAGCACACTCACGCTTACTGAGAGGAGGGTGAAGGAAAGAAGTCTGGATTTCATCGTTTCGTTAGGTCTATTTGTTGCTGACCGGCTCCCAATGACAGCTCTGGCCCATCAGGCCCGTAGTGATGCGCTTTACATATCCATTGACGACGGTTCCCGACGGAGAGTTGTCGCCCGCAACACATCCGTGGTATCCCGCGCCCATATCGACGCCGATCGAAGGATTGTCCGCCCCCTTAGCCGTGCTGGCGCCAAGTGCGACAGCGGGCGCCGCAGGAGCCGCAGCTACTACGACTGGCTGCGGCGCCGGGGCGCCTGCCTTAGGCGCCAGTTCCGTAAGATCGTGCTTCAGTTCTTTGTCGTCGAACTCAAGCGTGATCGTGTCGCGATCAAACGCAAGCAGCTTGAAATTACCTACGGTGTCGCCTTTGCGATAACTCTTCTGTTCCGATCGCTCCGTGCTCAAGACAATGAGAGGCTCGACCAGGTTCATCTGCCCGTAATAAACCGGCAGCGGCGGCACCGGCTTCGGCGGAGGCGCCGCGGGAGGCGGCGGAGGAGGCTCTACAACTACGTTCGGATTGCGGTCTTTGGAAAACAAAGTCTTCTGCGCTACGTCCAAGTAGTCCCCGGCGGAAGTTTTCGGAGCCACAGGGGTGGCAGGCGCCGGCGTGGTCTTTGCCTCTTTCGCAGATTGACGCAGGAATTGGCTTTCCTTCGCGCTCTCGTGGATCCAGTTCTCGCGAACCATCCATACGAGCCATGCCGCAATCGCGACCAACAGTATATTCAGCAGGACCATTTTTCGATTCACAGAGATGATCCTTTCTTCTCTGGCACGAGTTTGCGCGGCACCACGCCGACGACTGTCAGCCGCACTTGAATTATTTTTTCCTTCGCATTTATTGACGTAATGCGCATCTCGCTAGTCGAAATCAGTTCGGGAAGCGTGCCGATGGCCGTCAGATAATTGACCAGCTGGTCGACGTGGCATTCCATCTGCACGCTGACGTTTGCCGATCCGTATGCGTCGCCTAAGGGCGTAATTCCCCCAAGCTCCGTCGCGCGAATATCGATCGGTGGTGTCTCCGCCATAGCTAGACGGCGCAGAATCTGCACGATCTGCGCTTGTGCTTGAGCAGGAGTAGCCGCTTGGATCAATCCCTTTTCGCGCTCCGCCAAGGCAGCAGAAGCTTTCTTCAGAGCCTCTTCCTTTTGCGGAACGGTAGCGGCGATGTCTTTCATTCGCGCCAGACGCTTTTCCGTTGCGGAAACGTTTGACGCTGTAGGCGCGACCACCGGAGATGAGGATGAGCCGGACATGAAAAAATAGGCCGCGGCCCAAATGACCACGCCCACACCAAGGAATCCCAATGCCTTCCGGTCGCGCGGTTGGAGCGTCATTACTGCTGCCCCTTCCGATTCGTTCGGATCTGAAACCGTTCGACTGTTTGCACGCGCACGGGCGAGCCGACGAATTCGGAGCCTTCAAATGCCGGGGAGCTGTCGATGATCTTCAGAAGCGGCGCGGCCTGGTCTGTTTCGCCCATAATCATCAATTGCTTCTGCGTGAGCTCCAATGAACTAAGCCAGGTATTCGGAGGAATCGTACGCGTCATTTCCTGAACGCTATCCAAGTCGGCCTTTGGACGGCGGCGCAGATTATCCAGAAGCGCGGTTCGTTTGCGTGTTTGGTCGATTTGCTTGTCGAGCGCTGTCGCCAGATTTACGCGAGGCTCCGCCTGGCTGATTTCGTCCGCGAGCGAACGCTGGTAATGCGACGTCTCAACACGGGGCAGAGCAAGCAGCGTCCCTACAAGTCCGAGAACAATCACCCCGAGCGCCACGGTTGGAATCCAGGCAATCGCCGAACTGGATTCACGCTGCGCCTCTGGAAGAAGATTGATGGACAGAACATGGCGGGGGCAAGCCGATGCTAGCGATGCGACAACGGGTAATGGCTCCAACGCTGAAGCCTGAACGGGAACTTCTAATCGAAGCTCTGAAGAAGCTACAGCCAGAGCGCGCTCCGCGGCGAGCTGCGTGCTCAACGAATAGACCGGCCGAGTTGCGCTCTCGCCATAGATCTCAATGCCGCTCTCGATGTCCCGAACCGCCAGAAGCGGTGAAGGTGGCTTAGCGCCAAGGAGCCGAAGTGACGAATAGATGGCAGCCGCCGAGCATGTAAATCCACCGAGCTTCACGCCGGCTTCCGCAAATAATGTTGAGTACCGTTCGATTACCGTGCGCCGCGCAATCGCCACCATAACCGTCGAAGTCTCAGGGAGGCGGGCCCAACTGGTTACGACGTCGTCCTCCTCGTAAGGGTGAAGACTGTCGAGCTGGAAACTTACCGCCGCGCCTAAGTCCTTATCAGAAACTCCTGGCAGCGCAAGTGTGCGGACAATCACATCCTGGCGTGGCAGCGCTACAGTCGCTACCTTGTGGCTCAAGCCCATTTTGCGGGCGAATTCGGCGATATCCGTTCCCCAGACACCCGCTGGCTGATGGGGGAAATCCTCGATTCGAAAGGTCCCCAAAACGTTGACGCCGCTCGGACGGACCGACACCGCGGCAATATCGAGAGACTCCGATCCATGAGGGCCGGAAATCTCAATTCCCAGGCCACTTCCGAATGCGAGCCATTTCTTGAGTGCTGCCGGAATCATTGAACCTTTTGAACTACTCCGCGTGGCGGCGCGACTGCGAACTCGGACCATGCGTCGTCGTAATAGCGCAACACGTGCACGGGCATCATGAAATACTGCCGCCGATCGAGGAGCTTCACCACGGCTCCGGCGCTTCGCACGACGTCCGAAGGAGAACCATCGGGATGCCGCAGACGCGCATTGGCGCGAATGCTCCAGATGGAGTTCCCGCCCACCGTGAGCCGCGGCGAATTGATCCCAGCGGCGGCTAAGTCAGCGGGAGTGCGAAATACGGTAGTCGGACGCAGCGCCATAAGCCGAGCCGAGACATCACCGGGAACACCCATGGCATCGAGCAGGGCGGGGCTAACCGAATTCGCATCGAACGGGCCAGCCGGTGATCCCCACACGGAAAGGCAATCACGCAGCCCCCCACGCGCGTAAAGCCGCCCTTGAGCGTCCTCGACGAAGCTGCCATAGAACAATTCTGAAGTCACCCCACGCACCGAAAGCAATTCCTCAATCTCTTGAAAAGACGCGTGCCGGGGCCGGAAAGTCGGACCGAAGGATAAATAAAATGAATCCAGCGAGTTGCCGCCGCCACGCCACTCGATGATCGCCTGCGCGATCGCTGCCGCAGGCGCCTGCGGTCCGCCGACAGCGGCGATTACTTTGGCCAGATCTTCCACCGTAGCCGTGTTGACGCTGAGCTTCGAAGATTCGGGCATAATCTGAACGATCGCATCGCCGCTCGCGTAGCGGAAGGTGAGTCGCGGTTGCGTGAAGTCCCAAAAGCGAGGCGATCCGTCGGGGTTGCGGTAATCGCCGCCCCAAAGCATGTATTGAATCGCGCGTTCCACTGACCCTGACGCCAGATAATGCGCGCGCAGGCCTTCGGAATCACCAGAGACGCGATCAATTTCGCTGCGAACCGTAGTTGAAACCGTGAAAGCAATCGCCGCGAGCGCTGCGGACATCCATAGCACCGCCAGCAACGCTCCGCCCTTTTCAGCACGGTTAATTGTCATCGTACGTCGCCACCACTTCGCGGTTGATCCGAATCGGCACGCTCACGGTCTGAAGCGTCAAATGCCCCGGCTCAACCCGCATCGGCGCAATTTCGATCTTCACAGCGGAGGGCATGTTGGGGCGTGTCCACCCACTCAACCAGTTCCCGCCATTCGGCAGTTCCGGGACGTTCTCGTGATACCAGATCCGCGCAACGGCTAATCCTCGCGCAATCTCGAACGGTTGGCCTCCCGCGGCCGGAGGTTGGTCTGGACAAAATAGCGCCGCGCTCGTAGGACTGAAATACGGCCGCTCGATCTCGATCAACTGCAATCCGCCCTTTTCAGGATCCGGCAGAATTCGATACTCGACGAGTTGCTCCAAGCCGCGGTACCCTTCCGCGAGCGAATAGCTCGTCACCATGTGGAAGCCGGCGGCGTTGCCTGCGAAAACCGGACCGCAAATGCCGAGGGCCGGAACCACATTGGCGACTTGCCGCACCAAAAGCTGCTGCAGCGCCATCACCTTGCGATTCTCTTGGAGCCGGTTCTGCGTCTTTTCGAGCGTTAGTAACCCCGTACGCATAGCGATCAGCATGCCCGTGGAGATCGCCCCGACGAGTGTAATGGCGATCATCAATTCGATCAGCGTGAAGCCGCTTTGGCTTTTGCAACGAGGATTCTTCACAAATCACCCGCGCGCAGCACTCCGCGCCGATAACCTTCAAGCGTTAGCGTCCGCCGCACCGGGCCATCCATCCACCAGACTTCCAGATCGACGCGATCCAGGACCCATTGTCCGGGCCCCGATCCGGGCGACACTTCAAACGGAATTACCTGCGCCCGCCAGCCGGTGTTCGCATCCCACTGCCCCAGGATCTGTTGCTTACGAGGAAGTGCTTGCTCTACCAGAAGTTCATCCATCTTCTGTTGCGCAAGCAGCGTCGCCCGATCCACCTGAGTGAGTCGAGCCGCGTTTCGCGATGACGTCGACAGCGCGCCAAGAATTCCCGCTACCGCTACTCCCATGATGGCCGTGGCCACCAGGACTTCGAGAAGCGTGAACCCTCGTTGAGAGCTTCTTGTCACTGGGCCGGAGCCTCCAGCATTCGCGGCATACCTGTAATCGGGTCCACGGCGATGAGCTTTTTCCGCCCATCCTTCGTCGCAAGTTCTATCGCAATTTTTGGAACCGCGCCTCCCGGATACACAAGGAACCGGCGAGTAGCGTTTGGATCCGCGCCCGGCGGCATCGGCTGAACCGAAACAATCCTTACCGGGTCTTCGATTTTTACTGCCCGAACGAAGGTCGAATCTTCAGACCGGGCCGCCATCGCGCTTTCTGTTGGAGAAATGCGCAACTCAACCACCTGCTGATATCGAGTCGCCCGCTCTAGCGCCACGTTAAAGAACGTAACTACTTCATTGGAGGCAGAACGCAAACGGACAGCGTCAATACCTGCCGCCGCAGAAGGAAAAGTAAGCGCCGCGATCAATCCCACGATCGCGACAATGATCATCATCTCGACCAGCGTGACGCCGGCGTCTCCATAACCCCCGCGCACAACGGAGCAAGACGGCAGCTTACTCACAGTCGCATGTTCGCCGCGCCGCCTATTTGTTATTCCAGCTGACGATATCCGCATTGTTGCCTTCACCACCCGGCTGGCCGTCGCCGCCGAGCGAAACGACATCGGGCTCATCGCCGTGCTCGCCAGGATATTTGTAGAGGTAGGGATGTCCCCACGGGTCCGTTGGAATGTCCTGCGGCAGATACGGGCCTGACCACTGCTGCGCGCCTTCGGGCTTCACTCGTAGCGCCTGCAAACCTTGTTCCGTGGTTGGAAACGCTCCGGTGTCGAGCTTATACGCGCCCAAAGCGGTCATAAATCCGTTAATTTGTGCGTGAGTCGCCGTTCTGCGCGCCGCGTCGCTCTTGCCCAGCATGCGTGGAACCACCAGCGCCGCGAACAGCGCGATGATGGTCACCACCACCAGCATTTCAATCAGCGTCACACCCGCTTGATTCTTTCTTCGATTTCTCATTGAGGACCCTTCCAATCAAACCGCCACATCGTTGATGCTGGTGATGGCCAGCATCAGGCTTAATATCAAAGCGCCGACCATCACTCCCATAACGAGAATAATCATCGGCTCAAACAGCGAAGTAAAGCGCCGGATCGCCGTACGCGTTTCACCGTCGTAAATATCGGCCATGCGATGGAACATTGCGTCCAGTTTGCCCGTTTCTTCACCGACGCTCAGAAGGTGACTCGCAAGCGGAGGGAACTGTCCCGCTTTGGCCAGCGGCCCTGCGATTCCCTCTCCTCGCTTCACGCCCTGCGCGACCTGGTCAAGCGTTCCCGAAATCCTGCGGTTATTGAGGATACCGCGGGAGATGCCGATCGATTGCACAAGTGGAACGCTGGAAGCCACTAGCGTCCCCATCGCTCGCGCAAATCGCGCCGTCTCCATCTTACGCAGCGCGTCGCCGAGCACGGGAATCTTCAGGCGGAACGAATCGAACCAGAGTCGGCCGCTCTCGGTCTTAATGTACGAAATGAACCCGACAATCGCGACAGCCAGGGTAATCAAAGCAGGCAGCCACCAGTTCTGGACGAACTTGCTCAACTCCAGCATGATCAGCGTGGGCGTCGGAATCACCATGCGCGGATCGGAAAAGATCAGAGCAAAGCGAGGCACTACGAAATTCAATAAGATGAAGATCGACCCGAAGCCAACCGCTGTCAAGAGGCCGGGATAAATCAGGGAACTGACGATGTAGCCGCGCAGATCGTCACGCGTGCGCTCGAACTCTGCAAGTCTTTCGAAGATCTGTTGCAGAGATCCCGAGGCTTCGCCGGCGCGCACCATG
>Ga0126381_100005542_pt1 | contig 13907 bp, 5 predicted proteins | sample PanSoiMetPlot_28_FD_96465 | JGI IMG/M metagenome (GOLD analysis project Ga0126381, IMG submission 96465) | Tropical forest soil microbial communities from Panama - MetaG Plot_28 | ecosystem: Environmental > Terrestrial > Soil > Tropical forest > Bulk soil | place: Panama | collected 2016-02-17
GAAATCGCGGTGAGGAAACTGTCTGGTTTTCACGCCGACTCGTTGAACGATCGTGAGCTGTGCTGCGCAATAAGCTTTCCGGGCTCACGCCGCGGCCGCTTCGACTCGGTATTCGTGATGCAGTCTCCGAGGACGGGCCTATTCTTAATGAATCGGTCCCAAGGGAACTGATGTCTTTGCATTTGCGTTCTGACGGCAGCCCTGTTGGAGGATGTGAAATGCGGGTCCGATGTTCCGGTGTGGTCTGCCAGGATTGTAGTGCGCCGCCCAGTCTCGCATCACAACCCGAAGGTGTCGTTTGTTCAGAACAACAGACCCATCCCACCAGCCAGCATGCGCCAGATGAACAAGAGTCCATCTCGCTGAATGTAGGTTGCCGCTGAATCAGCGGAGTTTTCCATTCCGCTGCGCCACGGATTAAGCGCTTATCGTCGAAGTCCAAACAGCAGCCAGCTTCCTTTAAACTGTCGCCAGAAAGACTCTAAGAACATCCCTCTATGAAATGTTTCTGTAACCTATGAAAAATCTCCTACCTCTTCCGCGCGCTGGGATTCTCCTCTTGCCATTTACAACTCATTGATCGCAGGAAAGATTTCTGTCGTTCTCTCGAGTTGGTCCGGCATTTGCCTTTATTCAAACGGCTACGACGCGTTTCCCCGCAATCGTCGTAAAACGATGCCCGACTTCGTAATGGAACTAATGGGCCCACACCCAGCCAATTCGAAAATAAGCGAGGTGAATGATTATGCGGATAAGCAATCTGATCGGCTTGTCTGTTTTGTCAGCGATTCTAGTGGCATCGCCCGTCACCACTGCAGCAGCTGCCTCCGCTCGGGTGAACTTCGCAGTTACTATTCGTATTGGTCCACCGCTGCTGCCGGTTTACGCCCAGCCGCTTTGTCCGGGACGTGGTTACATTTGGGTGCCGGGTTACTGGGCTTATGGAGATGACGGTTACTTTTGGGTTCCAGGAATGTGGATTCGACCGCCAAGAGTCGGACTTCTCTGGACTCCCGGCTACTGGGCTTTCGATGAAGGCTACTACATTTGGCACGCTGGTTACTGGGGAGCTACCGTCGGCTTCTACGGCGGCATCAACTACGGTTTCGGTTATCCCGGCACAGGCTTTTACGGCGGATCCTGGCGCGGTAGCGAGTATTTCTATAACACCCGCGTGACCAACGTAAACACCACGATCATTCGTAACGTTTACAACACCCCTGTTGCCGCCGAGCACTCCGTCAATCGCGTGAGCTATAGTGGCGGACCTCACGGTATTCACGCGCACCCTACAACCGCACAACTCTCTGCTGCTCGTGAGTCGCACGTGGCAATGACTCGGGAGCAGTTTCAACATCAAAGAAGTGCCAGCAGCAACCGCACCATGCTCGCTTCCGTGAATCACGGTCGTCCGGATGTAGCCGCTACTGCGCGGCCGGAACTAAGCAACCGCCGCGAATCACGAAGCGAAAAGCCCGCGAGCGAAAACAACAGCTCCAAGGCCAGGTCCACTGTCAACGAACGGCGCGCAAATCCAGCTCCCTCGCATTCCGTTGCGCCAACACACTCGGCAACTCCACCCCGTAGCGCTGCACCGACCCATACGGCTTCGCCATCAGAGAAGACTCACTCGTCCCACCCGAGTTCTTCCCACTCCGTAGCACCCGCGCCCTCGCACCCTGCTACGCGTAAATCAGCGCCGCCAAAACCGGCGGGTTCCCACAATGAGCGGCCCACTCCTCGCCCGTCCACTCCAACGCCATCGCAACCGGCAACGACCGGGCACGCTCAACCCACTAATCCTTCTTCACAACCCGCGGTAGCTGAGCATCCTCGTCCGGCTAAAACGGACAAGTCGCAGCCGCATCCTGCACCATCTCATTCGCAGCCATCCCATGCGCAACAGCAGCCCAAGCCCGAACATACGCAGCAGTCTCACGCCTCCGCGACTCGCCCGAAGCCGGCTCGTCCCGCGGAGTCGCAGAAGCCTGAAAACACACACTAAGGAACGCCAGGAAGAAACCAATTGGTCGTCAGCACAAGGTTAGCGGGGCCGAGAATTGAGATTCAATCCCAAGCCCCGCGGACCGATTGAAATGTATGCAAAATGTTGCGCAGTCTGCCACGGCCTGACCGGAAAAGGTGACGGTCCTGTCGCCCCTGCGTTCAAGCATCCACCCACAAACTTGAGTCTGCTGGCGAAGAACAATTGCGGGAAGTTTCCTACAGTAAGGGTCACGAGCACGTTGTCGTTAGATAACGCAAACGTTCAAGCCCGCGGAAACATCCACATGCCAGCTTGGAACAACGTCTTCCGTCAGTTGGACGGAGGTAGCATTCCATGGCTTCGGATTGCTGTGCTGGCCGACTACCTGAAAACCCTGCAAGCTAAATAATCTGTTGAGGGCGGTTCGCGGCTTTGCCCTTCGAATCGCCCATTATATGAAGAGGTCCGAAAATCGGAAAGGTCACAGTACCTTGCCGAACGTGAAAAGTAGAAAGTATAAGGGGACCAGAGGGTCCCCTTTTTTGTTGCGCGAGTCGGCTAGTCGTCGAGCGGACGGAAGGCGTTTTCGGTTACGTAGGCGGCAACTGCCTGGCCGAGCTGATTGCCGAGGACGCAAGAAGTGCGATATCGGCGCCCCTCAGGGCGAGAGCGTTTCGTACATCCCGATTAGAAGGCCTCATTGTCCGCATGAAGCACATGTTTGTCGGGCACAAACGGACTGCCAAAAACACGGAAGTTTGAAACCTGCTTGAGCGCAAAGACTGGCTCGTTCGCAGCCTTGGGCACTCGCACACGAAACAGGTCCGCTCCGTCGACATCGATCATCGTGAACACCGGCCGCGAATCCGGTGCGGCGGTGGCGATTTCAACGTTGCTCATCTCCAGGTTCTTCGCATGCCGTACAAAGAAGCCGGTCGCGGGTAAGTCTCCGAACATGGTCGGTTCGGGATAGGCTTGTTCCTTCTCCGGCGGCTGAGTCTTGGCCATTGCAGCGTCGGCGCCTCCGACTTGATGCAGATAAACGTCGCTGATCTTCACGTCCTCGATGTAGTGCCCTGGGATGCCACTCAGGATCGAAGGCAGCAGCACAGCGTCGTAGCTGGTGATGGTGCTGATGAGGATGCGTCTCATCGTGCCAATTTGCGCGTCCTTTGGCCCGCGCATGCGGGCACCTAAACGCAAGAACAACGGGCCGGTGGTATTGCCACGCATGGTTATTCCGACGATGGTGACGTCCTCGCAAAGCGCGCCGTCGACGGACTCCAGAGCAAAACCGCGTGAATGTTCGAACACGCAATTCGAAACGGTAATGTTGCGAAAGCCACCATTCGATTCCGTGCCGAACTTGATTCGTCCTGTGGAACGGAGGCGGCGCGGGAGCGGGATCAGCTTCCAGGTGCCATCGAGCAGTGAACCGACTTCGTAGCCTCCAGTAAGAAAACAATTGGTGATAGTGACGTTTTCCGTGGGACGGGCATAGCCCAGAGCGAACGAACTCTTGGGACAGATACCGTCGTCGTACGGGGAATTCACAGTGCAATTCGATACGCGCACGCTGCGGCAGCAGTCGATATCGATTCCATCGCGGTTGGTATCGATTTTCAGATTGTCGATAGTGAAATTGTCAACGCCGGTGGCGAGAATGCCAAACCAGCCGCCATTCAGGATGGAGAAATCGCGCAGAATCACGTTATAGCAATTCTTCAGCGCGATGGCCTTGTTCCCGACTCCCGGTTGTTTCGTGTCGGGCAGGTCCTTATCGTCATCGTGACCTCGGCTGAGTCCCTTGCCCCAGATAAGACCAGGTCCAGTAATGGAAAAATCGTGAATGTTCTCGCCCCAGAGCAGGCTGTTATGCCAGTGATTGTGGCCGTAGTCCTGATAGGGCTCCCAGGCGCCTTGTGGCTCCGCTGCATCGTAGCCGCCGGTCAGGGTGCCTTCGAGCGGCGTGGCGGCTGCAAGGATTGTGGCGCCCTGCTCCAGATACAGGGAGACGTGGCTTTTCAGATGAATGGAATAGCTGGGAAACGTCCCAGAGGGAAAATAAACTGTGCCGCCACCCGCTGCGGCTGCGGCCTCGATTGCGCGGTTAATCGCGGCAGTGTCTATTGTTGTGCCGTCGCCGACGGCGCCATAGGTTTTTACGTTGAAAGTTCCCAGGGGCGACGCTGAATCCGTGGCCAGAGCGATCGTGCTCGCATTTAACCAACCGGGCCCGCCCGCTAATAAAACACCGTGAGCGACGGTTGAGAACCAATGTCGTCGATCCAACATGGAGAGCCCTCCGAGAAGAAAGGAATCGAGCGCATCAGGGAAAATAAGGTAATGAAGACTCCCGGCCCAGTTCCTTATATTGTCCCGAGCGGTTGGCTGTCAATCAGGGCTAATGGCCAACGTTTGTATGCAGAAAGGAAAGGTTTTTCGAAAGCGGCGCGATCATAAAAAAGTTGTCCACTCCCATCTTGTTTGACCTGGAAGGCCTGAAGCACGCCTGGAGACGCCGGTTTTTCGAACCGTTACAATATTTACTTATGGGTATACATACACTTAATAAGACCGGCCAGCCGGTCTCTAAATTCCAAGAGCTTGAGCACTTAAGGAATGGCGGAGAGGGGGGGATTCGAACCCCCGGTACAAGTTTTAGCTCGTACAACGGTTTAGCAAACCGCCGCCTTCAGCCTCTCGGCCACCTCTCCGGCTTTTGCTTTCCAGAGTTTAGCACATTCCGTCCATTTGACTGCTGAACTTTACGGCTAGAGGATTGAACTTCCTGAGAAGAACAGCAATATTACTTGCCAGGAGGCTTTTAAACTCCGACGTCTCTACTTCTCTCTTGCAATAGCACAGAGCATTCTGCTGATGGTCCGGCCGCGTTCAGCAACACCCCAACGTTATTCACAACCACGATCGCGTCAAGACCAATGCGCTCCCTGGCTGCCAATGTCTGTTCATCCGCTCGTTCCGGCCGTGTTTTTCACTCGAATCAAATTCAACTCAATCGTCTTTGTATCGCTGTTCTTCAAGTCTATCGTGACACCTTTTTCTTCAGATTCCTTCAAGAAGTCTGGATCTTCCCACTCCTCCTTCTCCACGCTGTCCCAACTGAACAATCTGTATTTTCCCGGCGCCAATCCATCCAGCTCAAAATGTCCATACTGATCCGTCGTAGCAGACTTGAACAAGCGATGCTGCTTTCCCTTTGTTTCCTCCGGAACCGCCACCGCCCAAACACCCGCAACGGGTAGACTTTCTTCATTCGTCACGGTTCCTTGTACACGAGCGCCAAGAGAACTCAGCGCAATTTCCAAGGGAAGCGCTGAGCCCTTCACAACACGAAATGACACATCCCCCAGAACAGCGTCGCCAAATCGCACTTCCTTGACGTAGCAGTCTTTTGACACCCCTGCGACTGCAAGGCGGAACTCGCCTTCAGGTACTTCTCGAAGCGTGAATTGATTATTAGCGTCGACTTCGGCCGTTAGTCCCGAAGCGAAAGCTGGTTCCGGTAAGGAGATTTCTACAGTAAGCCCCGCTTTTCCGAGACTGGGCTTTCCTTCCCAGGTTACCCTCCCAGGAATGGTAACGCCCGGCCCGATTGTCAGCGCCAGCCCCTCTATGTCAGCATTTCCCACATCTAGGTCCTCTTGCGTTGAATGTACCTTTCCTTCGTCAAATGAATATGCCAAAAGGCTGTACTCTCCTGGTGGAATCGCCGGAATTTCGAACGTGCCGTCTGCCTTTGCTATATTTGTTGCGACTACTACACTCCACTCCGCTTCCGAACCCCTTCTGAGCACAATAACTTGAACATTCTGTGCCCCTCGCGTCTTTGACAACAGATTGGTCACCTTGCCTCGTACTCGATGAACGACAACCTCCTTCATCAAGATATCAACCGCGGGAATCTCTTCGCCCTCCTTCACCGCTACCGTTGACGCCCTGCCAAGATCGAAGGTCGCAGGAAAATAGGTCTTTGCGTAGCCTTTCTCCTCTATGTCCTTTTCGACTGCGTTGAATTCCTTATCTCCTACCACGCGATTCCACGTCTGTTCTTCAGCGCTCACGTAATATCGGCCAGGCGCCAAGCCGAAAATTCTGTATTCTCCGAGGTCATTAGACCGGTCCCAGGCGCTCGATTCGAACTCTCTTTTTCCTTCCCGGTACACCTGGCGAATTGCGTTGAGCATTGCATTGGGGACCGGTTCTCCATCCGCGTTGAATACATGTCCGGTGATCACGCCGGCTCGCCCCAGTGTGAAAATCAAGTCCGACATCTTCTGTCCAGGCTTCAACGCAAATGTGGCTCCAGGGTCGCTGGGCTTCTTCTGTCCGAACTCCTGCTCTACATATCCGTCGCGGCTTACCTTCAAGCGGTACTGTCCTGAAGGAACGCTCCGTAAATCAAAGTGGCCATCGGCCGTCGTTCGGGTGGCGATCGTATGCTCTCGATCTTCGCCGCTGACCAGCTGGACCGTAGCATTCTTCAACGGTGCACTGTCCAAACTCCGGATCACCATACCCGAAACAACGCACGTTTCCTCACCCGGAGTGGCTTTTGCATTAGAGGCAGGATTTGCAGGGGTTTGCGCGAAAACGATTGCTGCTGAAAATAGGCTGAGCGGGAAGGCGAGGAATCTTCTACACACCGCAGCCACCCATTCGCGAAGTGCAATTCTTGTGTATCACACAACGGTCCTCCCTAGAAACGTGATATTCCTAGCTGATGCCCTGTTTTGCGGAGCTGCTCCCCCTGGGCGCAATGCACGGTCGTCTACTCTAATGCCGAGACTCTGCGCGCATGTAGCGTCACAGCAGAGTAGACCTTCATTAAGGGGGGCAAGGTCACTTTCGTACGCCGTCGCTCGATTCGGCCAAAGGGAAAACACCGTACTGTGCCCGAATTGAGAATAACCGCGTGGAGCTGCCATCTCCTTGCAGGTTGACTGTCAGTCGCAATAACCAGAACCGACAGAGTTAATCACACACCGATTACTGCAGCAGTCCGCATTCTTCGTACAAGCTCGGTGGCCACCTAAAGAAGGAAAGGCGCAGCAATTTCCATATATCCCACAACATTCAGTGCAGCATTGCTTGGTGATTTGGTTACGCTGCGTGCATCGATCGCCCATCGGCGTACAGGTCGATTGTTCCGTGATCGGCCGGGCGATTGATGCGAAAGCGCCCACCGTGAGTATCACCAGCACTGCCAAGTTCCTTAAACCAGCCGACGCCTGCGGGCGATCTGCTCATACAAAACGGCCTCTTTACGTTGAGCCAGTTGCAAAGGTTAAGAGCCGTCGCACCGACTGTGCCCTTAGCACCTCCCGGACAAGTCAACTTGTCTTGGCTTAAGGCCGTCGACTTGAAGCTCTCCTGGTCCTACACCATTAAAGAAAAGCTCGTGGTCCAGCCCAGCGTTGGCTTCTACAACGTCTTTGATTTCGCTAATTTTGACTTACCGGGTAACGCTCTCGGCGGGTTGTTGACCGGCGCAGCCGGACAGATCAACGGAACTAATTCAGAAGCACACAACATTACCCGTGTGTTGGAATTGGAACCGGCGTCTATTCACTTGGAGCACCTCGTCAGATCGAATTTGGTCTCCGACTCACGTTTTAGACAAACCTGTTGCATCGCCTTGTCTGCTCTGAAAGCAAATCTGATTCGTTGCGACCAACCTATCTGTTTGGAAATACCAACCTGCACAAAGGCGGAAGGGTGCCGGGCACCGAACGTCGCTCCGCGGTGTCCATTAACACATAAGTACCGAACACGACGCGGAGATTTCCGTGCAAGGAGAGCCGCTACTTCCGTTCTAAGCATGAGCACTTGAACTGATTGCAGCGCTTACACTCGTTTTCAGGGAGCGAGACCATGGAACCCAGCCACTGGCGGCAAAGTCCCAGTCGTTCCTTTTCCTATTCCATTGCGTTAGCGGCGGCGGTGGTTGGCGCCGTGATGATCCAACCGTTTTTTGGTTCGAATGGTTCGCCGGGCGCGGCGACGTACTCGCGAGGCGTTTTGCACGTGGCAATTCCCTACCAGGATGCGAAGGTTGGGGCGGGCCGGCTGACGCTGGAGGTGTTGGGTCCGGAAGATCAAGTGGTGGGGCGGGTGGAGAAAGACGCAGCGATCACAACGCCCGCCGGGGAGTGGAAGACGGAGGTCAAACTCGATAAGCCCCTGCCGCTGGATGAACTCGTGTGGCACCGGGTGCGGTATCGCTTTGCTTATGACGGGAAAAAGTCTGAAGAGCTGAGCGGAGTGGAGTCCATCTCGCAGATTCTGCTCATGCCCGTGTTGCACATACGGGGGCAGCAATCGTACCTGGCGGGGAGCCAGGCGGGGGTGCGCGTGGTGGTGACGGATTCGCACAACGATCCGATTCCGGGACAAGCGAGTCTGCGGATCGATCTGGAGGCCGGACAGCAGCAACGCCACACGCTTTATAACGGGCCGCTGAATTCGCGCGGGACGACTGAGGCGAACATTGAATTCCCGGAGGGAGTGGCCGGAAATTGCGCGCTGCATTACGTCGTGGACACTGCGATCGGTTCGACGGAATTTACGCAGAGCGTGCGGCTGGAAAACAAAGTGGGAATCCTGCTGACGATCGAAAAACCCATTTATCAGCCGGGGCAGTTGATCCATATGCGCGCGCTAGCGCTGGACCGCGCGAGCAAGAATGCTGTGGCGAATCGGCCGCTGACGTTTGAGGTGGAGGATTCCCGCGGGAACAAGGTGTTCAAGAAGGTGACGAAGACGGACGAGTTCGGGATCGCGGCGGGGGCGTTCGGACTGGCGAGCGAAGTAAACCTGGGGACGTATCACCTGCGCGCGCTGCTGGGAGAGACGGAGACGGACAGTTCCACGAACACAGTGGAGATTGCGCTGAACGTGGAGAAATATGTTTTGCCGAAATTCAAGGTGGAGCTGACTTTCGCCTCGAAGAGCAACGCGAAGAAACATGGGTATCGTCCGGGCGAACATATTACCGGTACGGTCCAAGCGAACTACTTTTTCGGCAAGGCGCTGGACGGGGCGGAGGTTTCGCTGAAAGCGCTGGGGATGGACGTGACCGAATTTAAGGCTGCCTCGGCGGAAGGCAAAACCGACAAGGATGGAACGTATCTCTTCGATCTTCCTGTTCCTGCCTACCTGGCGGGGCGCCCGCTGGACCAAGGCGCGGCGAAGTTGCTGATTGAAGCGACGGTGAAAGACACGGCGGGGCATTCGGAGACGCGCGGCGAACCGATAACAGTGAGCGAATCGGCATTCCTGGTGACGGCAATTCCGGAAGGCGGAGCACTGATTCCGAAGCTGGAGAACCAGATCTTCCTGTTGGTGGCATATCCGGACGGGACACCGGTGCAGGCGAATCTTACCGTTCATTCGAACTTGCAGCCCGCTGTGAACGTTACGACCGATAGCGGCGGCGTGGCGGTGATCACATTTAAGCCGTCGAACGTGGCGGAGATGCTGACAATTGACGGGCGAAGCAAAGATGGGGAGAGCGTGACGACAAAGGTGCCGTTGCAACTTCGCGCTGGAGAAGAGCAGGTGCTGCTGCGGACGGAACACGCGGTTTACCACGCGGGCGACGCAATCCGGCTGAAGATTTTGAGCACAAAAACGGGGGGCACAATCTATGTGGATCTGATTCGGGACGCGCAGACCGTGATGACGCGCGATGTGGATCTCACGAATGGGGCCGCGGAGCTGACGCTGGCGGCGACGCCGGAAATGGCGGGTACGCTGGACATTCATGCATACGTTTTCGGCAGGAACGCGCAACCAGTGGTGGACCATCGGATTCTGTTCGTACAGCCGGCGAATGAATTGAAGATCGAGGCGGTGGCGGACGCCCCAGTGCATAAGCCTGGCGACGAGGGTCATATCCGATTCCGGGTGACGGACGCGTACGGGCAATGTGTACATGCGGCGCTGGGGCTGCAGATCGTGGACGAAGCCGTGTTTGCACTGGCGGAAAGGCAGCCGGGATTCGCGAAGGTCTTCTTCTACCTGGAACAGGAAGTAATGAAGCCGCGGTATGAAATCCACGCGATCGGGTTGCCGGACGTGATTGAGGAGGAAACATCATCGGCGGCGGATCGGGACCGCGCGGGGCGAGCGCTGTTTGCAGCGACAGAGATGGTCAGATCGAAGCAGTTCGATACGGAAGTCGGGCGGACGATTCCGATGAACAAACAGTATGATTACCATCAACGCTACCAACAACACTTCCAGGATTCAGCGAAGAACCTGCAGCGGCAAATTCTCGATGCCTTTGTGGCGCACCCGAAAGAGACGGAACTGGCTCCAATGTTCGCGAAACTGGCGAAGTCTGGAACGCCGGGATTCCGTGATCCGTGGGGCACGCCGCTGCGTTTGGAGCCGATAAGCTGGGACCCCAGCCGAAGTCAGTACTACATACGCAGCGCAGGAGCTGACAAGCAATTCAACACTGGGGATGATCTGACGGCCTTCCTGTATTTTCGCCGCAGCCCACTAGTGGCTTCGCCGTCTGCCGATAGGGGAACAATTGATTTGCAGGTCGAGCATCGTTCCATTGGTCTGGAAGAGCACGCGGAGGTTTCCGGCGTTGTGCTGGACGTGTCCGGCGCTGTCATTCCTAGCGCGGTCGTGAGCCTCAACAACACCTCCACCGGCCATTATGCGCATACATTTTCCGACACGGTTGGTCAGTTCCATTTCACATCGCTCCATAAGGGCAGCTACATCGTCCAGGTGTCCGGCATCGGATTCAAACAGGCCCAACAGAGTTTCTACCTCGAAGTCGCTGACCGTGCTCAACTCAGTGTTCGCCTTGAAGTCGGTACAGCCACTGAGATAGTCGCGGTCAGCGGTGGGGCAGAAATCTTGATGACCACGAACGCCCAATTCGGCGAGGGGCACGGCGGCATCGCTGGAGGCGTTCCGGGGGGTGTCGCAGGCGGAGCGATGGGAGGAGTGATTGGCGGGGTGATCGCACGTCAGGAGATTATGGACTTGCCCATGAACGATCGGAAGATGATGCAGATGATGCAGTTGGTTGCCCCCAAGGCGGTTCCAAAGAAAGTTGACCTTATAAAGGACGCCAAGGGCGACCTGAATGAGGCTGATTCGGAGGCGGGGGCGGAGGTTCACGTGCGGTCGTGGTTTCCCGAGGCGCTATACATCAACCCGGAGATCATCACGGACCGCAACGGGGAGGCCAGCATCGCGATCCCGATTGCGGACAATATCACAACGTGGCGGATGGCGATGATTGCTTCGACGCAGCACGGCGCATTGGGTACAGCGACATCAAGCCTGAAGGTGTTCCAGGATTTCTTCGTGGATCTGGACATGCCCGCGACGCTGACGCAGGGAGACCAGGTGTCGCTGCCGGTGGCAATTTACAACTACACCGATACAAAGGGTGACGTGCGGCTGGAGCTGAAGCCGGAGAGCTGGTTCGGGCTGGTGGACGACATGGCGGAGAAAACGGTGAACGTGGAGGCGCAGCACGTGGGCGGGTCGCAGTTCACGCTGGAGGCGAAGCGGATCGGGAAGTACCGGCTGACACTGACGGCGCGGACGAAGGGAGCAAGGGAGCACGCGGACGTGGTGGTGCGCGAGATTGAAGTCGTGCCGAATGGGCGGGAACAGAATGTGGTGTTCAACGGGCAACTGGAAACGGGTGCGGCGCATGACGTCACATTTCCGGCGGGCGCAATTCCGGATGCGAGCAAGATTTTCGTCCGCATTTATCCCGGCCCGCTGAGCCAGATCATGGAGGGCATGGACGCGATTCTGCGGATGCCGGGTGGCTGCTTCGAGCAGACGTCGTCTGCGACGTACCCGAACGTGTTGGCACTGGATTACATGAAACGCACGAAGAAGCTGACGCCGGAGGTGCATGCCAAGGCGGAAGGGTACATTGCGAACGGTTATCAGAGGCTGCTGACATTTGAGGTGAACGGAGGAGGGTTCTCGTGGTTCGGGCAGGCCCCGGCGAACAAAATCCTGACGGCGTACGGCTTGATGGAATTTTCGGACATGGCCAAAGTGCACGACTTGGATCCGCGGGTGATCCAGCGAGCACAGGAATGGCTCGCCTCGCAACAAATGCCGGATGGAAGCTGGAAGCCGGACACGCAATTCATTAACGAAGGAGCGACGAACCGGTTCAACACCGACGTGCTGCGGATCACGGCGTACATCGCGTGGTCGCTGGAGAACACGGGATACAAGGGGCCGGCGGTGCAGCGGGCGAACCAGTACATCCAGAGCCACCTGTCAGGGAAGATCGATGCGTACACCCTGGCGGTACTGGCGAATTTCGCGGTGGACTATGGGAAGGATCGGGAGTTCACCCGGCAGGCGATTCAGATGCTCGTTGACGCACGAACCGAGCAGGACAACCAGGTCTGGTGGACGTCTGACCAAACTGGCGTGTATTCAACCGGCGAGGTCGCCAACATTGAAACGACGGGGCTGGCAACACAGGCGTTGTTGAAGTGGGGGCAGGCGTCCAGCACGGCGCGAAAAGCGCTGGCTTACCTCACCTCAAAGAAAGATGCGTACGGGACGTGGAGCAGCACGCAGGCAACGATCATGGCGCTTCGGGCGCTGATCCTGGCATCCGAGAAGAGCGCTTCCGATGTGAATGGGACGTTTGAGGTTACGCTGAACGGGAAGAGCGTTACGCAATTGAACTTCACGCCGGAGAACAGCGATTTGTATCACCAGTTTGTTTATAAAGAACTGGAGAGCAAAGAAACGAATCACGTGGAAGTGCGCTTTGCCGGGAAGGGCAATCTCGGATACCAGGTCGTCGGCCAGTATTTTGTGCCGTGGGACGAGAAGGGACCGCAGGAGCCGCTGTCGATCGACGTAGCGTACGACCGCACGCGACTCACGCAAGACGATATCGCCACGGCTACGGCAACGATTCAGAATAATCTGGACAAATCGGCCAAGATGGTGATGGTGGATCTCGGAATTCCTCCGGGTTTCGATCTGTTGAGCGAGGATTTGCAGGAGTATCAGGAAAAATCCGCTAACCAGAAGAGCGGGCGGCTGGAAAAATATAGTCAGACAGCAACGCAAGCCATCTTGTACTTTAACTCACTCACCGCTGGGCAAACGGTGACTATTCGCTACAGGCTGCGTGCAAAATACCCGATCCGCGCCCGCACCTTTTCTTCGCGCGTCTACGAGTATTACAGCCCGGACATCAACTCGATTGCCCGCCCCAGCAAGCTCGAAATCCTAAAGCGGTAAACGTACTGTCTTCCCGGGGGGTTGCGAAAACCCCTTGTTAAGTGCCTTGCTAAGCAAATCCGTGTTCTCGGTTCTTGAACGCTGCTCCTCGATATTTGCTGCTACAAAAAGGGTACGCCGCAGTTGTCCCTGCTTCAGCTTCGAACGCTGGAGGGTCGGAACGTCCGGACGATGCCACGCACGAGTATGAAGATCGCTAGAAGACTAAGCAGCACCGTAGGGAAGGTCCATTCATAGATAGGCTCGAAGGCACCTGCCTGAGCCCCGGGAAACGTGCTAGAGCGGGCTCCCTTGAGAACATCACCTTCTGGTTCGCCTAACGGTCGCGCTCGCCTGGATCGACGGTGCGCGCTGATGCGACGCCCGAATCCTCCCAACATCCACAAAGCCGGTTCGACTTGGTCCTTCGCCCATGCACTCATTCCCTCTGGCACTCAAGTCCGTCTTCCACCGGTCATCGGCATTGTAAAGCGGTGCGAGATAGATTCCATGCCGTGCAGCAATGGCTTCAATCTCCTCGACCCGCTCCGGAGTGATGAATCCTCGTCCCTGAGAGAAGGGTTCGAAGCGGTCTTCCAAAGCAAGAGCCATACCTTCGAGCAGACATCCATGGACCACATCGGGGAACGGA
>Ga0126381_100005543_pt1 | contig 13906 bp, 8 predicted proteins | sample PanSoiMetPlot_28_FD_96465 | JGI IMG/M metagenome (GOLD analysis project Ga0126381, IMG submission 96465) | Tropical forest soil microbial communities from Panama - MetaG Plot_28 | ecosystem: Environmental > Terrestrial > Soil > Tropical forest > Bulk soil | place: Panama | collected 2016-02-17
CCGAAGAACTTCGGCACGCCCGGCGTGAACACCATATTGGTGATCTGATCGGTGACGTTGCCCGTGAAGTAGTCGTCGACTGCCAGCACGCTGAAGCTGAACTGCGAGGTCGGGGTGAGGCCGACGGCAGCCAGCGGCACGGTCATGATCGTGTTGGCCGAGTCGAGGCTGGCGTCCGCGAAGTAGAACGCGGACACATCACCCGTTGCATCGTTCTGGATGAAGACCACGGTGCGTCCATCGGCGGCGAACGTCGTGCCGTTCTCCGCGGTAAATACATCGAAGTCGGGCTTGCCGTCCATGTTGGTGTCGATCTGCACCACGAACTGCCCAGGGTACGCCGGATGCGCGCGCGCGCCGAAGGTGTTGATTCCAAATTGCAGTGCGAACGTGCCATCGCCAGCGTCGAGCAAGCGCGCACCGACGGCGGCGAGATCGATGACGGCCTTGTTGGATCCGGGTCCGGCCAGCTGCGGACGGGGAATTTGCGGGCTTGTGCCGGTAAGCGCGAAGATGTCCACCCGGCCGTCGAGTGCCACGCTCGAGTTACTCAAGCTCACAGATCCTGAGATCTGCTTCGGCGGGATGGCGAGGCTCGTCCGCTGCGGGGTCACAGTTGCCGAGCGGTGCGGCAATACCTGCCACGCAAGGTGGACGTCGTCGATGGTGTCGGCAATCGACACGTACCCGTCGTATTCTGCGGTCTGCAGCAGCGGGCCGTTGCCGCCGTCCGCACCGCCGTCCAGCGTCCAGATCGGGAGTTTGCGCGCGTCGATGGCGATGCAGGCCGGGAAGCTCGCGGAGCTGTGTGGACCCACGAAGACGACCGGCGGGAGGATGAACGTGACGGCATGGCTCGCCGCGTCATCCGCAAACCTGAACGAGTTGGATATCCTGTACAGGCGCGGTGAGCGGGAGTAGTTGCGGACGCGCACCGGCCGGCACTCGAGGTCCTGATTGTCCACCGCGTGATATCCGAACGACAGGCTGCCGGTGCTGCGGTCATCGTCCCACGCGGCAGTCTGACTGGCCGCCGCCTCGTCGACACGCACCTCGCCGCCACCGATCCGAGTGATCGGCGCCAGCGATCCTGGATGCAGCGCTGGATTGGTGAAGATCTGCGTGTCGGCGGTGTTCATCAGGATCGACTTGATCTCTCCCGGTGAGCGACCCGGATAGGCCTGCAGGAGCAAAGCGGCCGACCCGGCCACCATCGGTGTCGCGCCCGAGGTGCCGCCGAATGCCGCCTCGCCGTTGCCCGTACCGGCCACTGCCGATACGGATGCACCCGGAGCGCCGATGTCCGGCTTGATCCGGTTGAAGCTCACGTCCGGCCCGCGCGATGAAGTGCTGGTCATGCTCCCTACGAGCGGGATGGCGTTGCTCTCAGAGGTAGTGGCGGTCACCGGGCCGGAAGCGAGCGCGCCCTTCAGCGTGTTGGCGGTCGTTTGAGTCACGACCAGCGAAGGCTTGCAGGTGCCGTTGGGAGTCACGGGGCACTGGCCGCCGTTGGAGAATGTGATCGCATCACCCGGTGCGACGAGGCCTACGATGACTCCAAGAGCGCCGGCCGCGCTCAGCCGCTCGATCTTCTCGCTGATAGTGCATGCGCCGCGATCCACGAGCGCGATCATTCCAGACGGGTCGGCCAGCAACGGATCCGGACTGCCGGATGCGGTGCCCGTGAGGCACCCGCGTCCGACGAACACGACCTGCCCGCTTACCCCGCCATCGACGGGAGCCCAGTCGATGGTCGCAGTGTTGGGGTAGCTGCCCGCGATGGAGGACGGACCCGTCACGATCAGCGGCACGTTGACGGCCGTTGGAACCTGCGTTTCGGCGACACTGATGACCGCCGGATCGGAGGCAGGTGAGCTCGTCACGTAGGGCTTGTCGCCGTCGTTGCCGGAGGCGGCTACGACGATCACTCCGGCTTGCACGGCGTTCGCAGAAGCGGTGCTCAGGTCGTCCTGGATCTGCCCGTAGGCATCCCCGAGCGACATGTTGATGACGTCGACGGCGTCGTCCATCGTGCCGGTGTGATTGGGATCCAGCGCAAAGTCGATACCTTCCAGCAACCCGACGCCGCTGCAGGCGGTCGTCACCGAGCTGCAGACCTTGACGGCGTACAGCTTTGTTCCGGGTGCCACGCCGACATGCGAGCCGTCTTTGCTGCGGCCGCCGAGGATATCCGCGGTATGCGTCCCATGGCCCTGGATGTCGATTGGATTGGGGTCCGGAGCCTCGGGGGTCGTCTTGGGCCAGGTATCGCCTACGAAGTCATAACCGCCGACAACCTTGGAGGTCGGAAACAGGTTGGAGGGAGGCGCTGCGGTCGGATCAGCGCTGGCGGCCTTGTAGTCTGCTACGTTGCCGGACCCGCCGAGATCGAGGTGCGTGTAGTCGATGCCGGAGTCCAGCATGGCCACGCGAATGCCGGTGCCGTCGACCCCTGCTGCCTGCAGCTTCGTGGCGCCGATGTAGGGATTGGTCGAGTCGTCGGCCATCTTGTACTGCCCGACGGCCCGGATGGTCAGCACCTCGGGGCTCTGCGCGATCGTTTTCAGTTTCGAGGCGTCGACGCGCACGATGACCGCGTTGTAGGCGATGCGGACGCGCGCGACCTCCTGCCCCCCGAGTGCGAGGATCTTCTGCAGCAACGCGTCCTGGTGCGTCTTGATGTCTGTGGTGAAGGCCATTTGCTCGGCGCGGCTCAGCTTGCCGCCGACATGCTTGGAGTCCACGCCGTTGGCGACGGCCAACGGTGCGCCCGCAAGCTGCACCACCACATCCACCTGCCCGGTGGCGCCATTGAGCGCGCTCGATATCTTGCTCAGGCTGATCGAGGAGGGCAGCCGCAGTTGCGCCGCACTCGTGTTCGTGTAGGTGTTGGTGGCGCCTTGACTGAGGACCGGCGACGCGAGAACTGCCCCCAGGAGCGAGGCTCCCAGGAGTACGGGCAACTTCGGTGACATTCTTGTCTCTCTCCCCTGCGATTGTTGTTGCCCGTGCCGCTCCGCGGCACGTAACGCGGAATGCCTCACTGGCGTTGCTGAGGGAAGCTACTCTCCGGCTTATGACAATTCAATCGCGCCCGGGGAAGTGACGGCGCGCACTCGAGCGGTGGCGGCGCGCCGAAAGTCGTATTCAGGCGCGGCCGGTTCGACATAATGTGTGCTTAGCGTCTGCTCGCGCGATCTTCCGGCTTCGTTCCTGCGGGCCGGTTACTTGGAGCCGCGCTCCCCTCTGGAGCCTTCCTTCGCAGCGAGCGGCTTGCGAGCCGCCGAGCGCTTCGTCGATTTCTTCGCACCGGCGGCAGAGGATTTCCGCACGGCCGGCTGGGCTTTGGCGGCATGGCCTTGAGCCTTCTTCGATCCCTTCGCTGATGCACGAGCGGCCACCGCGGATGCAGCTGCGGCGCGAATGTCGGCGCGTCGTGCAGGCGCGCGTGCCGCATGCTTCGTTGGCCTTGCATGTTCCACCGAAGCCGGCTTGGTGGCGGTCTTCTTCCCGCGTGCGGCCTTTGGCTCGCGCACGGCCGGGGGGGCGCCCTCGCCGGAGCGCTTCTTTGCCGGCTCCGCTGCCTTCACCGGCGCAGGCTTGGCCTGGGCGCCTGCGCGGGCTTGGGCACCCGCGCGCTTGCCTCGCCCGAAGCGTCCACCACGCTCGGGTGCCTGCGCGATCAGCTCGCGGCATTCCTCCAGCGTCAGGGACTTGGGCTCGCGCCCCTTGGGAATCTTCGCGTTCTTCTTGCCGTCGGTGACGTACGGACCGTAACGCCCGTTGAGCACCTGAATCCCATCAGTGCTGAAGTCGGCGATGATCCGATTCGCATCCGCCTCGATCTTTGCCCGGATCACCTCGAGAGCGCGCTCGTGGGTGACCGTGTACGGATCGTCTTCCTTCAAGGAAACGTACTTGCTGCCATACTTCACATACGGCCCAAAACGTCCAACGTTCGTGATGACGGTCTCGCCGTCGGGCGTCACCCCGAGCGTGCGCGGCAGCTTGAACAGCTCCATTGCCTGATCGAGCGTCAGCGCATCCATCTTCTGTCCCGGACGCAGGCCGGCGAATCGCGGCTTTTCCTCGTCATCCTTGGTGCCGATCTGCACGAACGGGCCGTAGCGGCCCATGCGCACCGTCACCGGCTTGCCGCTGGCCGGGTCCTTGCCCAGCTCGCGTGCCTGCGCAACCTGCTCGCGCGTCACGTTCTTGTCGATCTTGTGGACCTGCGTGATGAACGGCTTCCAGAACTTGCCCAGCGGAGTCGTCCACTCCTCCTCACCGCGCGAGATTGCATCGAGCTCATCTTCCAGCGCGGCGGTGAACCCGTACTCGACGTAGCGATGAAAATGGCTGGTCAGGAAGCGGTTGACGATCTTGCCGATATCGGTGGGCACGAAGCGGCGATTGTCCATCTCCGCGTATTCGCGGTCCTGGAGCGTTGAGATGATGGTCGCGTACGTGGAAGGACGGCCGATGCCGTGCTCTTCGAGGGCCTTCACCAGGGAGGCCTCCGAGTAACGCGGCGGCGGCTCGGTGAAGTGCTGCTCACCGCGCAGCCTCAGCAACGTGACGCGATCTCCCACTTCCATGGGCGGCAGGACGTGGTCGGCATCGTCCGCCTTGGCATCGTCCGTGCCTTCCTGATAGACGGAGATGTAACCCGGCTTCACCAGAGTAGAGCCGTTCGCGCGCAGCAGGTGACGCTCAGGTCCGTCCTGTCCGGCGAGCATGTCCACCGCCACAGTGTCGAACACTGCATGGCTCATCTGCGAGGCGACGGCGCGTTTCCAGATAAGCGAGTACAGCCGGTACAGGTCATCTTCGATCTTGCCCTCTACATCACTCGGAGTGATGGCGGCCGACGTCGGCCGGATGGCTTCGTGCGCTTCCTGGGCGTTCTTGGACTTCGTCTTGTAGACGCGCGGCTCCTCGGCAACCTCATCCTTGCCGTAGAGCCTGGCGGCGACCTCGCGAATCTCTCTCACCGCTTCGTCGGCCAGAGACACCGAGTCCGTGCGCATGTAGGTGATGAGGCCGACGCTGCCTTCACCGATATCCAGTCCCTCGTACAGCTGCTGCGCCAGGCGCATGGTGCGGCGCGCGTTGAATCCCAACTTGCGTGCCGCCTCCTGCTGCAGGGTCGAGGTCGTGAAGGGTGGGGCAGGGTTGCGCCGGCGCTGCTTGCGATCAATCGCGATGACGCGCAGCGCACCCAGGCCTTCGGTGGCTGGCGGCGCGGCGCCTGCGGCGGCCTCGCGTGCCGTCTCGCGAGCGGCCGCCTCGATCGTCCGCTCGACTTCCCGTGCCTGAGCCTCGTTGACGAAGGTGAACTGCTCGACTTTCTGGCCGCGGTACTCGGTGAGCTTCAGTGGAAACGGTGGCGACTGGTGCGCCCCTTCCCCGTCAATCGTCCAGTACTCCTGCGCCACGAAAGCCGCGATCTCCTCCTCGCGCTCGCAGATCATCCGCAGCGCAGGGCTCTGTACACGCCCGGCCGACAGCCCGCGCCGCACTTTCTTCCACAGCAGCGGCGAAAGATTGAAGCCTACGAGATAGTCCAGCGCGCGCCGTGCCTGCTGCGCGTTCACCAGATCCAAAGAGAGGTCGCGCGGCTCGGCGACCGCGGCACGAATGGCATTACGCGTGATCTCGTAGAAGACGACGCGATGCACGTGCTTGCCGTCGAGATCACCGCGCGACTTCAGAATCTCCTTCAGGTGCCAGGCGATGGCCTCGCCTTCGCGATCCGGGTCGGTCGCCAGGAAAAGAGCTTTCGACTTGCGCAGCGTGCGCGAGATGGCGTCCACGTGGCGCTCGTTCTTCTCCAGCACCTGGTACTGCATCGAGAAGCCGCGATCGGGATCGACTGCCCCTTCCTTGGGCACCAGGTCGCGCACATGCCCGTATGAGGCGAGCACGTCGAAGTCCTTGCCTAGGTATTTCTTGATCGTCTTCGCCTTCGCGGGCGACTCGACGATGATCAGGTTATCTGCCATTGGGCGTTTTTCGCCAGAACTCCCAGCGGAGCTCTCAGTGCGGGGCGCCCGTGCGAGTGGACACAAGGTCCTCCAGCCGCTGGAACGCCGCCTCCTGTCCTGGCTGGCTCGACAACACCATGAGCACCACCCACTTCAGCTGCTCGGTGTCGAGCTCATCGGCATCCAGGGCGAGCATGCGATCGATGACGATCTCGCGCTGCCAGGCCGACAGGATCCCCAGCCGCTGCAAGGTGAACAGGAATCCGCGGCATTCGGTCGACAGCCTGGCCAACTCACCGTCGCAGAAGACGCGCACCGCGGTGCCGGCTTCGCCTTCCTCCAGCGCCTCCGCGGCCTCACGCCCGCTCGCGAGATCTGCGAGCCAGTCGAGGGCGCGCTCGACGTTGGCCTGCGCAAAACCGGCGCGCTCGAGATCGCGCGCCAGATGCTCTCGTTCGGGCACTTCCGGTACCTCATCGAGCATGTAGCGGTCGAAGACGTAGATCAGAATGTCGAGAACGCTGCCGGTCATCATCATCTAAGGTAGGTACCCGTATTTGCCGCCCGGGTGAGGCGCGACGCGCCCCTCGAGCTCGAGAATCAGCAACATCGAGGCGACCGATGAACCTGGCAGACCCAGGCGTTCGGCCAACAGATCCACGGTTGCGGGTTCGAGAGCGAGCGCATCTAACAGCATTTCATACGCGTTGTCCAATGGGCTGCGCGCTCCAACAGGGTGTCGGTCAGCTGCAAGTCCCTCACCTATAAGGGAAAATCCTAGCCCTGACAGGACCTGAGCCGGTGAGTCCGTCAGCTGCGCACCGCTGCGGATGAGCTTGTGGCAGCCGCGCGCCAGCGGGTTATTGATGGCGCCGGGAATGGCGAACACCTTGCGCCCCTGGCGTGCAGCGAACCTTGCGGTCTGGAGGGAGCCGCTCTCCAGCGCAGCTTCGACCACCAGCGTGCCCGCACAGAGTCCGCTGATCAGCCGGTTACGACGGGGAAAATGCTGGCGCCGCGGTGGGGTGTGCGGCGGGAACTCGGAGACCAGAGCACCGCGCGAGCGGATCCGATCGGCAAGCGCGCCGTGTCGCCGCGGGTAGACCTCATCGAGGCCGGTGCCGCAGACCGCGATTGTGCGGCCGCCGGCGGTGAGGGCACCTTCATGACTGGCCCCATCGATTCCAACAGCAAGGCCGCTCGTGATCACGACTCCGGCACGCGCAAGCTGAGCGGCGAAATCGAGCGCAGTCGAGCGGCCACCCGCGGTTGGATTCCGTGAGCCGACCATCGCAACCTGCGGCTTGTCCAGTACACCGGCATCGCCGAGAACGAACAAGACCGGGGGCGCGCTCGGGATGCCTTCGAGCAGCCGGGGATATCCCGGACGGCCCGCCATGATCAGATGGGCGCCACTGGTGTGGATCCAACGGAGGTCATCACGCAACGCCGCGAGGTCCGGTGACATCAGATGCGCGCGCGTCGCGGGCGGCAGGTCGGCCTCGCCGACCACGCGTGGGTCGAGCGCCTGCTCGAGGTCGGAGAGCGCAAGCAGTGCCCGCAGATTTGCGGCGTTGAGACCGGGAGCGCGGGCAAGCACCGCGCCGATTGCGGTCGTGTCCATGCGGAGAGGATAGGCCGGAAGCGCTCGCGCGCCTGCTGCGCAAATCGGCCCCAGTCGGGCCGATTTGCGTGAGTTTCATGCTCGCGCGGGGCGCGGGCGAACTCTCGAACGATGTCGTCTAGGGGTTGCGGACTACGTCGTCGACGTGCAGCGCATTCAAGGCGCCCACCACCAACGCGTAGCTGACGCGGTCGAAGGACTTGAAGACGAGTAGGGTTCCGCCACGCTCATCCGGAAGCTTCACCTTCGGATCGAACTCCGAACCGAGCATGTGAGCCACGCCCCTGCCTGCACCGTGTGCATTGTGATCGGCGACCACGGCTCCGGCCTGATCGACTGCGAGCATCACACCGGCGTCGACGCCGTGACGCTTGCCCCTGTTGATCACGACGACCTGATACTGGCCGATCGCCTCGGTTCCGTCGACAACGGCGATGATCTGGCCACGAACTTCGTTGCGCGGGGCGCGCAGCTGGAAGTTGAGCGGCACGTTCGTCTCGGTGGCAATGAGCCTGTCGCCCTCAAGGGTCTCGCGCGCGCTGTCAGTGAGCATCGCCTTGGCGGGATTTCCCGGAGCAGACACCAGCGCTGTCGCCGTGTAGATCCCCTCGTACCCGAGGACTTTGCCGTCGTCCGGGTCGCGGAGCTCGTCGCCGACATGAAAGACTGCGAACCGATCGTTCTGACCGCCCTTCAGGTCACGGACATAAATCTCGTGGCCGGCGCCGCCCGCGAGGTGTTCCCCGCGGAAAGCCAGCACGTAAGGAGCGTTGTTGATCTGTTCCCGGCTCAGGACGGTCGGGCGCGACAGGAACGCGGCGATCGCCGAATAAGGAATGGTCGGAATGGCTGCATCCAGCGCAGTGCTGCGCAGCTGGGGATCCAGGCGCGCCGGGCCGCCTTCCTGGAGACGGATCTCCGGGTTGCCGGTGCTTCCGTAGCCCAGGGTCAGAACGTCGCCCGGATAAATGAGGTGCGGATTGGCGACTTTGGGGTTGATAACCCAGACCTCAGGCCACAACCAAGGCTCGCGCAGGAACATCGATGCGATGCCCCACAGCGTGTCCCCGGGCTTGACGGTGTACGACTTGGGGGCGTTCGGGTTGATGATGCTGCTGCTGGGCGCGGGCGCCGGGGCGGCTTGTTCGGCCTGAGCTGGCTGGCCGGCCGTGGCCGCGTCGGTGGCGGTCTGATCGTCTGGAGCTGCCGGCCCGGTGTCCGCGGCGGCCGTGGCGCTGGACGCCGGGGTGTTAACCTCGGCTTCGCGGTGGTGACCCAGGGACGAGCAACCGGCAAGCGACCCGAGCAATGCCAGCAGGCCCACGACTGCGCGGGGCCCGAATGACTGATTTGAAAGCATCCACCACTCCTGAAAACGTGCGAGGTGGGGCAAGCGACCTGCGGCGCTATCTTAGTGGTTTATAATAGGAGCCCGCCCGTCGGCGCGCGATTTAATGTCAACTTTGTGCGCTAGGTCACGGGGCCGCCTAGGGGTGGCGTCCGTTCCCTGAAATCGCTATTTCCGCTGCAAGGGCGAACGCCGGCGACCATTTGGACTCGAAGTTTAGGTCCCAGAGAGTTTCACGTATTGCCATGAGCCTGAGAACGATCCTGGAATTTCCTGACCCCCGCCTGCGTGCCCGCGCCCTGCCGGTGACCCGGTTCGATGCGGACCTGAGCCGTCTCATAGACGACATGTTCGAGACGATGTACGCGGCGCCGGGGATAGGCCTCGCTGCCCCGCAGATCGACGTGCAGCTGCGGTTGCTGGTCATCGACATCTCCGAGGAGCGCAACCAGCCGCTGGTGCTCATCAATCCCGAGATTCTGGAGCGCGAAGGAGTGGCCGTGACCGAGGAGGGCTGCCTGTCGGTCCCTGGCGTGTTCGACCAGGTGCAGCGGGCTGCCAAGGTTCGCGTGCGTGCCCAGGATCGCAACGGCGAGCTCTTCGAGCGCGAGTACGAAGGAACATTGGGCGTATGTGTGCAGCACGAGATGGATCACATCGACGGCAAGCTGTTCGTGGACTACCTCTCCGACCTGAAGCGCGAGCGCATCCGTAAGAAACTCGAGAAAGAGCGCAAGACACGTGCGGCGCGCGGGCGTCACGCAGCCTCGGGGGCGCGCCAGGCCTATTGAGGCGGCGCTCGCTGACGCGCAACCTCACCCGCGTGCGTATCGCCTATGCCGGCACTCCGGAGTTCGCAGTACCGCCGCTGACTGCCTTGCTCCGATCGCAACACTCCGTAGTCGGCGTGCTGACCCAGCCGGATCGTCCCAAAGGACGCGGCCGGCAGGGCCACGGCCGCGAGATCGCATCAAGTCCCGTCAAGTCTGCGGCTCTGGAGCATGGCATCCCGGTCTCCCAGCCACTCAGTCTGCGGGACGAAGCCTCGCGCGAGGACCTCGAGGCGTGGCAGCCCGATGTTCTGGTCGTCGTCGCCTATGGGCTCCTCCTTCCACAGGTCGTTCTGGACCTGCCTCGCTTCGGGTGCCTCAATATCCACGCGTCGCTGCTTCCCCGATGGCGCGGAGCGGCGCCGATCCAGCGCGCCGTGTTGGCTGGCGATCGGCAGACGGGTGTCACCCTCATGCAGATGGAGGCGGGACTGGACACCGGGCCGATCCTCTTGCAGGAGACAGTCCCGATCACCGAATCGGACACGGCGGGATCGCTTCATGATTCTCTGTCCGAGCTCGGCGGCCGGGCGCTGTTGAAGGCGCTCGAGGGTCTGGAGAGCGGCTCCCTGCGATCCCGCCCTCAACCCGAGGAGGGTGCCAGCTACGCTGCCAAGATCAGCAAGTCGGAAGCCGCCATCGACTGGTCGCGCAGCGCAGATGAGATTGCGCGCCAAGTCAGAGCCTTCAACCCCTGGCCGATCGCCGAGACCCAGATGGACGGCGAGCAGTTGCGCATCCATGCCGCCTCGGCCATGCCAGCCTCCGATGTCGGCGTCCCTGGGACGATCACCGTGACGCGCGAAGGTGATGTGGTTGTTGCGTGCGGAAGCGGTGCGTTGATGCTGGTTGAAGTGCAGCGGCCGGGGCGTCGCGCGATTTCCGGCCGCGATTGGGCCCGCACGTCCGATCTGGCGAACCGCCGACTTGGCCCATGATCATGAAAGGGAGTTTGCGCGATAAGCCGCTCGGGCCTGGACGCTTGCGTCCCTCGCGTTGGGCTCCTGGAGCGGCAGCGCTTGCGGAGGCGGCCAAGGTGGTCAGCGAAGTGGCCCACCTCGGACACTCACCCGACTTCGCGCCATTCGAGCGAGGTCCGCACGCTGCTGCGGTCCGCGCGATCGCCCTCGGGTCCATACGCTGGTATCTCAGGCTCGCTCCCGCCATGGAAGCGCTGTTGACTCGTCCGCAGGGAGTCCCGAACGAGATCCGGGCGCTGCTGGTTGCGAGCGCTCATCAGATCGAGTACTCGCGCAATCCGGCCCACGCTACTGTCCTGGCTGCCGTGGACGCGGCGAGGATCCTCAAGTGCCCGCGCACCAGTGGTCTGGTCAATGGGGTGCTGCGGCGCTATCTCAGAGAGCACGAGTCGCTCCTCGCGCACACAGATGGGAATCCAGCGCAGCGCAGCGCACATCCGGCCTGGCTCCTCGAAGCACTCGAACGCGCCTGGCCGCAGCATTGCGCGCAGATCCTCGCCGCCAACAACGAGCATCCGCCCATGGTGTTGCGCGTCGATCTCACGCGACGCACTCGCGAGGACTATCTCGAGGAGCTCCGCACTGCCGGCTTGCTCGCACGCGCTGTTCCTTGGGCCCCGGCCGCTGTTCAACTCGACAGACCGGTCGGAGTGGCGGATCTCCCCGGCTTCGGAGGCTCTGCGACAGACGCTGCCGTAGTGTCGATTCAGGACGCCGGTGCCCAGCTCGCGCCTTCGCTGCTCGAGGCTCGTCCCGGCATGAGGGTGCTGGATGCGTGCGCGGCTCCCGGGGGCAAAACCGGACATCTCCTGGAGCACACAGCGGATCTGAGACTGGTGGCAGTCGACATCGACGGGGAGCGCGTACAGCGGATTCGCGAGAATCTTCATAGGCTGCAACGGACGGCGCGCGTCGTGACGGGTGATGTGCGGGATCCAGCGACCTTCTGGGACGGGGCGCCGTTCGACCGCATCCTCGTGGACGCGCCCTGCTCTTCGACCGGGGTCATCCGGCGTCACCCGGACATCAAGCTGTTGAGAAGGCCCGCGGACGTTGCGGCCTTTGCCGCCACGCAGCTACAGATCCTGCGGGCTTCGTTTCGCTTGCTGGCCCCCGGTGGACGCCTCGTGTATTCGACCTGTTCTGTATTGCCGGAAGAGAACGAAGAGGTCATCGCACATCTCTTACATGCCGAGCCCGACGCACGCTCGGCGACTGCACCGGCCGCGGCCGAGCTCGCGCCGGGGGGAGTCTCTCGAGGGCCGGGGGCCCAGCTGCTTCCCGGAGCAGAGGCGGGGACGGACGGGTTCTATTATGCTTGTGTCGAAAAGACAACGGCCGGAACCTGAGATTCGACGACAATCCACGGAATCGATCGCCCTTTCGTTGTATCCATGCTACGAGCCGCTGCACTCCGCGCCCTGCGCCTCCTACTCCTGTTGCTGGGGGTGTGGGGAGGGTTTGCGTGCGCTGATGCGCTCGATGGCGTGCTGGAGGTGCATTCCGCCTATGTGGACGTGGACAAGGGAGTCTTCCTGCTGCACGCGCGGGTGGAGTACCCCATGAGCCCAGGTATACGGGAAGCCTTGCGCGATGGGGTGTCACTGACGTTTGATCTGGATACGCGCGTCGAACGGGAACGACATTTCTGGTTCAACGCCTCGATCGTCGATCTCACTCTGAGGCGCGAGCTCGCCTATCACGCGGTGAGCGATAGGTACGTCGTGCGCGACGTGCGCAACGGCGAGACAGAGAGTTTCCCTACGCTGGAGGAGGCCTTGTCCTATCTCGGCAAGGTGGATGGCTGGCCGATACTCGTCGAGCCGCAGCTCGATGGGGGTAGTTATGTCGTAAGCGTTCGCGCAGGCGTGAGGCGCGGAAACCTGCCGTCCTCGTTGCGAGTGCTGCTGTTCTGGACCAACGACTGGCATCGCGAGAGCGAGTGGTACTCATGGTCTCTACCGGTGTAAGCGACGTACCGCGGACCAGCCGCCGGGGCAGCTACGCGCTCCTGGTGCTGTGGGGCGTCATCGCGGCGGGCTCCTTGCTGCTTCTGGCGAAGAGCATCCAGAACTCAGCGGAGTTCATTCTCCTGCAGCCGTGGATCCTGTTGATCAATGTGGTGAGCGTGATCGCGCTCTCGATCCTGCTCGCACGCAAGATCTGGCAGCTCGCGCGCGAGTACCGGGAGCACGTTCCCGGCTCGCGGCTCACGGCTCGCATGGTGACGACATTCGGCGTGTTGGTGGTGGCTCCGCTGTTGATCGTGTACCTGTTCTCCCTCGCGTTCCTCAATCGCGGCATCGACAGCTGGTTCCGCGTCGAGATCAAGCAGGGGCTGACCAACGCACTCAGCCTGTCCCGCGACGCGCTCGATTTGCGGATGCGCGAGTACTCGAACAGTACCCAGCAACTGGCTCAGGCGCTCGCCAACGCGCCCGCGGGGGAGATTCAGCAGCGGCTCGACCAGCAGCGCAGCGCGCTCGGGGCGCGCGAGATCGCGCTGTTCGGTGATCACGAGGGGGTCATCGCGGCCAGCCTCGAGAATCCTCTGGAGACACTGCCGTCCCGCCCGCCGTCGGATTTGTTGAGGCAGATTGCTCAGTTTCGACCCTACGTGAGCCTCGAGCCCCAGTCCGACGGAAACTATCTCATCCGCACCGCCGCATCCCTGGCGGACTCGGATGCGGGGTCGGACCCGCGCTACGTGGTCGCCATTTACCCGGTGCCGGCACAGCTGGCGCAGTTGTCCGAGGCCGTGCAGCGCTCGTATTCGAATTACGGCGATCTGGCGGCGATGCGCGAGCCCCTGAAAATGATCATGCGCGTCGTGCTCACCCTGGTGCTGCTGCTCGCGATGCTCGCGGCGATCTACGGGGCGATCTTCTCCGCCCAGCGCCTCGTGCGCCCGGTGCAGGACCTGATTGCAGGAACGCGGGCGGTCGGCAAGGGCGATTTCGGGACGCGGCTCCCGCTGCCCTCGCGGGATGAGATGGGCTTCCTGGTGCACTCGTTCAACGACATGACCAAGCGGTTGCGGCGTGCGCATGAGGAGGCGACGTTGAGCCGCGAGGCAGTGGAGCGCGAGCGGCAGCGCCTCGCGATCCTGCTCGCGCGGCTCTCCACGGGGGTCGTCG
>Ga0126381_100005544_pt1 | contig 13905 bp, 12 predicted proteins | sample PanSoiMetPlot_28_FD_96465 | JGI IMG/M metagenome (GOLD analysis project Ga0126381, IMG submission 96465) | Tropical forest soil microbial communities from Panama - MetaG Plot_28 | ecosystem: Environmental > Terrestrial > Soil > Tropical forest > Bulk soil | place: Panama | collected 2016-02-17
GAAGGTACGGATGGCGACGTTCAGTTCAAGTCCAGCTACTGGGCTGCGGTACCCGATGACCCCTGTGTAGACCTCCCTGGGTGTTGCCTCGAGCTCATGGATGATCTCTAGCGCGCGGACCTTCGGAGCGCCGGTGACAGACCCTGGCGGGAACGTTGCACGTATCAGCTGCTCGTCGTCGGTCACCGGGCACAACAATCCGCGCACCTCCGAGACCAGGTGCCACACGCCGGGGTGAGCCTCTGCGCGTAGCAGGGCCGGTACTGACACCGTGCCGGGCACGCACACCCGGCTGAGATCGTTTCGCATCAGGTCGACGATCATCACGTTCTCAGCCCGGTCCTTAGCCGAGCGCACAAGGGCTTCCCGCTGACGGCGGGCTGTGATCTCGTCTCCGGACCGCGCTGTGGTTCCCTTGATCGGCTGGGACACCACGCTGGCTCCGGTGCGGCGCAGGAACAGCTCGGGTGACAAACTCGCGACGGCGCCATCGTCCAGCCGGAGGAACGCGGCATACGGCGGATCCAGACGGCTCGCCGCGCAGCAAAAGGCGTCCAGCGGATCTCCGCTGAAATCTGCCTCAAGCCGCAGGCAGATATTCGCCTGAAAGAGATCACCGCGGCGGATGCTGGCCACCGTCTGGCGCACCGCCGACTTGTGCTCATCGGGCGTCGAGGTCAGATGAAACGCGCTGCACGAGTATGCGCGCGGCGCCGGCCGGGGGAGGTGAGACCGGCGCGACAGTTCGCCGAGCCGGCACTCCAGGCTCGCCGCTCGCTCGGGCGTCACGAGCGCCTCGAACCACCACTGCCCGTTGACCCGGTCGCGCCGCAGGACGTGATCGTAGTAGCCGAACCAGCCTGTGGGTAGGCGGGGCGGCGCGCCGGGCGCCGGCTGCGCAGGCATCGTGTAGCGGGCCGCGCCGAAACCTAGATAGCCGATCCAGCCGCCGCCGAAGGCAGCTCCGGACACGAGGCCCTCCACCTCGTCGCAGTCCTCGGAGTTGAGCTGGCCGCATACGCGCACCGGCTCGGACGCTACGATGTCGCTTCCCCCGGCCCACGCTCCGAGCAGTGCAACCGGATGCGCGTCGGCGCGTACCATCCGCAGCACGTCCGCGGGGCTTAGATCCCAGTCCAGGCGGCGGCTGAGTACGCGGCGCGAGGCTTGCATCCCCATGGCCATCCTCACGCGCTTTTACGGTGAGCGCCCTCCGGTCTAGCTGACGCTACGGTCCTTTCGATTGCCTGTCCGCCATCGAAGGTTCAAGTTTACGGTGGTCAGTAGATCGATCTAGCAAACCGATATAGCAGGCGGCTGTAAATGCGGGCGTCGTCATAGACCCGTATCCGGTGTCGTCGAACCCGATGCCGGCTGTGTCGCCGGGCGCGCTCAGTCCGAGGTCGCCGAGTGCGGTGAGGATTCGCAATGCGTGGGGCCTGGGCGGACCCAGGCAGCGGCTTCGAAGATCGGTAATCTCCGCCGGCAAGATCATGGCCGACGACATGGTCTTTCTTCGTCCGGCTGGCCGAAGGGCTGGTAGACAACTGTTCCCAGCTCGGCTACGACGTGCTCACCGGCAAGCAGATTCCGCAGAACCCGGACTTCACCCAGGGCACGGCCCGCAAAGCGAATGTATGTCCATGCAGCTTTTTAGGCGTGCGAGCCATTCTGGCTGGCTTCCAGCGCGGCCGATGGCCGTGGGGCGTGACACACGGAGATCCGTGGCAGATCGAGTCGTACCGACCTCACCGCCCAGCGATGCGTGGCGGCGCCGCAGTATTAGCCAGGGCCGCCGCGACTAGACCGCCGCCTGGCGCCTTGATCCGGCCACCATCTGGGTAGTTACCCCGATTCTGTTCCACAGATTAATGAGGCCGATGGCGAGAACGAGCGCGGCGAGCTGATCCTCGTCGTAGTGCGCGGCGGCCCCGTTCCATATCTCGTCGGGTACCTGGCCGTGTTCGAAAACGGTGGCTGCCTCGGTTAGAGCCAGCGCCGCGCGCTCGGCGTCGGTGAAGAAGGGAGCTTCCCGCCAGCTTGCCACCGCGAACAGGCGCTCCAGCCTTTCGCCAGCCTCGTGGGCAGCGAACGAGTGCATGTCTACGCAGAACGCGCAGCCGTTGATCTGGCTCGCGCGAATCTTCACCAGCTCCCAGACGACTGGGTCGAGGCGGCTCTCCTTGATGTAGTTGTCGAGTGCGTATAGGTGTTTGTAAGCCTCGGGGGCTAGGTCCCTGATCACGATTCGGGGTGCCACGTTCCCGTCCCTCCTTGGTGTTATCTCACTGGCTTGACGCTGCCCGAACGAGCAGGGCGTCCACGACGATCGCGTCGTCCCCGCGGATGATCAGCGGGTTGATGTCAAGCGACTGAATCCGCTGCCCGGCCGTGCGTCCGAGCAGGTCCAGGCGCATGATCGCAGTGGTTATGGCGTCCCGGCTGACAACGTCTCCGGCCCGGGGGACCATCAGCCGGTCATATGCCCTGAGCTCGCGCACCATTCCCCACGCCTCGCCTTCACGCAAGCCGACTGGCCGGATCTGAACGTCGTCGAGGAGCTCAGTCCAGATGCCCCCGAGTCCGGCCAGGATGAACGTGCCGAGGCCGGGATCACTTTGCAGCCCGAGGAGGAGTTCCGTGCCGCCTCTGATCTGCTCCTGCACCTCGATCCGAGTAGCGCCCAGGCGGAAGAGACGATCCGCCGCGGCCGCGAGGTCATAGCCGGATCGCAGGTCGAGCAGCACGCCACCGAGATCTGACTTGTGAGTGATTCCCTCGTTGGCGATCTTGGCGACGACGGGGTATCCCACCTCGGCGGCAATTTCCAACGCACCCAGAGTTGTCTCGGCGAAGCCGCCGCGCGCCATCGTGAAGCCCGCTCCGCGGAGCAATTCCGCAACATCCGGATTCCAGGCTGCGCTCGCCGGCAGACCCGGCAGACCCGGCGGCTGAGCGGCGGCCGCAGGCGGCGAGGCGTGCGCAACACCCCGGCTACGTTCGTACTCGACCAGATGCCCCAGCGCTCGAATCCCGCTCTGCAGGCCGGAGAGCACCAGGACGTCGTCGGCGAGACCCGCCGCCACGTCGGAAGCCTGCGCCGCACCGTCGACCGTATCCACGATCACAAAGAGCTCTTCGCGAGCCGCCAGGACGTTCTTCGCAGCCTCCACTGGCCGGCGTGCGCGCGGGTGCACGCCGGTCGGACCAACGGTGAAATCGGAGACCTGCAGGACGATGTCGATCTGGGGATCCGCGGCGACGGCGTCGAGGATCAGTGGAAGCGCGGCGTCTGGGTCGGGCGTTCCCCACCAGTCGAGCGGGTTGCTCGTCCGCACGATGGGCGCAACGACGTCAGCAAGCGCAGCCTCTGTCGCGGTGGCAAACTCTGGCAGGGCGAGCACAGTCCCGGGCAGGTTGTCGTGCAAGAGCCCCATCTGGCCACCTGATGTGCTGACGACCGCCATGCCCGGGCCACGCGGGCGCCGGCGCGACTGCATCGCGATGGCAGTCTCCAGCAGTTCCTCCAGCGACTCGGCTCGGATCACGTCGTGACGTCGGAGCATCGCGTCGATCAGCCGGTCCGGTGCGGCGAGTGCGCCAGAGTGCGCCCTCGCAGCCTCCCGCGAAGCAGTGGTGCGGCCGGTCCGGCACACGATCACGGGCTTCCCGGCCGCATGCGCACGGTCGCATTGCTGGAAGAAGGCCTCCGGGCGCCGGACGATCTCCAGAAATCCGCACACAACTGCGATCTCCGGGTTGTCGACGTAGTATCCGACCACGTCGGCGGCGTCCACGACCGCCTCGTTCCCGGTCGAGATCACGTGGCCCCAGCGCACGCCGCGCCGGTTGTTGACGAGCGCCGTCAGGACCGAACCGCTCTGCGCGATCAGCCCCACCGCGCCGGGTTCATAGGGGCCCACGGAGTCAAAATAGAGGGGAACGCGCTCCGAGAAGTTGATCAGTCCCTGGCAGTTTGGGCCGACCACGGCCATGTGCGCGTACTGGGCGATGTGCTTCAGGCGCGCTTCAAGCTCCCGGCCGAGATCGTCGGCTTCCCCGAAGCCGACGCCGAAGATCACCGCGCCGCGCGCACCCTTGAGCGCTGCTCGCTCAAGTGCACCGACGACCCGCTCTCTTGCAACCGCTACTAGCACGGCGTCCGGAACGAACGGGACGTCGGCGAGTGTCGGGTAGCACGGAAAGCCGAGAACTTCGCTGTGCCTCGGATGGACGCCGGCCACCTGGCCGGCGAATCCCAGCGACCGGAAGTTCTGCATGACGGTCAGCCCTCGGCCGGCTGAGCTTGCCCCCACAACCGCCACACTCCGCGCAGCGAGGACCGATCGCAGACTCGCATCGAACGTGTCAGCCACGGCCGCTCTTAGGGCCACCAGGCTCGGGACGGAATGGATCGTCACGAAGACGGAGCGAGGCGCGCAACCCGTCGGACTCTCGGATCCGATGCAGTTCGTCGAGGTCCGCTGAGTCTGTTGACGAATGCACGATGACCGAGAGCATCGCGCCGGCGTTCAGGGCAGCAGCTAGCCCCATCGCTTCCAGCCCGAAGGTCGTGATGGCCTTGTTGATGCGCACGGACTGGGCCGGAAGTTTGGCAATGCGCTTGGCCAGGCGCGTAGCCGTGTCCATCAACTGATCCGGTGGCACCACCTCGTTGACTATTCCGATGCGCAACGCTTCGGCGGCGTCGAAATGATCACCCGTGAGCGCGTAGCGGTGTGCATTCTTCCAGCCGGCGAGAGCGGCCAGCAGGAAGGTGGAGTTCTGGCTTTCGCGTACTTCCGGCTGGCCGAAGACAGCTGTCTCTGACGCGATCGTGATGTCGCAGGCCAGGGCGTACCACAGGCCGCCACCCAGGCACCATCCGTTGACCGCGGCGATCACCGGTATTCCGAGCCGCATGAGCGACAAATGACGGCTGGGGGCAGTCATGTCCACGTCCCACCAGCGCCGGAGTTGATCGCTTGCGCGTGGTGGCTGGCCTGAGTGCGACTCGTCGTCATCCGGGCTCATGTCGTAGCCAGCGCAGAAAGCGTCGCCGGCGCCGGTAAGTACGACGGCGCGGATAGTTGGATCCTGCTCGGTTTCGCGAAGGGCCGCCTGCAGTTCTTGCTCAAGCTCCGGTGTGATCGCATTCACCGCCGACGGACGGTTCAGCGTGATGACGACGATGTCCTCATCTTGACTCCACAGGATGTGCTTGTACCGGCGCTCCCTGGTCACCTTGACAGATTGTCAGACAAAGATGGACGATGCAATAGACCGCCTGGAACCGGGCTGTCTGCTCCGTACTCGGGGGTGAAATGAGCGCGCAGCCGCTGTCACTGGTCGACCGGTCGCTGTTGTCAGATCGCGCGCTGACAGCGCTGGTCGGCGCGATCCACCGCGGCGAGTTCCCGGACGGGCGCATCCCGGCTGAACCTGAGCTGGCGCGCCAGCTCGGCGTCAGTAGGCCTACAGTGCGCTCGGCGCTCGCATCGCTCGTGCAGCTCGGACTCGTGCGCCGCCGGCCCGGGCTCGGTACGTTGCTGCGGCCGCAGGTTACGCCCGACGTCCTCGCACTGCACGGGCTGATTCCATGGGCCGTCGTGCTGAGCGCATCGCATCAGGTGACCAGCACGAGCACGCTCCGCGCGGCTACCCCCGCAGAGGCCGCGCACCTCGCGCTGGTCGCCGGGCAGTGTGCTGGGACAACGGCCCAGCACATCGAGCGACTTATTTCAGCGGACGGCTCGCCTGCGGTCCTCATCGAGGAAGTCATTCCGGACGCTGTGCTGTCACAACCGCTGGACGCAGATGACCTCGCCGATTCGGTGATGTCTCTCAGCCGCCAGCGCTTCCGGTTGCCGATCGATCATGCTGTCGCCAAGCTCGTTCCCGTCAACGCCAGCAAGCGGCTGGCTGAGCTGTTCGGCGTGGGGGTCGGCTCGGCTCAGATAGTCCTGCAAGAGACCTTTTATAGCGAGAGCGACGAGCCGCTCGCGACGGCAGTCGTCACGCTCAATCCGGACTTTACAAGCCTCGCAGTCTTCCGCCGCTTCCTGAAGTGACCACGCTGTCCCCCTGCCAGTTAGGGAGTTACATGAAAGTCGTAGACCTCACGCACCCGTGGAGCATCCACACGCCCGGATGGGTCGGTTACCCCGGCGGGAAGCTCTACTACACGCAGAACCTGCAGACAAACAAGATCGTCTCGCAGCGCATTGAGGTCTCGCTGCATTCGGGAACGCATCTCGATGGCCCCATGCACGGAACGGACACCATGGTCGGGATGTCGGAGCTGCCGCTGACCAAGCTTATTCATCAGGGGGTCGTGGTGGATGTCTCCGACACCTGCTCCGACTGGGATGTGATCCGGCCCGAGCACATTACGTCCAAGGTCGAAGTGCGGCCGCGCGACATCATCATCGTCCACACCGGGTTCCACCGTTATTACCAGGGCCAGCCCGAACAGGACCTGGTCCGGTACTTCACCATGCACCCCGGCGGCGGCGTCGAGCTTGCCGAGTGGATGCACGATCTGGAGATCTCGTGGTGGGGGATTGACGCTGGGTCTGGCGACCATCCGATGAACACCACGATCCGTGACATGCGGCCAGACCTTGCGCGCGAGTTCGAAGAGCACGTCGGTACGTCGATCAAGGAGTACTTCGGCACCTACGAGTACGTCCATCACCTCTCCGGCCGCCAGATCACGTCTGACGTTTTTCCGATGCACCACCTGGCATTTCAGAACGGCTGCATCCACGCGGAGAACATTGGCGGAGACATCGACAGCGTGCTCAACCAGCGCTGTGTCATCGGGTTCTTCCCGTTGAAGATCGACGGCGGCGAAGCCGGACCGGGCCGCTGCATGGCCTTCCTGGACTGCGGTGACGACGACGTGATCGACCTTGCCGAGGAAGCGCGGTCGCAGGCGCCCTGATGACTGAACCTGAAGGCATCGATGTAACAGTCGTGCAGCTCGCCTGGCAAGAGCCAGGCGAGTGCCAGCGCGAGCACACCGCTGCACTCGCGGCGACGGCGATCAGACGCGGAGCCAACGTCGTCGCGCTGCCCGAGCTGGCCGTTCCCGGCTACACCACCGATGCCGGCGTGCTCGAGCGGTGCGCCGAGCCGCTGGAGGGCCCGACGGTGCAAGCCTGGCGCCAGGCGGCGGCAGGCAGGGGCCGCTGGCCGGAGTTCACGAAGTGGCGCTGACGGCACGAGCCGATCTCGGCGGGGCGATAGCCGCACAGCGTCGATCCAGTCTCATCAACCCGAGGGAGGACAGACGCACCGATCTTTACAGCATTGAATATCGCGGCCAACGCTATTAACGTCGAGCTGCATTCCCATATCGCTAGGCATTCGCGGCTGCGTCGCTGAATTTATGCTGCGATTCTATCCCGACCATTCTAACTGCCACGTGCGGTTATTTGAACGCCTTTGGCGGCATCGAGAAAAATGAAACTGCGCACCAGCCGTTGACAGCAAGGCAGTGCGACGTTAGGTTCAGTTAAACAAGATTAAGCCAATGTAAAACCATCTTCAGCTCCGTGAGCCGCCCTCCACCGTCCATCTCAGCAAGTTGGAGAGTCGACGTGACGCAGACCGCAGACACCATTACTCAGTCCGCCGCGACGGAGAGCGCTCCCGTGAGCTTGGCCAACTACTGGCACCCCATCGGCATGTCCACGGAGGTCGGCGAGCAGCCGAAGCGCTTCAAGCTGCTCGGCGAGTCGATCGTCGCATTCCGCGACGAGCAGGGCGTCGCGGCATTCAAGGACCTCTGCATCCACCGCGGCACAGCACTATCGCTCGGCTCGATCACTGACGGCCGTTTGACGTGCCCGTACCACGGCTGGGAGTACGACCGGACAGGCGCTTGTGTCAACATCCCGTCCCTGCCAGCAGGCGCCGCTATACCTCGGAAGGCGCGAGCGATCGTCTACCAGGTGCAAGAGAAGTACGGGCTGGTCTGGGTGGCGCTGAAGAACCCGGTAGCCCCGATACCGTTCTGGCCGGAGAACGCGTGGGACGACCCGAAATACCACGCTTTTCTCGCTTGCCGGCAGACGTGGAATGCCAATGCTGGCCGCGTCATCGAGAACGCCATGGATTTCTCGCACTTCAATTTCGTGCACAAGGGCCTGACCGAACTGGCTGACGGACCGGTCATCAAGCGGCACGAAGTGATAGAGACCGACTTCGGCTTGCACTACGAGTACTTCGACGCCCGGATCACGCGCAGCTATTCGCTGTACGCGCCGTTCACGCTGCACGACGTGAAGATCGAGGCAAATGGAGAGACCTCGGTGCTCTCGATGGTCGCCGCCCCGCTGGACGCGACGACAACGCATGTCTATCAGTTCATCGCCCGCAATCACGCGGGCGCAGTTGCGCTGGAGAACAAGGGCCTGGGCCAGGTCGAGGCGCAGGTCACCGCTTCAGTTGAGCGGGTCATGGCGCAAGACCGGGCGATCGTCGAGAGCCAGCGCCCCGAGGAGATCCCGCTCGACCTGAAAGACGAACTGCACCTCAAGGTTCCGGATGCGACCGGGATCGCCTACCGCAGGCTGCTGGCCCGAATCTCGGACTCCGGCGCGTTCATGCCCTGACTCTCATCGCGGGTGGCCTGGCGGTAAGACAATCTGTCATTTTTCTGTCCAGATTGGTGAATAGCATGAGGCGATACAAGAGAATGGCATTCCTGGCGTGCGCGCTGTCCGGCGGACTGGTCATCAGTGCGTGCGCTTCGTCAGCATCGGGCGGCTCGGGCGGCACCGGCGGCTCCGGGCAAGGGAATACTCAGCCGCTCACCATCGCGGTATTTAACCCCTATTCGGGTGCGAACGCCTCGTACGGACCCGAGGGCGCGTCCGGTTGTTTCGCCGCGTCCACCGCGATTACCGCTACGGGCGGCATCCTGGGCCACAAAACGTTTACCTGCATTGCCGTCGACACCAAGGGCGACCCAGTCGACGCAGTCCCGGCAGCCCGGCGAATGGTCGCGATAACGACGAATCTCATGGGCGTGCTCGGCCCCAGTTCGGACGAGGCTTCGGCCACGGCGCCGATACTCAACGGAGCCCACGTGCCGATGATGGCCGACACGGGTCAGGTCCTTTACGACCACACCAACCTTGCCTACTTCTGGCGCAATACTCCGTCCGATGACTTCTACGGGTACGCCATGGCGCTGTACGGCCACGATGCGGGCTACAAAAATGCCGCCCTGGTGTTCGGCAACGACATCAGCGACCAGGGCACTGTGCCGACGCTGATGAAGGGATTCACCAAACTTGGCGGCCACATCGCCATTAACGAGGCCATCGCGCTTGACCAGCCGGGCTACCAGAGCGAAGTGCAGCGCGTCATTGCCGCGCATCCCGACGTGATCTTCGATGAATTTGACCCACAGACGGCTGCGACCTTCTTCGGTGAGCTGCAGCAGGCCGGGGCGAGCATACCGATGATCTCAACCGGCGCCCAGTACACCAACTGGATCAGCGCGGTAAGCCGGGCGATGGGAGCCAGCAACCTGGCCAAGATCTACCACAACGTGCTGGGCTACTCCTCCGCAGGCGGGCCGGCGTTCAATGCCTACCAGAGCAACCTGCTGGCGTCAGGCGCCAACGTGCCGGATGCCAAGCAGTGGGTGCACGACCCGTTCTCGCAGGCAGCCTACGACGGCGTTGTCGAATTCGCTTTGGCCATGCTGGCATCGCACAGCACATCGCCGGCTGTCTGGGATTCGTATGTGACCAAGGTGTCCAACCCCAGCGCCGGAGCGGTGATCGTGAACACCTTTGCCGAGGGCAAGGCCGCCTTGGCCGCAGGCAAGACGATTGACTACGTCGGCGTGACCGGACAGGCGGACTACAACTCGTGGCACAACTCGAACGGCGCGTTCACCGTCACCGGTTACGCTCCCGTCAACGGCGCGCTCCCGCTGATCAAGGTCTACAGCGCCGCCGCCGCCGTGAAGCTCGAGGGTTAGTTCGCAGGCATGGGAACGCTCGCGTCGGCCATTGGCTTCGGGCTCGTCACCGCGTCCATCCTGGCGCTGGCAGCGGTGGGATTCAGCCTGCAGTTCGCGGTCACCAACGTGCTGAATCTGGCGTTCGCTGAGGTCATGGGCTCCGCCGGATACATAGCCCTGCTGTCCACCCATGCGGTGAACAACATCTGGGTCGCGATGGTGCCGGCCGCGGTGTTCGGCGCGCTGCTGTCCTACGGAGTGAACAGGCTGATCTTCGTGCCAATGATCAAGCGCGGTACGAAGCTCTTCGGCATGGTGATCGTCACGGTTGGGGTCGGCCTGATAATCGAGAACGTCATCCTGGCCGTGGCCGGCCCCAACTTCTCTGGTTATGCGCTGCCGCCAGTGCATACGCACCACATCGGGCCGTTCCAGCTGACCGCGCCCCAGCTGATCATCATGGGCCTTGCTGTGTTCGCGATGATCTCGGTACACCTGCTGCTCCGGCACACGAAGGTGGGCTTTGCGATGCGTGCGATCTCGGTCAGCGCGACGCTGGCTGAGCACAGCGGCATCGACACCCGCCGGATAGTGGATCTCACCTGGTTGATTTCCGGCGCGTTGGGCGGAGTCGCGGGCGTTGCGCTGTTCATCAACGTCGGCGCCTTCACGTCAGCGACGGCCAACGAGTTCCTCGTCGTGATCGTCGCTGCGGCTGTCCTCGGCGGCGTCGGGGACGCCTACGGCGCAATGCTCGGCGCGCTGGTCATCGGATTGACCAGCGAGATCGAGGCGGCGTACTTCAATCCGCAGTACAAGGAGGTAGTCGGGTTCGTGGTGCTCGTGATCGTGCTGCTGGCGCGGCCGCAGGGAATCATCGCCCAGGTTGCCGTGCAACGGGAGATAGGCCGATGAGCGCCGCCACGCAGTTCTACATCATCTCGCTGCTGGTCTTCGCTGCAGTGGACTTGCTCGCGGCATATGGACTCAACCTGCAGTTCGGCGTGGCCGGGCTGCTGAGCTTCGCCTTTATTCTGTTCCAATCCGCTGGTGCCTACGCCGCGTCCGTGACAAGCCTCGGACCAGACACCGCGAACGGCGGCTTCCAGCACTACATCCTCGGCTCGACGCTGCCGTTCCCGCTCCCGCTCGTGTGCGCGGCACTGGCAGGCGCGCTCTTGGCCCTGCCGATCGGTCTGGTGACGCTGCGCAGGCTGCGCAGTGACTACCAGGCCATCGCCTTGCTCGTCATGTCCATCATCGCTACAGACCTCGTGACCAACGATCAGCACCTGCTGAACGGGGCCGCGGGACTCTCTCTGATTCCAGCGCCCCTGCAGAACAGGCTCGCCCTCACCCAGGTGGGCTACCAGTGGCTGTTCGTCCTGTTCTGCATTGTCGTGACGGCCGCGTGCTACCTGGTGATGCGCCGCCTCACCAAGGCGCCACTCGGCCGGGCGATGCGAGCCATGCGCGACAACGAGCAGGCCGCCCTGTCACTCGGCAAGAACGTCGTGTGGCTGCGGATAATCACCTTCGCCGTCGGCGGCGCGATGGCCGGGCTCAGCGGCGGGCTGCTCGTGGAGTTCGTCGGCGCGTGGGCGCCCAGCGGCTGGCTGTACCCGGAGACATTCGTGCTTTTCACCGCCATCATCATCGGCGGGACCGGCAACGACGTCGGCGTCCTGGCGGGCGTGCTGCTCGTGCCGGTGGTGATCGCCGAGGCGACGCAGTTCCTGCCGAGCATCGGCCGGCCCGGGCTCATCGCCGCCTTGCAATGGATCCTCATCGGCGTCCTGCTCATCGTCTTCCTCTGGCTGCGCCCGCAGGGGATCTTCCCCGAACGCAAACGGCGGTTCCCGAGCGCCGAAGAGCTGTCGCGCGGCGTTCCCCGGAGACGACTCAGCATCGGCGCAAGCGCCGCGCTGAACGGGAGGCAGGGGGCACCGCGTGGCTGATGGAGCAGCACTTGAGGCGACGAGCGTGGCACGCAGCTTCGGCGGCGTCAACGCGCTGGCCGGCGCGACGTTCGATGTACCTGCTGGCAGCATCACCGGGTTGATCGGCCCGAACGGCGCCGGCAAGTCGACGATGATCGGCGTGATCGCCGGGGCCATCAGACCGCAGTCGGGCCGCGTCGCATTCTTTGGCACCGACATCACCGGCTGGGCGCCCCACCGGGTCGCCCAGCAGGGGCTCATCCGCACCTACCAGCTCTCCAGCGAGTTCGGGAAGATGACAGTCCTGGAAAACCTGCTGGTGGCCGCGCCGGGCCAGCGTGGCGAGTCAGTCCGCGGCGCGCTGCTCGGGCGACGCTATTGGTGGCCGGAAGAGGCTGACCTCATCTCCCAGGCGCGCGACGTTCTTGCCAGGTTCGGGATGAGCGACAAGGAGGACGAGTACGCCGCGAACCTGAGCGGCGGGCAGAAGCGGCTCGTCGAGATCATGCGGGGACTGATGGCGCAGCCGAAGCTGCTGCTGCTCGATGAACCTCTCGCCGGGGTCAATCCGACCCTCGCCCGGCAGATCCTCAACTACCTCAGCGCGCTGCGCGACGCGGGCGTCACGATCGTGATGGCCGAGCACGATCTGGGGGCGGTCGGGCGCGTGTGCGAGCCAGTTGTGGTGATGGCCCGCGGATCGGTCCTGGCATCCGGCTCGCTGACCACGCTGCGCGCACGGAAGGAGGTCCAGGATGCCTACTTCATCGGCTGACGCGACATCGAGCCAGCCCGCGTTCCTCCAGGTCCGCGACCTGACCGCGGGCTACGGGCGCGATCCGGTCATCTCCGGGATCACGATGTCGGCCGACCGGGGCGAGATCGCCTGCGTGGTAGGCCCGAACGGATCCGGCAAGAGCACCTTCCTCAAGGCGCTCCTCGGTGAGATCCGGGTCATGCGCGGCAGCGTGACACTGGACGGCCGAGAGGTGGCCAACCTGCCGGCCCACACCCTTGCGCGGCTTGGCCTCGGCTACGTGCCCCAGGTCCACGACGTCTTCGACACCCTCTCGGTTGGGGAGAACCTGAGGATCGGCGCGTACCTGCTGACCGGCCGCGAGGCCGGCGAGCGGATCGCCACGGTCGTGGAGCGCTTTCCGACGCTCAAACCCCTGCTCCGCCGGTCAGCACACAAACTGAGCGGCGGCGAGCGCAAGCTCGTCGCAATCGGCCGGGTGATGATGCTGCAGCCGGCCGTCTACATTCTCGACGAGCCCACGTCGGGCCTGTCCCCGCAGCTCACGGACCAGCTGCTGCAGGAGCACGTCGCGGCACTCGCCAAATCGGGAGCCGCGATATTGCTGGTCGAGCAGAAGGCAAAGGCGGCCCTGGAGATCTCTGATCGCGGGTACCTGCTAGTCGCCGGCCGGATGCGGATGTCCGCGGCCGCGTCCGAGATGCTCGCCGACGCATCGGTCGCGGAGATGTTCCTCGGTCAGGGCCCGGACGAGGGTCAAGGCCCGGACGAGGGTCAAGGCCCGGACGAGGCAGGCACGCCGCAGCGGGCAGAGATCGGCGGGCAATGAAGGCCCCGCCGTTCACCCTGCTAGCGCCGCGCACCGCGACGGAGGTCCTCGAACTGCTCGCCGACCTCGGCGACAGCGCGAAGCCGCTGGCCGGTGGCCAGAGCCTGATGCCGATGACGATCATGCGGCTGGCTCGGCCGACGTACCTGATCGACCTGAATCGGGTGACCGACTTCACCGGGCTTGAGCGGCGAGACGACGGCGGCTACAAGTTCGGGCCGCTCGTTCGTCATTACGACGTCGAGCGGCTAGCCGCGGAGCAGGGGATCGGTGGGTATCTCGGCAGCGTCGCGCCGGCTATCGCCCACCTGCCCATCCGGCTTCGGGGCACGGTGGCTGGCAGCCTGGCCCACGCTGACCCCGCATCAGAGTGGTGCGCGGCCATGCTCGTGGC
>Ga0126381_100005545_pt1 | contig 13905 bp, 22 predicted proteins | sample PanSoiMetPlot_28_FD_96465 | JGI IMG/M metagenome (GOLD analysis project Ga0126381, IMG submission 96465) | Tropical forest soil microbial communities from Panama - MetaG Plot_28 | ecosystem: Environmental > Terrestrial > Soil > Tropical forest > Bulk soil | place: Panama | collected 2016-02-17
GCGCTCGTCGCGCCACTCCTTGTAGGCCTCAAGCAGCCGGATCGGTCGCCCGAACTCTCCCCATGGGTTGCCGTTCATCGTTGCTCCTTGTTGTGGCTGCTACGGAGTCCCCTCCAGGCGCTATGCGCCTATGTTGATGCCCGAAGGCCGACCCGGCTCAGGTGGGGGTACCTGGGCGGGAATCCGATTAGAAGCTGTCCTTCGCGTCCAGGTCGATCCTGACCTTGTTCAGCGGCGTGCCTCGCTCGCCCGCGATCTCCACGATCCGGCCGAACTTGACCGTGCCGCTCGTCGCCAGCGCGCCAGCGGCGATGTACACCTCGTCGCCCTTCACAGCGGCGGTCAGCCCGACGTTGGACACCTGGACGACTCCCTTCGTGATGAGGAAGAACTGCTCGCCGGGGTCGATGACGGCCTGGTTCGCGAGCCCCTGGTCCCAGCCACGAGCGCGCTGCTTGACCGCAACGCCGACGAAGTTGGCCACCGCAGCGGGTGACCCGTGGTTCAGCGCGGAGGCTCCGTTTGTGACGTAGACGCCTGGGCCTGGGCGGTTGTACGGCATGTGCCTGCTCCTTTCTGCCTACCGTGGGCCTCAGTCGTCCCACGCCGTAGCGGGATCAACTCCGGCTTCTTGGAGGACAGCGCCGTAGAGCGTGCCTGCGCCGCGCTTCGGCTCCTCCCCGTCACCGTTCTCGCCGTCGCCCTTCCTGGCAGGAGCGCCGACGCCCTGGCCGCGCACCCGCGTCGGGTTCACGGTCGCAAGCAGGTCGCGCTGCTCCTGGATGGCGGCATCCACCGCCTCGCTGAGCTTGTCCTCGGCCCGCTTGGTCACCGCGCCGTCGTCGTCTACGTCATCGACCACGTCGAGCGCGGCTGTCGGGCCGTTGTCGGTGACCTCAAACAGGGCCTTGGTCCGGTTCGAGAACGCCTCTGGGAGCTTGGCCTCGGTGATGCGCCGATGGGCCTCGTCGCGCATGTCGCGCAGTTGAAGCTGCCGGTCGGCGTCAGCCCGTGCCTCGGCGCGGATCAGTTCGCGCTCGTCCGCGAGCTTGGCCTCGACCAGCGTCGAGACGCGCTCCTCCAGGATCGGGTCGAGGACGGTCCGGAAGTCCTCACTCTGGAGAGCTTCCTGGAGCGCCTCAGGGGTGATCGCACCCATGTCGTCCTCCTCGGTGTTGGCTTCCGATGTGCTCCGGGCCAGGGCCTGCTTCGCCATGGCCTCAGCTTGCTTGTCCGAGAGCTTGGGGTTCTTCTTCTTGAGCTTGGCGATCATCTCCTTCAGATCGTCGGCCTCCTCGCTCGCGCTGCCCTCGTCCGGCTCGTTGGACTCGTCGTCGCCGTCGCCCTGTTCGGCCAGGAGATGCGGGCGCTCCTCCTGCACGTAGGCGATGAACTCCTCGTCGGTCATGGACTCCAGCAGTCCCATTCCGTCCTCCTCGTAGACAGCCTCCATCAACGCGACGACGCGGCCACCAGCGCCCGCCTCCGTCACCCAATCGACGGTCCCCTTGTCCTCGATGCCCTCGACCAGCCAGGCACGTCGGCCGTCGCGCATCGTGGGCTGAACGCTCGTGGCGTTCGCGGAGATCGAGCACTCGATCAACTCCGGATCGTTCTCGGCCATCTCGCGGATGAACGGCGTCGGCAGAGACCAGCCGACGACAGCGCCCTGGCCGTACTTCCGGACCGGGTCGGCAGCAACGTCGCCGTCCCAGTAAGACTCAACGATGCGACCGCCCAGGTCGCGGATGGAGCGCGGAAGGCCCTGGGCCTTCTTGCGCGCCTCGGGCGAGAGGTGGTCGATGTACTGACGCCAGCCCGCGAACTTGCCCGCGTTCTCCTGGAGCATGTCCGCCTCGTAGACGTGACGGCCACGCCCCTTGCCGAGACACGGGCGCAGGATGTGGACTGGGATCAGCTTCGAGCGCTCGCGCTCCTCCGCCGCAGTAGCCTCCTCCAGGCTTAGCCCCCGGTCTACAAGTCGCTCGACGCGCTGCTCCTGAAGCTCAGCCGGGAACTCCACAGAGTCCCTGGGCAGCGCGTACATCGCCTCGCGCAGTTCAAGCGTTCCGTCTGTGGTGTCTTCGGCAGTCGCACTCATGCGCCCCGATACTAAGGCGCTCTGTGATCCCAGCTACAGACGGATTTACGAGCGGGGCAGCCGGTCCACGTACTGGGCCTTCGTGCGCCAACGCGCTCCACAGCCCTCGCACTCGACCAGGGAGTAGTCACTGGGGGCGCGCCGGTAGCCGTTGAAGGCCGAGAAGTTGCACCGGTAGTGGACCACGCGCCACCACTTGCGGCGGTCCTCGGGCTTACAGCGGCACCCCATCAGACGGCCCTCCTGACGTACACGGTCTTGCCCCCGCACGCCGGGCACGGGTCCTTCGCGAACGCGTCGTAGGTGAAGTCGCGCGGCGTGAACTCGGGCTCGGCCTTGCCGTCGTTGTACTGGGGGTTGTACATGCACGCGCCCCGGTAGACCTGGGTGACGTGCTTGCAGTCGCGGCGCTCGCCAGAGAACTTGAACGCCGGGCAGGTGCAGTGGACGCCCGTCTCGCCGTGGAAGCTCACGACGTACGTTGCGCCCTTGCTGCCCTCTACGTCGAAGACGCCGAAGCAGGACGCGCAGTCGCGCATGGTCTCGATGTCGTAGCCCATCACTCCTCCTCCTGGTAGAGCAGGACGTACGGCGCTGACGTGGGTTCGGCCTCCATGCCCTCGGCCTCGCGGACCAGCTTCTTGATCCGCGTCCACGAGTCGGACTTGACCCGTTTGCCATCGCGGACGATGGCGTAGTAGATCGGCTCGGTGCGCGGGTTCTCGCTCCAGTGGATCAGCACCTGGCCGTACAGCCGGGCGCTGCGCGGCCCGCCGTCCTCGTGCGTCTTGACGGCCTCGGCAGCCTCCTCGGGGGCCATGCCGCAGCGCGGGCACTCGGGATGGTCAACCTCGGCGGGTTGCATGCGGGTCGCCGGGTGGTAGCCCTCGTCCCACAAGCAGCCGCACCACGCGCACTCGGTGGCGTTGTCGGCCCACTCGTCCGCGCGGGCCTCCTGGCGGGCGTCCTCGTACTCGTCCTCGTTGGCGAAGCCTCGGTAGCTCATGCCGCCACCTCCGCGCGCTTCGCGACCGCGCGAGCGCAGCGCTTGCACGCCGTGACGCTCGTGGGGTCAAAGGTCTGCACGTTCGGGGTCACGGTCGCGCCGCACAACGCGGCGGTCCACACCCGCTGCTTGCCGTGCCGGACGGCGTCCGGGTCCACAGCGTGGAACTTCGCGCCGCCCCAGCGGTTGCGTGGCTCAAACCACGCCTCGCTGTAGCCAATCTCGTACATCGCGGTCTCCTCGGTCGGGGGGTTGCTCACGTCCCTAATGATAGCACACGACGTGCGCTAGTCGGCGTCGATCTTGAGGCCGAAGACGGCGTTCTCGACGCGCTGCTTCATGTCGCGCTGGCCCATCAGCCAGCCGCGCCGGAACTCGGCCAGCGCGAAGGCCGTGACGATGTCGGTGATCTTCGGGTCGATGCCGACGGTGTCCATGATCAGCTTGACCTGGTCGGCACTCTGGGGGGTTTCCATCTCTTACTCCTCGGTCGGTTGCTTCCGCCAAGGAGTGTAGCACACGTCGTGCGCTAGGCCATGATGCAGAAGTGCCGGTTCTTCTCCGTCTGGACGCGGTAGATCTCCGGCAGGCGCTCCTTCGCCAGCAGCCGGTCGCACGCCTCCAGCGCCAGGTCCGGATAGCCAGCCCAGTAGGCCGCGATGCTGTACTCGAACTCGATGCCCCACTCATACATCCAGCGATGCACGAACAGCGTGTCGCCCGACAGTGGAATGCCGAGCCCGCGCTCCGCTACCAGGAACCCGGCTGCCCAGTGCTGCTCGCGGCGGAACCGCCAGGCAAGCTCGTACAGCGGCTCGGCGCGCTCCGGCCGGTAGCTCCACGCGGCGAACAGCAGCGCGATGTCGTCCGAGAGCTTCCCGGCTTCGAGCATCGAGTAGAAGATCTCCTGGTCCCAGCCGCCCATCATGGTCCGCCGCTTGTAGGCCCCGACTGCCTCCTGGATCTGCCCCAGGTCGCGGAGCGTGTTGGCCAGGTAGAACGCCACGCGCGGGTCGTCCTGGTTGTCGGCGCGCAGTAGCTCCAGGTCGCGCTCGAACTTCTCAGCCCGGCGTCCGCCGTCGTAGTGCTCCTTGAGCACGAGCGCGTCGGTGCGGTCCTGCACCTCGGGATGCGGCTGGTCGTCGGTGGTGATGTACTCGTGCGTCGAGCCGACGTACCACCACTTGCGGTCGCCCTTGACCAGCCGCTTGATCCAGTAGGTCAGGTCGCCGTCGTGCTTGAGCATGTAGGAATCGGCCCCGTTGAGCGTGTTCACGTAGGCCATGTCGGCGTGCTCGATGGTGTGGTCAGCGTCGAGGAGCAGCAGCCAGTCGGCCTTGCCGCGCGCGGCCTCCATCAACTCGCTGCGGTTGTGCCCGAAGTTGACCCACTCGCGCTCCTGGAGGACGCCGGGGATGTCGGCTTCCCGGAAGAAGTCGGTGACGATCTGCTGCGTCCCGTCGGTCGAGCCCGTGTCGATGATCACCCACGTGTCGATCACGGGGCGGCAAGACTCCAGGCAGCGCTGGATGATCGCCGCCTCGTCCCGGACGATCATGCAGAGGCAGACGCTCATACCGGGTATCCAACCACCGGCGCGCGCGGAGCGCTACCAGGCGTCGATGCGCATGGACGCGTTGCCGTAGCCCGCGCCGGACCAGATGGTCGCGGCCTGGGACACGGACACGGCCACTAACTGGATGTCGATCTGGCCGGTCTCGGCAGGCGGTGCGCCACGGCCGCGCACGACCACCGGCCAGGCAATCGGACCCTTCGTCCGGATGCGACCGACTTCGAGCACGGTTGGCGTCGAGCCGTAGGAGAGTTCGAGCTTCATCTCGCCGCCTGCGCCGGAGAGGAACTCGACGCACGCCAGGCTGATCGTGACCTCAAGCTGGGTGTACTCGGGCTTGTTGTCGAACACGCCGTCGATCACAGTGACCGTGCCGCCCTGCGGGACATCGACTTGGGTGGGCGTCTCGGCCCACAAGACCTCGGTCGCCGGGCCTGGCGGTCCCGCCGGTCCAGTCGGGCCGGTTGCGCCGGTTGCGCCCGCCGGTCCTGTCGCTCCAGCAGCGCCCGGCTCGCCGGTGATGCCCTGCGGCCCCTGGACAGGACCGGCGTCGAACCAGCCCGCCGTGGCGTCCCACACCCAGAGATCCGAGCCGATGATGTACGCGTCACCCTGCGCGTTGCCGTCCGCTGGAAGCTCAGTCTCGTCCGTAACCGTGCCACGCAGCACGATCCCCAGGCCCGCCTCGCCCTGGATGCCCTGCGGCCCTTCGGGTCCGGTCGGTCCTGGTGGCCCGGCAGGGCCTCGTGGGCCTGGCACCCACTCGCCGGTGCCGTTCTCCTGGACCCAGAACAGGTTGCCGAGGATGCAGATGTCCTGGTAGCTGTCGTTCGGCACGACAGCGAGTAGCTCGTTGCTGGCGTCGTAGAGCGCGAACTCGCCCCGGTAGATGCCGGAGATGTCCGTGTCGCCCACCTGCCAGTCGTAAGAGCAGACGCCCACGTCGGTGCCGGTCTCGGCATCGCCCTCCTGGAGGATGGTTGCGGGCGCGTCCACGATGGCCACGCCAGTGCGGCGCTGACGCATGACGAAGTTCGCGTGGTCCACGCCAGCGCCGAGGAGATCGAGCGCGCTCTTGTCAGCCCGCCGGATCGTCGCCCGGTACGGCGGCTGGAGCGCGCCGGTCTTCATGTACCACGGCCCAGTCAGGCGCATGGGTGGATGCTAAGGCCGGATCAGGGTGTTGCTGGAGATGGATCCATCGGGTACCAGACCTCGTCCTCCATGCTCCACCACCACTGGCCGACCTCGGGCGGCTCGGGGATCGCGCCGTCGCCCCCGTTGCCCGTGCCATCGCCCGCTCCCGTGCCGTCGCCAGCACCACCGTCCACGAGCGCTGGAGTTGGCCCGCCCCAAAGCGCCGTCCCGTCTACGTCCAGGGACAGGCGCGGGTTCTCGATGTCCAGCCACAGCGGCTGCCGCCACCAGGCGAGCTTGGCAACGTCGTCGCCGGGCTCGCAGCTAGCTGGACGCGGCACTCGCAGCGCCCTTCGCGGCGCTCTTGGCGTGAGACGCGGCCTTCTTGGCTTCCCACTCGGCCAGCGCCTTCGCGGCGGCGGCGCGGACCTCGGGCTTGACCTTGCCTCGGCCGGACGCCCAGTTCTTCATGATCCCGACGGCGATCCCGATGGCCTGCGACTCGGTCTTGCCCGACTTCATGATGCCCTTGGCGACGTTCTGGATGTAGGCGGGCAGGCCACCCACGCGCGCGACCCAGTTGCTCGTCTTCGAGGTGGAGAACGGGCTCGGCGTCACCGACAGCGCCGCCGTCTTCTCGGACTCCTCCAGCGTCGGCAGCCACTCCTCGGCCCGCTCATCGAGCGAGCGGTACAGCGCCTCGCGCTCCTCTAGCAGCACGCGCGCCCGGCCTGTTAGTTCTCGCGGCATCGTCACTCCTTTAGCGGTTCATCGCCTGTTGCAGTTCCTGCTCAAGATCGTCCGGGAGACGCCCGCCGCCGAAGATGTCGTGCGCGGCCTTGTCCGCCACCCGTGCGCACTTCGGCGTGAACTGCTTGACGACGGTCCCGTCGCCCTTCAGGAACGCCTCGACAATCGCCATCTCCTGCTCCTTGGTCGGCGCGGTCAGCCCCAGGCAGATCGCGCCCGCGTTGTGAACGGCCACGGTGGCAAGCTGACGCTGCGTGCGCTTCACGGTCTGGATGTGGGCGTTGAGGATGAACAGCACGATCAGGAACCCGACGGCCATCGCGACGTACCCACCAACGATCAGCGCCCACGCCCGGCGAGTCACTTCGTCTCACTCCGAGCACGGGCGAGGAACTCGCCGCCGAGCAGCGCACCCGCGCTACCGATCCATGTCGCGTTGCCGGGCGGAACGAACGCGTAGACGAGGCAGCCCACGGCGGCGAGGAGCAGGATCGCTGTGCGGATGTGATCGACACTCAGCGTCACGCCGTCTGGACGTTCCAGGTCGGAGGCAGGAGCTTGGTGAGCTTCAGCCGCTTGGCCATGGCGACGATGTGCGCCCGGATCGCCTCCTTGTCCGGTGGGTTGCCCCGGCCGAACGCTTTGATCGCGGCCTTCAGGTCTCCGGCGTGCTTGATCGGGTAGCGCCCGCCCTTCATAGCGTGCCCCTTCGCTTCGAGCTTGGCGCGCTCCTTGGTCGAGACCTCGCGCTCCTCCAGTCGCCTGCGGAGCACCTGCTCGCGCGCGTAGGCCCGCGTCCAGTCGTCGCCGCCGATGGCTGACTGGCGGTCGTAGACGGCCTCCTGTAGCCCGTACCAGGGGTCCGGCGGCAGGTCTTCGTCCTGGAGAGCTTCGAGATCGGTCTCGTCCAGCGTGGTTGTGCTCATGGCTGCCTCACTTCTTCTTGCGTGCGACCGGGCGGCTGCTGGATGTCCACCGCTGGCCTGCGCCGGGGATGTGTTCGAGCGCGCTATCGGGATGCTGGAGCGACACGCCGGGGTAGTTGCCGGGCGACACGCTGACTCGGCCGGTCGCCTCGTGCGTGCCGGTGATGAACGCCTCCTTGCTGCCGCCGTACGGCTCGGGCATCAGCACGCGGTCGCCCTTCTTCAACTCGACGCCGAACTTGTCGTGGCCCACACTCGGCCGCTCGGGCTGCGCTGGCGGTGCGGCCCTGATCTTCGGCGCGCTCGGCGCTGACGGCTTGCTGGCGGCAGGGTGGCTGAAGCCTTCGTAGCTCCGCGTGACCTCCTCGCTCGACATCGCCGGGGCGCGGATCTTGGGCGTGCTCGACTCGGGCCAGGTGCTGCTCCAGATGCGCGGATCCTTCTCGCCCGGCTTCAACTGTGCCCCAGGCGCGAAGCCCATGCTCCCGCCCGGCGGCTTGGGCGCGCGAATCCTGTACTCCTTGCCGCTGCGATCCACGAAGTGCTCGCCTGCCATCGGGTGCCCACTGCCGCCCTTCTTGCCCGACAGCTTGCTCAGGACGTTCGCGAACTTGCCGCCTCGACCACGCGGGTGCAGCGACTCGGACCAGAGGCCCTCGTGGAGCGCTGGCGGCGGCGTCTCCGATGCCCACGCGTGCGCCTCCTCCGCGAACGGGAACCCCTTCGTCTTGCCGCGATGGCCGATGACCGAGAACCCGTTGTCGCTGCGCTTGGTGATGTACGCGCCGGTGCCGGGATGAACGAGAGTGTCGCCCTTCTTCATGTTCTTCAGCGTGTCCGGCGTGAACTCGGCGGACATCCGGTCCACTCGCCCCATCATCAGCCGCCCCTTGGCGCTGAACGTGTGGTCGAACAACTGGGGATCGTCCCTGGTGCCGTGGTTGATCGTGACGCGGACGCTGCCGGACTTGTTGATCTTCTTGAGCGTGCCGCGCGTCGTCGCGTAGTTCGTGTCCTTGTGGGAGAACAGAACCTCGTCGCCGGGGCGGAACTCGCCCTCGCGGCCTGCGAGAGGCCCGTGCCGCCCACCTGCGCGCAGCGCCGCCTTGACCTTGCTGCCCGGCTTGCCGACCCACTCTCCACCACGGCCACGCGGGTGCAGCGACTCCTCGTAGCCGATCTCCTCCAGCCTGGCGCGCAGCACGCGCTCGCGCGCTCGGGCACGGGTGAACTCGCGGCCGTTCGTAGCTGCCTTACGGTCGCGCACAGCCTGCTCCAGCAGCGCCACGGTGTTGCGGCTGTCCGGGATCATCACGTCCGGCGCACCCTCGGGAAGCTGACCGGAACCGCCACGGCTGTCCTGGATGGTGTAGTCCGGTAGCTCGCGCCAGCCGGTCGTGGTCCAGATGGGCTTGGCGTCCTCCGGGAGCGTGTCTCGGCTATCGCGAATCGCCATCGACTTCTGGCTGCCGGTCCCGTTGACCAGCGTGTCCTCCCTCAGTTCGGTCACGGTCTCCTCCAGGTCCGGCGGGTCGGTGGGCTGCTCGGCGTGGTACTTCAGGGTCGCCTGCGCCTTCTTCGGCGGCGTGAGCTTCATCGTCTTCTTGCCGCCCTTTGAGGCCTTGCCCGTCTTGGTGGCAAGCTGCGCGGGCTGGGCGGCGCGCGCGGCGGCTGACGCCGACTTCGCAGCAGCGGTCGTCGCGGCCTTCAGGGCAGCCGACTGCGACTTGCTCGACGTGGTCGTCTTCGAGGCAGCGCCTGCTGCGAGCCCGGCGAGCAGGCCCTTCGTCGCCGGGTCCACGTTGCCGGTCGCTGGCAGGCCGTGCTCGGTCTGGAGCTTCTTGACCGCCGCCGTGGTCTGCGGCCCGAACCGGCCGTCCACAGTCACCTTGTAGCCGACGTTGCCCAGGTCTGTCTGGAGCGAGCGCACTTGCGCGTTCGCGCCGCCGGTCATGCCCGTCCCCGACTTCAACGTGCCCGTGCCGCCACCCAGGGCCTGGACGGTCAGCTTGGAGGCCGCTGTGGCCTTCTGGGAGGCCGTCTGCGCCCCTCCGGTGCCCTTCCCGGTACTAGCACTCGTCTTGCTCTTGGACTTGGCGGAGGAGGCCTTCTTAGCGCTCGTCGTGATCTTCTTGCCCTGGGGGTTCAGGCCCTGCGCCTTCTGCACCTGCGCGAGCGTCTGGTCAGGCGGGTTCTGAAGCACCTCCAGCGTGGCCGCGTCGATGCCGCCGTGCGCGTCCAGGCCGTACCGCGTCTGGAACGACGCGACCGCCGCCTGCGTGTTCGCGTCGTACTTGCCGTTGACCTGAACCTTGAACCCCAACTGCTGGAGCCGCTGCTGCAACTGGGCGGTCGTCTCGTCGGGCTGGCCGGGCACCGTGCCCGCGCCCGGCTTCAGGATCCACTTGCCGCCACGGCCACGCGGGTGCAACTGGTTGAACGCCTGCGCGGACTGGGACGGGGCCTGTTGCGGCTGCTGCTGCTTGGGCTGGCGTGGCGGCTTCTGCTGTGGCCGGGCGGCAACGAGGGGCACCGGCAAAGCGTATGGCCGGTCTGGCACTCTCCCGCAGTCGGATTCGTGCCGGGGCGCGACCCCATGAGCCCCACCCCGGCGCTCAAGAGCTTGACGGCGGTTCGAGCGACTACCTCAGACGCATTGAGCGCTTCCACTGCCTGCGCAGCGCGGCGCTGATCTCGGGGGCCATGCCATAGCCCACCTCGCCTAGCTCACGGACCATGCGAAGCCGCTGCGCCGGGTTCAGGCCGTCAAGCGCGTTCTCGACCGACTTGGACAGGCTCGGGTTGTCCAGCAGCGCGTTGCCCATCGCCGTCAGCCGCCACGACTGCGACCAGCGCCATCCGCGCTCGTCGTCGGACTCCACCTTCTCGCGCTCGCCTGTCTCCAGCCAGCCGTAGCGCTTCAGCCACGCCAGGCGGATGCCGACGCCGGAGCGGTGCTCGCCCTTGCTCGGCTGCCACGGGTCCTCGCCAAGCTGGCCGCGCACGGCCATGGTCGTCGCCCACCCGTTCTCGTCAGCCAGGTCGTCCACCATGCCGAGCAGGTCAGCGTCGGAGATGCCCATCAGGGTCATGTCCACCCGGCCGTTGCGGCGGCTGCTCATGACTGGCTCCTGACTGCCTCACGGGTCAGCCGGTAATACTTCGAGTTGCCGTCCACGCGGCCGATCCGGAGCAGGTTGTGCGGCTCTTGGCGCAGGATCTCGAACGCGCGGGCGGTCATGCCCGACGTGAGCTTCCCGCCGTCCGGCAGGACAGCATGCGCCGAACGCACGTCCACCTGGCGGAACTCCTCGTGGTCCTCAGCGAACTCCAGGATCACAGTCTTGATCGCCTCCAGGCGCTCCTCGCTGAAGTTCGACTCCTTCGTGCGCTTGGGCTGCTGCTCGCCGTTCTTGGGCCTGCCGCGCTTGGCAGGACGCTCGCCGGTGAGCGGCCGGATTGCCGCCTCGTACGCTTTCAACTCGGCATGGATCGACTCGCGCTCATGGTCCAGTTCGGCCAGGCGCACGGTGCGCTCCTCGATCAGCCTGCGTAGCTGGCCGACGATCTCGGCCGCGTGTGGGAGCATCGGCGCGCTGCCGTTCTGGGCAGCCACGCTCAGTTCATCGGACATCCTGCTACCTCTCGGTCGGGGTTTCCTCGCGAGGGTAGCACGCAGCGTGAGCTAGATGTCGCCCCGAACGGAGGCCACAAGCTCAACCACGGCGCGCCATTCGCGTAGCGCCTCCTCCAGGGCTGGCTTCTCTTGCTCGGCCCGGATGATCTCCTCCAGTCGCGCGTACACCTCGAACGCCTCGGGATCGCCGGTCGTGGCCAGCAGGTTCACGATGCGCTGCCGGTACCACGGTCGCCCGCCGCCGTTGCCGCGCTCGTAGCCAGCGGCCTCGGCCTGCCGGTCGAGCCGGTCGTAGTCAGGTCCGCCGTAGCCGAGCCGGGTGCGCCAGTCGTACGGGTCGGCATCGCGTAGCTCCTGCCAGTGCAGGCCGGTGAGCCGCTTCGGCCGGGGGAAGATTCGGGTGCGCCACATCCAGTGCTCGCGGGTGGCGACATGCTCGCGCACGGCCTCCTGCGCCTTCGGGCGGGTCATCTGCTCGCTGCGGTACTCGCACTGGCGGCAGACGGCGCGGTAGTGCCTGCCGCCATCCCAGCGCCCGGTGGTCGAGACGACACCGGCGCGCTCGCCCTTGACGGGGAACTCAGCGTCGGCTGGCAGCCGGTCATCCACGGTCGGGGAACCTCTGGATCCAGTCGCCCTCGGGGCCGGGCCAGCCGCGCACAGCGGCCTGCTCGTACTCCTCGCGGGTGATCTCCTCCACGTCAGCGAGCGCGACGAAGCCGGGCTCGCCGCGCGGCTCCTTCACGGACGCGTGCCAGCCGTAGAACGCCCGGCGGTTGTGCCAGGACTGGCGTGCCGTGTACTCGTCTTCCGCGCCGGTCAGGCGGAAGCTGTAGCCGTAGATCCAGAGCACATCGCCGGGCGCGACCAGACCGCCCATGCCGACGTAGCGGCGGCGAAAGAACAGCGGCTGCCCCTCATCCGCGAACGGCGCTTCTGGCTCGTGCTCGTAGGTGAGCAGCGCCCGGCGTCCCTTCTCGGTGATCGCCAGCGCGTTGAAGGGGTCGCCCTTGGCGTCAACGGCGATGGCGTTGCGTGCCAGGTAGCCCTCGGCTCCCAGGACGCCGGACGCCATGATCGCTCGCTCGCGGTCCATGCCCTCCAGGCCAAGCTCGTCCAGGATCTCCTGGAGCCGCCGTGGCCGCTCCGCGATCAGGCGCAGCATCGCCAGGCCGGTCTCGTCCAGCGCCCAGGTCGTCATAGCCGCCGCCTCACGTCTTCGGCCATGATCAGGCAGCGCGTGTCGTCGTGCCCGGCTTCGCGGCCGAACACCTCGGGCACCAGTTCGCGCAGGCGGGCTGGCGTCCACGGGTCGCGTGCGCCGGTCAGGTCCATGACGATGGCGCGGGCGCTGTCGTGCGGCCCGGTGCCGCCGTAGCCGAACTCGAAGATCGAGGCCTTGCCCTCGTTGATCTCGCGCGTGCCGGTGGGGCCGACGTGGTAGAGCCGCACTTCGCTGCTCGTACCGTCCATGCGCGCCGCTTCCTCGCGCGACCAGCCGTAGGCGTACTGCCAGCGGTCGGCGGGGATCGGAGCGCGGACAAGCTCGTAGTGCTCGATCAGGGAGCCCATCAGCGCACCTGGTCACCCTTGGCCATCTCGACAGCCAGGTCGTCGTGCATCCGGCCCACTTCCGTCCGCGTCCGTAGCTCGCGTAGCGCGAGCCGGTCGGCGTCGGTCAGCGGCTCAGCCGCACGGTACGCGGGGTGGATCCACGGCTCGCCACGCCCGCACGTGCAGAGCGGACGGCCCCACAGCGTCGGCCAGTTGACCGGCAGGGTGACCTTCAGGCAGTCGTCGGCGTGACCGCATGCGCGAGCGTTGCTCGCGTAGTGCTCGTGAAGCTCGGCCTCGGTGTGGTTCATCGTCACGCCGCCGCTGCGGTGCGGCTCAGTGTCCAGCGTGCGGTGGACAGCGGCGTAGTCCCAGGTGCCCTCCTGGAGGGCCTTGGGGTTGGTGTGCGGCGCGTTGGGTTGCTGCCGGGCAGCGGTCATGTCGTTCTCCTCGGTCGGGGATTCTAGGATTATCCTAGCACGCGATGTGCGCTAGCGCTCGGGGCGCTCCTCGCGGGCGTGCAGGGCGCGCAGTGCGCGCGTCAGGCGCTTCTCGTCGCCGCGCCGGACAGCGCGCTCGACAAGCTGGCGCTCGCGGTCGATCTGGCCGTCGTGCTGGAGCGCGGCGATCTCGCCTGGCTCGTACGGCACGTCGGGACGAAGGTCGTAGAAGGCTCGCATCGTGGGCTCCTCGGTCGTGGTCACGCCTTTAGAGGATAGCACACGACGTGCGCTAGCTCAAACGGGCATGGCGTGGGCGAGTAGCTCGGCAATGAGCCGCCGCTGCACCCGCCGCGACTGGAACGTCCACGCGTACAGCCAAAGCGCCGCCTGGAACTCCTGGGCGAGCCCGGCGGAGTTGATCCGGTCCTCGATGGTCTCGAACGGGATCCCCTCCATCAGCATCATGTCCACGGTCTCCAGGTCCATGCTCGCCTAGCCTGCCAGGCCGTGATCGCGCCCGCCAGGCGCGCCGGGAGGAATAACCCGCAGGTAGCGGAAAGTTCTCAGACCCGGATCTGGCCAGCCACGACCAGCAGGAACACGGCGAAGGCGCAGAAGATGCACATGAACAAGATGAACGGGTCGTTCCGGCGGCGCGTAGCCGACGGATGGTGAGGCTGCGATCAGTCCCTGACAAGGGCCAGATACACGCCCGCCAAGCAGATCGTTGCGAGCAGGCCGACCCAGAAGATCGTCCAGTTTCCGGTCAGAATGCAGA
>Ga0126381_100005546_pt1 | contig 13904 bp, 15 predicted proteins | sample PanSoiMetPlot_28_FD_96465 | JGI IMG/M metagenome (GOLD analysis project Ga0126381, IMG submission 96465) | Tropical forest soil microbial communities from Panama - MetaG Plot_28 | ecosystem: Environmental > Terrestrial > Soil > Tropical forest > Bulk soil | place: Panama | collected 2016-02-17
CAGAATCGCATTCTGATCTTGTGCCTTCGCAGCGGCCGCCAACGCCTTGCCGGCGTCCTCGGGCGAAGCGAACGTTTTAGGTCCAGCTTGGGCGGGTTCAGACTGCTGCTGCTTGTTGCAAGCCGCGATTTGGAACACCGTCACGACACTCACCGTGACTAACAGAGACCGCACGGCAAAACCTACGCGATTACCAACGAAGTCAAGCATCCCAAACCTCCTTACGTCGATTCCAGATCGCTTACCCCTCAGCGCCGGAACCCTCCTCCACGGAACCCTCCTCCACCCCAGCCGCCGCCGCCACCACGACTCCCCCAGCCCCGCGAACTGGACATCCGTGAACCCCAGCCACCACCACCGAAGCTCGAACCCGAGTGGCTGCCCCAGCCGCTAAAAGCAGATTGCCCCCCACTCCGCAATTGTCCCGCTGTGCCGTTGTCCCAACCATGTGCAGCCCCTGAACTGAAACTAGGCTTCTGAACGTTGTTCCAGCTTCCGTCAGTGTTCTTTTGCCAGCCACTCCCGGTATTCCTGTAAGCGTTGCCGTTGGCAGCCGCATATCTGTTGCCATTCGAGCTCTGCGCCGTCGCGAGGGTCCCTCCAGCGCCCGAAACATGCTGCGTGTTCACCGTCTGGCCGTTCTTTGAGAACGTCGAGCTTCCGGAACTCCCAAAGGCATTAGAGTTTTGATGTGTTGCACCATAGGCCCCGGTGTTGGGGTTGTACGCCTGTCCGGCTCGTTGAGTCCCGTAAGCTGTCGAGGTCGATCCGCCCCGCGCATAAGTCCCGGTCGAAGGGTTGTAGCCAGAACCATAGTGCGCGCTGCCGTATGGCCCATAGGCCGACCCGCCGTAGCCGTAGTAACCGCCGTGCCAGCCAACATTTCCGTAGTAGGCGCCGCCATGGTAATACGCGCCACCGCCGTACCAATTGCAGCTCCAACTACTGTATCCCCAGCCGCAACAGCCGCCGCTCATCATCGCTCCGACTGCAATTCCCGCACCAAAGGAAAGCAGGCCGGTTGCCACCAGGTCGGCAGTACTGTAGCCCGGAGGACTATAGGGTGTTCCATAGACCACTGTCGGGTTGTAGCTCGGGATGTATACCACCTGCGGATTTGCTGGCTGGATGACGATGACCTGCTGCCCGCTTTGCGTTTCGGTTTTTACGGTCTGCTGTGACGTGGTCTTCAAATTACCGGCAGTCTGCGCCTGCTTACGTAAGGTTTGTACGGCGGCCATCACTTCGGCGTGCTGATTGTGGTACGCCTCTCCCAACTGCGACGTCCATGTGATGTTCTGCGCCATGTTGTTCAACACAGTCGGAAACTGCGTTAGGGCCTTTACGCTGGGATCCCAGGACTGTTTATCGACCGCCTGCGCTAGCGCTGTGCCCGTTAGATTCTTGTTCTGCTGCAGCCAATAATTTGCAACCGCGACCTGGTCGGGAAAGGTCGCTGCGGTAAGAATCTGTGCCACCAGCGCATCCGGATACAGAGCGATGGGTGAGACCAGCGAATTCACTTCATCCGAGGTGAGTGGCACGCCTTGTCCCGGGTACGACGAAGTGGCCCCACTCGACGTAGCTCCACTCGTCGGGATTTGCGGTTCAGAAGTCTGTGACAAGGCTCCCTGATCAGGGGCCGTTGTAAAAACCAGAAAGAAGCTCAGCAGATATGCGAGAGTCTTCTTCGATTTAGTAAATGTCGGCTTCATCGTTGTCCTCCAAATGCACACGCGTGGAAGAGTGAAGCGCCGCCAGCCGCTCAAACAATCTGCAGCGACAAGGAAATCGCCAGCCCTCGCAGTTTTGCGAGTCAACCCTCAGGTTAGTAGGCGGAGCCGCGCGCTTCTACTGGCACATGTGACAGTGTCAAAAAGATGGAGAGTCAAGGTTCTCCAATCATGGCGCTTTGAATCTACGGCTGAATCGATTGCGAGGTATACCTCCGCCCATCCAGTGCCTCTCTGATAGCAGGAATGAGGTCTGTTGTCACGTCCTCTTTGACGACGTAGCCGGAAGCGCCTACGGAAAATGCTGCAGCAACGAAATCCAGGTCTTCATGGACTGTCAAAAACACGACTTTGGTCCGGCAATTTGGACCCAGCTGGGATACTGCTTGCAATCCGTCAATAATCGGCATTGAGATGTCGATTACGAGAACATCCGGATCAAGACGCTGCACCTCCCCGATCGCATCGCGTCCGTTATTCACCGTGCCGACGACGTCAAACTCCTCGCCCAGTACTCTCCGTACCCGTGCCAAAATCGTTTCGTGATCGTCAGCAAGCAACACCCGAATTTTACCCATCGCGTCACACGTCGTTAATTGCAAAATCTAACGCGCATTCTTTCCCCTGAAACGCTGGCCGACTACTGTCACATCGGACAGTAGTCGGGTATCCAGCGCCATCGTAGTGTCGGCTTGACTCACTATGTTCACGAGCGGTTCAACGCACGTAAGCGCGAACTAGTTAACGGAGGTGACTGGATGCAGGCAATTACCGTTAAACCGATGACTCCGGGGAGCGCCCGGCTGGAGGATTTTCCAGAACCCGATGAGCGCGAGGGCACCGTGCTCGTAGAAGCTATAGCTGTCGGAGTGTGCGGAACTGATGTCGAGATCGTGGAAGGAAAGTATGGCTGGGCCCCTCCCGGCAAGACGAGCCTTGTGCTCGGTCACGAATCCCTTGGGCGAGTTGTCGATCCAGGGACGTCCGCTGCGCTGAAAAAGGGCGATTTCGTAGTCGGCATTGTCCGCCGCCCTGATCCGGTTCCTTGCCCGAACTGCGCGGTCGGAGAATGGGACATGTGCCGCAATGGCCAGTACACGGAACGCGGCATTAAAGAGATAAATGGCTTTATGTCGGAGCGCTGGCGGATCGAGCCCCATTACGCAATGAAGGTTGATCGCTCTCTCGGGATACTCGGGGTGTTACTGGAACCTACGACAGTGGTGACAAAGGCGTGGGAGCAGGTTGTCGCAGTCGGCCAGCGTGCTTTCTGGGAGCCTCGAACGGTGCTGGTGACAGGCGCTGGCCCCATCGGCCTCTTAGCCGCCCTGCTCGGCAAGGAGCGCGGGCTTGACGTCCACGTTCTCGACATGACCGACTCCGGGCCAAAGCCCCAACTGGTCCGTTCGCTTGGCGCGACATATCACACTGCAATCGCAGAGATTGGTTTCGAGCCGGACATTGTCATCGAATGTACCGGGGTAGGACAGGTAATTGCAGACTCAATCCACGCAGTTGCGGCAGGCGGTGTAGTTTGCTTCACTGGTGTCGGCGGCGGGGGTGCCACCGGTTTGCAGCCCATAGCCAATGCGGCGGCGCGCGGGGTACTGAAGAACAACGTACTTGTGGGAAGCGTAAACGCTAACAAGCGGCATTGGTATAAGGCCGGTGAGGCTTTGGCGCGAGCGGATCGCACATGGCTAGCACAACTAGTTTCTCGTCGCGAGCGCCCGGAGAACTTCGCAAGGGCCTTAGCGCGAACTCCCGAGGACATCAAGGTCGTGATCCAGTTCGCCGACGTTTAGGTGCAATATGCGCCTCTGATTCTTCATCAGGCCGCCAACACTTGCCCAATGAAGAGTGCAAGATAGGTATCAGTTCTTCTTACATGGGAGATATGATCGCGTGCTTGATTGCATACTGCACGAGCTCTGAATCTGTCTTGATTCCCAGTTCTTCCATGACCCTGTATTTGTGGAAGCGCACGGTTCTACGCGAAATACTAAGAATATAGGCAATTTCTTTCATCGACCGGCCCTCTGCCAGCATCTGCAGGACCTCCCGCTGTCGGGCACTTAATTCCTTAGGGCGGCCTAGGGCCATTGGATCGCGAACAAAACTCTCTTCCATCGCATGGCTGATCCGCGGCGTGACATAGGAAGTTCCCCGGACTGCATTATGAACGGCCTGCAAAAGTTCCTCGCCCTTTGAGTGCTTGAGCAAATAACCCGACGCGCCGATCCGCAAGGCTTCACTCGCAACGTTGGGATCAGGATTCATGGTAAGGAAGATAAGTTTTACTTGGGGCATCAACTTCTTCAGTTGCCGCCCTGCGTCCAACCCATTCAATAACGGCATTCCCACGTCGACCAGCACCACATCGGGCTTCAGATCCAGGGTCGTTTTCACCAACGTACGGCCATCTTCAACACAGCCGACAACCTCATATTCAGGCTCTAGCAGCTTTTTTAGTGCGGCGGAAATCATCGTGTGATCGTCGGCCAGTAAGACGGTTGTTCGTCTCATGCCACCTCCTTCACACGTTCGGCGTCTCTAACTGCCCCGTCCTCTGAAGAGCTCTCATTCTCAGCAACCAGCGGTACGACAGCGAGGATCTTTGTTCCATTTCCAGGCTCCGACTCTACCAAAAGTTGGCCGTGAACCAAATGCACGCGTTCCTGCATACTCACGAGCCCTAATCCTCGGTTCTTCTTTGCCTCTTCCAGGTCAAAGCCTGCACCCGAATCGCTCACGACGAGTTGAACCTCGTCCGAAATGGTGTTTAGCTCTACTCTGTACTGGCTCGTCCCGCTGTACTTTACAGCGTTATGAAGCGCTTCCTGGGTAACACGGAACAGACACAACGAAATATCTTTGGGTAGATGTTTAGGCACATTTCTTTCTGTGAACTCAACGTTTACCTTGTGTTGTTTTGAGAACTCATTGCAGAACCCCTTAATAGCGGTAGCGATACCCAGATAGTCCAGCTTGGACGAATGCAGTTCATGCGACAGTGACTGAACATCGTCCGCTATCTCGGAACAATGTTTCCGGATCTCTTCGAGGTTCTCCTTGGCGGCCATGGGTAACCCCTTAGAGCTACGATTGGTTTGCTCAAGCTCCATGGACAGCAGTGCAAGCCTCTGGCAAATGTCGTCATGCAGATCTCTGGCGATTCGCGTTCGCTCCTTCTCCTGCGCTTCGATCAATTGGCCACTCACTTTCTCGAGCGCTGTCTGAGCTAACTTCTGTTCCGTTGTATCGATTGCCGAGCCGATGAACCCTGCGAATGATCCATCGCCATTCACTCTTGGCGATGCGATATTGAGAACCCAACGGTATACTCCGTCGCTTCGTCGAAGGCGATACTCTTGTGAAAACCTCTTCCGCGAAGCCAGAGCCTGAGAGAAGGTATCCGATACATTCTTCAAATCATCTGGATGTACATAGGCAACCCACGAGTCGCCGTGTCCCGAAATTGGATCAGCACCCGTAAAGGCGGTCCACTGGTCATTCAGATACGTAACCTTGCCACGCGTATCGCACATCCAGATCAGGGAAGGCGTGGTATCCGCCATCACCCGGAAACGCTCCTCACTCTCACGAAGGACAGCCTCTGCCTTTCGCTTGCGAGCCCGCTGCAATAGTAAGCCCGCGATCAACAGGGCCTGAGCAATGATCAGCGCGATCCCCGGAATAATAAATTTCCGCTCACGCTGCCAAAAGTTAGGTTGCTGGTTATCGATTTGCGTTCCCGGTGGTAACGCCGATACCGGAATGCGCCAGTGCTGAACCGCCGGCCAGTCCACCCGGAACTTTAGGTTGGAGTCATACACAATCGGAATGTCCTCAGGCCGTTCACCCAATAGCACCCGTGCCACCATTTGTCCATTTAGGGAAGCGTCCTTCCATACATCGCGGTATGCTCCGCCAACGCCTCCGTGGTTCAAAGCAAGTCCTTGCCAGGCGGAATAAGTCGGAATGCGTTGTGCTACCGCATTGAGAATATCTATCGGTTCGATCGCCGGATTAGTTGTGTCATTCGGTCTGAGTTGAAACAGGGTGACGGTATGAGAGGGAAGCGCAGCAACTCTGCCAAGCAGCTGACTGTCCGCAGGTCCCACGATGTCGATCTCCCTCACTTTGCCCTGACGGAGAAGTTCGGCGTGCGCAACTGCTAACCAATATTTGTCCCAATCCGATACTCCTGTGATAACTGCGATCGCCTTTGTATCCGGCTGAAGACGAAGTGCTAGACCGATCGTTTCCTTCATCCCCAGGACGCTGACCACGCCAGTCGCTCCCGGCCACGGTTTCAGTGCTTCCACATTGCTGACATCGGTAAAAACAATCGGCACACCGGGAAAGATCTTGTCACGATATTGAACTGCAAATTGAAGTACCGGATAGGTGGCCGCAACGACAGCATCTAGCTTTACCCCGCTGTACCCACGCTGGAGAGTCTCCGCCAGGCTCTCCTGATAAGCTTCCTCATAGAATCGCGGGTTCTCCACGGACGCGGTGTAGAAGTTGATTTGCTCAGGAACGCGTGACCGAACGGTGGATTCCATCAGCGCCCACGATGGCGGAAGACTAGCCCAATTGTGCAGAATGAGCACGTTCTTCGCATTCGGCTCTGCTGCAACAAATGCTCCACTCAGACCGCACACCATAATGCCAAGGAATGTCAGCCACGTACGCGCACACAATCGCCATATGCTAGCCCAACGAAAGCTGCACAGTACCGCCACTCGCGGATTCTCCATAGGGCCTCACGTGCGCCAAACAAACATCTGCGCCGGACCGCTTGACTCGTCAGCGTATAGGCTTACGCACTGATCGTGGTACCGGGTCAGACTGGGGAGATGTCTAGGTACCCAACAACTTGGAACCCTAACTTGGGCCTTGGGAGATTTGCGCATGATTCTAGCGCATCCCCGAGTCGAAGGTGTTACAACTAAGGTGGCTGTCGGTGAAGCGCAATAACGGAACCACCGAAGTGTGGCATGTCCACCCCATCTTCAACGTGACACGTTTTCCGCCAAAACCTGTCAAACCCCTAAATCACCTAACTACCTAAAATCAAACAATTTCCGCGTGGCAGAGTAGTTTCTGCTATTCGCTATGACTAAAGGAGTAACGAAAAATTAAAGCAGTAGCGAAAAAACCCCCGACTTATCTGGGGGCTTTTCCTTTTAGAATCAATATTTTGACCACTAAACCATTTATTCACAATTCTATAGCCTGTGCAAATCAGTTAAATCATTGAAATAATTCAAATTGTAGCCACAGCGTGACAGGGGGGCCATCTCCGAACTTCTCCGCGAGCTAAGCCAGAGACCATTCATCTGTCACGGAGTCGATCTCAACAGAGATTCTGAGTCCTACTTCACGACTACAAGTTCCGCCGTGCTGTTCCCGCACATCCCATAGATCTCTCCGGAGATGCAGGCCCCAACCGAGTACCTATAGCAGCCCGGCGTCTTCGCCACTACAGTTACGGACTTATTCGAGCCGCCAATGATGTCGTCAGCGTCGAACGGTGAGTTCGGTCCCATATCGACAATGAAACCCTGATGCTTAGTGTCGCTCTTCCAGACAACCGTTGTGCCTGCCTTTACGCAGAAGGTCGAGTTACCTTTTGCACCGGGAAAGCCTGGCGTAGCGGAGGCAGCATTCGAAGTACGCTTGATATCGACCGAGCACGACTGCGAACCCGATCCACACATATTGGCAGGGCTGCAAAGCGACGCTGGATTGGGTTCGGAGCAAGCGTACGGATTTTTCTTGTTCTGCGCGTTTACCGTTTGATTAGGAGCGAGAACTACGAGCGGTAGTAGGAGCAAGGGACACCCAATTGCAAAAACTCGATGGATCGTCATGACTCACCTCTTTGTGGTACGCAGGCACTCGAAGTGCATTGAATGCGCGGTTGAGTTCTGGGGCTGGAGCAATTGGATCAAGACCGCCTTGGTAGCTAATTGACACCAGCCGTGCCTTTCCAATCAATGACGTCCACCAATTTCCAGGCATTCTGCCTAAGGTCCCACTCAAGCTTACCGTCCTTGTTGACCACTAGTTGCGCTGCCGGAAACAGTGTTCCCGTGCTCTTGCTCTTGTCCTGATCGTTAAGCTCAAGGACGCCTGCGGTCAGATCGAAGGACATCGATTGGCTGTCCGTCCACGCCTCTGCCATCCTGATCTGTCGATTGGTGACAAAGACGATTCTCCGGCCCGTCGGAGTCGGAGTCATCTGAATATAGGCGCAATCGTTGCCCAGTGTGCCCGTGATCTCAACATGGCCAACGGCTCTCATTTTTTGCAGAGCATTTACCAGCCCCTGGTTTTGCCCCTTCTCGTAGGCTTGCACCAGAACTGCCCTGTCCGCTGGCGTTGAGAACTCATAGATGTTGAGGCTAACGCCAATATTCGCACCCAGTTGAGTCCCCGTGCCGAAGGCCTGCGCCTCGATCGTTTCGTACTTATCTCTCGAAAAGGCAGGGCTGCTTCCAGCCAGCAACAAGCCCAGCGTCACGATGCCCATCTTATGGAACTTCGTAAATCTTCTTCGTTTGTACATAGTCCTCACTCCTTTATTGGCTTAACTGCAGAGGGCCCGTGATTCCCAACGGTCACCGTAGGTCTTTGGTAAAAGGAGAGCAACTGGCACAAGTGTCAGGTCTGCCAAAAAGGACTGTGATGCTTGTCGAACCGAGCGCATATGCGATGGCCGTGGCATCGACGGCTTCCTGGCTTGAATACCTAGACATTGAAGGCGCCATCTTGCCTGAACGCGCTGGCGCCGGTTGATGGAATGGTCACTGCGCGCGGGTCCGGGCTAGGGCTGGATTGGGGCCGTGGTGCGCTACGTTTTCTCGTGATGGCGACACGCGCGGAGGCATACGAATCAATCGCTTTCAACGTGCCACGGCCTCGAAATCCGTGCCCTCTATAAGGACAATCTGGTCCTCGAATCTGCCTCTCTGGGATGACGCGGTGTTGTTCCAACGTGACGCGTCCTAATCGAACCTCGTTCTGAGTGCCGAAGCGGCGGTGGAATTGAAAGCAGGCAGGAGCATGCCGGTACGCTGCTTGTAGGCGGCGAATCCAAGATAACGTGACAGGGACTTATCCTTTTGACGCATATTGCGCAGGTAGTACAGTAACCAACCAGCAAGTACCAGTGCAGCCTGCCAATGCCACGATACGATCACGAATCCCGCGTAAATCAGAACTTCGCCGAGGTAGTTAGGATTCCGTGTTCTGCCGAACAATCCATCTACAATCAATCCCTTGCGAACCTGAAGGGTAAAAGCTTTTTGCGCATCGCTGACGTAATGCAGGAAGACGCCCAGAAGCACCAAGAATGGCCCAGCGGCGAAGACCCAATTGGGTAGCAGAGTGTATTCCGAAATGAGCAGGTACGAGCCAATCATATAAGCCATCAGCGGCAGAAAAGGTGCAAGCGCGCCGACCCACAGCGGTATCGGCTCGGCGAAGCGCTTATCACGGAATACGGCTTGCTTGATGAGCCAAAGCAATGCGTAGGTGCCATGCAAGCCGAGATATAGAAAGGCTGCAGCACTCCAGTTATCGAAGTGCCACATGAGTGCCAAAACAATTGGGGTTACGAGTATCTTGTGTGCATTGATAATCCAGTTGATGGTGACCATACAGCCCTCGTAATTTTTTCTGTTTTCGGTGTAGACAATGTCTAAGTTGGTTTAAGTCTTGCCGCAGAAAGGCTCCGTTGGGATGCGCAGAAGGAAGCCCGCGACACCTTGTCTATCTTCGCCGCATTCATAGTTCAACCCAATCTGTGAAACACGATGTCAGGGCTGTACGCCGGGCAATAAGTCCGTCATAGTAGTCGGTCCACCCGGTGATCTTGCCTTTACTAGTCCGTACAACAGAAACACCATGCAGCGAAACCGGGACATCTCTTAAGGTATTGCCGTAAAAAGGCTCTTTGAGCGTGTACTCCAGTAGCCATTCCGCGATGACATGATCCTCGGCTACGAAAGTCTTCTTCGTCCGAAACGAGGAACCTGGATAGAGCTCTCGTTCTTTCTGGAAAAATTCGCGCAGCTGCACTCTATCGGTAAACTCAAGCCCGAGGCCCCGGTCATTGAAGCAGAAGTTCTCCGCAAACTCAGCGACCGCGTCCTCAATTTTCCCGTTTTTCAAACGTGTCAGCGCGTTCACTACACCTTCGTCACGGGTTGCCATTTCAGCCAAAGATTCAATCATCTCGATCCTCCATTTTTTCCGTGTTTCGTTCGGTTGTACCAAGTCGGATTTCGTAATTAATTCGTTATCGATGTGGAAGTGATTTATTCGTTCGTGCCTTGCTGGCTATAGTCGAGCCATTGCCGCAGAGCCTGGACTTTGTCCATGGTGAAGGGAGGGTATAGGTGGTCGATTGATGCATCTGGAGGCGCGATCAGGACAGATTTAGCGTGTGTCATGTTGTCATATCCATACTTGCCGTTTGCTTGGCCGAAACCCGATCCTCCAACTCCCCCGAAGGGAACGCTTTCAAGGAAGACCTGCACGTTGTTCTGGTTTACGGCGCCACCGCCGAAGGACACGCTCGACAGGAATGTGTCAATTGCCTTTTGGTTGCGGCTGAAGATATAGCCTGCCAGCGGTTTTGGGCGCTCCTTGATTCGTGAAATTGCCTCGTCGAAATCGATGTATGTGAGGACAGGCAGAATCGGGCCGAAGATTTCGTCTTGCATGACTCTGTCTTGCCATGAGACGGGATAGAGGATGGTCGGTTCGAAGTAGCGCTCCTCCTCGTCATAAGCTCCTCCGCATACAACTTTGTGAGCATCAACGAGCGAGGCGAGCCTCCGTACTTCACTAGCGTTGATGATCCGCGAGTAGTCCGAATTGCTTTTTGGGTCGGGGCCATAAAGTTCAACCACTGCTTTACGGCATTCGGCCACGAACTCGTCGGCGATCGATTGATGGACGTATGCATAGCCTGGCGAAGTGCACCACTGTCCCCCCCAGGCAGTAGCTCCCCATACAAGCTTTTTTGCCGCATCAGGCAGGTTTGCGGCCTCGTCGACAACTGCGGGATTCTGACCCCCGAGTTCGAGCAGCACCGGGGTCAGACGCTCCGCCGCGGCGCTCATTATTAATTTTCCGACCCTTCCGCTTCCCGTGAAGTAGATGAAATCAAGCGGCAACCGCAAGAGCTGCGCAATCTCCTCAGCGCTCGCGGTGATTGCAGCCAGGACATTCGAATCGAAGTATTTCGGCACAATGGACAAGAGCAGCTTCGCCGTCGCCGGCGCTTCAGAAACTTTCAAAATGCATGTGTTTCCTGCCGCCAGCGCCGTAATCGCCGGGCGAAGCAACGAGAGCAACGGTGCGTTGAATGGGCCTAAAATCAGGGTCACGCCGTACGGCTCGCGATAGATCGTCGCTTTGTGCCCTGACTCTGCGAGGAAACGTGGTACGGCCGCTTTCACGGGCTGCATCCACGCTTTCAAACTTGCTTTTGTGAAGTCGATTGTTCCGAGGCAGCCAGCCACTTCGAATACCTTCTCCGAAATTGCCGTCTTGAAGTCCTTGCCAACGGCTTCAGTGAACGCATCCATGTTTTCAGAGAGCATGCGGGAAAGCTGGTCAAGCTGACCGACGCGCCACTCATACGCTTTGGTGACGTTGGTTTCGAAATATGATCTCTGCTCGCGCACGAGATCCTCAAATCGATCTACTGTATCCACAGAATCCACAACCTGCTTTTTCAAATCTGCTTTTGACATGGTCTCTATTCCTTGGCAACCCCGGTTACTAAGGTGGTCCGCCATAGGCTCCTTTCAAAGCGACAATATGGCTAACGTCGCTCCTTCTCTAGCAGGGCCGCATCATCTTGTCAGAAAAGGATCCAGTTTGTTTCGGATAGAGGGTATCGTTCGGTGCGCCGGCGCCTCGCTGCTCGCCGCTGCAACCGCCTGCCGCTCGCCGGCATCCAATACCGACCGGAAGTGGGCCCGTGTTGCACGAGGAGATGTCATTGAATATCGAAAATTCGTCACAGACCTTTAATGATTTTGTGGCTGATTTGTCTGTCCGTTCAGGGCTGGATGACGGCTCGGTGCGGGGTTCTGCCATCGGGCGATATCGCGGGGACCTAGGACAGGGGCTCGCTGCCGAATCAAACCAACACATACTTACCATGTGCGTTCGAACTCCGGCACGTTTCGAGAGAGCCGGGATGCACAACAATTGGTTGTCTTACGTGAAGTCGCCCGGAACGCTTTGCTTTGTGCCCGCCGGGGTTCAAGTCTTAATGCGCGCACGAAGTGATTTCGAACTGGTTACGTGTGCGCTCGACTTTACGCTCGTGAACGGAATCGATTTGGAGTTGGATCGTCGACCGGCGTGTGAATTGAGGCTCCGGGCAAACTTCAAGGACCCAGCGGCACAACAATTGCTGAAACTCTTGCTTGCGGATTTTGCAAGTGAATGCCATGCGGGGAGACTTTATACCGATCACTTGATTCACGCTCTCGCTTATCGCGTTCTTGGCCTCGCGAGAGATGTCTCTCCGCCCCGCGCCACCAGGCAAGCGTCGGGTCTTCCCGGCCGCATCCTCAGGCGAATTTTGGACAGAATGCGCGTTTTCGATGCCCAACTCGACCTGCAGTCCCTCGCTCAGGAAAGCGGATACAGCCGGGTTCACTTCGTCCGAATGTTTCGAGCAGCAACGGGACGAAGCCCGCACAATTATCTTCTGAACATGCGCGTTGAGCGGGCGCGTGAGCTTCTGTCCAATCGCGCGGCATCGCTAATCGAAATCGCGCTTGATTGTGGCTTTTCGAGTCATTCACACATGACGCGCGTATTCAGGCAATTCCTCGGCGTTACACCAAGCGAATACAGGCGCGGCTTATAGCTGATCCTCAACAGTTATCGAACCCTTACGCGTTAGAGGCAACATCTCGTTGTTTCGGTCATCAAACGCTGGCACAGGGTTTGCGTCGAAGATCGTAATCAAATCTGTCATATCAACTGGGCGGGGGCTTAGCATCGGCAAGTCGACCGCCCCTCCGATTCAACTTCTGTCCCTTAGGCTGGATGGATCATCTCGCGGGCGTACGCGAGACCCATACCGTAGCCACCGCCGTTCTCCACAACAATGGCGCGAGCCGCTTCGTACGTTTCATGGCGTGTCCAGTCACGCTGAAACTCAAGCAGAACCTGAATCCAACTGGTAAGTTGCGCTCCGGCTTGTTCCAATCTCCGTAGAGCGAGTTCGTGGCTTGCGGGAGTCAATCCACCGCAGGTATCCCCCACGACAAAAACCTCGTATGCTTCGTCAAGCGCCGAAAACGCAGGAAATGAGACACAGGCCTCGGTTAAGAGTCCGGCTACGAGTAAGCGCCTGCGACCAGTCGCCTGCACAGCACCACGCGCGGCGTTATCTTCCCAAGCATTAATGTTGCGGCACTCGATCGCTTTTACATCTGGTGCACAGACTGGAGCTGCGGAAACAGGGGTCCGCTGTAGACCTTGGAGGCTGAGGTTGTCGCAACTACAGGCACGCCGAAGGTAGTGGCTGTCTTGGCGAGAGCAGTGGCATTGTTCATCAGGACCTGTCTCGGCATCGACTCAACGCCGTAACCTAACCCTGCCTGCAGATCTACTAGCAAAAGGACGCATTCCGATGGGCTCAAGAGCGTTTTACTTCCGTTCATGGGACTCTCCTCATTTCTGGATTCAGATCTCGGCGAGTTGAAGTGACATCTGACGTGATCCTCATCGCTGAAATAGATTTGCCAGCGCCTCTCGATATGATGCGAACTCAGAATCAGGTGCAGGATTATAAGGATCGTCCTGCGGTGCATCCGTAATTAATTTTGAACGTAACTCTTCTTCTATCTCTTCAAGGTATATCTCTTCTTCACTTGCACGTTCCTCGTAGTAAGTCTCGTTATATGTCAGAACGACTTCATCGCTATTGCTTTCGATTGCCATTGCGTTTCCTCTCTCATGCCACGATTGCTCTTGTCACTTCACCGCTCAATGTTCGGCCGATGTTCCAGAAGCCTGGCGGCAATCGCGTCCTCACGCGGCCTGAACTGCATCGGAACCCGATAAGCGTGCTGAAGGCACTGAAAGAGTAGCCGTGCAGTCTGAACCTCCTTCAGACTG
>Ga0126381_100005547_pt1 | contig 13902 bp, 6 predicted proteins | sample PanSoiMetPlot_28_FD_96465 | JGI IMG/M metagenome (GOLD analysis project Ga0126381, IMG submission 96465) | Tropical forest soil microbial communities from Panama - MetaG Plot_28 | ecosystem: Environmental > Terrestrial > Soil > Tropical forest > Bulk soil | place: Panama | collected 2016-02-17
AAAGTTTGGCCATTCTCGCAAGACAGTGGCCCGGTACAGCCCCTCGCGACTACGGGCATGAAGCTGGTGTGGAAGTTGGTGCCCAAAGTGGGAACGATTCCGGTGACACCCTGACCCGGGATGGTGGCGGTGGCACAACCCGCTGGGGGCGGGTTGACCTGGCACTTGGGGTTGATGAAGAAGGTGCGATCCTCTTCGATGATCCAGCGATAATCAGTGATCCTGGTCGTCTTGTTGGCGCCGTCCAACACGGTCACGGCGAGATTGCTGGGTGCCGGGAAGACCAGGCTAACGGTCGCGGACGTGGCGCTGACTGTGCCCTGTGCGTTCTGCGCTTTGTAGGTGAACGTGTAGGTGCCTGCGGCGCCGACGGAAGCTGTGAACCCGCCATCGCCATTCTGATCCACAGTGAGCGATAGGCCCGCTGACGCCACTGGAGCATTCCCAGTCGACATTGCAACCGTCAGCGGATACCCCGCCGCGTCATAGTCGTGGCAGGGATTGGTCGCCGTCGGGGTACATGCATCCCACGGCGTCGACAGGATGCCAGACGGCTTGATGCTCAGAGTTGTGCCGTTCGAGGTGTAGGTCTTGTTTCCAACGTGAATGCCACTCGCCGCTTCCACAGTCGCGGCACCTAGGGTTACCGTGGCGGTTAAACCTGAGGAGCACGTCGCCGTAGCGGCCGTAATTGCACCGTTGGCGCAGTAGGTAAAGGTGTCGCCAGTGGTTCCAACATTCTGTACATAACTGAAGGTTCCGTCTACGTTCAGGGTAACTGTGCCACCTGTCGGTGCGGTCAAGAGTTGAACACCGTAAACATTCGTATCGTTCGCCATCACCCCTTTCCCCGGATCTGAAACCACAACTCCCTCACAGGGCGCCGCAACACAGGCAACGAGTGAATTGTAGGTGTCAGCTCGCGCCACTGCCGCCGCGAGGGCGGGAGCAGTAGGCAGTCCGGCACCGTTGATGCTGAGGTACGCCAGCATGCCCCCGTCCCGGGCGGTGGCGTTCCCCGACAAGCTCAGCTCCCGGTCATACACCGGCAGGGCCGGCGCAGTGGCACTCGTTGGTGCGTTAATCATCACATCGTACGTCTTGCCTGCTGCCATAAAAACTTCGCTTTGGACACGCGGAACACCCGGCAGAGGGTTGCCGTCTTCGGCAATCAGTGAAAAGCCTGCAGGCGAAGTAGTAGCCGGGGCAACTGCCGTCCCGGTCTGCGAGCCCACGATCGAAGGCACGTGCATGCGCAAGCCGGCATTCACCAGGCGCACCAGGACAGTGCCGGCAACGGCCGTCGCTGGCGAGGCCAGGAAAAGCGAAGCCGAAGCGTTGGTCTTGTTGAAAGCTACTCCATCGATGAGGTAATAGAGCGGCGTGTAATTGACCGCTGGCGGATAACATTGGCGATAAGTGGGAGAACCAGGATTGCCGCAGCCGCCCGCCTGGCCGGACCACACCATGGTCTCGGTGAAGCCCGGAGTCGTGACCGCAGTCTGCACCGCATTGTTTTCGACCGGGTCAATCTCACTGAAAAGGAATGGGATTTCGGCGTTGTAGGTGACAGCGGGGGTCGTGCCCACTGCCGGATACGCGGTGCCCGCCGTAGTTCCCGATGGAGCGGCGGTAACCACAAGCATGCCATATAGGCCCATCGCACCCTGAATGGACGGATGTGTGCCGGACTCGAGCAGATAGGTTCCTGGCCTTAGGGCCGTCCAGGTCAGCGCGGAAGTCGCTCCCGCAGCGACCTCCGTGGAGAATGACTGGACGCGCGGCCCCTGGGCCGGCGGCGTGGCGCCCGGACCGCCCGCGATCGGCCAGGTGGTGGCAGTCTGTGCACTGCTATGGTCCGGGCTGGACGTGTAGCTCCCGGGAGTTCCAAGGCCACCGCCTACCTGACCCACGATCACCAGCGAAGTGGGCACGGTGTTGGTCGCAGTGCCGGCCGCAAAGGAGAGATTATTACTGAGGTTGATGGTCAGGGCGGTTCCCGTGGAAACATAGGGAACGGTAATCACAACTGGCGACCAGGTGGCTGGGGTGGTCGCGGTCGCCGCCGCCTGCGGATTCAGCATGGCACAAGTCGCCGTCGAGCCCGCAACCGCCGCCCCGCAACTGTAGCCCCACATGGGCACCACCGAGCCGTCAGGCAGGGTGAGCGTGGTCGGGCCCGCGGTCAGACTGATGGTCTGCTGACCGAAGCTTCGCGCCGCGCCGAAAACGAAAATAGTGGCAACCAGGACGACGGCAGTAAACCTGACTTCGAAATGATTTTTTTTCATGGCTGTCCTCTTCCTCACATGGACTCGTCGATTACGAATTCCCGGCTGTCAACCAGCATCATCATCAGCATTCCCCCGGGGAAAATGTTGTTGGTGGTAATCTCGCGCTCGTTGTGGGAGTGCCACATAAAAGCAAAGCCAGCTTCGGTCGTAGGAGGATTAGCGATCGTGCCAGAAGGCGGAGTTGTACCCGTGGGGCCGACAGCCCGGATTGTGGCATCCGGACCAAGATAAGGACTGCCGCCGAACCACGCGCCGTTCGTGAACAGATTGGGATCGGGCAAGGTGGCAGGGCCACCCCCGGAGACATCGCCAAACGGTGCCACTTGCAGTGGCTTGTCGTGATCCTGGCACCACTCGAAGTAATTGATCGCGGTGGGGGCCCCGGTGTTGTAGCCGTTGGCATCCGGAGTACAGGCAAGCCTGGCGCTCGGGTCCGCCGAACTCGAATTATGACCGTACGCGTCCCAGTTGAGGCCCCTGCCTGTCCAGTAGAAAATCCCGTCCATAGCCTGTCCCGGAGTGGTGGTGGTGGTGAAGAATAGCGGCCCGGCGAGATTTACCTCACCTGCGGTTGTCGAGCTGAGGATCAAGCTGCCATCACGACCCAGGATGCGCACGTGGTTGCCGTGCTCATGGAAAGGATGCTGCCACCGGCCCTGGCCTATAATTCGTAGCAACACCAACTCGCCTGGGTGCATGTGAGGATTGCCGTTGTAGGGCTGATGCGGATACTGAGCGGAATAGTTGGTGTCCATGTCGTCCGGCATGGAGCGCCCGTTAATCATGAAGTAGGCGGGATGGTAAGGCTCGGTTGGCACATTGAGACTGCATCCCACAGCCCCTGCCGTGCAGTTCCCGAGCCTTGCGACCTGCTCCTCGGCTTTATGGTGAATGACAGGGTCCATCTCGGAGAACTGGAAAAGGTATTCGCGGTCGTAGCAGCTCCTCGGGTGGTCATAGGCGGCCGCTGCCAGCCGGAAGTCACTTTCACCCCAATGAGCCTCTGCTGCCAGGTTCTGAGCAGCCAACCCGGACGTACAGTTGGCGGGGATCGAGGAAGGAAGCACGATGATGGCTCCATACAGACCCATCTCAACCTGTAGATCGGCTTGCGTCCCGCTGTAATAGGCGCGCGTCCCCGGGGAAGAAGCGGTGAATGTATACGTCACCGTGCCGCCAGGCGCCGCTTCCTGGGTCACCAGACCTGTAATCCCTCCGGACGTGGTCACATTAAAACCGGGAAAGAGAATGGAAGTGTTCCCTGCCGACGCAGGAAGAGCATTTGTCAGATTTACAGTGACCGTTTGTCCTTCCCGCACCACCAACGTGGGGCCCGGAATCTGCATAGTGTTGCAAAAGGGTCTGGCCACAAACGTAACAGCGGGAACAAAGCTTGCCGAACTCGCAGCACATCCGTATCCCCAGGAGTAGACCATCTGTCCGTCTGGTTGTGAGATGTAGGCTGCCTGGGCTGTCAGATTGAAAGTGCCAGCCGCACCCGTGCCGCTGATCCCCGGAGCCGCGGCCTGAGCCATAACCGTGAGCAGCAATGTGAGCACCAGCCAACCCAGCCGTCGGGTTCTCGAAATCATCATTTCCGGATTCATCGTATTCATTGCCGCTCTCCTAATTGATATGAACCTCAGTCATCAGCCCGCCGAAGTTTTCGGCGTCGTTCGACAGGTGGTCGAGATTGGGCGTATAGAGAAAGAAAACGCTGCCGGGCGGATACAGCGCCGCGGCGCAGCCGGTAGACCCGCAGCCTGCGTCGCTCGCGTCAAGAATGACATCCAGGGACTCGCCGCCGCCCAGAGTGATCGAGTTGGTCTTGTAATAGAGGTTGTTGCCTGACTGATCGCGCAGAAGTTTGGCGTTGTACCCAATCACGGTCAGGGGAATTCCGAGCGAAGCCAGGGTCTGATATTCGGTAACGTCCAGGTCGGAAATCCGCAGCAGCGCCCTTCCACCTGCAGGAATATTGATGATGGAAGGCAGCGGCTGCGAGAAATGGACGGCACCATCCGCAGTCGTCGTGGCCATCGGGCCTGGTGTAACCGTGTCGGGATAGCTGCGTCCATTGAGCAAGAAATACTTGTCCTTCATGTCCGCAAACCCCTCCGGGTTGAAGGTCATTCCGACAAAGTGGAAGTTAGGATCGAAGCCGTGGATTTGGAGGGGATATTCAACGTCGTAGGCGGTTGAGCCATCGCCGTCGTTGTAGGCGTACTTGCCGCCACCGGTGGCCCCGGTATTCACCACCGGCAAAGGATTGCTGCATAGAATATCGTCCGCGGAAATGCAGGCTGTGCGGGGATCCAGGTCCTGCTGCTGGCGTGCGGCATAAAGGCTGGTGCCTGCTGGAACCCGATTCTGGCGAGGCCGAACATAAAGTTGTCCGACCATGCCCATCTGCAAGTGCTCGGGAGGCGTGATGTGGCAGTGCCAGAAATACGTACCGGCATCGGGCGCGAGGTAGTAATAGGTGAAGCTGGCGCCGATGTTGATGGCCACGGAAGCGTCGGGCACACCATCGTAGAAGCTCGAAGCATTGGGATAGCCATGGAAGTGGACGGTGTGCTGCTCAAACAGGTCTGGGCGCATGATCATTCCGACGTTGGTGAGAGTGAGGAAGAACTCGTCATCCTCGTCGATGGCAAACATGGGAGCCGGAATATTGCCGTTCATCACTCCGATGTCCATGATTTGGCGTGGATCCACGTGCCCGTCGACCGGTGCGCCCGCCGTTCCCGATCCATTGTTGGCGTCCACGTCGGGAACCAGGCCTACGGCGCCGTTATACGTAAACCCGCCAGTGCTTATCGGGTATGGACCGTTGCTGGTCGCCCCGTCGCTGGTTGCGGGATCGCCGGGTTGTAACGGAACGTCCGCATACACGATGTTGAAGACGTTTGGGTACTCGGTGCCCGGCTGGCCGTTAGCGATGTCGGCAAGACCGGACAACGGCCCGAAGGAGAACATGTAGGTTTGCGTGCCGTCGCCCATCGTCGCGTAGCCGTCTCCGCCGGATATCTGCTGGCACTGGATGGCGCCGTTCACGTGAGCGGGCGTGGACGGATACCCGCTTGTGCCGCTATAGGTCGGGCCAACGTATGCCGGTTCCGAGTTATTGTTCGCCGCTGCCGGGTGAGTGATGGTCCTGGTCGGACATTGCACCCGGAATGACTGAGCTTTCGCGAGTGGTGGAACAAGACAAACGAGTAGCACCAGCAACCAAATCTGCCGTCTTCTCATGGACGCTGTCTCCTTGCTGTAGTCAGTCTTCGCGGCGCAGATAGCGCCCTTGTTCCGTCGAACGCGACCTCGTTGTACAAAGGCGGCCGAGGAAGGGCTGACCACTCAGCGACGCCGTCGTCATACGCGCATCAGCGATTGTTCTTACAGTCATCTCTAGCCGCAGGAACTGATGCGGTAAGTCAGACTGAATCCAGCTTCGCCGACCGATCATGTCGCCCACCCAGCAATTCCCTATGACTGCAAGTGCGCTCTTCATTTCGAACCCCGGAGGGAATCCGTCTACAGAGCCAACTTCGCGACGAGAGTAGGGCAGTCAGAATTCGGCGTCTACCTTCAAACGGTGGTAAACAGAAAAACTTGCTTTGACATTGGCGCGAATGGTCCCGAATGAGAAATGAGATCTACGATTCTGGTAGCCAGCAAGCGATCGAGAGATGGTGGTGGCCGGAGTTATTCAAGCCTGGATATGCTTGCTCCCGGATAATCTGGATACAGTCGCGGTCTGTGTGCAAACGACAGTGGGGGCACTCCACATTTGGTGCGGACCATGCCCACGCTCTTCCACAACAGTGAGACCAGTTGACTCTGCCGCTGGACTCCGGTCTTGGCGAACAGGTTTCCAAGGTGCATGCGAGCGGTGGAAATACGAATATCCAAATGGTCACAGCACTCATGAAGCGTCTTACCTTCCATAAGAAGATTCGCCAGGCGGGCCTCGCAGGAAGTAAGTCCGTAGAGCTGGCGGAGCCTGGTCTCCGTATCTCGCAGTGGTAACTCCGGGTCTGACAAGAAAAACAAAATTCCGGAAACGGATGCGTGGGAGCATCCCAGAGTTGATCGGAGCGGGCGCACCAAAAGGCTCAGCGGTTTCCTCCCGGAAGGCCGCTGTACGGCCAACACCGCGTCCCGCGCCTCCTGCTGCTCCAGAGAAGAATGGGTGATTTGCTGCACTAGCTCCTTCAAGGACGGGTTTGAGCCTTGACTGAGCGAAACCAGCACTCCTTCCCGCGACACCTCCAATCCGTCGCGAGCAAGCAGAATTTGCTCCGCCGTATGATTGGCGAACAACAGTTGGCGGCAACCATCGGTAACAATAACGCCGATGTTCAGCAGATCAAGCGCTTCCCAACCCGCAACCAGGAACCGCGAAAACGCAGTGGCAGCCTTTGATCCCTCGAAGGCACTCTCCATGCGATCCCTGGTCCCCTTGTGCCACTTGCACTCAAAAGCACCGCATTGAGGACACTGCCGGCAGGCTCGCGCTCTAGCGTTTGCCACGCTTATCGGATTGAGCGCTGTTCCCATTAGGTCCCGTGATAAGGTCCCGTGATTTCCCCAAAAACCGTTTCTCTTCTCCGTGGATGCCGTCGGAACGCGCGAGCGAAAGCCGATACTGTGGTGGTTGCCGGAGGCAGCTCCCAAACGGATTTCTCAAGCACCCGCAGAAAGACTCGTCTGCCCTGCTGAAAAAATAAGGACCGGGCAAGCAGAACTGTTCCCCCCGGGGAAGTATCCCCGGCTAGATCGCCCAGCGGTTCTCATCTGCGATACGGCCCTTTCACGCGTGATGCTACGGAATGCATCGGGTTGCAATTTGCTGGTCAACAAACAAGGCAGGAAAATGACAACGAATTTGCAACGCAGACATCTGTAACGTGCAAAGGCAAAGTCCAGCAAAGAAAGAGGAGGATTGCTGCAATAGCACTGCTGGGCTTGCTAAGAGCTTCGTGATCCCATAAATTTGTAGCCGACACCCGCAACTGTGACGATCAATTCGGGGTGTTTAGGATTTTCCTCGATTTTGTCGCGCAGGTTCGCCACGTGGTTATCGACAGTACGGGTCAATGTGTTCTCATCAAGTCCCCAGACCGCGCGTAGCAGTTCGCCGCGCGGGATCGTAGATCCAGATCGTTCAATCAGATAGCGGAGAAGTTGGAACTCGCGACTCGAAAGGTGAACCGGTTTGTCGTCACGGGTTACCTCGGAACGCTCCATATCCAGGCGAATGCGCCCGTACTGGTGTACGCCATGGGGGGAGCGGATCGGCACACGTCTCAGCAAGACTTCGACACGAGCCATGAGTTCCGCGGCTTTGAATGGCTTGGTCACATAATCGTCTCCTCCAAGTTTGAGGCCAAGCACTTGATCAAGCATCTGCTGTCGCGCGGTCAGGAATAGGATTGGAGTTGCCATTCCTGACCGGCGAATGTCTCGACACACATCGAAACCGCTGCAATCCGGTAACATGATGTCGAGAATGATCAGATCGAACGACTTGGTGATGGCCTTGTCGAAGCCATCGATCCCATTGCTGGCGGTGTCCACGGTGTAGCCATGCCCGCGCAGTCGCGTGCTCAGCGCCGATTGCAGAATCTCTTCATCCTCGATCAGCAGAATGTTTTCCTTCATGCGATTGCTCCAAGTTCGGTCGATTGGTTCGACACTTTGCGTCCTTTGTTGGAGACCGGCAGGTGCATTGTGAACGTACTGCCTACACCGACCTCGGTGAGAACGGTCAGCCGTCCTCCGAAAATCTCCACACCACGCTTGGCGATGGATAGTCCCAGTCCCGCACCGTGGACACGAGCCGCAACCGCCTGCGGGCTGCGATAGAAAGGGTTAAATACTTTCGCCAAGTCTGCACCGTGAATGCCAACACCACGGTCTTGAACACTAATCTGCACTTCTTCAGCCACCTCATTCATTTTGGCGGTAACGCCAACCCATCGATGCCCGTTACTATATTTGATGGCATTGGTGACCAGGTTCTGCAGGCACTGGGAAAGCACACAAAGGTCACCCATCACAGGCGGCAGCCCGGGATCTATCTGGCGCTCGATGACGAATCCGGCTTCCTGAAGGAGATCATTGGTGCTGCGGAGGGCGTGCTCTACGATTTGAGACACCTGAAGTTCAAGGAGGGGCTGCCATGGTTTGCCTCTGGTTGTCGCCGCGAACTGCAGAACCTGGTCCACGAGATCCTTTAACTGGCTGGCTTGATTCGTAATATTGGCGACTTGCTTTTGAAGGCCATCGCGTCCTGGTACCAACCCATCTCGGATGTTCTCTGCGATGGTAAGGATGGCGGTGATGGGTGTTCGTAAGTCATGCGAGACCGATGCCATAAACTCCATCTGTAGGGCCACGTGGATCGCGCTGCGCACTTGTTTTCGCTGAATCGTCCAGATCACAACGCTTCCCAACAATAGGCTGATCACAAGGGCGGGAATGAGTCTCGTCAACGAGTGCCGGGATGATTCCTCTACGGCGGCAAGCTGGCTTGAGGCTTGCTGATCATACAAGCGCTTGATCTCCTCAAGGTCCTGACGGACCCGGTCAAAAAGAGGCACACCCGATCGGAGATCTTCGTCGACGGCCTCTTTCGTGCTGTCTTCCAGAATCCTGCCCAACACATCATCGCGAACCCTGAGGTATAAACTCCAGTCGGTTGCGAGACGGCGGCCAGCCAACGCTTCTTCGGCGGTCGGTGCCTGCGCCAGATAGTCAGAAATGCCTTGCGTCACCCGCTGGTCGGCTTCGCGCGTCTGGTCAGCATAACTCAGCTGCAAATTGACGTCGCTTGTGGTCAGGGCGTAGAGCGTGCTCCGGCGGGTCTCTTGCGCTTCGTATTGCAGTTCGCCGATTTTGCGCAGGCCTCGCACCGAGCTGTGGTACATGTCGTGCGACGTTCGATAGGATGCGACCAGCTCTCGAATCACAAGCGTCGCGACTGCTGCCTCCAGCAAAAGAATCGCCCAGAGAAGGACGAGGGATTCTATTCGCGACCGCGCGATAACTGCAAGCGTGTGCGCCTTCAGATTCGAGAGATCTGCGCCCCCCCTGGGGGCCGCTGGGCTCGTTGGCTTCCACATCGACTTCACCTACTGGCAAAGAGGCTGGAACGGACCCTGCTGACTCTAGTCCACGCGCCCGGTCATGCACGGCCGGGGTTTCACCGCCCTAAATGCCGCTCCAGTTTCTTGCCCTGGCTCACAAGCCCCAGCCACCGTTCTTCTGTGGCGCGCGTCGGTAGCACATTTGGGCGGACGCTATACCACAGTGCGACCGAAGGCAAGCGCCGAAGTGCGCCAATGCCGAAGTGCGCCAAACTGCAATCGACCGGCTACGCTTTCAGGTGATGGGATGGGGCATCCTCAAGAATTCGCGTGTGCGATCGGTCGCCCGCGAAATTCGCAGACGGATATCGCCGCTTGGCAGCGCGCTCGCTTCGTCCTACGCTTTGGCGCGCTGGCTGAAATCTGCCATCTTCATTCCATCCGAAATATGTGCGTCCAGCCCCAGTATCACGCCCTGCGCCACCACCAGAAAAATGCCGAGAAACTGGAAGACGTTCCGTTCTGATGACTGCGTCCTTTGTTCGGGTTCCTAAAACTGAACCGAAGGAAGCGCCCATGAGTCCCCCAAACCGGCCCACCTTGGTTCGCATTCCGTCACCGGAGAAAATGGGCCGACAACGACAACTCCGGCACAAGCGCGGAAGCACAGGCTTTCAAGAGAGCGTGCAGTTGTTTCGTTCTGGGACGCCATCTTTATTATTACTATTATTACTTCGACTTATTTCGACGCATGCAAAAATGGCCTATCGCAAAATCCTCCTAATTGGCAGATCATGGTAGGGTGACGCGCTGGCGATTTGCGAGGGCCACGCGCTAGGTTCACGCCATGTCCCAGCCTCCAAACCCGGCCGTGCCGCAGCAGGTGGGGCCTCAGCTTGCCCTGGCCACTCAGCTGCTCAGGGCCGGCCGACCAGCCGATGCGATCGCGCCGTTGCGCGATGCAGCGCTGCTAGAGCCGTTCAATGCTGTTATCCAGCACGATCTCGGCCTGGCCTACCTCGAGGTCGGGCGCGTACCGGAGGCCATCGCCGCATTGCAGTGGGCTGTCGCGAGCAATCCGCGCTACGCCGACGCATATTTTCGACTCGGAATCGCCTTGGAGAAGATAGGAGATATCGCCGGAGCCATCGCTGCCTACGACCGCGCTACCCAGCTGCTTCCTTCCCTGACCGAGGCGTGGTTCCGCGCCGGCGCCCTGGTGCACACACTGGGCCACCGCGATGAGGCGGTCGGCTGTTTCCGCCGCGCGGCGGCAACCGGGGGTAAGACCAGCTTCGGCCGCCTGGGCAAGGCGCGCGCGCTGCTAACCGAGGATCGCAATCAGGAAGCTGAGCAGGTGCTGCGACACATGCTGGCGCGCGATCCGGGAAACGCCATGGCGCACGATCTGCTGGGCAATCTCCTCTCTGAGTTCGGCCGTTTCAACGAGGCCCGTGCATGCTTCGAACGCGCGATCGCGATCGCGCCGTTGCTGGCGGGAAGCTACTACGATCTGGTCCGGTGTCGCCCCGTCACCAGCGATGACGACGGTCTGCTTCAACGGATGCAAGCCTCGCTGGCGACACCGGGGCTCGAAGCGGCGCAACGCCTGCGGCTTCACCTGGCGATCGGCAAGGCGGCGGACGATCTGGGCGACTACGCGTTGGCCATGCAGCATTTCGACGCCGCAGACGAGGTACGCCGGGGCTCTCGGTCGTTCGACTCAGCCGCCTTCTCTCTCGAGATCGACCGCATGATTGCCCGCTGCACGCAGGAATGGATCGCGCGGGCGTCCGAACTAGGCAGCTCGGATCTAACGCCGGTGCTGATCATCGGGATGCCGAGGTCCGGCACAACTCTCCTGGAGCAGATCGTCTCCATGCATCCTGATGTCGGGGCCGGCGGCGAGTTGAATTTCTGGAATGAGCGTGGGGCGGAGTGGTACCGCACCCGGGCGGCCGTGAAAGAGAGGCCGTTCCTCGGCAAGGCTGCGGCAGACTATCTGCGGGTGCTGGGCGCGATTGGGCCAAAGACGTCGCGAGTAACTGACAAGATGCCGTTCAACTTTCTCTGGGCGGGGCTCATCCACGTGGCATTCCCGCGCGCCTTGATCATCCATTGTCGCCGCACCGCAGTCGACACGGCCCTGTCGATCCATCAGACTCATTTCCATCCGGGCTTTGCGTTTCCGACTGGAGGTGCCGAACTGGTCTCCTATTTCCGCAGCTACCAGCGGCTGATCGACCATTGGCGGAGCGTGCTACCCTCAGATCGCTTCATCGAAGTCGATTACGAAGACCTGACCCGAGCGCCCGAACCGGTCATCCGGCGGATCATCGCGGCTTCCGGTCTGGTGTGGCACGACGCCTGCCTGCGCCCCGAATGCAATCCGCGGGCTGTGAAGACTCCCAGTAAGTGGCAGACCCGGCAGAAGATTTACCGCACCTCTGTCGCACGCTGGCGACGCTACGAACATTGGCTGGGACCCCTGCGCGCGCTCATCGACAACGCGTCGGAAGCGGACCCGGATGTCGCCCAATCCTGATTGGGCTGCAGCGCACATCACCGAAAAGATACAAAGACAACCCCCGGCGGACAGATTTCTGGCTTTCCGTCAGCTTCCCCGCGTCCTATATCCGCCAGAAGAAACAGTCTGTAACACAAGGTTCACTTCCCTGTCATCAAGCCGTCACAATCGCCTGTTAATGTCCCCACCTACGACTCCGATAGGCAGCCACTGCTTGTAGTGTTTGCAACCCCCAGTCGCAGGGCCGATCGCGGTTGCATGACGAAAAATCCAAGAACAAGAGGAGGAGAACAGTAAATGTCCCGACAAAGGTCTTGGGCCCGCAATAACTCTCGAAAAAAATCCCGGATCAGCCGTCTGAGTCCGCTCGCAGGGCTGGTAGCTGCGGCGGGGCTGAGCCTTCCCGGCCTCGCCGTCGCTCAGTCCGTGCCCTACCCGACCTACGTCACCGGCCCACAGCCGAACGGTTCGTGGGTGGTCGGCGATGGCCAGGTAATCACCCCAGCCGGCATGCAAGTCGATCTCGGCATCCGGGTCCGCGCAAAGGCTATCGCGCTGAACCCAAATCCTCACACTCACACCGCCGCCGTCCTCACCTTGGGCGCGTCAGAGGCCGTTGAAGTGTTCGACACCAACACCGGCGTCGTCCTGCAGAACTACAGGACGTTCGGACAGGATCCGAGTGGCAGTTATAGCGGCATCGCCTATTCGGCGGATGGCAAACATCTGGTGTTCAGCCAAGACAGCAGCAATGTCACGATCGCCGGTGTCACTCCCGAGGGCTTGCTCGAAGACGACGCCCAGGTCAGCGTTCCGCCGAACAGCTCCTTGATCACCTGCTTTCCGAACAGTCCTCTGGGCCCTTATCAGAGGCCCTGCGGTACGTTCTATACTTCGAGCACTTCTTATCCCGGCGGGGTCGCGTTCTCAAAGGATGGCGGGAGCGCCTACGCCCTGCTGAACCAGAACGATACGCTCGCCAAGATCGACCTGGGTGCGAACTCGCCGAAGTTGGTTAAGGAAATTCGCGTCGGCAACGCGCCGCACAGCATCCTGATCGACGGCGCGACCGCTTATGTCAGCAACGAGGGGGGCCGGGCCGCTACCCAGGCAGACTTCCAGATCTACTCCGCCGGCACTGAGATCGTCGCCGACCCGGTGGTGGGCGCCGCGATCACCGGTACCGTTTCCGTAGTTGATCTGACCACGATGAAGGTCACCGCCACCATCTCGACCGGTCTGCATCCGACCGGGATGGCGATCTACGGACGGTCGCTATTGGTGGCCAATACCTATAGCGACAGCATCTCGGTGATCGACATGGGCACCAACCAGGTGCTGCGTACCATCGACCTTGGGCTTCCGATCGGAGTACCCGGCGAAGGCAAACCGGCTTATGGCGCCGCGCCAAACTCGATCGCCGTCGAGGCCAAGAATGGTATAGCCTATGTCGCGCTTTATAACGCCAACGCGATCGCGGTGGTGGACCTCGGTCGACGCGCGACCAAGCCCGTCCTGGGCATGATTCCGGTAGCCTATGCGCCGAGTTCAGTCGTGCTGGACGAGGCTAACAACACGCTGCTCGTAGCCAACGACAAGGGTGTCGGCACGCGTTATTCATTCGAGTGCGACTACGGCGTCTGCGACTACAATACCCACCAGGACAATGGCACCGTCAGCATCGTTCCCGTGCCGGATAGCGGGACGTTGCAAGCGATGACCATGCGGGTTTTTGAGAACAACCACTGGGATCTGTGGCAAAACATCCAGTCCGCCTCCGGTGGTTCCCCCCATACTAAGCCGGTCGCAATCCCGGCCAAGGTCGGCGATCCATCGCTGATCAAGCACGTATTCCTGATCATCCGTGAAAACCGCACCTACGATCAGGTCCTGGGCGACGTGGCCGCCGGCGATGGCGACGCCTCGTTGGCAGTGTTCGGCGGCAAGGTCACGCCCAACGCGCATAAGCTGGTAAAGCGCTTCCCTCACT
>Ga0126381_100005548_pt1 | contig 13902 bp, 9 predicted proteins | sample PanSoiMetPlot_28_FD_96465 | JGI IMG/M metagenome (GOLD analysis project Ga0126381, IMG submission 96465) | Tropical forest soil microbial communities from Panama - MetaG Plot_28 | ecosystem: Environmental > Terrestrial > Soil > Tropical forest > Bulk soil | place: Panama | collected 2016-02-17
CGCACATGGCAGCGCTCGGCGATGTCGAGCGTGCGCGTGAGCACCTCGGGGGAGTCCTTGAAGACGCGGGCCATTTCCTGATGGCTCTTCACGTAGAACTCAGTGCCTTGGAACTTCATCCGGTTGGGATCTTGAATGCTCTTACCGGTCTGAATGCAGACCATGACATCCTGCGCGTGGGCATCGTCTTCGCAGAGGTAATGGCTGTCGTTGGTGGCGACCAGCGGAAGCCCTAGTTCTTTCTCCAGTCGAAACAGCGCCGGATGGATGCGTTGCTCCATCTCGAGACCCTGGTCTTGAATCTCAAGAAAGAAATTCTGCTTTCCGAAAATGTCGCTATAGGTCGCGGCCGCGTTGCGGGCAGCCTCATACTTCTGTTCGGTCAGGGATTCCGCAACTTCGCCCTTCAGACATCCCGAGAGCGCGATCAACCCCTTCGCATGCTCGGAAAGAAACCGCTTGCTCACCCGCGGCTTGTAATAGAAGCCGTGCAGCGATGCCTCGGAGGTGATCTTAATCAGGTTGCGGTAGCCTTCTTCGTTCTCGGCGAGCACCAGCAGGTGATTGTAGGTGTCGCCGTCGGGAGGAGTCCGATCAATGCGGTGGTCTTCCTTCTTGCAGACGTACAGCTCGCAGCCGATGATGGGCTTGATCCCGGCGGCTTTCGCGGCATTCACGAAGTGTACGGCACCGAAAATATTGCCGTGATCGGTCATGGCCACCGCGGGCATTCCAAGTTCTTTCGCCCGATGGCAGAGCTTCTCGACGTCACAGGCGCCGTCGAGCATGGAGTAGTCGGTATGGAGGTGTAAGTGGACGAATTGGGACATGCCGATACTTCGATTTTACTTTGGGGTACGAGTCAGGGGAAGGTTTGAGGGCCGGGTTTTGCACAGATTGGGGTGGAAAAAGAGGCAGCCACGGGCGCTGCCTCTTCCATGCCTAAGCTCAGATACGACCGGACCCTGAAGGGCGGCGGGATGCCGCCGCTCCACCTGCTATTTGGTCAGGACAAAGTGCCCGCGTCGATTCTGCTGCCAGCAGGCTTCGTTGGATTCGGTGCAGAACGGCTTTTCCTTGCCGAAGCTGACCGTCTTGATGCGGTCGGCGCCAATGCCGGCGGCAACCAGTGCGTTCTTCACGGAACTAGCACGGCTATCGCCCAGCGCAAGGTTGTATTCCGTCGACCCGCGCTCGTCGCAGTGACCCTCAATCGTGAATGCGATATTGGGGTGCTGCTGCAGAAAGGCCGCGTTCGACTGAGTCGAGGCTTGCTGATCCGCGCGAATATCGGACTTGTCATAGTCGAAATAAATGTCCTTGATGTTTTGGCTGAACAACTGCTCATCGGTCAGATTCTGCGTAGCCGGCGGCGGGGGCGGTGGTGGAGCATTGACGGTTACGCGCGCCGTCGCGCTTTGGGTTCCTCCCCCACCCTTCGCAGTCAGGGTGTAGGTCGTCGATTCGGTGGGACTGACCTGCTGCGAGCCGTTGGGCTGCAGTGCACCCACGCCGTTATCGATGCTGACGTCCGTGGCGTTCGTGGTTTGCCAGGTCAGCGTCGAGGACTGGCCCTTATCGATCGTCTCCGGACTTGCCGTCAAGGACGCAGTCGGGGCGGCGGGGGGCGGAGGCGGCGGCGGTGGCGGTGGAGCTTGTTTCTTATGGCAGGCGCCGAGTAAAAGAATCGCACCCAGCGCGAGTACGAGGGCGACCCATCGTGATGTCAGTAGCTTCATCTCTTCTCCCTTTAAGATGGCTGCTAGCCTCGAATAACTAGCTTCTAGCGAGCGTGAACCATTTGGACTGCTAGCAGCTAGTGGCTAGCAGCTAAAAGCTCAATTTCACCAATACAAGAAGATACAGAACCATACAAGTATCTATGCTTATTTCCAGCTCCAATCCGGTTCAGAATTGCTTCCGGAAGTCGTCAGCTGATGCTGCTCGCTGCCGTCGGCCAGCATGCTCCAAATCTGCAAAGATCCCGAGCGGTTGGACTGAAACACGATGTGCCGGTTGTCGGGCGCCCAGGACGGAAAATCGTTTCTGCCGCCGTCGTGGGTCAACTGCACAAAGCGCTTCGTGGCTACATCCATGATGTAGATATCTTCGGCTCCCGGCGCGCCTGGCCCGTAGTGCCGCATCCAGGAGAGCACGAGGAATTGCCCGTTCGGCGACCATGAGGGCGATACCGCGTAACCCTGATCCGTCATCTGCTGCACGTTGGTGCCGTCGGAGCCCATGGTGCAAATCTGGGGCAAATCGCCACGCCGGCAAACGAACGCAATCTCCGTCCCCGTCTTGCGATTCCATACCGGCGAAACGTTGGGGCCTCGGGAGTTGGTGACGCGGTGCAGATTTCCTCCGGACTGGTCGACGACGTAGATTTCCGGAGCTCCCGCTCGCGAGGAGGAGAAAGCCAGCCGGGCGCCATCCGGAGACCACGCCGGCGTGAGGTTGGTCGCCCCGAATCGCGGAAATGCCACCAAGCGGTTGAGATCGAAGGAGAACATTTTGATCTCCCAACTGGCGCCGGTGAAGGAACTGAAAGCCAGCCGGGAGCCGTCAGGAGAGATGTGCGGCGAGAGCGAGAGCGAGCCGATGGTGGTGATGGCATGCTGATTGGCCCCGTCGTAATCCATGCCCCAGATTTCTTTGCGGCCGCCACGAGCGCTCACATAGTAAATCTGGGTCTCGGCGATGCCGTTGACGCCACCCCCCAGCCGGAAAATGATTTCATCGGCAAACTTGTGCGCGATGATGCGGACGGCCTGGGTCGTCGCGGTGTCGGTGTATTGCTTGCCCAAAACCTGCGGGGAACTGGTGTTCTTCACGTCATAAAGCCAGCCTTGGACAACGGCATTGTTGCCGCTGGTCTGGAGGTTTCCGAAAACCAGCATGGCCGCGTTCGGCGGCGGGGAACTCCAGGAGTCGAACTTCACATCTGCAGGAGCCCCGACCTGGCCGAGAGGATAGAAGCTCTTAGAGACCATGTCGAAGATGCCGGCGTTCTTCAGGTCATTCCAGAGGGTGTCGTTGAAGGTCTTGAGCAGTTCGGGGTTACGCGGATCCTGGTTGGAGGCCTTGAAGTCGGGTACGGCAATGCGGACTTTTTCGACACCCAGGCCGGTACCGGTCTTAATCCAGTCTTGGGCAAACGCTGGCAAGCAGACCAGGAGCAATAGCGTTGCGGTTGCGGTCGAAATCCGAGCGAAGGGGGATCGAGCCCACATGCGGGGAATAAAACGTATCGTATGACGATATAACGACAGTTTCAAGCTGCTCTCCTTGCCCAAAATGGTCCGAAAGCGGACTTAGCGCTTGTAATCAAACCAGAACTCTACGCTGACCCGGCTTCCCGAATAATCCGAAGGCAGCGGGCCAAAGGTGTCAATACGCTCGAGTGCGCGCAGTGCCGACATGTCCAGCGAGGGCACTCCGCTCGACTGCTCGATGCGAATGTTCGCCGGATGCCCATTGCGCTCAATATCAAAGGTCACGTAAACGCGATTGGCCGACTGGATGCGCGGGTCGACCTCATACTTCAGCCAGTTTTCCGAGACTTTTTGGTTCACCACACGCACATACCAGGAAAAGCGGGAGCCGAAATCGCCACCCCCACCGGTGAAGCCGAACCCGCCCTTGGCAGCCCCGGCGGCAAACATCGCATAGGGTCCAGCCACCGGCCCACCCTGGCCAAAGGGGACAACGTTCGTCGCCTCTGTGGTCGGCTGCGGCGGTGGCTTGCGTTCGGTTTCGCTGGTTCGCGGAACCGGCTTCTTCTTGGCGTTTCTCTCCGGGATCGGGATCGCCTGCGGCTCTTCGACCTGGGGCTTGGGCTCGGACTTCGATACGCCTTTCGATTCCGTCGCCAGCACGTTTTCGGTCGGCGCCGGATTTGCGGGCAAGGGAATATTGGCGACCAGGTTTACGCCCATGGCATCTCCGCCCCCGCCGGCGCCCCAATTCGAACCGCCCCCCCTGCCTCCCAGCCAGCCGTAGAGCACGATGGCCAACACAAAGCCCAAGTGCAGAGCTGCGGACCGCGCCAGGCTTGGCCCCCAGCGTTCATGCTCGAAAAAAATCTCACCGCTGGCCATGGGACTCGACCGGCTGTGTCACGATGCTGACGTTGGTGATACCCGACTGCTTGACCGCGTCCATCACCGTAGCGAATGCCCCGAAGGGAACGTCTTCGTCGGCCCGCAGATAAATCGCCTGGTGCAGCGGATCGCGAACTTTCTGCTTCAGCACCGAAGCAATGGAATTAATGTTAATCGGATCGTTGCCAAGGAAGACCCGCTGCTGCTTGTCGATGCTGATGACCAGGCGCTCTTCGGTGATTTGCTTAACCGTTCGCGTCTTCGGGACGTTGACTTCAATGCCCGACTGCAGCACCGGCGCGGTGACCATGAAAATAATCAGCAGAACCAGGACCACGTCGACGAGCGGGGTTATGTTGATGTCGGCGAGTGCGATCTGGGTCCGGCCATTCGGTGCGGTGAACGCCATTACCGCCGCACCTCCTCAGCCGTGCGGGTCGCCACCGGTTGGCGTTCGACCGCATTCAGCATCTCCAGCGAGAAGTCATCCGCGCGTGCGGCAAAGTCGCGAATCGACCCTCCAATCAGGTTGTAAGCAATTACCGCCGGAATGGCCGCTGCCAGGCCTGCTGCGGTCGTGATCAGCGCTTCGGAGATGCCGGGAGCGACCGCTCGCAGCGTCGCTGCTCCGCTGGTGCCGAGGCCGTGGAAGGCGTCGATAATTCCCCAGACGGTTCCGAATAGGCCCACAAACGGGCTGACCGCGGCGGTGATTGCCAGCCAGGGAAGATTTCGTTCGAAGCGGGTGATTTCCTCGGACGCGGCAATCTGCATGGCGCGCTGCACGGCCAGAGGATTGCGCAGGCCGCCGGAGGAACCGACCTGGCGTTCGAACTCACGAAAGCCCGAATGAAAAACCCCCACCAGCGGGCTGGGACGAAACTGGTCGGACACGGCATTGATGTCCTGCAGCCGCTGCGCCCGCCGGAACGCCCGCAAAAACCGGCCGCTTTGAACGCGCGCGCGGCCGAGTGTGCTCCACTTGGAAAGAATAATGGCCCAGGAGACCAGGCTGAATGCCAGCAGCACCAGCAGCACGATTTGCGCGACCGCGCCCGTTTCCCGGACGAGATCGACGATTTCGCCGCCGATAAATAAAGCAGGGAAGAGGTACAAATCCATTGTTTTCGGGATGCCCCAGAGCTCAATTATAGACCAATGTTTACGCCTCTTTCCGGAGCGTATTCAATCCATAACTGTCGAAGGGACACGCCGTCCAGAGCTCTCGTTTTCGCATCCTAAGGGCGTGAGCACCGAAAACTCAACGAGGAACTCAGATGTGAGTTCCTCGCAGGAGGATGTATGGCGCATTACGGTTTACTACGCGACTACCGCTTTGAAGATGATGGTACTGCCGACGACATCCGCGGCGCCAACGTTTATGGCCGCAACGACGAGAAGCTCGGAGACATTGACGACGTGATCTTTGACCATTCCACCGGGATCGTCCGTTACCTGGTGGTCGAAACTGGCGGCTGGTTTTCGCATAAGAAATTCCTAGTCCCCCCCCACCGGCTGCACACTGCGGCGGAGCATAAAAATGACGATTTTTCTGTGAACCTCGACAAATCGCAGATTGAAACCCTGCCTCACTATCATGAAGCAGACTTGCAGTCCGAAGAGAAATGGAAGCGTTATGAAAAACAGTACGACGCTGCCTGGCATGCCGGCCCGGTCGAACACCGCAGCGGATCGGACCACAATGTCACCCCGACAGCCGACGAAATGCCGGAAGAGCGTAGCTCGACGGGCAGTGGGCTGAGCCGGCAAGAGCAGGAGGCACTTAGTTCTAGAATCATCCCCGCCGGCGCCGATGCGGTTACCATTCAGTCGAGCGCCATGGGCATCGGGGCGCGCTGGCTGAATTTTGAGAGCCGACTGCGGCAGCACCGTCGCGATATTACCGAATCCTGCCCGAGTTGTACGGTTGGGCCTGCTTCCGAGCGCGCCACGGAAAGCCTCGACCACGAACGCAAAGCCGTTTAGGGGGGCGCGTACACCCTGGTCCGAGGGGCGGCCAAATCCAGCCGCCCCTTTTCTCTTGCTCATTCCCGTGCCTCTAAACCCTCGATCTGGCTGGGCATTTCACGATTTTCTCGCCGCCTTGCGCCCGGCACCCCTTCCCCCAACCGCGATTTGCTGGCATTATTGCCTGTACCTAGATTTCGCGTTATGGCGGCCCAAACCATCATCGGCCCGATCTCCGGCATTCAGTCCGGGATCTTTCCCAGCCTGATCTTCGTTCAGGGAACGGAACAGCGCACGCTGTACTTGGATCACAGCCCCTTCACCATCGGCCGAAAAATGGAGAAAGACCTGGCGATTGCCGACCCTCGGGTCTCGCGCGACCATGCCCTTATTGTTTCTGAGAGCGGCAAGTTCTACGTCGAAGACCAGGGCAGCAAGCACGGAACCTTTGTCAACGGCGAGCGGGTGCAGCGCAAGCTTCTCGAGCGCAACGATCGCCTGGAGTTCGGTGCTCGCGACACCATCTATGCCGTTTTTCACCCCCAGCACGTCACCACCAACACGGCGCGCGATTTCCTCAGCCAGATTTCCGGGATACAGATTTCGAACGAGGTCACCGACCTCGAGAAGCTGACCATCTTTCTCGAAGCGGCGCGCAAACTGAACACCACCGGGGTTCTGGATGAAATTCTCTTGACCCTGCTCGATGTCACTCTGCGCCTGACCGGCTCCGAGCGCGGGTATGTGTTCCTCAAGATGGGCGACGGCAAACTGCGCCTGGCCGCGGGAAGAAATTCGAAAGGCGAGATCCTGCTCGACGACAAGACCATCTCGCATTCGATTCTCGAAGACGCCATGCGCGCGAACTCGGAATTCCTGCTTACCGATACCAGCCGGTCGCTCGATCTCTCCGGTCGCCAGAGTATCGTCGCCTACGATCTCAGGACCGTCATCTGCATTCCGCTGCGCAAGCTGCAGGTGCAAACCCGCGGCCGGACGGGAGAGGCGGCTCCGACCGGCGAGGTCATGGGCGCACTGTACGTAGACTCGCGCTTCGCTTCGCGGGACATCTCGAAAGTGAGCGGCGACATTCTGCATGTAGTCGCGACCGAAGCGGCTTCGTTGATCGAAAATGCACGGCTGGTCCAAGCCGAAGAGGAAACCCGCCGGTATCAGCAGGAACTTTCGATCGCAGCCTCGATCCAGCAGCGGCTGATGGCGGTGACGATTCCGGAAGTGCCCTATGCCCGGATGTGCGGCAAGAACATTTCCTGTAAAGAAATTGGTGGCGACTTCTTCGACGCCGTGAACACGGACGACGGCCTGGCCGTGGTGCTGGCCGACGTCGCCGGCAAAGGAGTTTCTGCCGCGCTGCTGGCGTCGACGCTGCAGGGGATGATCTATTCGCAACTGGTTGCCCACACCCCGCTCCCGGAAATCGTTGCCTCCGCCAACCGCTATCTCACCAGCAAGCACATCGGCGAAAAATACGCCACCGTGATCATTGCGCGCCTTCGCCGCGATGGTGAATTGGAATACGTGAATTGCGGGCACGTTCCGCCCCTGCTCGTGTGCGGCGGAGAGGTGATCCGGCCCTCGCACGGCAATTTGCCGGTCGGCCTCTTGCCCGATGCCAGCTACGAAAGCGATCGCTACAGCCTACATACCGGAGATCGCCTGGTGCTCGTCACTGACGGCGTTACCGAGGCGGAAAACGAGGAAGGCGAGTTCTTCGATAATCCTCGTCTCGAGGTCGCCGCGCAAAAAGGCACGATGCAGGAGATCTTCGCCGCGGTCTCGGAGTTCTGCGGCACCCGGCCTTTGAGCGATGACTGTACGGTTGTCGAAATGGTCTTCACCGGGGACTGAGGCGCTGGTGTTCCCGTAGACGTAACTGAGGATTGACGGGCCTTTCCGTCGGTCTGTGTCCTTGGTGGTGAATGCCTTTCCTCTGTGACTCGAAATCACCCCGAATGACACAAAGGTTCACGAAGGAAATCCGGTAACGGATCTGGTCGTGGATTAGTGAAACCTGCACGCCCGCGGATGCGTATCCTTCGCCATGACCATGGCAGCAACCAACCATTCGGTTTCAGTGCCCCTTGAAGCTGCGAAAACTTCGCGGCTCACCACGGGCATGGCGATCATCTGGGCCATCGCCTTGGCCAAGTTCCTCGTTCATCTCTACGTTAATAGTCGTTACGGCTATTTCCGCGATGAATTTGACTACATCGCCTGCGGCAATCACCTCGCTTGGGGATACGTCGATCAGCCGCCGCTCATCCCTTTTCTCATCCATGTTTGCCAAGCCGTCTTCGGAGACTCCCTGCGCAGCATTCGGCTCATTCCAGCCCTCGCATCTTCTGTGCTGGTCGTGCAGACCGCACTGATCACGCGTGAACTGGGCGGAAAATTCTACGCCATGTTGCTGAGCGCAGTCGCGATTGTTATCGCGCCGCAATATCTATCGAATGCCAGCCTGCTGACCACCAATTGTCTCGAACCCAACTTATGGATGGCCGGTGCTTATTTCATCATTCTGGCGATCAAGCGTAACGACCCACGATATTGGATATGGTTCGGAGTGTTCGCGGGACTCGGCCTGGAAGAGAAATACTCGATCGCGCTATTTGGCTTCAGTATTGTGATTGGCCTGGTGCTGACCGACGAGCGCCGGTTCTTTCTGAATCCATGGATCTGGCTGGGCGGCTCCGTCGCATTGCTGATTTTCTTGCCCAACCTGCTCTGGAATATCCATTACCACTGGCCCTTCGTTCAACTCATGCATCAGATTCGCGCAGACGGCCGGGATGTCGTGCTCCCGGCAGGGGAATACTTCGTGCAGCAGACGCTGCTGCTTCACCCGCTCACCACGCCGATCTGGATCACGGGATGCATCGCTCTGCTGGTGGCGAGGCGGTTCAAGCCCTACCGTCTGCTGGGTTGGAGTTTTCTCGTCTGCTACGGCGTGTTTTTTGCCCTGCACGGGAAGGTCTATTACCTCGCGCCCATTTACCCCATGCTGCTTGCCTCTGGAGCGGTGGTCATCGATTCCGTCTTCGAGCGAGCCCGGCTGGGTTGGGCGAAGGTCACCATCATCGTCGTGCTGTTACTGGGCGGGGCATACCTTGCTCCCATGGTGTTGCCGGTGCTCTCGCCGGATGAGTTCCTGGCTTATGTGCAGTACTTGCCGATAAAGCCACCCGTCATGGAGCATGCGCACGCGCGCGCCGCTCTGCCCCAGTGGTACTCCGATCAGTTTGGTTGGAATGAGATCGTGGAGGAAACCGCAGTCGCCTGGAATCAGATTCCGCTGGACCAGCGGCACGATTGCGGCATCTTCGCTCAAGACTATGGAGCCGCCGGCGCCATTGATTTTCTCGGACGCCGCTACGGCTTGCCACCCTCCTTGAGCGGCCATCAGACCTGGTGGCTTTGGGGACCACGCGGCTATTCCGGGAATTGCATGCTGGTGCTGGGAGATCGACGAGAACGGCTCGCGCAGCTCTTTAACAATGTCCAGTATGTCGGTACGTCGCCGGATAATCCGTACGCGCTCGAGAAGCTTCTACCGGTTTACCTATGCCGAGGAGCAAAATTCGGCACCCTCGCACAACTTTGGCCACTGGTGAAGAAATGGCGGTGATCTATTCGAGCGCCGCGCGTGTCTTTTGGAGCTTTCCCTCGAATTCTTGCTTCTCTTCGATAATGCGTCGAGGTGACGGAATCACCTCACGGGAAGGCATCGGGATTCCCGCGAGCAGCTGTTCGAATTGCGGCAGGGTCGAAGGCTATTTCAGGGTGTTGACATACGCTTGGGTCACACGCGCGAGGGATTCGATTTGAGTTCCGCGGCGCATGAGCGCTAACTCTTAAGACAATTGAGCCGTGCCGAATTGTCTGGGTTCGAAAAAGAAAAGGCAAGGATGCGAGGAGGCATAGCCAGACCGTGGTTCAATGGGCTCTGTGCATACCTCAATCCAAGAGCAGAGTACAGTTCCAACCGCATTTGGATTCCGGAAACGATAAGCACCGCTACGTAAACGTTAAAACACCGCTACGTAAACGTTTTTCTCTTGACACTGGTCGATTGCGAGAGTATCTCATTTCTGCAATTCGCGTTCCGGGCAGAAAGGAGACCTCGATGTCCCTTTGTCCTTGCCAATTCGACAATCGGCAGTTTCACCTCTCCCTTACCTGGTGCGACCGCAGAATTGCCTGGCCCCTTTTGCTGGTTGCTCTGCTTGTAACCTCCTTTACCAACCTTTCCGCTCAAAGCAATTACACCTGGAACAACGTCCGCATCGTTGCTGGAGGATTTGTTCCCGGTATCGTTTACCACCCCAACCTGCAGGGCCTGGTTTATGCCCGGACCGATATTGGCGGGCTCTACAAGAGCACCAATGGAGGCGCAAACTGGGCGCCGCTTCTCGATTGGGTGAACTGGTCGAACTGGGGCTACTCCGGCGTTCTGTCGGTTGGCCTCGATCCCGAGAATGCCAACGTCATTTATGCGGCCGTCGGTGGCTACACCAATTCGTTCGATCCGAATAACGGAGCGATTCTCAAGAGCACCGATCAGGGCAACACCTGGTCGATTGCTCCGCTGCCTTTCAAGGTCGGAGGAAACATGCCCGGACGCGGCAATGGCGAGCGCCTGGCCGTCGATCCCAATAACAGCAGCATCGTTTATTTCGGTGCAACCGGGGATCAGAACACCACGTTCGGACTGTGGAAGAGCACGAACGGGGGCAGCTCGTGGTCCCAGGTGACAAGCTTCACGGCCGTTGGCGACTGGCGGGACAACCCGACCGATCCAACCGGATACCAGAGCGCAAAACAAGGTATCTGGTGGGTCCTGTTCGATCCTCGTGCGGTTACAAACGGCGTGACCCAGAACATCTACGTTGGGATTGGAAGCAAAACCGTCCCAACCATCTATCACAGCGCCGATGGCGGCAATACCTGGGCGGCAATTGCCGGACAGCCGGCGGTCGACTGCGGCGGAGATGGAATCATGCCAACCAAAGCCGCCATCGATCCAACCACCGGAACCATGTACGTCACCTACGGCGAGATGGCCGGTCCGTACGATGACGAAAAAGGCGGCGTCTACACCTACAACATCACGACCGGCGCCTGGACCAACGTCACGCCGGTGACGAACGATTGCCAGGCGCGCGGCTCCGGCAACATTTACTTTGGCTTCAATGGACTCTCCGTCAGCCGGTCGAATCCAGCCGTGGTGATGGAAACCGGGCACAGCTCCTGGTGGCCAGACACCTGGATTTTCCGAAGCACCAACGGTGACGCAACCGCCACCAATGTTTGGCATTGGACCACGTACCCGAATATCGCCTACGAGATTCAGTACCCGCAGGACATCTCGATGGCGCCCTGGCTGAAGTTCCCCGCTTCACCGGCCTGTAAAGGCGGAGGGCGCCCGGGTCCCAACGAAAATCCGAAAATCGGGTGGATGACCGCGGCGCTGGCCATCGATCCCTTCAACAGCAACAACTTCCTCTATGGCACCGGCGCAACCTTGTTCGGCAGCACCGATGCCAACAATTGGGGTACGGGCACGCTGTCTCACATTTCGGTCATGGCCAATGGAATTGAGGAAACTTCGGTTACCGACCTGGCCGTGCCGCCTTCCGGCCCAATGTTGCTCAGCGCCGTCGGCGACATTCGCGGCTTCTACCACAGCAACGTGACCACGGTTCCATCGACTCAATATCAGGCACTCACTTCAACCAACTCCATCGACTTTGCCCAGAGCAATCCCTTGCAGGTGGTGCGCGCAGGCAACGGCGAAACCAGCAATTGCGAAAATAGCTTTGCGTATTCGACCGATGGCGGACAGACGTGGACCGTCGGCGGTGCGCAGCCGAGCGGAGTGACCGGCAGCAACAACGACTCGATTGCCATGTCGCCGGATGGAAAGCGCGTGGTTTGGGCACCGACCGGCAGCACTGCCGCCTACACCTCCGCCAATTGGAGCTCTGCGAAGCCTACCTGGACTGCAGTTGCCGGCTTGCCTGCCCAGGCCAGCGTGCGCGCCGATCGAATGACGGCCAACAAGTTCTACGGCTTTTCGAACGGCACCTTCTACGTCAGCACCAACGGCACCAGCTTCACCGCCACGGCGAGTGGGTTCCCGTCCGCAGCGAAAATTGTGCCGGTTTACAACAAAGCCAACGATGTCTGGCTGGTGAGCTCGAACACCACGACAGGCGGCGTATGGCACTCCACCAACGGCGGTACCAGCTTTACCAAACTGAGCAATGTCGTGCTGGCGGATGGAATCGGCTTTGGCGCGCCGGTCAGCGGCGCGACCTATCCGACCATTTTTATGGCTGGCGAAGTCGGCTCGGTGCGCGGGTATTATGCCTCGACCGACGGCGGCAACACCTGGACCCAGATCAACGACAGCAATCACAACTGGTACTACTCGGGCTATGTGATCACCGGAGATCCCAACCGGGTAGGCCGAGTCTACATTGCAACCAACGGCCGTGGAATCATCTACGGCGACGGTACGCCATAGTCGCGCTGTAGGGCGGACGTTCACGTCCGCCCTTTATATCCAGAGACTCATGATCCCGCTCATGGGCTACTTCCTTCGCGTGCTCGGGCAGAACCTGACCGACATTCCTCTACCAGAACTTCATCGCGCCGCTGCCCCTGCCCCGCTTGAGGGTTTCTGCCGGAGATGACAAGTCCTGGAATCAACTTAGGCTCACTCACGAATCCGGAAGAGAAATTGCGCTGATCGAAAAGAATCCACGCTTTTCAGTTACTCAACGACACCGATTTCGAGGACGGCTGGACGCAGCTTCACAATCTTTAGGGCTGGGATATGGAAGCATGCTGGCGGAATCCAGTTTCCTGAAAGCGTTACCGGGGCATGGAACGTGGGGGTTCTGCGGGATGGATATTGGGCATTCGAAATGGACCTCGGCCCAAGGCCGTTTCACGCGCTCTTTTCTCGCGCCTCTGCGCCGATCTCTGCCGCCACTTCCGCTGGCGGCAGGCTGAACCAGAACACCGATCCGTGCCCCAACTCGCTTTTCACTCCCGGCTCGCCGCCGTGGTTGAGCACGATGTGTTTCACGATCGCCAAACCCAAGCCCGTGCCGCCGGCCTCGCGCGAACGCGCTTTGTCGACGCGGTAAAAGCGCTCGAACAAGCGTGGCAGATGTTCTGAGGGAATTCCCGGACCGAAATCACGCACGTAAAACTCCACTTCCTCGTTTCGCTTGACGGCGCCAATCTCAATCTTCTTTCCGTTCGGCGCGTACTTCATGGCATTGTCGATCAGGTTCGCGAACACCTGATGGATGGCGTCGCGATCGGCAAAAACCTGAACATCCGGCGAGTCGGTGATTTCGATGATCAGTCCTTTGTTTTTAGCGATTTCATTGAATGAGATCTGTGCATCCCGGAGCAGTTCGTTCGCGGATGCCGCAGACTGTTCGAGCGGGTACTCACCCGACTCCACGCGCGCCAGGGTCAGCAGATCTTCGGTTAAGCGGCTCATGCGTTGGGCATTGCGGCGAATGATCTCCAGAAATTCCTGCGACTTGCCATCCATCGACTCGTCCAGCAACGTTTCCGTGTATCCCAACAGGGAAGTGAGCGGGGTCCGCAGTTCGTGGGAAACGTTGGCGATAAAATCGCGACGGGTACGCTCGACCCGGGCAATCTCCGTGCTGTCTCGGAGAACGCAAACCGCGCCACCGTCGGGCAGCGGCGCCGAGGTCATGCTGAAAGTCCGGCCCGGAGCCACGGAATACAAGGTCGTGATTTGCGTTTTCCGCTGTTCGAGCAC
>Ga0126381_100005549_pt1 | contig 13902 bp, 16 predicted proteins | sample PanSoiMetPlot_28_FD_96465 | JGI IMG/M metagenome (GOLD analysis project Ga0126381, IMG submission 96465) | Tropical forest soil microbial communities from Panama - MetaG Plot_28 | ecosystem: Environmental > Terrestrial > Soil > Tropical forest > Bulk soil | place: Panama | collected 2016-02-17
GCCGCAGCCCGATATGGAGGCGGTCGCCGCGCTGCCGCCGCGCTCGCAGGAGGCGCTGCTCGATGCGATCCGGCACAGCATCTACACCCAGCCGCCGACTGACTGGTCGCAAGTCACCAATCTCGGCCTGATGCGCGCCGTGCCCGAGGTCAAGCACACGGTCAACCTGGCCACCCAGTACATGCAGGCCGGGTACGATCCGCAGGCGCTGATCGCGCGCCTCGCCGAGATCGTCTGCCACGACAACTTCACCGAGATGCACGCCTTCAAGCACCACAACGCGGTGATCGAGGAATACAACAACACCCGCGAGCCGTGGCGCTGGATGCACCTCGTCTGCGGCTGCCAGGCGGCGGCGATCTCGTTCGGCAAGAACATGGCGATCTACGAGGAGTATCTCGACCTGCTGCACGCTGCGGAGTAGGCCTTCGTGCCCGAAAAGGGGAGGCGACACGCCTCCCCTTTTTTGTTTGCATGAGCGTAGGACCCGACAGGACCCGCGCAATGTACAAGCTGCTCTCGTTCGATGTTTACGGCACGCTGATGGACACGCCGCCGGTCAGCGCCAGGGCGTTCCGCGCGATCCTCGCCGATGCCGGCGCCTCGCATGTCGACCCCGCGGCGTTCGCCGGGTGCTGGGAAGAGCGCAACATCGCGCATTATTGGGAGCCGTACCGCTCCTATAAGGAGATCGGCCGGCTGTCGCTCGACGAGGCGTTCCGGCATTTCAACATCAGCGGCGGCAATCCGGAGCTGATCCGATACTATTTCGACGCTTTCCCCGAGATGCGTCCTTACCCTGACACGCTGGCGGTGCTCGAAAAGCTGGCGATGGGACACAAGATCGCGCTCGTCTCCAATATCGACGACGACCTGCTGGCGGCGACACCCGTCCCCAAGGCCGACCTCATCTGCACCGCTGAACGGGCACGCGGCTACAAGCCCGACGGAACGCTGTTCCGCTATCTGATCGCCAATGCCGGCGTCGCGGTGCCGGAGATTCTGCATTCCGGGCAGTCGCAGCATACCGACATGGTGGGCGGCAAGCCGTTGGGGTTGACCGTCGCCTGGATCAACCGGCGCCATCTCGATTTGCACCCTTCCGTCCCGCAACCGGATCACATTTTTCACGATCTGACGCCGCTCGTGCCGCTCGTCGGCCCTTAGCGGCGACATTCGAAACGTCAGCGAGGAGGAACGCCATGGATTTCACCGGCAAGATCGCGCTGATCACCGGCGGCGGCGGCGGCATCGGCCGCGCCACGGCGGTCGCCTTCGCCAAGGCCGGCGCCAAGGTCGTCGTCGTCGACCGCGATGCCGCCGCGGGCGAGGCGACCGCGGGCATCATCCGCCAGCAGGGCGGCGAGGCGAAGTTCATCGCCGCCGACGTCACCAACTCGGCCGACGTCGCCAACTACGTCAAAGAGACGCTCGACGCCTACGGCAAGATCGACTGCTTCTTCAACAACGCCGGCATCGAGGGCAGCGTCGCGCCCACCGCCGATTACGACGAGGCGATGTTCGACCAGGTGCTCGGCATCAATGTGAAGGGCGTGTTTCTCGGGCTGCGTCACGTGCTGCCGGTGCTGATCAAGCAGAAATCCGGAGCGGTGGTGAACACCGCCTCGGTCGCGGGGCTCGTCGCGACCCCGGGGATGCCGGCCTATGTCGCCTCGAAGCACGCGGTGATCGGCCTTACCAAGACCGCGGCGGGCGAGGTCGCGCGCCAGGGGGTGCGGGTCAATGCGGTCTGCCCCGGCCCGGTCGACACGCGGATGATCCATTCCCTGGAAAAGATGCTCAACCCGGACGACCCGGACAGCGTCGGCCGGAAATACCAGTCGGCCATCCCCTCCGGGCGTTACACGACGCCGGAGGAGATCGCCAACATGGTGCTGTTCCTGTCGTCGGACCTGGCGAGCAACATCACCGGCGGACAATACGTCGTCGACGGCGGCCGCACCGCGACCGGCGGCGCGGTGACCCAGGCGATGCAGAACTGAAGACGTTGCTCTTCGGGCTTACCATATACGTGTCGATGACAAGCGGGACGACGCCGAGGGATCGGCCATGGCCGTTGAGTTTGAGATCATCCTGATCGCCGCAATTGCCGCCGTCGGTCTGATCGCGATCGGTAAGGCGATCATGACGGGGCTCGCGATCTCGCGCCGCGCCTCGCATCATTTGGCGGAGCAGACGGGCACGTCGCCTGTCCCGCCAGAGGCCCAAATTCCTCCGTCAAACCACTAAGGCCGACCGCGCCGTCGCATTTTTTTACAGCCGGCCGACCGCGTCGATGACCTCGGCCTCGGTCAATATCTGCGGCAGCACCGTCGCCGCACCGTTACCGTCGTAGAGCAGATAGAGCGGCACGCCGCTGCGCCCGAAGCGCTGCAGGAACCGGGCGATCTCCGGGTCCTGCCGGGTCCAATCGCCCTTGAGCGCGGCGACATGATGCGCGGCAAAGGCGGCGCGCACCGCGCCCCGGTCGAGCGTCGCGCGCTCGTTGACGATGCAGGTCAGGCACCATGCCGCGGTCAGGTTGACAAAGACCGGCCGGTGCTCGGCGGTGAGCGCGGCAAGCCGCGTCGGGGTGAACGCCTCATAGGCGAGGCCGTCGCGCGCGGCGGGCGCCTTTGCCGCCACCGGCGACAGCATCGCCGCCAGCGCGATCGCCGCCGCCACCCCGGCGGTGGCGAGCGCACTCCCGGCGCGCCGTGCGCTCGTCGCGACGAGACGGGTGCGGCCGTAGACCCACACCGCGAACCCGACCAGCACCAGCCCGAACAGCGCGGTCAGCGACCCTTCCGGGCCGACCTCCTGGATCAGCACCCAGAGCAGCCAGGCGGCGGTGCCGTAGAGCGGGAAGGCGAGCACCTGCTTCAACGTCGCCATCCAGCCGCCGGGATGCGGCAGCAGCCGCGCGATGCCGGGCACGACGCTCGCCGCCAGCAGCGGCGCCGCGAGGCCGACCCCGAGTGCGACAAAGATGGCAAGCGCGAGCGCCGCCGGTGCGATCAGCGCGACGCCCAGCGCCGCACCCATGAACGGGGCGGTGCACGGCGTCGCGACGACCGTCGCCAGCACGCCGGTGAAGAACGCGCCCGGCAATCCGTGGCGGCCCGCCAGCCCGCCGCCGATGCCGGCCAGCCCGGCGCCGAACTCGGCGACGCCGGAGAGGCTCAACCCCAGCGCCAGCATCAGATAGGCGAGGAGCCCGACGATGAACGGCGATTGCAGCTGAAATCCCCAGCCGACCGCCGCGCCGCCCGCGCGCAGCACGACCAAGGCGCCGCCCAGCGCGGCAAAGCTCAACACCACACCCAGCGCATAGGCGAGACCCTGCTGTCCGCGCCGGACGGGGTCGGGCGCGTCGGCGATGCTCAACACCTTGAGCGACAGGATCGGCAGCACACACGGCATCAAATTGAGGATCAGCCCGCCGACAAAAGCGAAGAGCAGCGCCTGCCACCAGAGGATCGTGCTGCCGCCGTCGCCGACCGGCGCCGCCGCGACCTTTACGGCGCCGATCAGATAGCCGCGCGGGTTGCCCGCCGCGCCGCGCACCACGAGCACGCCGTCGAGCGTCGTCGGCGCCGCCGCGGTGGGGCTCGTCGACTTCGCCAGTACGAGCTGCAGGTCGTCGCCGTGCGGCTCGATCCGCTCGTCGGCCGAATGGTCGATCACCGTGTCGGCATTCGGGAAGAAGGTTGCGGTCGGGTGGTCGAGCCCGCTGAGCGCGGCGCCCGGCACGATCAGCCGCAGATCATTTTTTTCTGCCGCGAATTGCGCCGTGAACGGCGCCGGCATCGGCAAATGGCGTCGCGCTGCGGCAAAGCGCGCCGCCTCGGCCGGGTCGGCTGCGCCGGACCCGGCGGCGAAATCGAGGCCGAGTTTCGCTTCGCCGGGAATGCAGATTTCCGAGCAGACCAGATACTTGACCGCGGCGTCGAGATGCGGCCGGGCGGTGGGCTCGAGCGACTGCGGGACGGTGATCGGCACCAGCAGGTCGGCGCTCCCGGCATAGCCGTAATTGGCGATCGGCCCGAGCGTGAAGCGCTCGGGAAGCGGCCATTGGATCGCCCCGGCGGCAAATCCCGCCGGCAGCGTCCAGTCGATCGTCGTCGGCAACCCGGAATCGCCGGGGTTCCGCCAATAGATGTGCCACCCCGGTGAGATATCGAGACGCAGGTCGAGCCACAGCGTCCCGCCGGGCGCGACCGTTGCGCTTTCGGCGTGGAGTTCCGGCTTGACCAGGTCGCTGGCGCGCGGCGGCGCGGCGACGCCGGCACCGGCGCACAGCGCGACCCCGAGAACCGCGGCAATCGCCGTTCGAATGAGCATCGGACAACGCATCGCAATCAAATTGCCCGCCACGCGGTCAAACCGCCAAGTCGCCATCAGCAACAACGACAGTATGCCCGAAACGAGATTATCTCCGGTGCGTACATCAGCTTGACAACAAAGATGACGAACTCTACGGGTCGTGACCCTCTGCGGATTCGATGCCTGATGCCAGAAACTACGCATGCGGTTCTCGACGGTCGTCTTGTCATCGTCGGGTTCGGGAGCATCGGCCAAGGCGTTCTGCCGTTGATCCTGCGGCACATCGGCGTCGCACCCGAGCGTATCACGATCGTCACTGCCGAGCCGCGCGGCAAGGATGTCGCAGAACAATATGGTGTGAGGTTTGTCGAGATCGCCCTCACCCGCGACAATTACCGCACGGTGCTCGACACGCTCCTCGGCGCCGGCGATTTCCTGCTCAATGTCTCCGTCGAGGTGGCGAGCGCCGCGCTGATCGAGCTCTGCCGGGAAAAGACGGCGCTCTATCTCGACACCTGCATCGAGCCGTGGCCGGGCGGCTATACCGACCCCAACCTGACCGCCTCGCAGCGCTCCAACTACGCGCTGCGCGAGGCGGCGCTGGCGGTGCGGCGGAACCACCCCGGCGGACCGACCGCGGTGCTGACGCATGGCGCCAATCCCGGTCTGGTGTCGCATTTCGTCAAGCAGGCCCTGGTCGACGTGGCGCGCAGCGAGGATCCGCAGGCCGCCATACCGGCCGACCGCGCCGGCTGGGGACGGCTCGCTGAGCGGCTGGGGGTCAAGGCCATCCACATCGCCGAACGCGACACGCAGGTCTCCTCGATCCCGAAATCGCCGGGCGAATTTGTCAACACCTGGTCGATCGACGGCTTTTTCAGCGAAGGGTCACAGCCCGCGGAGCTCGGCTGGGGAACTCATGAACGGCACCTCCCCGACGACGGCAGGCGCCATGATTTCGGCAGCGGCGCGGCGATCTATCTCATGCGGCCGGGCGCCGGGACCCGGGTGCGCAGCTGGACGCCGCTCGAGGGGCCGTATACCGGTTTTCTGATCACCCACAACGAATCGATCTCGATCGCCGATTACTTCACCGTGCGCGACGGCGAAGCGGTGCGCTACCGCCCGACCTGTCATTACGCCTATCACCCGTGCGACGACGCGGTGTTGAGCGTGCACGAGTTGGGCGGCAAGAACTGGCAGCTGCAACCCGACAAGCGGCTGATGATGGACGAGATCATCGACGGCATCGACGAGCTCGGGGTGCTCTTGATGGGTCACCGGCGCGGCGTCTACTGGTACGGCTCGCGGCTGTCGATCGACCAGACGCGGCGCATCGTGCCGTACAACAATGCGACATCGCTGCAAGTGACGGCGGCGGTGTTGGGCGGCATGGTCTGGGCGATCGAGCATCCGCGGGCGGGGATCGTCGAGCCGGAGGAACTCGATTTCGCGCGCATCCTCGACGTCGCCGCGCCTTATCTCGGGGACGTCGTCGGGGTGTGGGGCGACTGGACACCGCTCGACGACCGGGAGCGGCTGTTCCCGGAGGAACTCGAGCGAAGCGATCCCTGGCAATTCAAGAACATCAGGGTGGTATGAAGGGTCGCGTCTGGCTGATCCCGATGATCGTCTACGCGGTGATCGGCATTATCGACGGGGTTCACGATTTTGTCGCGCCGCCGGCGGGCGCGCATTCGAGCGTTGCGGCCAATCTCGCAGTGGCGTTCTGCGCCGGCCTGTTCTGGCCGATCGACATCATCGCCCGGCCGCTCTTGACGCACTGAGCGGGCGCGCCGCTCAGAGGATGTTGAGCACCAACCCGAGCAGCCAGAAGATCGCCAGCGACAGCACCGCGAGCACAAAGATCATCACGATCTGCAGGCTGTGCACCACGCGCCCGCCAACCGAGGTCTGCTCGGGAAGCTCTTCGCCCTCGACGAGATAGTGGTCGTCGACCACGCCGGCTGGAGCCGGTCCGGGCAGCGGCCCGCGCTTGACGTCGCGCCGCAGCGGTGCGATCGGCGTACGCCTGAACAATGTCAGAGCCATACTTCCTCCGTCTCAATGTCCGGCCGAGCCGGACGCCGCGGTCGCTTCGCTGGGTTCGGATTGCGGATCGTGGATCGACGTCGTGACGTCGCTCGCCAGCGCCTCGGCGCGAATCTGGTCGAGCTTGGCCATGTCGTTGAACAAATCCTCGGCGCGGCGGGCCGCGGGCTGGTTGCCGCGCCGACCGGCCGCAAGATACCAGGCATAGGCGTCGACCGGCGACACGCCGACCCCTTCGCCCTTCTCGTAAGCATTACCGAGATTGACCATCGCCTGCACCACGCCTTGCCCCGCCGCGCGTCGGTACCACAGCGCCGCTTCGGGCAGATCCTGACGAATCCCCTGCCCCTTGGTGTAGCTCACCGCGAGATTGTACTGCGCCAGCGGATACCCTTGCTGGGCCGCCTTGAGATACCAGTTCGCCGCCGCGGTCTGATCGACCGTCACACCGCGCCCGCGCTCATAGAGCACGCCGAGATCGAACTGCGCCCGCGCCACGCCGTGATCGGCGGCGGCGTGGAACCACGTGGCCGCCGTCGCGTAATCCTGCGCAACGCTGCCGTCCCCCCGGGCATAGAGGATCGCCAACTGCAATTCGGCATTCGGGTCGCCGGCGCGCGCGCCGCTCTCAAAATAGGCGAGGCGCCTGGCCGGATCGCTCGGTGCGGCCGATACCGGGTACTGCCGCGCCCGCGAGAACGGGCCGACGCCAAACGCGGAAGCCGCCGCGACGATGAGGCAGATCACCGCCGCGACGCCGGCGCCGGCCGCGATACGCCGCTGCGAATTTTGCGGCCACCAGCCGCGCATGACGGTCAGCCATCGCGCCCGCGATGGCGTCGCCGCAGCGGAAACCGGAGTGGAAACCGGCGGCGCGACGGCGACGGTCGGCGCGGGAGTGGCGACCGCTGGCGAGGCGATGCCGACCGGCGCCGCCGCCGGCTCGACTCGTTGCGGGACTCCCGGATCCGGGGTTGGAGCCGGGGCGACTTCGACCGCCGGCACCGGCTCTGGCGGCGGCGCGCTCGGCGCGAGGAAACTGCGGCGCGCCGGCCGCTGTCCGCCCGGCTCGAAGGTTGGCTCGAAGGTCGGCTCGATCAGCGGCGGGAGATCGGCGATCGGCTCGCCGGAATCGATATCGCTCGCCGGCCTCGGTGCGGAGGACGGTTTGCGCTCGCCGGGCGACGAAAGGCTGGCGCCGGCAGCGGCGCTTGGACTCGACATGCCTACCAATTCCACCGACGCCCGTCCGATTTCAAGCGCGAAATCGGCGGCGGGCTGATCCTACGCGTATCCCGGCGGCGGAACGAAGCCGCCGATCTCTGCGGCGAGCAGCCGGGCAAACTCGATCGTTGTCGGGTCCTCGCCTTCCGGCCCGATGATCTGCACCCCGACCGGCAGACCGCGCGCGGTCAGCCCGATCGGCGCCGCCGTCGCGGGCAGATGCGACAGCGCGGCGAGCCCCGCCCAGACGATGTCGATCGCTGGGTGCGGTTCGCCGTTGATGAGGATGCGCCGCGCCCCGACATCGGGGTTGTGGTCGTGCGGGAAGGCCGCGGTCGCCGCCACCGGCGCGAGCAGCACATCGTACCGGGCAAAGAAATCTTGCCAGACGTAGCGCAATTTGTTGCGCGCCTCGTTGGCCCGGCCCCAATCGCGATGCGACATCATCGCGCCACGCGCGACATGGGCGCGCGGGCTCATGTCGTCGGGGGACAGCGTCGCGGCGATCTTCTGCTGTTCGGCGAACGCCTCGTCGGTGAGCCGCCCGGCTGTCGCGGCGCGCAGCAGCTGCATGAACAGGCGGTGATTGTCGGCGAGCGTGACGCTCGGCCGGGCCTTGTCGTCGACCTTGGCCCCGGCCTTGGCGATTGCCGCAATCGCGGCGTCGATCAGCGTCGCGACGCTGTCGTCGATCGGCGCCTCGGGCGCCGCGGTCCATACCGCGACCCGGAAATCGCCGAGCCGCCGCGCCCGCGGTGTCGGCAGCGCGACGCGCCACCCCGCCTGCTGCAGCACATCCGGCCCGGCCAGGACACCGAGCGCCAGCGCCAAATCCTCGGCGTGCCGCGCCAGCGGCCCGACGACCGAAATGTCGGTCGGGGTGACGACCCCCGGCGGGCCGTGGCCGCGCGTCGGGATCAGCCCGTAGCTCGGCCGGTGACCGTAGACGCCGCTGTAATGCGCTGGGTTGCGCAGCGAGCCGGCGATGTCGCTGCCGGCGCCGAGCGCGCTCATCCCGGCGGCCAGTGTCGCCGCCTCGCCGCCCGACGATCCGCCCGGGCCGCAAGCCAGGTCCCAAGGGTTGTTGGTCGTGCCGTAGATGTCGTTGAAGCTCTGCGAATCGGCGAGCATGTAGGGCACGTTGGTCTTGCCGAAGATGACCGCGCCGGCGCCCTCCAGCCGGTCGACGACAACAGAATTGGCGGGCGGCAGATTGTCCTTCCACACCGGGTTGCCGAACGTCGTCGGCAAGCCGACCAGGTTGAACGATTCCTTGACCGTCATCGGCAGGCCGTGCAGCGGCCCCCAGCTCTCGCCGCGGGACAGCGCCGCATCGGCGGCGCGGGCGCGCTCGCGCGCCTTGTCCACCTGCCAGGCGATGATCGCGTTGAGCGTCGGGTTGTGCCGGTCGGCGCGCGCGAGGAAGAAATCGAGCAGCTCGAGACAGCCGACCTGGCGGTCGCGGATATCGGCGGCGAGCCGGGTCGCCGAGGCAAAGGCGCGGTTGTCCATCGCGGTCACGCCGTCAGGATTTCGAGGATGTGGCCGTTGGGGTCGTCGAAATAGACCCCCCGGCCGCCGCGGCGGTGATTGATCGCGCCGTCGGTGCGCGAGCGCGGGCCGCTGCCGTAGCCGATCCGCTCTGCCTTGACCCGGTCGAAGATCGCGTCGAACTCCGCCTCGCTGACCATGAAGGCGTAGTGGTGCGGCTCGAACTGACCGCGCTCGTCAAAGTCGAGGGTCAGCCCGTCATTGACCTGGACGGGCGCGAAATGCGAGTGCGGCCCCTTGTATTCGAGACCGAAGATGCGGGCGAAGAACTCGGCCGAGGCGACCTTGTCGCGGGCCGGGACGATGGTGTGGTTGAGGACGATGGCCATCGCAGCCTCCCAGGGGGGATCGATACAGGGGATGGACGCAGCCCAGGGTATCGCGAATTGGCGTTTGACAGAAGCCGCGCGCTTCGCAAACTCGCGCCGCAGCAAGGGGCCCGCCCGTGAAGCTCGGCATCGTCTCGGACATCCATTGCAACGCCGCCGGCTTGCGCACGGCGCTGGCGCTGATGGGCGATGTCGACGAGCTGATCTGCCTGGGCGACAGCATCTGGGAATATCGCTTTTCGAACGATGTCGCGCAGATCCTGATGGAGCGCCGGGCTCACACCATCCTCGGCAATCACGAGGAGGTGTTTTTCGGCCCGCTCGGCGAGCGGGCGCGGGCGCGCGGCGACAATGACGGCGCGCTGATGGGCTGGCTCGAAACCCGGCCGCACCGCGCTGCGCTCGACTGCGCCGGCAGGAAGTTCCTGCTCGTCCATTCGACCCCGTGGGAGCCGCGCGGCGCCTATATCCACCCGGACAGCCCGCTGCTCGCCCGATTCGCCGAGACGGAGGCCGATTTCGTGCTGTACGGCCACACCCACCGGCAGGTGGTGAAGCGGTTCGGACGGGTGCTGGTGGTCAACCCCGGCTCGGCCGGCGATGCGCGCGACCACGGCAACGGCCGGCAGCTCAGCTGCGCGGTGCTCGACACGGCGAGCGAGGAGGTCGCACTCATCGATTTTCCCGACCCCCGCCGCGATGGCTGATATCGCGATGGCTGAGCCGGTCCGCAGCGAGCCCGGCGAGTATTTCGAGGATTATCCGGTCGGCGCGGTGTTTGCCGGCGGGCCGATATACGTGAGCGAACAGGACATTCTCGACTTCGCCCGCCGCTACGATCCGCAGCCGATGCATGTCGACAAGGCGGCGGCCGAGGCGGGGCAATTCGGCGGGCTGATCGCCAGCGGCTGGCACACCGGCAGCCTGATGATGCAGATGCTGGCCCGGCATTTCGTGCCGCGCGGCAACCTCGCCTCGCCCGGGCTTGACGCGCTGCGCTGGCTGCAGCCGGTGCGGCCCGGCGACCGGCTCAGCCTGCGGGTCACCGTCGAAAGCGCGCGGCGCTCGCACTCGAAGCCCGATCAGGGCGTCATCACCGGCCTGGTCGAGGTGCTCAACCAGCACGGCGACACGGTGATGACCTTGAAGCCGATCAGTCTGATGCGCTGCCGTCCCCCATCGTAAGAGGCATCTCATGCGCGTCGGGTTGTTCGCCTCCGCCCTCCTCGCCTTCGCCGGACTGTTGTCGGCCGCGGCGGCCGAGCCCAAGCTGCAGGTCGACCCGAGCCTCGTCGCCTCCGACAAGGCGCTGCTGCAGGACGGTGGCAAGGCCGCCGCCGAGTTCCAGCGCCGGCTGCGTGACCAGGTGACCTATCGCAACGGCATCCTCGTCATCGTCGACCGCACCGGCGGCGGTTCCGGGGTCACCGTGGTGCCGGCGACGATCCTCTGGGGCGTCGATTGCGGCGACAGCGGGATCGCCGTGACCTTTGGCACCGGGAGCGGCGATACCGATAACGGCGTCCTGCTGCAGCTGACCGGCGCCGCGGTCAGCGACAGCCAATGCATGGCCATCGCCCCGACGATCGGCGAAACCGTGCTCGCGCTCACCAAGGGGAATTGATCGGCCCGCGTGTGGGTGGGCAAAGCGTCATCCGCCAAGGCTGCCGTCGGATCGGCGGCAGGCGCCGCCTATTCCGCCCTATGCGATGCTCCACCCCAGCCAGTCGCACAGCGCGCGGCCCATCACCAGGTCGCGGTCGGCGCCGCCGAGCCACGGCAATTCCTCGGTGAACAGGGTCACCGCCTGGCGGTAGGTGCAGGGGATGCCGGTCATATCGGTGCCCCAGAAAAAGCGCCGCGGGCCGAACGCGTCGAACACCCGGCGCAACGGGTCGTGCAGCCGGCGATAGGGGTAGGGCTCGCTCGAATAGCGCGGCAGCGCCGAGGCCTTGGCCGCGACATTGGGCTGGCGCGCCGCCGCGACGAGGTGGTCGATATCGCCGAACGCCGCCGCGTCCTTGGCGTCGCGCACCAGCGCCAGATGGTCGATCACAAAGCGCATCCCGGGATGCCGCTCGGCGAGCCGGCCGAGCTCGGGCAAGAGGCCGGGGATCGACACCATCGCCGGCAATCCCGCCCGCTCGGCCGCCTGCCACAGCCAGTCGCCTTCCGGCGCGGTGAACAGCGCCCGCGCCTCGGGTCCCGCGGTCGTCACGCGGATGCCGAGCATGCCCGGCTGCGCGCGCCAATGGTCGAGCGCGGAGGGGTCGGGCCCACCCGGTTTTAGGACATCGAGCGGCGGACGGCCCATCACCGCGAATTTGTCGGGATGCGCCGCCGCCGCGGCGAGCGCCAGGTCGTTGCGGTCGCCCTCCCAGGACGGCGGGACGATCACTGCGCGGTCGACCCCGGCCGCCGCCATCTCGGCCAGCAGATCCTCCTTCGAGAACGGCAGCGGGCGGTGCGCGCGATGCGCCTGTCCCGCCGGCCACGGCCGCTCCGGCGTGTCCGCGCCCCAGATATGCACCTGCGCATCGACGATCAGCATGGCCCCTTCCCTGTTACGGCCCCTGTTACGGCCCCTGTTACGGCCCCTGTTACCGCCCCTGTTACTGCGACGTCTCGGCGAGCAGCGCCGCGACGAGCGACCCAAAGCCAAGGCCAAACAACAGGGCGTGGATCGCGTGCCCCAATTCCCACTGGTTTCGCGCCTCCGTCCAGCTCGCCGGCAAGGTCTGCGGCGCCCAGGCGGCGATGATCGCGTTCATCGGCGCGACCCGCCAGAACCAGACGCCGAGCCCCACGCTGACACATATCGCCGCCGCCAGGGTCCAGCCGAATGCCGGACGGCGCCGCCGCACCGCAAAGGCCAGGCACCAGGTCGTGACGATCGCGGCGATCTCGAGCGCAGCACCGATCGGCGCCCCGAACGCGACATAGAGATTGTGCTGCACCGTCAGCCATTCCGTGCCGGTCAGTCGCAGTTTGCCGGGGATTTCCATGACATGCGCCCAGGTCAGCCCGAAGACCAGCACGACGAGCAACAGATTGATGAACCGCAACGCCTTCAGCATCGCCCAAGGTCACTAACACGGGCGATCTCGTCGAGACAGCTCTGTCGTTGCGCGCCCCCGGGTCTGGCCGTCGGCCAGCCCGAGGATAAACTACGCGAAGCAATCTCGTGTCGCCGGAGACCTCCGGTCGAGATTGCTGCGTCGCGCATGGGCGCTCCTCGCAAGGACAGCGACCCTTTGCTTGTCAAGCCGGCGGGGTTCTGTTTCGATCGCGCGAAGGCCGCCGGCCGGGGGAGCTTATGCCCGACTCGATCATTACCGACACCGCGACCAAGATCTTCCAGGATTTGTGCGAACCCGAGGTGGTCAACAAGGCCGAGAAGGGCGAGTGGCCGGCGGCGTTATGGGATGCGCTCGAAGAGTCCGGCCTGCCGCTGACCTGGGTGTCGGACGAATACGGCGGCGCCGGCGCGGAGCTGGCCGACGGGTTTGCGGTGCTGCGCGTTTCCGGCCGTTTCGCGGTACCGGTGCCGCTCGCCGAGACCATGCTCGCCGGATGGCTCTTGGCGCAGGCCAAGATCACCTCGCCGCCAGGGCCGATGACGATCGCCCCGGTGCACGAGGACGGCAACATCACGATCGGCGCCGACAGCCGGCTCAACGGCCGCGCGCGGCTCGTGCCCCAGGCCCGCTATGCCAAGCACATCGCCGTCGCCGCGACGCGGGGTGGCGAGCCGGCCGTCGCCCTGGTCGCCGCGCAAGCGCTGGCGATCGCGCCGGGGGTCGGGCTCAGCGGCGAGGCGCGTGACGCGGTGACCTTCGACGGCGCCGAGCCGGTTTCCGTCGCGCCGGCGCCCGGCCTCGACCTCGCGAAGCTGACCCTGATCGCCGCCGCGGCGCGCAGCCAGCAGATGGCCGGGGCGCTCGAACGCATCCTCGACCAGTCGGTGACCTACGCGATGGACCGCGTCCAGTTCGGCCGGCCGATCGCCAAGTTCCAGGCGGTACAGCAGAACCTCGCGGCGCTCGCCGGCGAGGTGGCGGCGGCCGGGGCCGCGGCCGACGGCGCCGCCGAGGCGCTCGCCGCGCACGGCATCATGAGCGAGATCACCGCCGCGGAGGTGGCGATCGCCAAGCTGCGCGTCGGTGACGCCGCCGGCACCGGCGCGGCGATCGCGCATCAGGTGCACGGCGCGATGGGCTTTACCTACGAGCATTCGTTGCACCACGCGACGCGGCGGCTCTGGGCGTGGCGCGAGGAATTCGGCAACGAGACGCAATGGGCCACCCAACTCGGCCATATCGTCGCCGAGCGCGGCGCCGACGCGCTCTGGTCATTTGTGACGCAAGGATAGCGAGGCGGCGATGGCCTATAATTTTCACTTCGACCCGGTCGACCTGCC
>Ga0126381_100005550_pt1 | contig 13900 bp, 10 predicted proteins | sample PanSoiMetPlot_28_FD_96465 | JGI IMG/M metagenome (GOLD analysis project Ga0126381, IMG submission 96465) | Tropical forest soil microbial communities from Panama - MetaG Plot_28 | ecosystem: Environmental > Terrestrial > Soil > Tropical forest > Bulk soil | place: Panama | collected 2016-02-17
CGGCGCGCCGGAACGCCCGGACCCGGTACGTCGGCGCGCCGGACCGCTCAAGCTGGAACGCGATCTGCCGCAACGCCCACCCCGGATCCACACACGTCAGCCTACGAGCCGCGGCCACCGACCGGGCGGGGTCAGGGCAGTGATGAGGTCGACGTGGATCTCCCCGCACAGTCCCCGGCACGGTTACGGGGCGTCTTCAGTCGCCAGGGACCAGCCGAAGGTACCTAGCTCGGTGCGATGCAGCTGGTCAGTCGCGCGGGCGACATCGCCGACGTTGGACGTCACGGTGTTCGACACGATGACCCGCTCCTCGGCATTCAGCAGCAGGCACACACCGCTGGCGCTGGCTAGCCAGGGGGCGAAGACTCGCTCGACGTCGGCCACCAGGAGGTCCGCCGCCGCCACCCCCAGAAAGCGGCCCTGGCGGGTGATCGGCACGGACATTGTGACGAGATAATCGTCCACGCCGCCGTAGTCGATGTACGGACCGGTGGCCCACGGGACGAGGGTCTTGCGCGGGTGCGCGATGAATTCACGGGACTCGTAGTCGTAGAAGTCCTCGCGGCGAGGATCCGTCACGTGGTGACTGTCCGGCTGCAGGCCCCTTGTCTCCGTGCGGACCCACCAGTCCAGCCAGTAGGCATGCCCAGGGATCACGCCAACCTCGGCGATGACGCCCAACCCGTGGGTCGCCGGGCCGATCTCGTCCAGCCGCGAGAACAGGGTCCTGGCGACGTTCTGCTGGATCGCGGCGGGCCCGTCACCGGCCCCAAGAGGCTCCGCGGCGGCTTCGGCGAGCAGTTGCAGCCGTTGGATGATCTGGTCAGCGAAGTGACGGATCTCGGCAGCGAACGCCTGATGGCCGACCTCGCTGGCTTCCGCGTCCGCCGATCGGTGCTGCGCCGCTATGAGTTCAAGGCGAAGCCGCGCGAGTTCTCTGGTGACCGTCGTGACGTGCCGTTCGGCGGCGGCATGCGCGGCGTGGGGTTCGCCGTCGCGGACGGCCGCCGTGATGTCATGCAGAGCCCGCGCACTGGCCCGCCTGCGCGGCGGATCGCTCAGTATCAGCCCGACGAGCCAGTCGAACTCCTCGTGCATGCTCAGTTCGGCTCGGCTGAGGCGGGCCGACTGCGCCGCGGCCGCGAGCGCGACGTGATACCGCGCGTAAGCCCGCCGCGCGTGGTCGTCATCCCCCGCCGTGACCACCCGCTCCGCATAGGACGACAGCCACTCGATGTCTGACTGGGAGGCTCTCTGGGCGGCGAGCACCGCCGCGGTGGACGTCAGCATCTGGCGCCAGTCACCGAGGTCGCGCAGTTCCACGGAAGACAGCGCAACCAGTTCATCACTCGCCAGCGGCAGCGGCTCCTGCGGGCGTCGCACGAAGCTGCCGCCGTTCTTGCCCTGCCGCGTGATGATCAGGCCGTCGTCTCTGAGAACACGCAGTGCCTCCCGGAGGCAGAAGTTACTCACGCCGAGTTCTCTGGCGAGGTCGGCTTCGCGGGGAAGCCTGTCGCCGTCGGACAACAACCCGAGGATTATCGCCGCGCGGATCCGGCGAACCACCGACGAAGGCTTGTCGGATGCCTGGAGCCTGCTGAACAGCAGATGCCGGGTAGGCGCGGACAGCGCTCCGGTAGCGATGGACCCCTGGGCGAGGCGCGGTTGGCCTGCAGTCATCGTTGTCTTCACCTGTCCTCGAACACGCCCGGATGCCGATTGTAGTCGGTCAGAGCTCAAAACCCTTGAATTCAAATATTTAACAGCGTAACGTATCGCTTGCCAGACGGGGGCGAGTGCCCATGGCCCTAGCGGCCGGAAGGGACTGCAATGTCCATATCGCCCCCCACCAGGCACAAGCCGACCAGCGCGCCCGGGCTGCTTGAACTCGCTTATGACCGGCTCACCGGAATCCCGCGTGGGCACTTCATCGGAGGGCGTTCCCTGGTCGATCCGTCAGCTGCGGCCGTGCCGGTCACCAACCCCGCCACGGGTGATCGCCTCTGCGGCATCCCGGCGGGTGACGCCGCGGCCGTGGATGAGGCAGTGTGCACGGCACGGGCGGCGGCCGGCCACTGGCGGCGAACGCCGCCATCAGAGCGGGCAGGCACGCTGTTGCGCGTAGCGGACCTCATCGACGAGAACGCCGAGCTCTTCGCTCAGGTCGAGTCGCTCAATGTGGGGAAGCCACTGGTGATCTCGCGTGAGGAGATCGGGCTGGCTGCCGATGCCTTCCGTTTCATGGCCGGTGCCTGCCGGGCGGTCCAGGCTCCCGCGGCGGGCGAGTACGTTGCCGGTCATCTCTCGGTCGTCCGCCGCGAGCCCATCGGGGTTGTCGGCGCTATAACTCCCTGGAACTACCCCTTGATGATGGCGAGCTGGAAGATCGCGCCTGCCCTGGCGGCAGGGAATTCGGTGGTACTCAAGCCGTCAGAACTGACTCCGCTGACGACCCTGCTATTCGCCGAGCTGAGCGCGGACGTGCTGCCCGCTGGTGTGCTCAACGTGATCCTTGGCGCCGGGCCCGTCGTGGGCGAGGCGATCACCCGTCATCCCGGCATAGGAATGGTCTCCCTGACCGGAAGCGTGCCGAGTGGCCAGGCCGTTGCGCGCGGCGCCGCGGGGACGCTGAAGCGAGTACATCTCGAATTGGGCGGCAAGGCGCCTGTCATCGTATACCCCGACTCCGATCTCGGCGAGGTCGCCGAGACGGTCAGAGTCGCCGGATTCTGGAATGCGGGTCAGGAATGCGGCTCGGCAACACGAGTCCTCTGCCATCACGAGGTCGCTCATGAATTGGTCGCGAATCTTGTCGCCGCGGCGTCAACAATCATCGTGGGCGGCCCGGAGCAAGGCGAAGACGTGGAAATGGGCCCGCTGATCAGCGCTCGTCACCGCGAAAAAGTCGACCGAATGGTCCGTAACGCTGAGCGCGATGGCGCACAGGTCGTTTTGGGAGGCGCTCAAGCGCACCGGACGGGTTTCTACTACCCGCCCACAATCATCACCAACGTCGGCCGGCGGACTGAGATCGCAACCGAAGAGATCTTCGGGCCAGTGGTGACCGTCGAAACCTTCTCGGCGGAGGCTGAATCGGTGGAGATGGCTAACGATGTGCAATATGGCCTCGCCGCCTCGGTTTGGACCAACGACACTCGCCGCGCTTTGCGCGTGAGCGATGCACTGGACTTTGGCACGGTTTGGGTGAACAGCCACCTCACTCTGGCTTCTGAGATGCCATGGGGCGGGTTCGGCCTGTCAGGTTATGGCCGGGACATGTCCACGTATGCGCTCGATGATTACACCCGGACGAAGCATGTGACGCTGGGAACTCGCGGGAGCGGCGAACGGCAAGGGAAGGGTGGGGAATATGACAATTAGGCGCGGCACCTACAGCGCGACGACCTTCGATGGCGCCGACAACGATATAGCCGACGTGCTGATTGTCGGTGCCGGGCCTTCGGGCGCCGTGTATGCCAAGTACCTCTGCAGCCGCGGCTTCCACGTCGTCTGCCTGGAGCAGGGGCAGTGGGTCGGGACAGCCGAGTACACCGGAAACAGGGACGAATACGAAGTCTCCATGTATGGCCTTTGGCACAAGAACGGAAACGTGCGCAAGCTCCCGTCTGACTACCCTTGCGAGACCAGCGGGGCAGAAGTGTTCCCCGTGATGTTTAATGCCGTCGGCGGCGGGAGCATTCACTACGGCGCACATTGGCCTCGTCACCTTCCGAGTGACTTCAAGGTACGGACGCTAGACGGGGCGGCGGATGACTGGCCGATTACCTATGAAGACCTCGTTCCCTACTACGAGCTGAACGACATCGACTTTGCCGTGTCAGGCATGCCAGGTGACCCGGCATACCCCGACGGTGCTGCTCCGCCCAACCCCGCACTGCCCATCAACAATTACGGACGCAAGCTCGCCGAGGGCATGAACAAGCTGGGATACAGCTGGTGGCCGGCCCCGAATGCCATCACGCAGCAGAACTTCCGCGGGCTGGTCCCGTGCGTCCGGTACGGGACGTGCGAGGCCGGGTGCCCCAACGGGTCCAAGGCCAGCGTGGACATCACTCACTGGCCCGCCGCGCTGAGGGATGGCGCCACCCTCATCACCGGTGCCCGGGTCAGCCGGATCGGCACCGCCGACGACGGCCGCCTCGTGACGGGGGCTGACTTCCTCGACAGCAACGGGACTAGCCACCACGTCCGTGCGAGGACCGTCGTGCTGGCCGCGAACGGAATCGGGACGCCCCGGCTTCTGCTCAACTCGGCGTCCCGCGATCACCCGAACGGCCTCGCCAATTCAAGCGGGCTCGTGGGGCGGAACCTGATGATGCATCCCACCGCCATGGCGGTGGGCGTTTACGACGAGGACATGGAATCCTGGCGGGGACCCGCAGGTCAGAACATTCACTCTTACGAGTTCTACGAGACCGACCGGTCGCGCGGCTTTATACGAGGCGCGAAGTGGCTGTCAATGCCGACAGGCGGACCGCTCGCCTGCGCCGAATACATTCCGCACGATGGTGCCGCCAAGCGGGGGAAGGAACTTCTCAGCGACGTCCGCAGGCTGCTCGGCCGGTCGTTGCTCCTGGTGATTCTCAGCGAGGACCTGCCGAATCCGGACAACCGCGTAGAGCTCGACCCAGTACTCACCGATAACTTCGGAATTCCGGCTCCCCGGATCACCTACAGGCGAGACCAAAACAACGTTGACATGATCCGCTGGCACCTCAATAAAGCTAAAGAGGTCCTGATTGCCTCTGGCGCGACCGAGGTGTACCTGCACGATGCCATGCCTGACCAGCCAGGGCACCTGCTCGGAACCGCGCGAATGGGCAGCGACCCGGCGAATTCGGTTGTCGACTCCCATGGCCGGTGCCACGACGTGCCGAACTTGTGGATCGCCGACGGCAGCGTTTTCGTCACCAGCGGCGGAGTCAACCCGACGAACACCATAGCGGCGCTCGCATTGCGTGGTGCCACGGAACTTGCCCGCCTGGCCATCGAGGAGTTCGCCCAATGATTTCCCTGACGGAATCCCAGCTCCAAACGGCGCGGGCCGCGGCGGAGTGGTTCATACCCTCGGCCAAGGGATTCCCAGCGACGGCAGAAGCCGACCCGGATGAGCGCGTCCTGCATCTTGTGCTCGCCCAGCTGGAGCCGGTGCTGCCCGACATTACCGCAGCGCTCGACGCGGCCTCGGGGCAGGACATCACGGCGTACCTCAACCGTTTGGAACAGGAGCAGCCGGAGGCATTCGAGCTGTTGCGGGTGCTTTTCGTCGGCCGCTATCTCACCTGCCGGCCGGTGTGGGAACTCCTCGGATACACAGGACGGCGCCCTACCCCAGTCCGGGAGGGCGAGGCAGAAAAGGATCTCGCGGGCGGCCTTCTGGATCCGGTCATTGCCCGGGGAAAGATCTACCGCCCCACCCCGGCCGCGTTCACCGAAGAGAGGTAATTATGACCATCAATTATTCAGCGGGCCATATCGGGCCGAAAGAGCCAGCTACCGGCCAGCACGCCGTCTGCTCAAGCCAGCACCCGATCGCTACCGACACGATGCTCGAGGTAATGCGTAGCGGCGGCAACGCCGTCGATGCCGGGATTGCCGGCTCACTCGTGCAGGCCACCATCCAGCAGGAAATAACAAACCACGCGGGAACCATATCGTTCCTGTACTGGGAGGCGGCGACCGGAAAGGTCCACGAGCTGAAGAGCATGGGCACGATCGTGCCCGGCCTCCCGCCCTTTCGGCCAGTCCCGCCCGGAAAGGGATGGCTCACGACCGAGCTGCCGCCGCCGTGCGCCGTGATCCCCGGCTTCATGCCCGGACTCAAGGCGCTCTACAACCGGTTCGCGACAAGGCCCTGGGCGGAGCTGTGCCAGCCAGCGATCCGCCTGGCCGAGGACGGGTACGAGGTCGGGTCGCTCGAACACCTGGCCACGGTCAAAATGGTGGACCTCTACCTCTACACGGCGTCTGGACGGGAGCACTTCCAGCCCGACGGGTACCTGCCTCAGGTCGGGGACAGGTGGCAGAAGCCAGAACTCGCCAAGACGCTGCGCCGCCTCGCCGACGAAGGCCCTGACTACTTCATCACCGGTGAGTGGGGACAGCGGTTCGTCCAGCGCGCGAACCAACTCGGCTGGCCGATCGAGCTGAAGCACATGGAGGCGATTCCGCCCCGCTGGGGGGAAGGGCTCCGCTACCGGCACCGCGGGCACGAGATCGTCCAGCTATCGCCACCTGAGACAGCCGGCGTGTACTGCGCGCTCGTGCTCGGCGTCCTCGACAAGCTCGGCGTGACCTCGCTCGGCCACTACACCGAGTCGGCAGAGGCGCTCTACTACGTGGCGCACGCGCTGCGGCGCGCGGACAAGGAGATCGGGTTTATCAATGACCCGGAGATCTTCGCGAACCCGACCGAGACGCTGCTGGCGCCCGAGTTCCACGGCTACCTCGCCGATATCCTCCGCCACAGCAAGCCGAAGATCGACCTGACCGAGCACCTCTCCGTCACCGCGGGACATGCGGCGCTGGCCGGAGCGCGCACCCAGCCGCCAAGCGGCAGCTGCGAACTCAGCATCGTCGACCAGGACGGCAACTGGGTCCAGATGCTGAACACCCTCCAGAGCGGCGGCATCCCTGGCGAGGTCGTCGACGGGGTGCCGATGACCGGAAGCAGCGCCGAGACGAGCATGGACTGGGTCTTCAACGCCTGGTTCACCGGCGGCGGCAGGATGCGCTCGATTATCGGGCACGCGCTCGTCCTCGACGATGGCGAACCTGCTTGGTCACTGGGCTCCGTCGGCTTCCCGCACTGGTTCGTCAGCCAGGTCTTGCTCAACGGGCTCTCCTACGGAATGGATCCGTACCAGGCCGAGGACGCGCCGCGGATGTTGCCGCTGACCGACGACTACAAGCTGCCCATCGAAAGCCGTCTCTCGCCGACCGTCGTCGCCGATCTGGCGAAGCTCGGCGTCCTCGTCGACCCACTGCACAAGTACGAATGGGCGTCCGGCAGCCAGATGAGCTGGCGTGACAAGGACGGCTCCCTGCACAGCACCGCCAGCCCCCGCAACGCTGGTTCAGCGGCGGGATTCTGACTCGATCCTGGGATGTGAATCATGAGACGAAGAACAACTTCAGGAGCATGGCTTGCCGCCGGAATCGCAGCTGCGCTCACCCTGGCCGCCTGCAGCGGGGGTGGTAGCTCCGGCACCACCACGTCCGCGGTGACAAACGGAACTGTGACCATGGACCTCGGCGGTCCGGTCACCAGCTATAACCCGACGAAGAGCGGCACCTTCCAGGACGCGGTCGTCGACTGGGCGCTGTATGACACGCTGCTCAATTTCGACACGACGACCGGGAAACTGATCCCGGGCTTGGCGAAGTCGTGGACCACAACGCCGGCGAGCGCGACCTTCACGCTTAAGTCCGGCGTCACCTGTTCCGATGGCACAGCGCTGACCCCAGTCATGGTTGCCGCCTCGCTCCGATATCTCCTCAACCCGAAGACGGCCTCCAGCATCCTCAACGATGTGATCGGCCCGGGAAACACTGTGCGGGTCATCTCCGGGCCCGACACCGTGACGCTGACGCTGGCCAAGCCCTGGCCGGACCTTATCGCGGGCCTGGCGCACCCCTTCGCTGGCATCATCTGCCCCAGCGGGTTGAAGGACCCGGCCAGCATGCAGACCAAGTCCGCGGGGACGGGAGCGTTCGTCTCATCGAGCGAGGTGCCGGGCTCGAGTTACACCTTCATCCGTCGCACCGACTACACCTGGGGATCGCGGTACTCCAGCCAGGGGTCCGGGTCGCTGCCCAGGAAACTGGTCCTGAAGGTCGTGACCGACGACAACACCCGGGCGAACCTGATCGCCACGAACGCCCTGCAGATCGGCGCGTTCGCCTCCGATGCCTGGACGCGGTTCAAAGGCGGTAAGGACGATGCCGTCACTGCCTCGCAGCAGTCGGACACGATGCTGGTCTTCAACGAGACGCGTGGCCACCCGACCGCGAGCAAGGCGATCCGGCTGGCGATCTCGCAGGCCATCGACCGGCAGCTGCTGAACAAGGTACAAAGTTCCGCGACCGGTCAGGTCCTCGGTAACCTAAGCGAGCCCGACTATCTGTGCTACGACGCCTCACTGTCGTCGGCGATTCCGGGAAGCGATCCTGGCGCCGCGGGCAAGGCGCTCAAGGGCGTCAAGATCAGGATCATCGGAACCAACATCATTGGCAGCAGCGGCAATAGCTACGTCGCGTCTGCGCTGCAGGCCGCGGGCGCTCAGACATCGCTGAACAATATGGACAACGAGGCCTGGGCCGGTGACCTGTTCAGCGGGAAGAACGACTGGGACGTGACAATTCTCGTTCTCAGCAACATACTGTCGAGCCCCGTCTTCGCTGGCGGGTTCTTCGTTGGCCCTCCGCCACCAGGCGGCGAAAACCTGGGCGCGGTCGACAACCCTGCTGCCATCGCGGCGTTCACCACGGCCACCAGATCGGCCGGGGCGGCTGAGTGCGGCGCCCTGGACGGCTTCCAGAAAGCACTGCTCTCCGATAGTGATGTGCTGCCGCTGGGGACGGTCCCGGTTCACGTCGTGTTCGCGGGTGGCACGAGCGGCGGAGTTTTCAAGGGCTTCGTGATCCCGGCCACCATCCGAGTGCGGTGATTTCCCCGGCACGACACGGCCTGGTGCGGCTGTGGGCGCGATACCTGGCCGGCCGGCTGGCTGGAGCGATCGCGGTGCTGGCGGCGGTGGTGCTGCTGACATTCATGATCGTGCGCTGGGTGCCGGGAGACCCGGCCCGCAACATCCTGGGGCTGACGGCTGGGCCGGCTCAGGTGGCGCAGGTGCGCCAGGAACTGGGGCTGACGAATTCGATCTGGCAGCAATTCGGCCACTACATTTCCGGGCTCGCCCGAGGTGATCTGGGCAGGTCGTTTGTTAACCAGCAGCCGATCGCGCAGATGATCGGCCAGCGGTTGTCCCTCACCGCCGAGCTCGCCATCAGCGCGCTCGTGGTGGTGCTGGTGATCGGGTTCCCGCTGGGAATCCTCGCGGGCTGGTTGCAGCACCATGGGCGGGCCCGTGGGTTCGGATTCGGCGTCGCGACCGGGTCATCGCTGGCCGGTGCCTTGCCGGAGTACATCACCGGCACGCTGCTGATCTTCGTGTTCGCGCTGACGCTGCGCGTGCTGCCGGTCCAGGGCGGCCCCGGGTTCACTGGCATGGCGCTGCCGGCGCTGGCGGTGGGGCTGGCACCGGCCGCTGTGTTCACCCGGCTGGTCCGCAACGAAACCGTCTCGGTGCTGTCCCAGGAATACATTGCCACAGCGATGAGCAAACGGTTGCCGGGAATTCGGCTGATACTGCGTCATGTCCTGCCGAACGTGGCGACCAGCACGCTGACGCTGGGAGGGCTGCTGCTGGTTGCCCTGCTCGGCGGGACGGTGATCACCGAGAACGTGTTCAATATCAGCGGTCTCGGCACCGGGATCGTGCAAGCGATCGTGCACGACGATTACCCGGCCGTGCAGGGCATCCTCCTGGTGCTGGCAGTGATCGCCGTGGTGATCAACCTATCTGTCGATATCACGCTGGGCTTGCTGGACCCCCGGGTACTGAGCAAGAGGCCATCATGATCGCCCGGCGGGGCAGAAAACTGCCGGCAGTGCTCATCGCGGGCGCCGCCCTGCTGATGGTGATGATCCTGGTGGCGGCGATCGCCCCGATCTTGTGGGGAAGCAAAGCAGCCGCCCTGACCTCGGATATCCGGCTTGGCCATTCCGCCCGCCATCTGCTCGGTACCGACTCGCTTGGCCGGGATGTGTTCTACCGCACCCTGGTGGCTTCTCGGCTGAGCATGCTGATGGCCTTGCTCGCCACGGCACTCGCGGTTGCGATCGGCCTGATTCTCGGTGCCGGGATCGTGGCCGCCGGGCGGCATGCGCGGGCAACCGGAGGGCGGGTGATCGACCTGCTGGTCTCCTATCCGCCGATCATCATCGCGCTGGCGATTACCGCGATCTTCTCACCGAGCAGGATCTCGGTCGTGGGTGCGATCGGGCTGGCGTTCTGTCCCCAGTTCGCGCGGCTGGGCAACACCCTCGCGGCGTCGGTCAGCGCGAAAGACTACGTCACCAGCACTCGTTTCCTGGGCGTGAGCCGCGTTCGGCTGCTCTCCCGGCACATCCTCCCGAACATCGCCGCCCCGATCCTGGTACTCGCCTCCGTTGGTTTCGCGACCAGCACGATCGCGATTTCGGGGCTGAGCTTCCTGGGGCTGGGGGTACAGGAACCGTCCTACGACTGGGGCAGCCTCCTCGCGGCCGGGCTGCAGGATCTGAGCGTCAATCCCATCGAGGCGACCGGCCCGGCCATCGCCATCCTGCTGACCGGCCTGGGCGCCGGGCTGGTGGGCGATGGCCTGGCGCGGTATTGGGAACCGCGCCTGCCGGGCATCTCGGCTGCTCGCGCCGGAAAACGCCGACCACGGCCGCAGCCGCAGGGGACAGGCTCCCCGGCGCACGACGGAGACAACACCGGGCGTGACCGCACCGTGGCCGAGGTACGTGACCTGCGGGTGTCGGCGACCGGTGAGCGCGGTGGGGTGCCGCTGGTGCGCGGGGTGTCCCTGGATATCGGTGCTGGTGAGGTTGTCGGGCTCGTGGGTGAGTCAGGGTCGGGGAAGAGCCTGACCGCCATGGCACTGGCGCGTCTGCTGCCACCGGGGCTCGCTTGGTCGGCTGACCGCCTGGTCATCAATGGGATGAACCTGGCCGCTCCTGGCAGTCCCCCGGCCCGGCTGGCAACCGAAGTGGGCATCGTGTTCCAGGACCCCACCAGCTGTTTCAATCCCGCGCTGCGCATCGGGACCCAGCTGACCGAGGTGCTCAGGGTGCACAAGAAGGTAGACCGCAAGACCGCCGCGTCGATGGCGGTCGCCGGGCTGCGCGAGGTGCGTGTCCCGGCACCGGAATCCCGGCTGTCGCAGTACCCCCACGAACTGTCCGGGGGGATGCGCCAGCGAGCCATGATCGCTATGGCGTTGCTGACGGAACCCGCGCTGCTCATCGCCGATGAACCGACAACCGCGCTGGATGTCACCGTCCAGGCCGATGTTTTGCGGCTGCTGCACCGGATCAACACCGACTACGGCACCGCCATCTTGCTGATCTCCCACGACATCAACGTCGTCGCCACCCTCTCCCACCGGGTGTGCGTGATGTACGGCGGGCGGGTCGTCGAGGAAGTGGCGGTTGAGGACCTCCGTGCCGGGCGGGTCCAGCACCCGTACACCAAGGCACTGCTCGCCGCGGCGCCGGATCGGAGCGCGCACCGGGTGACCAACCCGCTGCGCCCGCTGCCCGGGCGGCCGCCCCGTCCAGGCCAGATCGGGCATGAGTGCTCGTTCGCTAGCCGCTGCCCCCTGGTCATGGCGAAATGCCGGGCCGAAGCGCCGCAGCTAACAACCCACGGCTCTGGCCGGGTCGCCTGCCACGCAGTGCAGATCCCGGTAGCGGTAGGAGACGAACAATGAGTGAGCCATCCAGCCAGGAACTGCTCCGGGTCGCGGACGTGACCGCCGGATACGGAGCAGGCTCGCGGTCGGCACGGGTCTTGCGCGGCATTTCCCTGGCGGTCAGCCCCGGGCGCACCCTGGGCATCGTCGGTGAATCCGGGTCCGGGAAATCCACCCTCGCCCGGGTCATGGCCGGGCAGCTCAGACCGTCCCATGGCGCGGTGTTCCTTGGCGGTCGTGACCTGGGTTCGCTGCGTCGCCAGGACCTGCGGCGGGCGCGGCGGCAGACCCAGCTGATCCCCCAGGACCACTACTCCTCCCTCAACCCGCGCATGACCGTAGGCGAGACGCTCGCCGAAGCCATCAACCCCCGCAGGTCCCCGCGGCGGGGCGACCGTGCCCGGGTCAATGAACTGCTGGAAACCGTCGCGCTCGACGCCGACGCCGGCCGCCGTCTGCCGCATGAGTTTTCCGGGGGTCAGCGTCAGCGCATTGCCATCGCCCGGGCCCTCGCCGTCCAGCCGCAGCTCATCATCGCCGACGAAATCACCTCGGCACTTGATTCCTCCATGCAGGCCGAAATCCTCAACCTCTTGCTGCGCCTGCAAAGGGAACGCGACCTCGGCTACGTGATCGTCACCCACGACCTGTCCGTCGCCCAGTACATGTGCGACGAGATAGCCGTCCTGTACCTTGGCCGCATCGCCGAACACGGCAGCACGCGGCTGCTGGCTCGCCCGGCCCACCCCTATACCGAACTGTTGCGTGACAGCATCCCCGACAGCAGCGGCCGCATGCTCACCGAACTACCGCACACCGTGGCGGCAGAACCCGGCGATGCCGGCAACCCCCCGTCCGGCTGCCCCTTCCACCCCCGCTGTCCCCACGGACCGCAGGTCGTCACCGACCGCACGATCTGTGGCACCAGCCTCCCGCCACTTCAGCTGGCCGGCGAGGCCTCCGTGATCTACGCTGCCTGTCACTTCCCCCTGTCGCGCGCAACGGCCTGAGCCCGGTAAGCCGGAGCTGGCGAACTCCCACGGGCCTGGTGCTCCGAGACCGTGGACAGCCAGCACCGTTCGTTCGGGGATGATGAAACACCCCGGCATGGCTTGGACGGTTAGCTTCGACGCGGACCGCAACCTACGGGGACGGGCGCATGTCAGCCTTGGGAGGAGTCAGCCGATTCCGCCACGGTACGTTCGACTCGCGTCTTAAGCGCCTGGTTGAGCGCACGAAAGTCCGACTTGGTCGCGGTGATGGACCTGCCGGTAAACGGGATAAGGATCCCGCGAAAGGTCTCGGATTGAGTGACGCGCGTGAATCCGTCAAGATGCTCAAGCTCGAACTGATGGGTTCCGTCGAATATCCCCGGCATGATGAGGTGGCCGATCCAGCGCAGCAGGACGGGAGGTTCCGCGTCGAGCACCTTCGGCCGGAACGTTATGGGCCTGCCCTGCGACGGGACCAGCCGCAAGGTGAGCCTGGATCCCACGGTCAGATGGCCGGAGGCAGACCGGATAAAGGGATTCCAGTCCTTATACGCGGACAGGTTGGCCAGTACGCTCCACACCTGCTGCCGTGACGCCGCGATATCCACGCTTTCCGAGATGCTGCGCATTTATCCCTTCCACTCCTATCGGTACTGACTGTAGAAATCGCGCATGTCGCCGGCCAGGACGCCCGGTTCCAGGTGCGCGGCGTAATGGCCGCCCGGTTCCGGGTGCATGGCCCACTGCACGAGGTTCTTGTGGTCGCGTTCGGCGAAGCGGCGCACTCCGGAGAAGTCGCCGCCGAATCCGGCGACACCAAGCGGCACGGTGGTCGGCTCGGCCTGCCGCGGGCCGTGCGCGTCCTCGTAATAGAACCGGATCGACGAACCGCCCGTGTTGGTGAGCCAGTACAGCGCGACGTTGGCCAGCACGAAGTCGGGGTCGAGGGGCTTGTCGCCCATCGCGTCGAACGTCATGAGCTGGGTGTTCCAGCCGAGCAGCCCGGCCGGGGAGTCGGCGAGCGCGTGCGCGAGGGTCTGCGGCTGCTGCGCCTGCAACTGGGTGTACGCGATCTTGTTGTCCATGAACCACTGCAGCTTCTGCAGCGCGGCGCCGTCCTCGGCAGACATGCCCTGGAACTCGGACGGATCGCCTGAGGGGAACGAGTAGACCTGGTTGACGTGCACCGCGATGACGTGGTCCGGGTCCAGGCGGCCGATCTCCGGGGAGATCATCGACCCCGCGTCGTTGCCCGCCGCGCCGTAGCGCTGGTAGCCGAGGCGACCCATCAGCGTGGCCCAGGCGGCGGCGGTGCGCCGCGTGCTCCAGCCCCGGTCCTTCAGCGGGGCCGAGAACGCGAACCC
>Ga0126381_100005551_pt1 | contig 13898 bp, 16 predicted proteins | sample PanSoiMetPlot_28_FD_96465 | JGI IMG/M metagenome (GOLD analysis project Ga0126381, IMG submission 96465) | Tropical forest soil microbial communities from Panama - MetaG Plot_28 | ecosystem: Environmental > Terrestrial > Soil > Tropical forest > Bulk soil | place: Panama | collected 2016-02-17
ATTGGATAGCCGCTCATTCGTGCGGCCTTCATGAACAGCCAAGTTGGTGTCGGCACGAACCTGACTGACCGGCCAACGGCTCGCGCAACCGCCTGGGCCATTTCCTCCACGCCTAGAAGCTCTGGCCCCGTGGGGCGGTAGCTCTTCCCGTCGTGTCGCGCAGGATCCATCAGGGCGGCTACGGCGACTCGCGCGATATCCTCATTGGAAGGTGGCGCATTGCGGCTATTGCCGGACATCCAAGGAAAGATGCCGAGGTGCACGGCCGAGGCAATCGTCGCCAGGTACGCGTCAGCGAAGATGCCCGGTCTGACGATCGTATGTGTGACTCCGGGCGTCATCGAAAACAGCCGATCGACCAGCCACAGTTGGCGCGTCATGAGCGAGGGATGAGAAGGGCTCGCCAGCCATTGGGTCAGGCCGACGATATGTTCAAGGCGGGCTTCCCTCGCGGCCACGGCAAAGGCCACCGCGCCTTGGATCATGTACGGATCGAAAGGCGGACAAAAATAGGCACGCTGGACGTCCTTCAGCGCCTCGGCCATGCGCTCGACGTCGCTCATGTCGGCAACCGCGAGTTCCGCCCCTTGCGCCTTCAAGTGGGCGCTGCGGCGATCTTCTTTGTGTACCAAGGCGCGGACGGGATAGCCGGCTTTCAGCAGCTCGCTAACGACAACGCTGCCTGTCTTCCCGCTTGCTCCAGTCACAATGATTCTGGGTTTGATCATAATCGTCTCCTTCTTAGGTTCCTTTCGTGTAAAAGTCACTCCTGCGCTCCTGGGCCCATCAATGCCCTCAGTGGCATCAACGGTCCGACAAGAATGTAGTCGTGATCCATCAATTGTTCCTTCGCGAGCGGCAGCGCTTCCATAAGGGCTCGCGCCTCGTCTTCGGTCTTCGCATCCACCATAAAGATGACGCCTTTGCCATCGCTTCGCGAATACCACTGGCGAATTTTCCCGTCGAGATAAAGCTTCACAGTTGCCCGAATCTCTTCCGGTATCGCAGCCATGATTTGTTGAGGGGTTACGCCCTGCTTGGGGGTCTCAATGACCAGCACACCGGTGGTTTTAGGTATTGGCACGCTGGGCGCGCCTGAGGCGACTCCGGGCAAAATTGGATGGGACATTAGAGTTTTCCTTTCCTGCCCATAGGATGGTACACATCATCCTATGGATTCCGGATTTGATTCGCATCCCTCATTGTTGGGGTGAGTTGCATTTTTAGGATGATCAGCAGCATCCTATATGGTTATGCGTTATCAACCCGGACATAAAGCGCAAATCCATCAGAAGATTGTGAAAGACGCCTCCGAGCGAGTTCGCGCCGAAGGTCTAAACGGAGCCGCGGTATCAACCGTTATGAGGGACGCCGGCCTGACTCACGGAGGTTTTTACAAACACTTCGTGAGCAAGGACGAGTTGCTCATTGAGTCCTTGAAAGAGGGTTTCCGAGAAATCATCGATACCCTGGTTCGGGCCGCTGAGCAGTCGCCCCCGGGTGAGGCATGGAAGGCAATTGTGAAGACCTACCTGCGACCGGAAATGTGCGAATATCCCGAGCACAGCTGCCCCCTGGCGACACTTGCGCCCGAATTAGCGCGGGTAGATAAGCGGATGAAGCCTCAGATCATGGCAGAGCTTGTGAACTACAAGAGCCGAATGGTGCCGTTTATGCCTGGCCGGCGAACCGTGGACAAAGAACGGGCATTCTTTGCGATCTTTTCAACAATGATGGGGGCAATTGCAATTGCTCGCCTGTTGCCAGATCCGGCGACACGAGAGAAAGTGCTGGGGAGCGCGAGAGATTTTCTTTTGCGCAGCTTCGGATCTCCGTCATCTGGAATCCGCGGCGACGAGGCAGATTCTTGTAACTGACTTTTCGAATTTCCCTATTCGTTCGCCTCAACATACAACTGGATTCCTCAGCGTCAATCCAGGCGGGCGGCCGGGCTCAGGCTGAACCATGGCTTAATGGCTGGGTGAGTTCGATGCCACCCGATGCCACAACCATAAAGATTCGTACTGTTCCTGCGGATCCGCACCACCGGCCCAACCCCTGCTGTGAGCGTCTTACTTCGGTGCTTGTCCGGGTGGGTTTTCACTAGTCGGGGGCACAATCCCCTTGATTCGCAGATAGGTCACCATGTTGCCGTAGTGCTCATCAGTATGCGCCGTGTTAAGCGATAACACGGTCAGCTTCGCTATATCGAAGTTCATGAATCTCACCGTTTGGCTGCCTTTTGCATCCGTCATGCTGTCGAATGCCTTGTTGCAGTACGCAACGGCGTCCTTAAGTGCGGCAACAAGCTCGGCCTTCGAGGTCTTTGTTTTTTCGATTCCCTTTGCTGGGTTGGATTCGCCGAGACTTAGCGAGCAGAACATGTTCGAAGCGTCGGCCACATGGCCAACGATCTGGCCAAAACTTCGAACCTCGGGTGTCGGCTTGAAGGAGTAGTTTTCTTCTGGCATTTTCTGCGCCGCACCGATGACGGCGTTGCTCACAAACGAGTACAGACCCTTTTCGCTTGCGGTAATCGGGTTCGCTGGCGGCGTGGCCTGCGCTTGTGACTTCTCCTGTCCGGCTAGAGCACCGGGAACCGCCAGCAATGCAGCAAACGCAAAACAGAGTCGTTTGTTCACGGGATACCTCCCGGTAAATCATGCCACATCTCGAAGTGGGAAAGTCGGAACCGTGCTTCGGGGTGGGGTAGGGTGCTCGTAAGCAAGGACGATTGCCTCGGTCGGCGTAAAGATAACGGCCACGGAAGTAGTCCGACATAGAATCGTCCAGAAGAGGTACACGGAACCAGCTCGGAAACACTGGAGAATGAACTAACAGATTTGTTCAGCCACAACGGCTGAGACCGTTTCCCATTCTCCCCTCGATTGATTCCAACTCAACCTCCAGCCTGGCGCTGCAGCTGACCCTCTTCTAGTAATCGGAAGCGGGAACGACTGCAGTGCCCTTTCAACTCCCATGAAATTCCATCGACTCGGCCTTGCCGACGCCGGCAAGAGTGCGCCAAGTCCTCGCGCTCGCTGGTGCTCGTACTGCAAACGCAACCAGAATCACCTTCGCTCGGGATTCCGACGCGTCAACCACGGTCTTACCCTTCGCTGTGAGTGTCCTCACCGTGAACGGCACGACCGCAGTCCGGCGGCTGGTTCTGAACCAGCCGCCTCGTTCTACTCCAGCCTGTCCGCCTGATCCCATCCCAAGGAGAACCTCTTTTATGCTCACAACCACCGAGTCCAAGAAGCACGCTGTCGCAAAACTCGAATCGCTCATCGAGCGCGGCCGCTCGCGCGCTGCCAAGGTTATCGATCACGTCATTGCAACCAGCCCACTGATCACTTGGTCCGGGGTGACGCCCTCGAATCCCGGGCCGCTGACAACCTGCCCGAAATCCTGGTCACCGTGCCCGACCGGGAACAAGCCAAGGTCGACCAGACCCTGCACCGCAACGACATTTGCCGGATGGCCCACACCACAGACACGCCGGTGAAGTTCCTCGACAGCGTGGGGCCCGGCCCGGCCGTGGCAAAGCAGAAGCCTGCAGGCTGTCCGAGAACCGTGGGGCCGCGAACCGCTGGCCCACATCTCGAAACCGTCTTCAACCGCCGCTTCCAGAAGAAGCGATACGTGCTCCGTTCACTGCAGCAGGAAGTGCGTGGATTCCTCTCGGATTCCTATCGCCGTATCGATTCGCGGCCCGTGGTCGAGGCTTTCGCCACGGCGGTGCAGCAGAAGGAAGCGCTGCCGTACGACGGCTATATCACGGACACCGAGATTGCCATCCAGGCGATCATGCCCGAGGTCTACGAACCGGTGCCGGGAGAAGTCGTTGCCTACGGGCTGTCGCTGGAGAACTCCGATTTCGGGAACGGAACGCTTTCCGTTCGTGCCTACCTGCTTCGCATCTGATGTACGAACCTGGTCATCACCCAGGAAGAGATGCGGCAGGTGCATCTCGACAAGCGTTTGGACGAGTCGATGATCTATTCCGAACGGACGTATGAACTGACGCTCTGGCGACGGTCAGCGCTCTGAAGGATGTCATCCAGCGGCAGCTCAATGCCCAACAGCTCCAGCAGCATATGGAACTGATCCGGAGGGCGAGCGACCGCTCCGTCGATGCCAGCCAGGCCCGCGACATGTTGCGCAAGGCGTTCGGAAAGCACGAAGCCGTCGCGTCCCTAGCTGACCGCATTATGCTGAGGCGGTGATGTTCGACACATCTCACTGGGCAGGAAGTGTCACCGTCACATAGACGCGGTTTACAGGTAAGAACGGTCGCAATTCATACGTTGCTTCATTCTCCACTAGCTCATGAAGCCACACCCGACCCACCGTCTGCGACAGCAAACCAGGCAGTGTACGAAAGGAGAGACCTTGGGCTCTCCATCTGCACCAAGGGACCGCCATCCGCTGCAACCACTGGCGATTTTATCCGATACAATAACCGCCTATTTCAGGCCTTCCACCAAATACACTCCAACCGTCCGATGGAAACCGTAAACGTACGACTTGCCGTCGGGAGTCATGAGCACCGGAGCGATAGTCGAGATGCCAGTCGGATCAAGAGGGGCGATTTCCTTCCACACCGACTTTTTACCCGATGGCAGGTCCACCTTATACACTTTCGCCGGTATGTCCCCAGTGTGATACAGGTAAATCGAGTGGCCGTCGTTGCCGAAGTTGACTGGAATGTCCCCTGGGTCCATACCCAGCAATGACCTTCGAATCGCCGCCTGAGATCGGAAACAGATAACCCTTCTGGTCGGGTCCGATTCCCACCACATACTGCCCGTCAGACGTCACCGCAAAGTTCAGGGCATCCACGCCTTCCGGAGAGATCGCCTTAGGCTGGCCGCCGGATGTGTCCTGAATAAAGAAGCGCACGCCTTTTCCAACTTCGCTGCCACCAAAGACGAAGTGCTTGCCGTCGGGAAGCCAGCGCGCATCCTGATGCGCAATCGAATCGTTGATCAGCGACTTGGTCTCGCCTGCGCCTGTAGGCAGCAGCCGCAGTTGCGCCGGCGAAGTCGGTGTATAGATGATGACCCACTTCTTGTCGGGTGACAGTGCCGCGGCCCCGCCCTCGCCTATACGAACCGCCGGTGAGCCGTCCGTGTCGCGGATATAGACCGCGTAGGTTAGGTCTTGGACGTCGCCGTATTGCACGCCGCCGCCGATGCCCTCCTCGTCGAACAGCAGAGTCTTGCCGTCTGCCGATAAATCCGCTGGATAAGTCCAGCCATGAAAGGTCACGTTCTTTTGCGGCCCCCGGAGCGAGCCCCATCACTTCCCGACGCCGGTCTTGGCGCGCCAGCAGGACGCGGCCATCCTTCCCAATGTCGAAAATAATCAGCGATCCCGGTACGCGTGTAACCAGCCTCTGCTGCTTCGAGAGTGTGGTCGCCGAGATGTAATGAAACAATCCAAGTTCGCTGGCGGTAAACCAAATCTCCGCGCCGTCGGGCGTCCACGCGAGCCCTTCTGTTCCGTACCACTGGCGCGTCAGCGTCTTCTTATTACCTGAAGTATCGACGACCGCCAAGGCACCGGCATCGTCGCCCTGGTTGGGATGGTCAAAAAACGCGACATGGGTGCCGTCGGGTGAAACCCGCGGGTAGCTAAGCCAACCGCCGCCGGTCTCATATAACACCTTGCCGATGGGATACTCCAGCCGGTCGCGGCCGTTCACATTGCGAATCACGGCGAGGTTGGTGCTGTCGGGCCCCCAGTCTGCCCACTCTACGTCCTCCAGCACCGGACGAGGTGCTCCCCCGGCAATCGGCGCCCGCGCCAACGTGCCCACGTTCACCCAAGTCCCTGCCGGATGAGTATCCAGCAGCAGTGCCATCTCTCCTTTTGCCGAGATAGCCATTAGCTCCGAGCGCGGAAGTCCGAGCGAGCGCGATTCGACTATCCCCTGCCGCGCGGAGAACGTCTAAACGGGATTCCCCTGCCACGCCGGGCTGTAATAAATCGTCTGCCCGTCCGGTGCAAAACGCGCCGACAGGATGCTACCGCGGCGGAAAGTGATCTCGTGATAGAGCGGCGCGCTCGGCCCCGACGATTGCCACAGCTTCTTGCCGACCAACAGACCGATCGCCGCCGCCGCGATCAGAAGTCCTGCGCCCACAATCATCGGTGACAATCGGTGTGGACTCTCTTTTTTGACCGGCCCCGGCGCAGGCATCGGTATCGGCTCAACCGGCACTGCCGCCGGCGTGGAAGCTCCCGCGCGTGACTTTGCCGAATCCGTATCGCGCTTCAGCCGCTTCAGGTAGGCCCGCAGCTCCGCTGCGCTCTGGCAGCGCAGGCCGCCGTCCTTTTCCAGTGCTTTGTAGAGTATCGGTTCAATTTGGGCCGGCAGACTGGGGTTCAACTGCACCGGCGGAATCGGCTCTTTGTTCAGAATCGCCTCACACACCACTGCCGAGGTAGCACCTGTAAACGGCCGCTTGCCGGTCGCCATCTCGTACAACACGACCCCGAAGGAAAACAGGTCGGTGCGATGGTCGAGCGGCTCGCCGCGTGCCTGCTCCGGCGACATGTATCCGATGGTGCCCATGGCGGTGCCTGGCGTGGTGAGCTGATCGATAGGCCCAGCGGGTTCTGCGGCAGGCCGACCGTGTAACCTTCGTCGGCTACAGCATGCCGGATGATGATGATGTGGAAGTGGTTTACCTCGTGAAGAGAGCACTGGCCCACATTCAGAATCGAAACAGATCACAGTGGTCGAGTACTGCGAAAACAACCCAAGCATCGCTCTGCCCGATCACCCGGTGTCGCACACTATTTCGGCGATGTGGACTGCGCTGGCCTGGATAACTGGCTGGGCCGACCGACGGCCTGAGGTTTAGCTGTTTCATCTACGCTCGGCTACTGAACCATCGCATCAAGCTAATGGACGCCGCACCGACCTGGACGCAACTCGCGCACGAGCGTCTATTGCCTAGCCAGCGCGGCCCGCCGTTCACCGGCCTACGCCGCCCAAGGCCGGGAAGCCCAACGCACTGATTCCCCAGGATCGGGCGTTCAGTTTCAAGCTATGTTGGGATATGATAGCGTCCGATTCTCGTGGGGTTCCACCAAATTAGCGCCTTTGTTTCGTGGAGGTCTCTTTGCTCTGTAAGTGGCCAACCCATTCCAGAAGCAACTCACAATGGAGTACGACGGCAGATTACTTATAAGGGGGTATCTTGACCGATGCGATTCAAATGCGTTGCCTCGCTGCTCGCTGTTCTCCTAATGGTTGCGCTGCCGCTCTCCACCCTCGCCGTTGATCAAAGCAAGAAAGCCACCAATCCCGCGCCCGCTGGCACACCTTCATACGAATTGGCCCAACCGGCGAAGGAACAGTTGGATTACACGATGTATCAGCGAATACGCGATGAGGGGTTGGGGCACACCCACGTCATGGACTACGCCTCTGCCCTGATGGACGGCATCGGCCCACGGCTGACCGGCTCGCCCAATCTGAAGCACGCCAACGAGTGGACGCGCGACCAACTTACCGCCATGGGCTGCAGTAACGCTCATCTCGAGGACTGGGGCGAGTTTGGAATGGGGTGGCAGCAGTTGAACACCTGGGTGCGCATGGCAATGCCCGACACAGCGGTATTCATCGCGCAGGCAGCTCCGTGGTCAGCTGCCACCAACGGGCCGCTTAGTGCACGCGCAGCAATCGTAGCCATCAAAGAGGACAAGGACTTCGATCAGTACAGAGGCAAACTCGCCGGGAAGATTGTCTTGCTGGGCGAAATGCGCGAGGTCAAGCCGGTTGAAAAGCCGTTATGGCGGACGCTCGACGAGACCGATCTGAAGAAGTTGACTGAATACCCTCTCAAGCCTGAAGACAAAGCGTGGCAGAAGGACTTTGTAAAACAATTGGAACTCCGGGAAAAGATTGCCAAGTTCTTGGTAGACGAGCACGCGGCAGCCGTGGTCACGCCCAGCCGCGACGGCCGTGACGGCGGTGGCTCGGGAGGAACGATCTTCGTTGACAGCTCAGGTGGATTGGGCTGGTTCGCCTATCAGCGAGAGCACGCCAACCCATTGCCAGTCGTGGTAATGGCGATCGAGAACTACGGCCGGGTTTACCGCCTGATCAAAGCCAACGTGCCGGTCACGGTTGAGATGAATGTGGAGGTGAAGTTCTTCGGCGACCATGAGCATGGGTTTGACACGATCGGGGAAATTCCCGGCACAGATCCAATGCTAAAGGATGAACTCGTTATGGTGGGCGGACACCTCGATTCGTGGGCATCCGCCACTGGTGCCGCAGACAACGGAGCCGGAACGGTTGTGGCCATGGAGGTTATGCGTATCCTCAATGCCTTGCAGGTTAAACCGCGGCGCACGATCCGCATCGGCCTGTGGACGGGAGAAGAGCAGGGTGAATTTGGCTCGTTTGGATACGTTAAGCAGCATTTTGGATACGTGCCGCTCTCGACTGCGCCAGATCAGTTGAGACTCCCCGAATGGCTACGCAAGCCTGCGGGCCCGGTTCAGCTCAAGGCTGACCAGAGCAAGATTTCCGCCTACTTCAACGTGGACAACGGAAGCGGGAAGATTCGTGGCGTTTTTCTTCAGGAGAACGAGGCGGTAGCTCCGATATTTCAGCAATGGATCGAGCCCCTGAAAGATCTTGGTGTATCCACATTGACGATGCGTAAGACGGGAGGCACGGACCACGAAGCCTTTGACGCGGTTGGCATTCCCGGATTCCAGTTCATTCAGGACCCGCTGGATTACCCATCGCGAACTCACCACTCGAACATGGATACGTACGAACGGCTGGATCCGGAAGCGCTGGCGCAGGCGGCCGTGGTCGAAGCGATCTTCGTGTACAACACCGCAATGCGAGACCAGATGCTGCCGCGTAAGCCATTTCCCCATCCTGAGAACGAGGAACAGCGCCTCTCTCCTTTGAAGAACGTGATGCCCGGAGCCGAGGCGGAAGACAAAGACGTGACGGAAAGAGAACAGAAGAAGAATGAGACCCAGCAGAAGAAAGATCAGTAGACCTGCAGATAGCGAGACTCGTCAAAGAGTTCGTGTCGCAAGACCCTGCCTCCCTTCTGGTCGCAGGAAAAGTGTTTTCCCTTGACATTTCCCTTTATAGAACAGGACATATCGTACCCAATCCCAAACTGGCACGCTAGAAGGATTAAGTTGGGGGGACGTATCACCAACTACCTGCGGTCGAACAGGTTTCACGATAACCTCCAAGCTGATGATCCGGCAGCAACTCGGTCTGCGACACTGAAATCCTTCGAAGCCCTTATTCTTGCAGCGCCCGCCCCTGCGAGAAGAGGTCAGCAATAGACGGAGGATTTGGTGCTTGCAACCTTCAAGCTCCGTACCACGAGTGCCTTTCACACTTGCCGATGTGCCGCGCAATCACTGACCAGAGGGTAAAGCCTCGGCTCACACCGGCTCAGTGGCAATCGCAGGTTATTGGCGAATGGTGGGGACGAATCGAACATCCCACTCTCACGACTCAGGATGATGATGATCGCCGTGACTGGCTCGGGTGAAGCCCGGGTCATCTCAAGTTGCCGTATAACGCCAACTCGGATAACTGGAATGTTCAATGGCGTTGAAAATCGGGATGTCGAGAATCTGCGATCGCTCGTTTGGAAGGGGATTTCAGTTTAGTGAACTGGGTTGGTGGGGTTCTCCGCACAAGGGCAATTCCTGCGCAGCCACCGTCGAGGCATATCACTGTACAGAAGGCGGGTCCGCACTGACACTGGAAATGTTTCGCGTCGAAGGAGAACGACCTTGTGGTCTGACTCATGCACGCGCGGGAAGGACTGCGGCCGCGAAGAGGCGATCCGACAGACTCCAAAGATCAGCGTGCGAAGTTCTAATCCATAGGCGAGATTTGCGCGCGCGATATTGTCCGATACGAGCAGCGATGCAAGGGTAACGACACAAACTCCGACGCGTCATCTGACCCGATGGGCGAGCCGGTCAGCCGTGCGCCGATGCCGTCCAACATCAAAGGGAGAACAAACTTCTTTGAAGAACACGAGGCGAACCTCATTCTTAGGGTTGATAGTGGAAGGCTACATCAAGAAGTCGCACGGTGTTTGGTTTGGTATCTGGTATCAGGACGAAATTGGCGAAGACGGAACAGTGAAGTGAGTCCAGAAGTCTCGCGAACTGGCTGAGTCCCGCAAGTCGAAACCGGTGCGGATGATCCGCATTTGTTCGCCGGGGGGGAATGAAAAGTTCTTATGCAGGTTGGAGCCCTGTTGAGGGGCGCACCTCCTCCGCCACTCAGTCCGGAGCAGCGGCCGGGTTTAAGAAGGCCAGCGCTTTGGCGACGGAGTATCAGATGGAGGAATCTGATGGAGGCGTAATCAGGTCTTAGGCTGCAAGTCCCAACGTCGAACTTACTGTGGCAATTGCAGCTTTCTCTTCCTCGGAGACAAGCGTTCCTCCAAACCCCAGGAATCCGCCCTCCCTGGCCGCTTCGGCTGTGGCTTGCGCCACTTTTGTCAGCCATTGCTTGACCTCGGTCGCTTCCTCCGGTGTCGCCTTCGTTCCGAGCAGCTCAGAGGTCCTCCGCAGAATCTCTGTCGCGGCCTGCTGGATTGCTGCGGGCGTTGCTCCCATGGGTGTTTTTGTAAATGACATTGAGCTCTTTGTGTCGTCGGCCAAGGACTTTAACAGGGGAGTTTGCGCCGTGTTCGCCGCCTCCAAAATCATCCTGCCCATCGCAGCTGACTCCTGGACCAGGCCAATCGGTCCACTAGGACTCGCCGCAATGACCAGAAGCCCCGCCATCATTGGAGAAGTACGCAAGAGATCCCACTCGTCTGCGCTGAAATCTGCCTTTGTGCTCATCGATACCTCCGCCTCGCCAAGGCTTACAAGCCTACTGAGGCCATTGGGGTCGTCAGCAGAGCGATGAGGGTTGCCTCACAGCTATTGCCGACTCCCCGAGAGTATTTGGGGCAGATTGCGCTGTCAATTCGCAGCGGATGAATTCACGCTATTTTGAAGTCGGTGTACGGGTCAAAGAAATCGGATTTCCGCAACAAGATCGTCGATGTCATCCCACTCACTTACGGTTACGTCGAAGAGAAAGTATAAGCATCGCAGTGATCATCGGCCTGACGCGACCTCTCTGTGCCGCGTCAGTGACAACGTCTGCCGCCCGCGAGTGGCACAATGCACCCAGAACCACCAGAAGAAGTTCCGCCAGGATTGAACCTGTTCCGATCTGCGACAGACCCAATCCGAGCCTCGGCAGATTGCCAACATAGCCAGGCAGGATTGGCATATCATAACGGTGGACTAACCTCTGCTGCAGCATATCCACGTCTGATCCAGTTGCTTGCCACTGATGCATCTGAGTCCGGTCCTTTAGGCTTGCGACCAACCGCGTTACAACCTGCTTGAACGGTAGTAGCTGGAACGGTGTTCGACCGTGGGCGCAGCATTCGACTGCGCTCACGCCTCTTTCCGGCCCTTTTTACATTTTCGATCATCATCGAAATAGGTCAGATCGGGGTCTGGATGCCGCTATTTATTGATCCGGTTATCCTTGGGTGCGCTGGACCGTTTATCCGTTGCCGAACATAGGCGTGCAAGAGAGCCCGCTACTTAACGTCTCAATACCGTAGGGTGGTTCGGCCTGGGCGGTAGGTTATTTCGTGAATGGAAGTTACAAGCAGAAGACGCTGATCGAGCATTTCGATGGCGGCGAGTGGAAGGTGGTTCCGAGCGCGAACCCGGGCCCGAGGCCGAACGCACCTTTCGCTCCTCGCGCGCTGATTCCACCCCGCAGGGCGTATAAGCACGATTGGAAAATGTTCCGCTCCTGGTGCGAGGACTACGGCTTCGTGCCCCTTCCCACGAGCTTCCCGGCCGTCATCCGGCGACTTGGTGAGAACCACAGCTTTGTCAATGAGATCGAATGGCGCGGGCCTCGGTTCAAGCTGCGCAACGGCAGGCGGAGGAGGGTGCGACAAACGAAAGCCAGAGATGCCACGTGCCCACCCGCCAGAACGAGCGGCAAGGATAGGGCACGCGGCACCCGACCAGGATTATCGTGCTCGCTCCTTAATCACCGATAAGCCCGACGACCGTTCTGGTAATTGCCTCCGTTGCAGGGCGCCGGCCATCCCATTAGGCACATTCCAGTTCTGGGAATCGCCACCGTTGCAGGAGTTCGTAGAGACGTTGCCGTTGTAATCGCTGTCCAAGCATCGTCCCGTCTGCCGGTCGACGATGGTGTTGCCGAAGAACTGCCAGTTCTGGTAATTGCCTCCGTTGGCGAAATTCGTATAGGCGGCTCCGGCGGTGCTGCTGTCCAGCGATCGATGCGTCTGCCGGTCGACGATGGTGTTACCGTAGAACAACCACTCTTGGGAAATGGCTCCGCTGTAGCTATCCGTATAAAGGTTGCCATTGTCATCGCTGTCCAGGACTAGCCCCGTCAGTGCATTCCACCCGACCCAAGGCTGTTGATAGTAAGTCAGTAAGCTTTCCATTTCGGAATTCCAACTATAACCCCATTGATTAGCTTGGTTCGAATCTAATGTGAAATCCCACCCCATAACCCCACCAAATGAATCGGGAAAGGCGTTTTCGAGTTGAGATATTACCGTGCCCATATCATTACCGTCTTGACTAGAATACGGAATATATCCATCGCCGGTGCAATTGCCGTGTCGGTCTGTTGTCCCACAATAGGTTACGGGTACGCCCACAACCAATTTTATCGAAGGTATCTGCCACGAGTATACTATGTTAGTGTAGTTATTTATCTTGTCTGTTGCAGTGCAGTCCGTGTTACCTCCGTTTAAACAGTTATTGTAGGTTTGGTTGTTAAACCACGCAATCTCATTTCCAGAATTCCAAAATATCTGAACGTATGGGGGATATGGGTAGTTGTAATTATCCAGCCAGTAGGCGGTTTGTGGGGCATGGGTGATGATGTTTTGCTCGAAAAATGGCGGTTGACTCAGTTGATAGTAAAGATCGTCCGTTAGCTGAGTCAGAAAGGCGACGCCATCGTAACCCGCGGCATTCTCAAATGCGTTCGTGTCTTCGAAATCAATGTCAACTCCATTGAAGCCGTTGGCATACACAAAGTTGGCTATCTGACTCGCCAGATTACCGACATTACTGGAGCACACTTGATAGGCCTCGGATGTATAGTCCTCGCCCGTATTTTGATCTACGTCGTCTGCCCCCCCGAACGAGACCAGGACAGTCTTGCCAGCGTTGTGCAGTGTCTGCATGTCGCTAGGGGAAACGTAAGGTGGGGAAGTTAACTGACAATTCGAATCAACTTCTAGAAAGTTAACGATCACATCAGTGTAATCTGAGTTGGCGATCTCTGGAAACGCGTCGTTGCCATCAGTGTCGTAGCCGTTACTGTAGATGACATTATGTGGCGCGCCCTGGTAGTTTGCCTGGCCATGACAGAGTGTGGTCAACAGCATCAGTGCAAAAGGTAGCATGGTGATGGCGATCACCACCTTGCGAAGTCGGGAGTACGCTGCGATTCGGAACATGGTCTTATTCTCCTGTGGGCGACAGGGCTTTGGCAGTGCCGTGCTTGCCGAGGGAGAATTCATCCTGCGAATCCGCCCACCCCATCAAGTTGTGCCACACCCTGGTATGCGACATTTCGGACTGAGTTCCTTCATTGGAAATTTGAGCGGGGGCTCCTATTTCCCGGGCCGAACAGCGCTGCCGAACGATTAGGGTTATCCGAGGCGGTTGGACTATCCAAAAAGATAGAGTCGAATGTCGTCGACACCTTCGGCTGAGGCAGAAACTAGCCAGTGGGTGTGGGAAACACCGAATCTCTGGCTCGCACGTCCCTTATGCATTGCCATGCCTGCAACCAGGACAAT
>Ga0126381_100005552_pt1 | contig 13897 bp, 11 predicted proteins | sample PanSoiMetPlot_28_FD_96465 | JGI IMG/M metagenome (GOLD analysis project Ga0126381, IMG submission 96465) | Tropical forest soil microbial communities from Panama - MetaG Plot_28 | ecosystem: Environmental > Terrestrial > Soil > Tropical forest > Bulk soil | place: Panama | collected 2016-02-17
ATGAGCAAGGTTCACAGGGTCCGAAATGAGCGGGCAGGTGGAGAAGCTTTCCGCCCGACGCGGCTCGCTCGCACCTCACCGATGACATGGTGTCATCGGCGGGCGTTGAGGAGCGCTTTCCATGGCACCTGGCGCCTATTCGGCTTCTCGCAATCTGCGCCACTGTTGGCTTCGGCGGGGCGATGGGGACCGAAGCGCCTGCGGCCTATATCGGGGTGGCAACTGGAGCAGCTCTCGGAACTCGCTGGCGCCGTCTTCTTCGGCCTGCAGCCGTCGGGGGTGGCGCGGCGGGTGTCGCCGTGCTCATGGGAATACCTCTTGTCGGCACCGCCTACATCCTTGAACTGGGTCGACGCCAAAAAGCACCGCTCGACGTCGAGCGGGTAACCGCGGCAGTTGTGGGAGGACTTGTCGGATGGCTTCTGAACATCTGGCTTGGTGTTAACCTGATCCGCCTGGTTGTTCCAAAGGAACCGCCGCACAGCGTCTATCAAGCGGTGATCACGGCTCTGCTCGTCGGTGCGCTGTCCGGGTCGATTACTGCTCTCTCGGGAGCAGCCATCTATCGAGCGAAGGCCTGGAAGGCCAACCCCGCCCTCAGGCTCGCAATTGGCGGGATGGCACTGGGAGTGTCCGCAATTTTTATCTCGATGATTGCCTCTCCTTCTGCCGCCATAGGTCCCGGCGGCGGGGCGATCACATGGGTGGAGAGTGCGACAGGGGCCGCGGCGCTTACTGTGCTCGCGGTTGACGTGCTCCGCGCTGTAGCCACTACAGCGTCGTCAGCTGCAGGAGGGTGTGGGGGCCTGTTTGTGCCCTTTCTGGCAATTGGCGACCTGGCGGGAAGAGTGTTTGCGCCGTCGCTTGAAATACCGAGCGATCTTGCCGGTGCGGCAGGCGCTGCGGGCGGGATCAGCGGAGGCTATCACTTGCCCTTTACCGCGGTTGCGTTGGTTCTCAGCCAGGGTGGCCCCAGCCTCGCAGTGCTTACCTGCCTCACGACGGTCGTCGTCGCAGCCTTCGCCGGAACCGGCTCAGCAAAGCTGCTGGACCGGATCCTGTCCCTTGGCCACGCCGCTGTCGCGGAGCCCATTGTCGCGGAAGACCCGTACAGCTTCTGATCTTTGGCTGTGGCATTGCTTCATAGGTCAGGCCTAATCCTCAGGGACTAAAACCCAACGAATTCTGTGGCGTGTTTGCGGCACGACTGAAGCTCGTGCCCTGACACAAACACGACGGCAAAGACAACTGCGGGTTCCTCCACTCGTCGCCATCGGCGACTCGGTCGGAATGACCGTCTGCTGAATTGACTGGCCCGCTTACGGAGTCGCGGGAATCTCTTGAGATGCCGTCTCGCGCCTGGCAGCTTCGAGCATCGTTTGGAGACGATATCCTGCCTTCTCTGCCGTTGACAGCGACTCGCGGACGGTGCGGCTTATCGCCTGGACCTCTGCCTTGCCTGGCGATGGCTCTCCCGCCAGACGCAGAAAGGCCGGCATCTGCAACCACCAGAGGAGCTCTTCAAATGGTTCGCGGATAACGTAGGTGCTTCCATCTGCATCATGTGCGCCCGTAAGCCAGCGCACGTCAGGATCTGACCAGAGGTCGCTCGGCAGACCGGCGACGGTCGGCTCCGGAGCCCGAGAATCGCGCTGGTCCTGTCGCGGCTTCGGCCTGACGGGTTCCGCATATCTCGACGAAACCGCCGAGGCGGTTTCTGCGCTTTCCGTCTGGACGACGGCTTCCGGCTTGCCGGCCCGCTCTTCCGTGAGCAGCACAATTTTGACGCGGGCAGCGGCGCGCCATCCGGCTTCGCTCTCAAATCCAAGGCCGTTGAAAGCCTCGGCAAGAGGTTTGCGGAGGCGAAGGCGATCGAACAGATCGAGCGCCACCGAAGCTGAACTCCCTGCATCGATCGACTCCGCCACTGTTTCGAGTGCGCACCATGCAATGACAGGTCCCCACATCGCCGTAGCTGTAATCTGCGGGCTAGGGCTCGGCAGCACCCGGCGCGCAGCGGCCGTCCAGGGTTCGGTGAAGCGAGCCTCGATTACCGGCAGCCGCATGGCAGCGGCAAGACGTTGACGGAAGGCTGGGCCCAACAGGCCGGGCATGGTTATATCTCCCGGCTCATGCCGCGCGCCGGTACGCGACCGATATGCTGATTGCGCGGCGCGGATGAACGCCTCACACCGTGTCCATGCAACGTTAAACAACTCGCTCCGCTGGCGGTTCAGCTTGCGATCGATGGCGGGGCTGATCGAGCCGGTTCCCAGTGTTGAGCGCGGGTGCTCGGCCATATCGGCAAGGAGCCGGATCGTGTCCTGTTCAAGCAGCGACCGCAGGGCTAGATGCACAGGCTCCAGCTCCATATCGATCAGCGCTTCTTCAAGGCTTGGCACGCCTCGGCCGTTCAACTGGTCGCACAGACGATCCCACGGCTTCTCGGCAGTGGCCCACTTTTCATTCCAGTCCATAAAGCAATGGCACTGGTAAGCATGCAGGTGAAAGGTCAGTCCGCGATTGGCCAGATGGCTGGCGCGCTGGAGATACTCGAGACCGGTGAGCGCATCACGATACGCAAGAATTGCGCTCGAATCTCTCGCAAACCCGAACCCGTCGCCGATCTGGCGCTGCCGCAGCTTCGAGGTTGCCTTGTCGGCGTATGCCGCCGAATTGTGAATGGTTCCGTGCGCGGTACCGTAGCGATTGTTGTAGACCACAAGAGCCCGCTCCTTGCCTGCACGGTTCGAATATGCGAAGACGTTCTCGTCTACCGAGCCCGATGGCTCGAAGAAGTCGTAGAGCAGGAAGTTGTGGCTTTCGGCAAAGACCCAGCGGCGCTTCAACAGCGGCGCAATCTCACGTTCGTGGCGCTCCACGAGCCAATGGTCGGGCGTTTCGTCGTAGCGCGGGCGCTGGTATTCCATGCCGTACTTCTCAGTAAACCCCTCGATCTGCCCGTGGCCGAACATGGGCAGGCCGGGTAGAGTCGCCATCATTGTCGTCACGCCGAAGTACTTATCACCCTTCCCGAATTGGTCGATCGCCGTTCTTTCGTCGGGATTGCTCATGAAGTTGACGTATCGCTTCATGATGTCCGGATCGAACTCGAGCGTATTTTTGATGACCGAACGATATTCGGCGTTCTTTTCGTCGCGCAGCATATTCATGAATGCGCTGTTGTAAACGCGATGCATGCCGAGGGTGCGGACGAAATATCCCTCCATGAGCCAGAAGGCCTCAGCAAGCAGCAGCGTGCCGGGAACTTCGGCGGCGACGCGGTCCACCACCTCGCGCCAGAATTCGTGCGGCATGTGTTTGTTGAACTCCGCATGGTTCATGCTGTATTCGGCTCGCGATGGAATGGAGCCGCTCGAGCCAGGGCCCGGGAACCAGAGCCGATGGAAGTGGCGCTTGGCGAGAGTCATCGCAGCGTCAAATCGGATGACGGGAAACAACCGCGCCACATGAAGGATGGTCTGAATCACCTGCTCGCGGACAGCAGGATTCAGATAGTCGAGCTGCGCGGTGTCGTTCCACGGAAAGCTGGTGCCGTCGTTGCCGTGATAGATGTAGCGCGTTTCGCCCGTCCATGTATCGCGGCGGCGAAAGACGACGGCCGCGTCGCTCTGCTCGTAATAGTGATCCTCGATCTTGATCTCGACGCGGTTATCGTGCGAGAGATCGGGCCCATTAAAGCTGTAGGCCGGGTAAGGCGACTCCCAGCGCGAGATGAACCGCTCGGGATGTTCCATAACCCACGGCGAGTCTATCCCCATGTGATTTGGCACCATGTCGCTGGCGAGTCGAATACCCTTGTGATAGCAGCGGTCGCGCAGAGCGATGTAGGCCGCCTCGCCGCCCAGGTCTTCGGCTATTTTGTAGTCGAACAGCGAGTAGGCTGACGCCACCGCGTCCTGGTTGCCGCAGAGTTGCTTGATCGTCTTCGACGCACGGCTGCGCTCCCACACGCCGATCAGCCACAGCGAATTGATGCCGCGATGGGCGAGCGTCGCCAGTTCCCCCTCGGGGATCTGGTCAAGTCGGTAGATGTGGCGACCATACTGCTTGCTCAGCTGCGCCAGCCAAACATAGGTGCTCTTTGCCATCAGTACGACCGTCGGCATCCATGCTGTATCGGGGCTGAACTTCTCGTACTCGTGAGCGGGGTCGCCGAAGACGGGCACTTGCGACTCGCTCGCGATCGACGGCCACTGCTGCGTCCCCTGCGCCTGTCGCCGGCGTGCGGATTCATCCGCGGCCGCGCGAACACGTGCCGCGTCCGGATTGAACATCATCCAGATGGCCAGTTCCTCCTCGCGCAGTACCTCGCCACCCATCATCAGCAAGTGGTCCAGGCTGTCGCCCAGGAGCGGCCGCCACATTCTGCGAATGAGCGCCAGTTGCTCTGTCAGCGAGGCAGGCGCACCGGTTAGCGGGGCGCGTAGGAGATCGAAGAAACTGAGGGCCCTGGCGCCCTCGACGGGGATCAGCGGCCGCGTGGCGAAGTACTGGGGCACGTCCCGCATCACTTGGCGGTAAACCGTCGTTTCGGCCAGCGACTTGTCTTCAAACAGCTCGTCGAACTTCTTGAATGCTTCATTGCGGTTGGCCGACCATAGCAGCAGCAACTCCTCAAGCGCAGCCGCCCGGTGAGTCAGGTTGCCGGTCCTGCCATTGAGCCATTGCCGAGGGGTCTGCTCACCGCGCATGATGCTCTGCCCAGGAAAGTGCTCGACAAACGTCAGCAGCAGCGTGTCGAGTTCACGCGAGCCCACCCGCCCTGCAAACCAATCGAGCGCGGAAGTCATCACGTCGGGGTCGAACTTCTCGCGGTAGCGCGCCATCAGCACGTGGCTCGCCTCGTCGATCAGGCCCATGGCATAAAGCTGGCCCGCGTGTACCGCCAGGTCTGGATTCCTGTCGGCGCGGCGCACCTGGTTCATTCGGTGAGCGAATTCCCGACAGGCCGCAAGACTGGCGAAAACCACGTTGCCGTTATAGGAGAAAAGCGTGTCCGCGAACCGGTAGCGTTCCCGTGCCCTTCGCGAGATGTGGAACTCCATCATCATCAGAACCGGCTTCCCTTGGAACGCATTCCTTGCACAAACCTCAGGCGGGTACTTTGTTCCTGTCTCTTCAAATGTGGGTCCGCGCGGACAAACGTGGCCAGAGAGTAAAGTAACACTTTCGGTCGATGAAAAGCCTCAAGGATGGCTACGGCTGATGCGAGCCTAGTCCGATAGCAGCGACAAAGTGCCGGAGCCCTTAGCATTGCCATCATAGCGCCCGCCCCGGTAAACTTAAGATGCGCATTGCACCGAGCCCGCACTCTTGAGGCTGTCCAGCAGCCCCCGGGGACGAGGTTCTCATAATGTCGCCGCTTCTCGCATATTGGACCGCAGGCCGCCGGGCCCCAGCGCATCCTGGAGACGCGACCAACAACCCACGGAGAGGTGGCAGAGCCCGGTTGAATGCACCTGACTCGAAATCAGGCATAGTCGTAAGGCTATCGGGGGTTCGAATCCCTCCCTCTCCGCCATTCTCGTCTTTCTCCTTACATCCCATCTCCCATCGCTCGAGTTGAGCTCTTGTATGGGCTCATCTCTCTCAGTCAATTGGCGTCGAAACTGTGCGTGAGAGCTAATTGCCATTGGCTGTAACTCTTGACAGTATTTGTGCGGACCAATGAGGGGTAATTTTGTACCGGGGAAGGACGCAGGATTGCAGGCTCGGAGGTCCTCGAGATGGATCGGCTCAGGATTCTGTTGGCGGACGATCACAATCTGGCTCCGGAGGAGTTCAAGAAACTTCTGGAGCCCGAGTTTGAGATTGTCGGCTGCGTGCCCGACGTTCGTACCCTGCTCTCGGTTGGCCCGACTCTGAGGCCGGATATCGTCTTGCTCGACTTCGGAATGCAGGAATCCAGCTGCATGGAAGCGGGGCCACAACTTTCGAAGCTCCTGCCGGGCTCCAAGCTGATTGTGCTCACGATGAACGAAGATCCGGTCCTTGCGCGCGCCGCTCTACACCGCTGGGCCTCGGGTTATCTGCTGAAGAAGTCGGCTGCTTCCGAGCTGTCTATGGCGATTCGGGAGGTAAGCCACGGCAAGCGATATGTTACAGAGTCGATTGCAGTGTTGCTGCACGATGACACCGGTGGGAGTCACGGGCAAAACAAAGCACTCACTCAGCGTCAACGCGAGGTACTGCAGTTGCTTGCTGAAGGAATGACCATGCGAGAGGCAGCAAACAGACTGCAGGTAACGCCCCGTACAGTTGCATTCCACAAGTACAGGATCATGAAGGATTTCTCCCTCAGGACAAACTCCGACCTCGTTCGTTTCGCCATCCGCGAAGGTATCATTACGAGTGCCTAGCGACATATCCGCCAGCGCCTGCCACTCTACTAGTTTGGCCGGCCTTGCCAGCTATACTGCCAGGCCATCGAGAGGTCTTGAAAATTCCCGCCAAATCTCACATAGGTTCCGCGGCTATAACTAACTTTGAGCGACTGATGCTTGGACACAGGTATCGCCGCAGTTGCGCCTATGCGCGAGTTCGCCTGCAGACTTGTCGGGGTCGGTACACCATTCAAACTGGTCTTTCCGCCATACCAGTAGTTTCCGTCGAGCGAAAACCACATGCGTGGCTTTACGTCATAACTAAGATGTAACTCGGCGGCGCCCATCGGTTCCTGAGTCTGACGATTTGTTCCCTGCGCCTGCGGGTTTCTAGAAAAAAAGTCATTGTTGCTTGTGAAGAACCAAACAGCGGCGTAACCATCCAGGATCCACGAGCCCCAACGCCTGGAAAGACCTACTTCGGGCTTGAAGGCCCAGCGGTTGTTTCCGATGTTGATGAGCCGCCCAGGATCATATTGACCCGTCGGGGTACTGACCAAAAGACTCGCGCCTATGTTCGTTTTTTGCCGCCATTCTGCCATTTCTCTCGCAGTCATTGCAGGCGCACCAAATATATTCACGGAGACGCGGACTACGACTGGTGCCAGGCCAGAGCGGTACAGCTTTTGTTCGACGCCAGATACCTTCCCCTCGAAATGCGCGACTGCATAAGGTAGCGAGATGCTTATGTTCGATGAACGTCCGAAGAGGCCGACACTATGGAAGAGAGTTGCGGTTGGGTTGTTGATGGTTCCACTTGAATCGGAAATTGGCAACGATGGATCAAAAACAACGTTTCCGCTTTTTTGCGAGTATGTCAGTGTAACCGCGTTCGTATGATTCGGTGTAACGACATATGCTCGCGGGCTCAATCCCTGTCCCACGCAGACACGCAACACGAGACTCAAATTGACAAGGAGGAGCGATACTCTGACGATGGGGGACATCGGCAATCAGACGCGACTCGTGAGGTTGGCGATAGAATCACAACGAACTCGCGTACTTGCGATCAGAACAGATAATCATCTGGCTAGCCCGTTGAAGTCGATGGCGAGCGGCCTCAGCGTTGACCCATATATTGCATCCCATGCACAGCACAATGCTTCGATCGTGCTTGCTCTCCACAGATTTCAGGCGCATGCGTTCAACCAGGAGCGCCTGAAGTGCCTTTACGAATCATGGCTTTCAGGGCTTCGCGCTCCAAACTCAAATCGGCGACTAACTGTTTCAGACGGCGGTTCTCATCTTCCATCTGGCGAAGCCGCTGCACCTCAGCCAGGTTTCGTTCTCCAAATTTCGCCTTCCAGCCATAGAATGTTGCCGAACTGATGCCGTGCTCTCGACACAAATCCGCCAGTTTCACGCCCGCTTCGCGCTGTTTTAGTACTGCGATTATCTGTTCAACGCTGAATCGGTGCTTTTTCATGCGCTGTCCCTATTGTCCGATGTCATGAACCATCCGATGCGCGGTCGATTTTCCACGCAGGAGTTCGTCTGCCGGGACAGGCCGGCTGTTTGTCTTAAAGATTGCTGGAACCTGGTGTTAGCAACATAACGGTCCGCCTTCTTAGAGACTCTCCCATCGCACGCTCCCAGTTACGCTCTGATCTTATTAATGTCCAGCAAAACTACAACTGGCAGAAATAGCAGCGCGCCTTGCCGAATTTAATGAAGGTTAGTTCATGGAGAAGCTGGGGGGTCGAATAATCTGGTCCTGTGAGGTTACACGTGCTCACTGGCCTCATCACACTCAGTGACATGCCGCTGAAACAGATGCAATCATTCTTTCTTGGATGACCGGCCTATGTTGCTTGAACGAGTTGTTCGCGCACCGCCAGTTTCAGCAGGTCAAGATTGGAGTGCAAGTTGAATTCCTGCATGATTGCATATTTGTGAAATGCGACAGTTCTTGGGGTGAGGCTCAACTTGTCTGCAGCCTCTTTCATCGTCAATCCCTCTGCAAGCAGTTGCAAAACCTCACGCTGGCGCGGACTGAGGGCTCTGTCGCAAGGGATGCAGGGATCCCGGATAAATTCCTTTTGTATTTCGCGGTTTACACGAGCTGCGACGTACGATCGTCCTGCCAGAACGAGGCGAATTGCGCAGAGAAGTTCCGATCCAGCGCATTTCTTCAGAAGAAATCCAGCAGCCCATTCACGAAGAGCTTTCACCGCGATGCGAGGATCTTCGTTAACGGTGACAACAAGAAGTTTTGTTTTGGGCAACAACTCTTTCAACTGTCTTCCGGCATCCATTCCGTTCAGCAAAGGCAATGCGAGATCCAGAATGATGAGGTCGGGATTCAGCTGTAATGCTCTTGAAACTAAGGCCTTGCCGTCGGAAACTGTCTCCAACACTTCAAATTCAGGTTCCAGGAGCCTCTTCAACGCATCCATCAGCAAGAGATGGTCGTCTGCGATCAGAACTCGCGGCCGCTTCATAGCGCCTCCATTGACGCGCGCACTGCGTACGTCGCGGTCGAGCTGAAGAAACGATCATGTTCGGGGGAAAAACAATCTCAGCTTGAGATTCGGCCTCCATCGCTGAATCGAGAAGTTAGCATCGTGGAAAACCAATGTCAATGCTCTCTGTGCCAGTTATCATTGCACCAAAAAACGGCGACACGATTACTGTGACTCGCTCAGAACACTTCGAGCTACATTTTAGAGACTCTGGTGTCTTTTTGAGAACACTCTGATCCCCGCAGTGACTAGCGAACCAACTAGATCGCTTAGTTCTCTTGTCAGATCCACCAAGGCATTCAACTAGATTATCGAGTACGGCGGAAAAAACGCGGGTAGGTACTACCGGATCAACGTGCCTTCAGTCCGACCCCCTCGCATACAAGAGCTCCCGATCGGCTGCAGAGAGTCTTCTGTCGGGTTAGCTCGTCTATCATCGCCCGCAACCGCCACCCGTGACTCACGGGAATCGGTCCGCACGTTTTTGGGTCGCACGCTGGATAGGACCAAGGTCCAATTGTGAAGCTAAAAACTGCTTTTACCATGCATTTACGGCGCGAGAATCGGCCAGAATTTCTTGTCTGCTGAACGCGAGTCCCGAGACACTCGAAGATGACGTTAATTCACTCCATAGAGAAGACATTCAGGATTGCGGGACTGGCCTTCCTGGCGGTTTTCCTTTTTGTTGAGATCACGGGATTTCTATCGTCTCAAGCAGCCTTATCGAGCTTCAAAGCGCATGAGGCAGAGCACGCCACGTCGACTTCCAACAGCGCTGCTCATCTCGATTTTTCTCTCTGGTCCCATAAAAGGATCGAGGCTTATGAGAATGCCTTGCTACTAAAGCTCGATGCACCGCTTGCTGTGCTTTCCGTCCCGAAACTCGGAATTGAGGTTCCCGTATACGAAGGGACCGACGACCTCACATTGAATCGCGGTGCGGGTCGAATCGCGGGTACTGCGCGCCTTGGCGAGGCAGGAAATGTGGGGATCGCCGCCCACCGCGACGGCTTCTTCAGAAAGCTGAAGGACATCAGCAAGGGCGATCGGATTCAGTTATCGGCCGACCGCGCCAATTTCGAGTACGTCGTTGATGACATTGAGATTGTCGATCCCAGCGACGCCAGCGTTCTAAGGCCCCGGGCGAAACAATCTCTGACACTCGTCACATGTTATCCGTTCTATTTCGTCGGAGACGCGCCAAAACGCTATATCGTCCATGCGGCACAGGTGGAGGTAAATGATCTCACTGCTTCCAAACTGACTGCTTCCAAATGAGTTCCGCAAGTCAGACACATCACAATGGAGGACATGCTATGCATATGTCGCAAAACTGGAAAAGCCAAGCGCTGGCAGCCGTAGGGGCATTCACTCTGACCTTTGCGATATGCACGGCTGCGCAGGTACAAACCGAGAAGAGCACTTCGTCGGGAAATGCAACCACGACAACCACCATCAAGAGTGCAACTGTGGTGGCGGTTGAAGGAAACGACCTTGTCGTCAAGATGGAGGACGGCTCGCTGAGGCATTTCCCGAACGTGCCGGAGAGTGCTCGCGCAACCGTCGACGGTAAGGAACTCGGCATCCATGATCTCAAACCAGGAATGCATCTAACGAGAACAGTCGTAACAACTACAACACCTCAAGTCATCAAAACTGTGCAGTCCGTCAGAGGAAGGGTCTGGCATGTCAATCCTCCCAAGTCGGTAATTCTCACCCTGGAGGACGGCTCGAATCAGCAGTTCGCGATCCCCCAGGGGCAGAAGTTCAATGTTGATGGCCAGATGCTGGATGCCTGGGGATTGAGGAAAGGCATGATGGTTACTGCCACCAAGGTCACTGAAGAGCCTCAGACGTCAGTGACACAAGAGGCGTCAATCACCGGCACAGCGCCGCCGACTCCTCCCCCCGATCAGCCCATCCTCGTAGCAGTCATTACCCCAGTTCCTACCCCTGCGCCCGCCGCCGCGCCGGAACCGGCACCTGCACCAGCCGCGCTGCCTAAGACCGGATCGGAGCTGCCGCTCATCGGGCTCCTGGGTCTGATGTTCCTCGTCATTTCATTCGGGCTCAGGCTGCAGCGGAGATGATTTGCGGTTGTCACTTTACAGCCCGCCTCATATCTGCCCCCGGGGAGGCGGGCTGTTTTTTTTGGATTTTCAAAGGGAATCTTTGGAAGTAAATGCGCGCCCGCTCGTGCCCTGCGGTTCGGCGAGACACTGAGATGACCAAAATCGCTATCGTAGATGACGACCTGTCGATCCGGAGGTCAGTTAGCCGTCTTCTTCGATCTCATAGCTTTGAATGCATTGCCTATGACTCCGCCGAGAATGCTTTAGCGGATTCAGAGCTTCGACAAATAGAATGTTTATTGATCGACATAGAGCTTATAGATATGAATGGTTTTGCTCTCAGAGATCGTTTGCGAGATCTCGGAACGTCAATTCCATATATTTTTGTAACTGCTCATTCAGAAAACGATTTTTCTGAATGGAATAATGATATAGGCGACAGTTACTGCCTCGCGAAGCCAGTTGATGAAACATTGTTGCTGTCAGCCATCGAGACGCAACTGGCAAAACTTCCAGTTGTGACTCACCCCGCCCAGTGATACTATCACCCCGTCGTTGCAGGATTCACGTCGGAGGTTTGCCTCGAATGACGGATGGGTTGGTCTGTGTCATTGACGATGATCCGAGCGTATGCCGTTCTGTAAGTCGCTTGCTCCGTTCGCATAACAAGCGCGTAGAGACCTATCAATCCGCCGGAGATTTTCTCGAGCACCGGCTCCCTTCTTCACCCGCATGCCTTGTTCTCGATCTCGAAATGCCGGGCGTGAGCGGATTGGAATTACAGCAAGCGCTTGCTGCAAGCCGCGATACGCTGCCAATCGTTTTCCTGAGCGGGCATGCGAGCGTCTCCGCGTCGGTCGACGCGATGAAGAAGGGCGCCGTCGACTTTCTAAGCAAGCCCGTCGATGACAGCAAGTTAATGAGCGCTGTGGATGATGCGCTCCATCGAGCTCAGCAGGCCCATAAACGCCGTCAGGCTCTTGACCAGGACCGGGCGGCATTCAAAACACTCACCGAAAGAGAGCAGCAGGTTTGTGTCCGGGTTGCCCGGGGAATGCTCAACAAGCAGATCGGCTACGAATTCGGCACCACAGAAAAGACAATCAAGGTGCAGCGTGGCAGGGTCATGCAGAAGCTGGGAGCCCAGTCAGTTGCCGACGTTGTGCGGCTGGTCGACAGGCTGGCCTCCGCCGGTGATAAGTTGTCTGATCATCTCAATGTCGAGAATTGACAGCGAGAGAGACCACGGCATTCGCACTCACATCGTTAACCCTCTCACAGCCTTACCGCCCTCAACCTTTCCCCCGGGGTGAGAAATGAATATCCAATCGCTGGATGAGAGACTAGTGTCGCTGCAAGACACGCTTCAGCAGCTATTTGCGATCATTCCGCAGTATTGCTACATTCTCTCTCCAAGCTTCTTCATCCTGAACATTAACGCGGCGATTACACGCGCACTCGGCTACTCAGAGGGAGATTTGATTGGAAGATCCTTTGCGGAGCATTGTGCTCCGGAGTGCCTCCTGAAACTGCAGGAACTCGTTGAGCGCTGGAGCGCGGAGAGAGAAGTCTTCAATGAGGAAATCGCTGTGCTGGCGAAAGACGGCCGGAGGCGCATCGTCCTTCTCAGCCTGGCTCCGATTCTTGATCCAGACGGAAATATTCTGGCTCTCTCGGCGATCGCGACGGACGACACGGAGCGCGAAGCTTCGGAAAATGAGTTGCACGAGGCCCGGCAACAACTCAGGCGCGCTGAAGACGAGCGCATCGCCATGCTGGAGGAGATCGCGCATTTGAACCGCGAGGCGTCCATGGGACAAATGGCCGCTTCGCTGGCACACGAGCTTGCGCAGCCGCTGTCGGCGATTCTGAGCAATGCGCAGGCAGCCTCCCGATTCGCCAATCGGCCGGCTCCCAACCTGGAAGAGATTCGCGGGGCACTCGCCGAGATTATCGAAGACGACGAGAGAGCACGCTCGTTCCTGCAGAACATGCGTGCGATGTTTCAAAAGCAGAGGATATCTCGAAGCGCCATCGATCTCAACGTGATCCTTCGCGAGGTGGGCCGGATTCTGAGAAACAGTGCGCGTCGAAAGGGCGTTCAGATCCGATTGAAACCTTCACCCGAACCCGTAATCGTTCTTGGCGAAGCCATTGCTGTGCAGCAGATTGTCTTGAATCTGGCCAACAATGGCATCGATGCTGTGCAGTGCCGCCCTTCGCGGGAGCGCCTGCTCACGCTGACAACTGCATTGCGGACCGAGACGGGAAGCGGAATGATTCAGGTCGAAGACAATGGCTGCGGAGTTCCCTATGAGCACAGGCCAAAGCTGTTCGTGCCCTTCTTCACCACGAAGCGCGATGGACTTGGATTGGGTCTTTCGATCTGCCGCTCTGTAATCGAAGCCCTCGACGGCCGGATCACTCTCGTCGAACGGGAGGAACCCGGCACGCTGTTCGAGGTCGAATTTCCGCTTATCTTGCCATAGAGCGCTGCCCTACTACCCAACATCATCATTGTTCAGGCGCAGCAGGCGGCGGAAGCGTCTGGCGGTCAGGTTCTGCCGACGACCCAGATGCGGTCCCCGGTGGGAGCGTCAGCGACTGCGCAAGTGAGAATGTGAGCACCGATTCGGCCGGAATCTCGATTTGCTTGTTGCCGGTGGCTGCTCCACCGATAAACCCGGCGCCCGCTCCGACCAGTGCGCCAATACCGGCTCCTTTGCCGCCCCCAGCCAATCCGCCGATCAGGGCGCCGGCACCTGCTCCGCCAGCGGTTGTCCCAGCCGTTCGCTTACCCTTGCCCTTGACCGTATTCTCCAGGACTGCGGTTTGTATCTCGTGAGTCTGTCCCTTCCACGAGATACTGGTCAACGCCAGATCCAGTTCGCCTTCGCCCTTGATCTTGCCTTTTGCCTTGGCGCTCACGACTTTTCCAGTTACATGTGCTCCGCTG